>MRWG01000267.1_pt1 | contig 309237 bp, 287 predicted proteins | sample 1013341 | NCBI WGS metagenome assembly MRWG01 (sample SAMN06117577, study PRJNA244670) | biofilm metagenome | biome: Water; feature: Cathode Biofilm; material: Biofilm; isolation source: microbial consortium enriched at the cathode of a solar microbial fuel cell | place: USA: District of Columbia... | reverse complement strand
CGTCTTGTCTTCTTCTCTGTTGGCATCATTCACCCCGTTATGGCATTTTACAGCCTTAACTCGGTGTCCGGATGTATCAGACCACATCAGTTGTCGGGCCAACTGTTCAAGCACGGCAACCCGGCCGACGAGAGCGCCCGTAACGACGGCCTAACACGGCAACGCCTGGAGCTGGAGAATCAACTTACCCTGCTTGCCACGGTGGGCAACACCGCCCCCTTCATCAGCCTGCTGGGCACGGTGTGGGGCATCATGCACGCCCTGCAGAATCTGGGCGGCAGCACGGGCATCTCCCTGGAGACGGTGGCGGGACCGGTGGGCGAGGCCCTGGTGGCCACGGCCATGGGACTGTTCGCCGCCATCCCGGCGGTGGCCGGTTACAATCTGCTGATTCGGCGCCTGCGCAAGCTGCTCGCCATCATCGAGGTCAATACCCGTGCTCTGCTGGCCCGCGGACCCGCGGCCACTGCGGAGGCAGCACCATGAGCGCCGGTACCACCGATCATCACGATCAACCCCTGTCGGAGATCAACGTCACCCCGATGGTGGACATCATGTTGGTGCTGTTGGTGATTTTCATCTTGCTGGCGCCCATGATCACCAACGCCCTGCAAGTCAAACTGCCGCAGGCCAAGGCCCAACCCCTGAACGAACCGGTGGTGGTCGACCTGGTGCTGATGCCCGATGGTGGGCTGCTGCTGGAGGGCGATGCCGTGACCCGTAGCAGCGTGATTGAGCATCTGCAGCAACGTCTTAAGGCCACACCGGAGCTGGTGTTGCGGCTCAATGCCGATGGCATGACACATTATGAGACCCTGGCCGGAGTGATGGGGGATTTGCAACAGGCGGGTATCACACGCCTCGCCTTAGCAGTGCAGCCCAGGTAAACATGGTCGAGGTTCCCCGCGCCGGGATGCACCGAATCCACATCATACGCCACAACCATGGCGATATCCGCAGCGACCACCGGACGCCGGAAAACTTCGGGAAGCGAAACAGCGCCACCAGGCAAGTAAAAAGGCGGCGCTCCCCGCTTGGGAACGCCGCCCGTTTCGCCTACATGGACGTTTTCTTTAGCCGCTGTCTCCGGGTATCTGCCCGAAGAGCGTCGGCTCAGCGACGCAGGGCCGAGTGGCCATCGGGGCGAGTCGATGTCACATTGCTATCGTGCCGGGGCTTATTCTCGCAGTAGGGCTGCCCTTTTTGTGCCTGTTCTTCCGACATGGACTTGAATTTAAGCACGTGATAAATCGGATCCCAGCCCAGCAGGCCGGTCAGGAGCAGGTAGAACGAGACGAACATCCCCGCAATCTCCAACGGTTCCAGGGTGCCTAGCGAATACATCCAGAAAAATAGCGCGAAACCCAGCACCAATCGGGTAATGCGGTCAGCAGGCCCTGTATTTAAGACTGCACGTATCTTGGCCATGATTGCCTCCTTTCAGCAATTATGCTGATGTTGGGGGGCTGCCATTGGCGTAGGGGACAACCCCTCGTGGTACTCTTACTTGCACCCGCCTCCCTAGTTAGTAGGGTCGCGGCGAATACTTGAGTAATAGTATTTCGCAAGCCGCCTTGCTATGCATTGAGATTTATCAATAGGATCCGAGCTCGCTGTAGCGAAGACAGGGCACCGAGGACCAACGCTGAACGCTTGTTTCCCTTAGGTTTTTATACCCTTTTCATGACTATTCACGCAGTCCTGCGACCGACGCACGACGGCATGTCAAGCGGGGAAACGGCCCACATGTGTTAAATTGCCCGTCCCGGCAGCAAACAACCAGAAAGCGGCAAATGAATAATTCAGCCACACCGACCTTTTATTGGTACGACTACGAGGCCTTCGGCCTTAACCCCATGAGCGATCGCCTGGCTCAGTTCGCCGGCATCCGTACCGACATGGACCTGAATATCATCGGCGAGCCCGTGATGATGTATTGCAAACCGGCGAACGATTTTCTACCCAATCCGAGCTCATGCCTGATCACCGGCATCACGCCGCAAAAGGCCCTGGCCGAGGGCCTCCCGGAGGCGGAATTTATTCAACGCATTAATCAGGAGTTCAGCCAAGCCAACACCTGCGTACTGGGTTATAACAACCTGCGCTTCGATGACGAGTTCACCCGCCATACCTTGTATCGCAATCTATTCGACCCATACGCCCGCGAATGGCAAAACGGCTGTTCGCGCTGGGATCTGCTGGACCTGGTGCGCGCCACCCGCAGCTTACGCCCGGAAGGCATCGAATGGCCGGTCAATGACGAGGGGCGCCCCAGTGTGCGGTTGGAGGATCTAACCGTGGCCAACGGCATCAGTCACGAATCCGCCCATGACGCCCTCTCCGATGTCTACGCCACCATTGCCGTGGCCAAATTGATCAAACAGCAACAACCCAAGCTGTTCGATTTCGCCTTTAACAACCGCAGCAAGAACAAACTTTTCAAGCTGCTCAATCTGCGCGAACAAAAGCCGGTGATTCACGTCTCCGGCATGTACCCGGTGGAAAAGGGCAATATGGCGGTGGTGGTGCCGGTGGCCCAGCACCCGATCAACAAGAACGGCATTATCGTCTACGACCTCAGCGCCGATCCGCAAGACCTGCTCAATCTCAGTCCGGCCAAGATTCACGAACGCCTATTCACCCGCAATGAAGATCTAGCTGAAGGCGTGGCGCGCATCCCGCTCAAGACCGTGCACGTCAACAAGTGCCCCGTAATTGCGCCGTTCATGACCCTGGACGGCAAGGCGGCCAAGAAATACGGCATTGACCTCAATGTCTGCCGCACCCACCTGGAAATCATTCGCGGCCAGCCGGGCCTGGCGAAAAAGATCCAGAAGGTCATGAGCGAAACCGAATTCGAAAAACGCACCGACCCCGATGAGATGCTCTACGGTGGCCCCTTCTTCAATGATGATGACAAGGAGCGCATGCGCCACATCCACAGCATGGCGCCGCAAGACCTGGTCGGCTACCAACCGCCTTTCAACGACAGCCGCCTGCCCGAAATGCTGTTTCGCATGCGCGCCCGCAACTGGCCCGAAACGCTTACCGAAGCGGAGCAACAACGCTGGCAGACCTTCAGACAGACACGTCTCGATGTGGGCGCCTACCTCGCCGAGCTGACCCGCCTGAGTCAAATGGCGGAGCGCACCGACACAGAATTGAAGGTGCTCAAAGCACTGGAAGACTACGCCCGCGGGTTAGAGGCCAGCCTGGCCTGAGCCCTATCAGGGTAACTGTGAAATTCGGCTAGTGAACTCGCTGTCGCGCTGCGACTCGACGAAGATCTCGTCGAACCTGCCGCTGATGGCGGCAAAGGCATTCAGCACTTCCGGATCAAACTGCTCGGGGTAAGTCCGCTCGTCTCCGCGCCGCATCAGCTCAAGCGCGCGGTGATGACTGTAGTCGGGCTTGTAAGGCCGCTTGCTGCGCAGGGCATCGTACACATCGCACAAGGTAACGATGCGTGCCGCCAGAGGAATGGCCGCACCGGCAAGCGCCTGAGGATAACCCGAACCGTCCCAGTATTCGTGGTGACTCTCAGCGATCTGCTGCCCCATTTCCAGATACGGACTGCCGTGACCGCTGAGGATTTGCTTGCCCATGCTGGTGTGCGTCTTCATTACATCCCACTCGGCACCCGACAGGCCGCCGCGTTTCAGCAAAATGTTATCCGGTATCGCCAGCTTGCCGATGTCATGCATGGGGCTGGCGTAGAAAATCTGCTCGCAAAATTCCTCCCCCATCCCCAGACGTTGTGCCAACTCGCGTGCATAGTGACTGATACGCGCCACATGGCAGCCGGTGTTTTCATCGCGAAACTCGGCGGCGCGCGTCAGGGTCATCACCGTGTCGATGCAATAGCGCCGGATGTCGTCGGTCTTCTGCCTGACCTCGTCCTCCAAACTGGCGCTGTAATGTTTGAGTAAATCGTTATAACGTTTGGCCCGCAACAGATTGGCCATGCGCACGCTCAACTCGGCATAGTCCAGCGGTTTGTTGAGAAACTCATCCGCGCCGCTCTCCAGACAGTGCAGCTTGAGGTCGCGCTCGGCATCGACGGTGATCATAACGATGGGGATTTGGCTGTTGGCCGCCTCGGCGCGAATCAGGCGCAACAGCTCCAGGCCGCTGATATCGGGCAGGTACATATCCAGACAAATGAGATCGGGCTCGTTTCGGAGTATTGTGGCCATGGCGCTCACGCCGTCCATAGCGCAATCGACCTGATAATCATTGCCGGACAACATAGTGCTGATAAAGCAGCAAATATCCGGATCATCATCCACAATTAAAATCGAAACCGTATCCGTGTGCGCCGCCGAGCCCCCGCCGTTTCCCTGACGTGTCCCCATATCCCCCCCTGGCCTGAAAGTAATGATCGGCGCGTCCTTGCGCTCATATCCAGCATTAGGTTAGTCCATGCGGCCTATTGGTCAAGCTTGCGCCGCGGTCCTTGCCTCGCCATCAGGCCAATGCGGATTCACCACGAATCCGCGCGATGTTTCGCACCAACCCTGCTCACAGGCATCCAACTCCGCAATCAGCACCGCCTGGAAATGTTGGGCGAAATGGGCGTCAAGATAATTCAGCAACTCGGCCGCCGTCATACTGCCCACGGTGTCCGGCCGATAGGCAGGCGACAGGCGTTGCAAACGGGACAACACACACCAGCGGGCATCGAAGCGGCTGCTGTGCGACACACGCTCGCGCATTTCGGCATGGCGACACCACCAGCCTCTGAGATGCGTGCGCGACACACCGGCCGGCGCAATTTGCGGCGCACGCCAATCGCCATGATAAGGATAAAACAGATAGCCCTTAACAAAGGCCCGGGGCTTGATCTGCGCGGTTCCGAAGCGCGCCTGCAACAGCCGCCGCGCCGCCGGCTGGCGATGCAAATGGAGTTGCCGCGTGAAAAGTTTATTCAGCTTGCCGCGCAGGGAGTCACGCGGATTGGGTCCGAGCCACTGCAGCTCATGCCGGTCATAACGCAGATAAAACTTGACCGCCGCCTCCCAATGAATCATTTGACCGGCGGGATCGCGCCATAAAAGATCAAACTCGCCGCTGTGCCGACCGAGCCGTTCGACGATTAGGTTTTGCGCCAATAGCTCGCAATCGGGCAGCTGCCGAACCCAGAACGCCAGCAAGGATTCGAAATACCGACCCAGCAAAGGGCTTTGATTGCGTGCCAACCAGTGATGTAACGGTGCGGGCGCGGCGTCCAACTGCATTAACCAGGCGCCGTGTTGGGCATAGACTTGGCGGCACCAACGGTCCGACACCTTGTCGCCGGCGTACGGCTCGGCCTGTTGGGCCAGCAATGAGGGACTGGCCATTACCCAGGCCAGATCGCGTACCGCTTGATGCCGCCAGTTGAATAGGGTGATGGGACTATCCCTTGACACACACCAAGGGTTCCAGCCGTGCCACCGTCGTGGCCAGGCCGCCGGCATCGGCGGCTTCCACCACGGCCGCGACGTCTTTATAAGCACCCGGCGCCTCCTCGGCGACGCCGCGCTGACTGGGACTGCGGATCATAATGCCGCGCCCCGCCAGTACATCCATCACCTCGCGACCGCGCCAACGTTTAGTGGCGGCATGGCGACTCATGGCCCGCCCGGCGCCGTGGCAGGCGGAGCTGTACGCCAACTGCTCACTCCCCGCCGTGCCGGCCAGGATGTACGAGGCCGTGCCCATGGAGCCGCCGATGATCACCGGCTGGCCCACGGATCTCAGGTCCCCGGGCACTGCGGGGTGGCCTGGCCCGAAGGCGCGGGTCGCACCCTTACGATGCACGAACAGCTTGCGCTTGCGACCCTCGACTTCATGCGTCTCCACTTTGCAAGTGTTGTGCGATACATCATAAAGCAGGCGCAGCTCGGCTTGCGGCAGAATCTCGGCAAATACCTTGCGGGTCAGATGGGTCAGGATCTGGCGATTGGCCAGGGCGCAGTTAATGCCGGCACGCATGGCGCCGAGATAGGCCTGCCCGGTGGCTGAATTGACGGGTGCGCAGGCCAGTTCACGATCCGGCAGCTCGATACCGTGCCGCCCCGCCTCCAGCACCATGCGCTTTAAAAATTCAGTACCGATTTGATGACCCAGACCGCGCGAACCGCAATGAATGCTGACCACCACGTCGCCCTCTTGCAAGCCAAAGGCGGCCGCTGCGCGCTGATCAAAAATACGACTGACACATTGCACTTCGAGATAATGATTGCCCGAGCCCAAGGTGCCCATTTCATCTTTTTGGCGCTTCTTGGCCTGTTCCGAGACCTGGCTCGCATCGGCCCCGGCCATGCAACCCTGCTCCTCGATCCTCTCTAGATCAGACTCCAGACCGAAACCGCGTCGCACCGCCCAGCGCGCACCCCCCTGAAGCATGGCGTCCATTTCCTGATGATTGAGATGGACGCAGCCGGTGCTGCCGACCCCGGCCGGGATTTGATAGAACAGCATGTCGGCCAAGGCCGTTTGCTTGGCCATAAGCTCCTGCTTTTTCAAACCGGTCAGCAAGGTGCGTACGCCACACGAGATATCGAAGCCAACGCCGCCGGCGGAGACCACGCCACCGTCCTCCGCATCAAAGGCCGCCACGCCGCCGATAGGAAAGCCGTAACCCCAGTGGGCATCGGGCATGGCATAGGCAGCCTGTACAATGCCCGGCAACTTGGCCACGTTGCTGATCTGTTGGGCGACCTTCTCGTCCATGGCCTGGAGCAGCGTCTCATCGGCATAGATTACCGCCGGCACACGCATCTTGCCCTGGGCGGGAATCTCCCAGCAGTAGTCGTTGCATTTGATGAGTTCTGAGATATCCATTCCCGCCTCCCGTCAGTCAATGGTTGGCCTGTGTAGAGTGCTCATTGCGCACCACTTTTCCCGCTTGCCACCGTGCTCAAACATCGTGGTGCGCACCCTACACATCCACCACGCACCGGGCCAACCAGTGACCGTTTTCCTGCGCCACCCTCAATGCGGTATAGGTCGCGCCTTTAATCTCGACCGTGGGTTGATGTTTTTCCAAATCGACCGCTTCACCCCATGCCCGCCCCGTCAAGGTATCGCCGACGATCTTCACCTCAAAGCGTGAGAATAGTCTCTTGCGTGCCGCCATCTCGTAGAGATGGGCGTTGAGCCAGTCCACCAGCAGCAGTTCAGTATCCGGCGCCTGACAGGTAATCTCCACACACGCCGAGGCACTGATCCTTGCAGACTCCACGATCACCGCCGCCATCATGGCCAGTGCCGCCTGCATAAAGGCTTGTTCCAGCGTAGCGGCAATGCCGCGCACGCCGAAATCCGCCTCGTGTTCGAAATGATCCCAGCGAGCTGCCATCCCGGTCTGTTCCTTAGGAATAATAAAAAACTAGCCCATCGCTGAGCTGAATGACAGGGGATTGGGCGCACGGCACGCGCACCATCCAATCGGAGCTTGTGCAGGGGCATGGGCGCCGGGCGCGGGTGTCGGCCCGGACTTGAGGCTAGACCCGAAAGTGTTTCACCAACTGTTCCAATTCCCGGGACAGACGGGCTAACTCGTCACTGGAGCTGGAAGCGGTGCTCATGCTCCCGGCGGTGGCCCCAGAGATCTCATGGATATTGACGATGTTGCGGTTGATCTCCTCCGCCACTGAACTCTGTTGCTCGGCGGCCGTGGCAATCTGGGTATTCATCTCGCGAATGCGGCTCACCGACTGGACGATATTGGCCAGCGCCTCGCCCGCTTGCGAGGCCTGGGTGACGCCGTCCTGGGCCTGGTTCCGCCCCTCTTCCATCGCTGTCACCGCCTCCTTGGAGCCGGACTGCAGTGCCTCGATCATACGCTGGATCTCCTCGGTGGACTGCTGGGTGCGACCGGCCAGGGTGCGCACTTCATCCGCGACCACGGCGAACCCCCGACCCTGTTCGCCGGCGCGCGCCGCCTCGATGGCGGCATTGAGGGCCAACAGATTGGTCTGTTCCGCGATCTCCTTGATCACATCCAGCACCGAGCCGATATTGTTGCTGTCCTCTTCAACCCGGGAGATCACACCGCTGACCCGCTCGACCCGCTCGGCCATGGCGTTGATGGCGGCGACGGTCTTGTCCACCACGGCGCTGCCCTCTGCCGCCACATCGTCGGCATCGACAGCGTAGTTGGCGGCCTCTTCAGCATTCCGGGTCACCTCTTGGACGGTGCTGGTCATCTGGTTCATGGCCGTGGCCACCTGATCGGTCTCCGCGCGTTGGCGTTGGGCCCCCTGATTGGAATCGTGGATGACCTGGTTGACGCTGCCGGCCACCTCGGCCAGCTTTTCCGAGACGGTGCGTGTCTTAGCAATGGCATCATGGACATTCTGCATGAAGGCGTTGATGCCGGCGGCGACACCGGTCTGGACCTCGGATCTGACGCGCAGATCGATATCGCCATCGCGAACCGCCAACTGGGCGGCGATCTTGCCGACCTCCTGGGACTGCAGGCCCTCTTTGTGGAGTTTCAGAGCCATGTAGACCAGCACCGCCACCTCAAACACGACATAGGCGGCATGGATCAAGACCAGGTCCACGCCGGTGCGGTTTTCGAAGACATAGACCCCGTAGCCCCAGGCCTGGAAAAAATTGAAACTGAGGTGGTGCACGGCGATCACCCCCGCCGCCGCCACGATGGGCAACCAGTCGCGGTAGTAGAGCAGGAAGGCCAACAGGGCGAAGATACCGAAGTGGAGTTCGATCATGCCGTGACCCTGATGAATAAACAGGGCGGAGAAGATCATGAAGGCGCAGCCGTTGACGATACGGGTAAGCCGTGTCCCCGGCATGGAATAGACCAGCACGCTGGGGACGATGGCAGCGGGCAGCCCGATGATCAGGGCCTCCTGCCAGGTGCCGTACCAACCGGCCAGGGCCAGCGACAACAACATGCAGAGCCAGATCACGCTGACCATAATCCTGTCACCATCACGGTAGAGCCCCTGCAGGGTAAAGTGACCCCCAATGTGTGTCGTGCCTGTCATTTTTTTAACCTCGATGATTCCAATCACAAAAGCAGCCCACGGCCGCCATATTCAAAACCTGGGCGGTGTCGCCCGCCAAGGCCTTATCCAGGGCCTTTTCGACAAAGGCATCGCCACCTGCACCACAGACCGCGCCATTGCTGTAGGGTCCGAAGTAGACCAGCCGGCCCGCTGCATCCAGCACCGCGGCGGCGGGGCTGGAGGGCATCGCCAGATCATCCATGGCGGCAACCGTGACCGGGGCGCCGAACAGCTCGACCGCCCGGCGTCTGGCCTCGTCCCTTGCCGCCACCGCGCGGGGCACCACGATAAACGCCACGCCCCGACTGCCATATGCCTGGATCAGCTCAGCCACATGGGCATCGCTGAAGCGACTGCAAGCGCAGTCCGGATCCCAGAAGTGGACCACGGTAATACGCCCCGTCGGGGCGTCCTCCACCAGCGAACCCAGGCGCTGAAGCAGCGCATCGGCGCGAAAAAATACCGCCCGATTCTCGGACGAGGGGGCAAACGGGCGCACATCCTTGAGCTGAAACCACCAGAAGGCCACGGCGGTAAATACCAGCCACCCCGCCACCAGGCTCAGCGCCCACAGCTGTTTCGCCTTGATGTCCTGCCCTCCTACAACCCGCACCATGCGGTGAAATGTTAAATTAAGGATACAACTCTATATCGCCTGCCCGCTCGAACGCTTTAGAGCACGCATTCCCCATCATTTACCATGCGAACCAGGGACCGGAAATACCGCCTTACCCGGGCTCACCCTTCAAGCAACGGTATGTCATCCTTTACAATAAGCCCTCACTTGAAGCGGTCAACATGATGAACAATTCCAATCTGATCCAACGCGACCTGGCCACGCTGTGGCACCCCTGCACCCAGATGAAGGACCACGAATGGCTGCCCCTCGTGCCCATCAAAAAGGGCGAAGGGGTCTGGCTGGAGGACTTTGACGGGCGACGCTATATCGATGCCATCAGCTCCTGGTGGGTCAACCTGTTCGGCCATAGCAATCCGCGCATCAATGAGCGCATTAAACAACAACTGGATGCCCTAGAGCATGTCATCCTGGCCGGCTTCAGCCACGAGCCGGTGGTGGCCTTGTCGGAAAAACTGGTTGCGATCACCCCGCCAGGGCTGACCCGCTGCTTCTATACCGACAACGGTTCTTCCGCCATCGAGGCGGCGCTGAAAATGAGCTTTCATTACTGGCGCAACCAGGGGCGGCATGAAAAGACCAAGTTCATCGCCCTGTCCAACAGTTACCACGGCGAGACCCTGGGCGCTCTGGCGGTGGGTGATGTATCGCTCTACAAAGAGACCTACGCGCCGCTGTTAATGCAACCCATCACTGTGCCCTCACCTGACTGTTTTCAGCGCGAACCCGGTGCAAGCTGGTCCGAACATTCCACGCGCATGTTCGCGCACATGGAACAAGCACTGGCGCAACATGCCGATCAGGTCTGCGCCGTCATCGTCGAACCCCTGGTACAATGCGCCGGCGCCATGCGCATGTACGATCCGGTCTATCTCAAGCTGCTGCGGCAGGCCTGCGATAAATACGGCGTACAACTCATCGCCGATGAAATCGCTGTCGGCTTCGGCCGCAGCGGCACCCTGTTCGCCTGCGAGCAGGCCGGCATCAGTCCTGATTTCATCTGCCTGTCCAAGGGACTTACCGGCGGTTATCTGCCCTTGGCCGCGGTCGTCACCCATGACCGCATCTATCAGGCCTTTTACGACGATTACGAAAATCTGAACGCGTTTTTGCACTCGCACAGCTATACCGGCAACCCGCTGGGCTGTGCTGCGGCGCTGGCGACACTGGACATCTTTGAACAGGACGATGTTATCGCCAACAACAAACACCTGGCGGCCCATATGGGGCAGGCTGTGGCCCACTTGCAGGATCATCCCCACGTCGCCGAGATCCGCCAGACCGGCATGATACTGGCTATGGAGATGGTCAAGGACAAAACCACGCGTGAACCCTATCCGTGGCAGGAACGGCGCGGCCTCAAGGTCTATCAGCATGCCTTGCAAAACGAGGCCCTGCTGCGGCCGTTGGGCAATGTGGTCTACTTCATGCCGCCCTATGTCATCACCCCCGATCAGATCGATCACCTGGCCCGCGTCGCGACGGAGGGTATACACATTGCCACCCAAACTTAGCTCGCGCTCGCCAGCGGCATGAAGCAACGCCTCATATGCTGTATGATTCGCTGCGAACCGGCCGGTGATGAGCGACCATGGACGGCGCCGCGCCGCTGCGTCTGTGGACACGCGCCACGCGCCTGCACACCGTGGCGGGGCTTGAACCACGAAACCTAGGATCCATGCGCATTCCAAGAATTCACACCCCTGCACCACTGGCCGACGGCGCTACCATCGCGCTGGATGAAGACGCCTTCAACCATGCCGTGCGGGTGCTGCGCCTGAAACAGGGCGACTCAATCATCCTGTTCAACGGCAGCGGCGGTGAATACGAAGCCGAACTGATCGAGGTGCAAAAGAAGCACGCCAGCGCCAGCATCGGCCGCTTTCTCGACACGACCTGCGAGTCGCCCCTGCCCATCATCCTCGGCCAGTGCATCTCGCGTGGCGAGAAGATGGACTATACGATCCAGAAGGCGGTGGAGCTGGGCGTGCACCAAATCGTGCCGCTGTTCAGCGAGCGCTGCGGGGTCAAGCTCAATCAGCAGCGGCAGCAAAAACGGCTGCAGCATTGGCACAAGGTCATCATCAGCGCTTGTGAACAATGCGGTCGCAACCGCTTGCCGCGGTTGCGTGAAGCGATGCGACTGGATCAATGGCTGGAGCACCTAAGCAGCTCACTGAAGCTGGTGCTCGATCCCACAGCGGCGGATTCATTGGCGGCGCTCGATCACCCTGACGGCGAGGTGGCCTTGCTGATCGGCCCGGAAGGCGGTTTGACCCAAGCGGAGCTCGATGCAGCCGTCAACAGCGGCTTTACCGGGCTGCGGCTGGGACCTCGCATCCTGCGCACCGAGACGGCGGGCGTCGCCGCCCTGAGCGTAATGCAGCACCGGTGGGGCGATCTCGGCTAAGCCGGGCGGGGCTTGAAAACGTGCTTGCCGCCGTGGTTGCGCAGCATGGCGCGCGTCGATCGCGGGCTCGACCTACTTTATTGCCGCGCTGCAGCGCGAATCACCTGAGCGCGGCGGTAGATGTCGGCGATCAGTTCATAAAATCCTGCCGCGGCAAGGCGCGGCACCCCTGCTTTTGAGCCACCTCGATGTTTACCCGCCCACTTGAATCCAGCGATTAGACCAGGTGAATGCGCCGGTGGCGCCATTCGGTGCCGTTTGGGGCGCATTTCTCCGCGCCCGCCATTTAGGCTAAAATGCTTGCTACTCAAACAGGTAAATCACCATGAGCATTGAACATCTGCACGCCGTACCCCACCTCACCACCTCGCTGAAGGGCCCCCTGTTGGAGATCGAAAGCCACTTCCTCGATCATCAGGCCGACATCGAAGCCTGGTTCCGCCAACAGTGGATCAAGACCCCGGCACCGTTTTACGGCTCGGTGGACCTACGCAATTCCGGTTTCAAGTTGGCACCGGTGGATACCAATCTGTTCCCGGCTGGTTTCAATAACCTCAACCCGGCCTTCATGCCGCTGTGTGTGCAAGCCATCCAGTCCATCATCGAACGCGAGATGCCGGCGGCCTGCAATATCCTGCTGATCCCGGAGAACCACACCCGTAACATGTTCTACCTGGACAATATCGCCACCCTACGCGATATGATCGCCACCGCCGGTTATTCCGTGCGCATCGGCTCGCTGCTGCCGGAACTGGACGAATCCCTGGACATCGAACTGCCCTCGGGCAAGTGCGTGCGACTGGAGCCCGTACAACGCAATGAAGACCGGCTCTGCCTGCCGGGCTTTGATCCTTGCATGGTGCTGCTCAATAACGACCTCTCGGCCGGCACTCCCGAAATACTGCAGGACATCGAACAGCCCATCCTGCCGCCGCTGGAACTGGGCTGGGCGCACCGCCGCAAGTCGGACCACTTCGGCGAATACAACAAGGTGGTGGATGAGTTCGCCGCCATGGTGGAGATCGATCCGTGGCTAATCAATCCCAAGTTCCTGCACTGCGGCAAAATCAATTTCAAGACTCAGGAAGGCGGCGATTGCCTGGCCCGGCACGTGGCCAAACTGTTGTGGCAGATCCAGGAAAAATATGACGAATACGGCCTGAAGGACAAACCTTTTGTGGTGGTCAAGGCCGACGCCGGCACGTATGGAATGGGTATCATGACCGTGCAATCGGTGGAGGAGATCCAGGAACTCAACCGCAAGCAGCGCAACAAAATGGCCGCCTCCAAGGGCGGTCAGGCGGTCACCCAAGTAATCATCCAGGAAGGGGTCTTTTCCTTCGAGACCTGGGGCGCGGAACAGGCGGTGGCCGAGCCGGTGGTCTACATGATGGATCACTTCGTCGTCGGCGGCTTTTACCGCGTCCACAAGGGCCGCGGCCGCAACGAAAACCTCAACGCCCCCGGCATGCACTTCGAGCCGCTGGCCTTCGCCGAGCCCTGCAATACGCCCGACCACAAGAAATCACCGGACGCCAATCCCAACCGCTTTTACGCCTACGGCGTCATCGCCCGCCTGGCGCTGCTGGCCGCGGCGCGCGAGATCGCCACCTCAAACGGCAAAGGCTGAACCATGGCCATCAAACTCGGCGTGCTGATGGACCCCATCGCGGCCATCAAGCCGCAAAAGGACAGCACCCTGGCCATGCTGCTGGCGGCGCAACAGCGCGGCTGGCAGTTGCACTACCTGCGCCAGGAGGACCTCTCGCTGCGCGACGGCCACATCCAGGCCGCCCTGCGCCGCGTCGAGGTGCGCGACGATGCGCAGAATTGGTACACGCTGGGCGAGGCGGCCGACACCCGGCTGACCGAGCTGGACGTGATCCTGATGCGCAAGGACCCGCCGCTGGACATGCAGTACATCCACACCACCTATCTGCTGGAACTGGCCGAGGCCGCCGGCGTACTGGTGGTGAACAAGCCCCAGACCCTGCGCGACGCCAACGAAAAGCTGTTCACCGCCTGGTTCCCGCAGTGCTGCCCGGCCACCCTGGTGAGCCGCGACCTGGCCCAACTGCGCAGCTTTCTGGGCGAACACGGCGACATCATTATCAAACCACTGGAGGGCATGGGCGGCGTCTCCATCTTCCGTCTCAAAACCGGTGATCCCAATATCAGCGTGGCCCTGGAGATGCTCACCGGCAACGGCCGCCAGTACATCATGGCACAGCGCTTCATCCCCGAGATCAGTGCCGGCGACAAGCGCATCCTGCTGGTGGACGGCGAACCCGTGCCCTATGCCCTGGCGCGCATCCCGGCCTCAGGTGAGACGCGCGGCAACCTGGCCGCCGGCGGGCGCGGCAAGGGCATAGCCCTGAGCGAACGCGATCGTTGGATCTGCGCCCAGGTGGGCCCGACCCTGAAACAAAAGGGCTTATTGTTCGTCGGCCTGGACGTGATCGGCGACTATCTCACCGAGATCAATGTCACCAGCCCCACCTGCATCCGCGAACTGGATGCCCAGTACGGGCTGGATATCGCCGGGGAACTGATGGACTGTATTGAGGCCAAACTTAATTCTTAGTCACGCAGGTTTATGGATTTAGACGTATCGGTGCTCACCTCCAAAATCCCCTCTAGTTTTAAAATCCCCCCTAACCCCCCTTTTTCAAAGGGGGGGACGCTAGAACGATGTCTGGCGAAGCCCTCGGTTCCCCCCTTTCTTAAAGGGGGGTTAGGGGGGATTTTCAGGCACCTACTCCTCCCCCTCCTCCTACTACTAACCCTCAGCGCCTGCGAGCAACGCCCCCCGGTCCATCAACAACAGGTCCTGGCCCTGGGCACCCTGGTGGACATCTCCCTCTACGACGTGGACGAGGAACAGGCGGCCCAGGCCGTCACCGCGATCACCAATGAAATGGAGGCCGTCCATCACGACTGGCACGCCTGGCAACCGGGCGAGCTGACCTACATTAACCAACGCCTGGCGCAGGGCGAGAGTGTCAGTCTGGACGCCGAACAACAGCGCCTGATCCAGGCCGGGATCGCGCTGGCCCGTGCCAGCGACGACCTGTTCAACCCGGCGGTGGGCGCGCTGATCGCCCTGTGGGGCTTTCACAGCGACGCGCGCCCCGACGCCGCGCCGCCGAACGAGGACGACATCACCGCCCTGGTGCAGGCCGCGCCCAAGATGAGCCGGCTGCAGCTGGAGGGCGGCCGCCTCAGCAGCCCCAATCCCGCCGTCATGATCGACGTGGGCGGCTATGCCAAGGGCTACGCCGTGGACCGGGCCATCGCTGCGCTGCGCCGCATGGGCATCGACAATGCCATCGTCAACGCCGGCGGCGATCTGCGCGCCATCGGCAGCAAGGGCGGCACAGCGTGGCGCATCGGCATCCGCCATCCGCGCCAAGCCGGGGTACTGGCCTCGCTCGAGACCCGGGGCGACGAAAGCGTCTTCACCTCGGGGGATTACGAGCGCTATTTCGAATATCAGGGCCAACGTTATCACCACATCATCGACCCGCGCAGCGGCCGTCCGGCACGCGGCGCCGCGTCGGTCACCATCGTCCATTCCGACGCCACCACTGCCGACGCCGCCGCCACCGCCGTGTTCATCGCCGGGCCCAAGCACTGGCGCGAAACCGCCCGGCAGATGGGCATCGACAAGGCAATGCTGGTGGACGAGGCAGGCACGGTGCACATGACCGAGGCCATGGCCGAGCGCGTTCACTTCGAAGTCGATCCGCCGCCGCGCACGGAAATCGTCCCATGACCCGGGCCGACACACTCGTCATCGCCCTGGCGCTGCTGCTGCTGCCCGTTCTCTATTTCCAGTTCTGGGGCAACAGTTCCGCGGGCGAGGTCGTGCAGATCCGGGTGGCGGGCGGCGACGACCTGACCCTGCCCCTGGATCGGGACAAACAGATCACAGTCAGCGGGGCGCTGGGCGACAGCATCATCGAGATCAAGGACCGTCAGGTGCGCTTCATCCACAGTCCCTGCCAGGGCAAGCAGTGCGTTCAGACCGGCTGGCTGCGCCGCGACGGCGAACTGGCCGCCTGCCTACCCAACGGCGTGACGGTACAGATGGTGGGGCGTGACAAGCGCTACGATGCGGTCAATTTCTAATCCGCTTTCCGATACACTGGCGGGCATGAAGCTTCACATCCAGACCACCCGCGACGACCAGCGCATCGCCTGGCTCACCGCCCTGGCGATCACCATCCATATCGCCGAGAGCGCCCTGCCGGCGCCCATTCCGGGCGTTAAACCGGGGCTGGCGAATATCATCACCATCATCTGCCTGATCCACTACGGCTGGCGCATCGCCGCCTGGGTGGCGATCCTGCGGGTGCTGGTGGGCTCGATCCTGATCGGCACCTTCCTGTCGCCCACCTTCGCCCTCAGCCTGAGCGGCGCCGTGGCCGCCGTGGCGGTGCTGGGGCTGGCCAGCCGTCTGCCGCTGCAACTGGGACCGGTGGGCTACAGCCTGCTGGCGGCCATGGCGCACATGGCGGCGCAGTTTTATACCGCTTACGCATTGTTCATTCCGCATCAAGGATTATTCCATTTGCTGCCGATACTAATGACAATCGCCGTTGCCTTGGGCATCGGCAGTGGCATAATCGCACAGCATATGATCAATAGAATCAGACAGGTAGAGACATGAGTGCAGCAATCACCAGTGCCAAGGTTTCCGCCAGCGACCGGCTGATCTTCACCCTATTCCTGTCCCTGGCCCTGAACGCGGTGGTGATCCTGGGGATCGGCTTTGATTTCCACGATCTGATCAATGAAGAATCGCCCCTGCCCACCCTGGAAGTGATCCTGGTGGAAAAGAATGATTCGGACGCAGCGCAGGACGCCGAATTCCTGGCCCAGGTGGATCAGACCGGCATGGGCAACACCCGCGACAAGAAGACGCCGCGCACCATGGAGGCGGCCCAGGAGCTGCCCGTGCCCGTGGACGGCAGTTCCGACATCCTGCGTCCGGAGCAGACCGCCGAGCAGGTGCCCACCGCCCAGGAGGAGGTGCTCACCCGCCACGACGCCCCCAACCAGGTTTACACCCTGGAAAACACCGATAAGCAGCCGGCCGAAGAGGCCACCTCGGCGGAATTGATCCGCCGTGGTCAGGAAATCGCCCGGCTCACCGCCGAGATCAAGCAATCCTTTGAAATCTACTCGCAGAAAGAGAAACACCGCTATATCTCGGCCAGCACCAAGTCCTTCCGCGACGCCGCCTACCTGGACGCCTGGCGTCGCAAGATCGAGCGCATCGGCAATCTGAACTATCCCGACGCCGCCAAGCGCCGCGGCCTGTCGGGCAGCCTGATCCTGGACGTGGCCATCAACGCCAACGGCACCATCCGCCAGATCACCGTACTGCGCCCCTCGGGCCACAAGATCCTGGACGACGCCGCCCAGCGCATCGTGCGCCTGGCCGGCCCCTACGCGCCGCTGCCGCCGGAGATGCTGGAAGACACCGATATACTGCACATCACCCGCACCTGGCTGTTCAACTCAGGCAACGAGCTCAGCACCCACTGAGGCGCGCAAATCCGGCGCGCGCCTTGCTGACCACTGTCTCAGCGACGATACTATGGGTATGGATACCGTCAGCCTGACCAACCATTTCCTGATCGCCATGCCGCAGCTGGAGGACCCGAATTTCTTCCACAGCGTCACCTACATCTGCCAGCACAGCGATGAAGGCGCCATGGGCATCATCATCAACCAGCCGCTGGAGATGAACCTGGAAGAGATCCTGGCCCAGCTGGAAATCGGTAACGACGACCAGACCCTCGGCGCCCAGCCGGTCTATTTCGGCGGCCCGGTGCAGCAGGATCGCGGCTTTATCCTGCACCGGCCGCGGCGCAACTGGGAGGGCACCCTGTTCGTCTCCGACGACATCGCCCTCACCACCTCCAGCGACATCCTCAAGGACATCGCCCAACATCGCGGCCCGCGCCAGAGCCTGGTGGCGCTGGGCTATGCCGGTTGGGGCGAAGGTCAACTGGAACAGGAAATGGCGCAAAACGCCTGGCTCAGCGTCCCCGCCTCAGCCGACATCATCTTCGACACTCCGGTGGAACGGCGCTGGCACGCCGCCACCGCACTGCTCGGCATCGACGTCGATCAACTCTCCGAAGACATCGGCCACGCATGATTCGCACCCTGTTGGCCTTCGACTATGGCCAAAAACGTATCGGCGTGGCAACCGGCCAAGCACTCATCGGCAGCACCCAATCCCTGGACACCGTCAACGTCAAACACAACAAACCGGACTGGGATCACATCAGTCGCCTGATCCAGGAATGGCAGCCGGAGCTGGTGCTGGTGGGCCTGCCCCTGAACATGGACGGCACGCAACACGACATGAGCCGCGCGGCGCGGCGCTTTGCCAATCAACTCAACGGTCGTTATCAACTGCCGGTGGAACTGGTGGACGAACGCCTCAGCTCCGTCGAAGCGGAAAACATTATCAGCGCATCGCGTCGCGATGGCCGCATGAAAAAAGGGCAAAGCAAACGCGCCGTGGACCAAGTAGCGGCGGAAGTGATTCTGAGGACCTGGTTCGCCGGGCAGGACACTCGGCCGGGTATATCCTAACGCGCTCGCTTCAAATTCCAATGCATATCGTGCTGTTTTTTATATGCCGCCCATTAAGCGCAAACATTCCACAATAAAACACATAGAATCGCCTGCTCGCGGCACGACACCTTCTCCACCGCAATTACTAGCGGGACGCAAAGACGCATAGTCACGTTCCGCAACACGCTGTGAATACATCCCTGCATACTCGATGAGGTGCCGTACCCATGCGGCCATCGGTTTTGGCACATGGGCATTCATCATTAACGACGTGTCGATCGTTTAGCGAGGTCTTTTACACACTTTTCACCGCGAAATAATTTTCAAATAAGAAACGCGGACACTGGCGGCTGCGCCTCTAGCCCTCACGTACCCCTGACCCGCACGCATAAGGCAAGCAACCCGATAACGGTGACGCCGCATAGGCATTGCCTCAAGACAATGAGGCCCATTCGTATTATCGATAACCCGCACTCTGTTATGCCGATATACTCGGCTGGGTTGAAAAATCAGAGAGACAGCGGCACCACTGCTGGCGACAGGTGATACAAGCATGGAAAAGATCATCCTACTGATACCCACACTACCGCTGCTCGCGGCGCTGTTGACCTATCTGCTGGCGCGCCGTTTGGGTCGGCAGGTAGTACGCATCAGTGTGATCGGTACATTGCTCGCCTTCGTCGCCGCCGCGGTCGCACTCTGGCTGACACTGAGCGGGCACGCTGCGCATACAGTCGCCCTGCACGATACCTGGTTAACATTGCTGCACGATCCGCTCAGCAGCCTGATGGCGCTGGTGATTGCCGGCATCAGCCTGATCGTGCACATCTTCTCGCTACGTTACATGGCGGAAGAACCGGGCTACGTGCGCTTTTTCGTACTGCTCGGTCTCATGACCGCCACCCTGCTGATCATGGTGGCCGCCGGCGATCTGCTCACCCTGCTCATCGCCTGGCACCTGGTGGGCGTGTTGCTCTACTTTCTGCTGGGTCATAACACCCGTGATGCCTCGGCCTTTCGTTATGCCTTCTGGACCAAGATCACTTACCGCATCGGCGACCTGCCGCTGCTTATCGCCGCCGTGCTGCTGTATCAGGCCTATGGCACCTGGTCACTGCCGCTCATCTTCGAACAGATCAGCGCCGCGCCGGACGCGCACCAAGTACTGGGCATGCCGCTGGCGGATGCAGTCGCGGGGCTGATCGCCCTGGCCGCCTTCGCCCGCTCGGCGCAGTTTCTGTTGCACACTTGGCTGCCCTACACCATGGCCGGGCCGACACCGGTTTCGGCCCTGATGCATGCCGGCATCGTCAATGCCGGCGGCTTCCTGATCAACCGCTTCGCACCAATCTTCGTACACAGCTCCGACGTGTTGCACTGGGTATTCATCATGGGCCTGTTCACCGCGGTGATCGGTTCGGTATTGATGCTCACCCAGAACGACATCAAGAAATCCTTGGGCTATTCCACCATGGGGCAAATGGGCTTCATGATCATGGAGTGCGGCATCGGCGCCTTCTCGCTGGCCATCTATCACCTCATCGCCCACGGCCTGTTCAAGGGCACACTGTTTCTCGGCTCGGGCGGCGTCATCAACGCCGCGCGCAAGGACGACGGCGTACCCAAGGAGGATTTGTATACCTTCGTGGTGGAACGCCGCCTGGCACGTCAACGCCTGCCCTGGTTGCTGATGGCCGCGATCACTCTGGCCGTGCCCATCATCATCCTGGTCACGGCGCACTGGCTGGTAGCCCAGGATTATTTTCAGAAGCAAAGCGCCATCGTGCTGCTGTTCTTCGGCTGGATCACCGGGGCGCAACTGATTTTCGCCACCTACCGGATGCGCAGACAGAATCTGCGCCGCCTGGTGATCCTGAGCATTTGCTCCTTTGCCGTGGTGGTCCTCGGCTATGTATTAATCAGCCATGCCTTCGATCTGTTCCTCTATCCCGACCCGGCCTTCCGTGAACAGCTATATGCCGCGGCGGACATCGATCTGTTCTGGTTTGACGTGCTGATGGTGCTGGTTTCGCTGGTGATCATCTTCGGTTGGGGGCTCGCCTACTTCACCGATCGCAACGGCAATCGCAAGGGCAAATTCGCCGGCCGGCTGTGGCTGAGCTTCTATGCCCTGATCTCGCGCGAATTCTATATCAGCGATCTATATGCCCGCCTGAGCCGCAGCCTGCTTTCAATCGCGGGACGGCTCAATCTCTGGTTGAGGTGGATCTGAGATGGAGGCCTTACTTTACCTGATGGCGGGGATCTTCCTGCCCCTCTTTCCCCTGAGCATGGGCTTCAATCTGCTGCTGGGGCACTGCCGGCAGGTGGTGCTGCGCGCGGCACTATTGCTGCTCTGGCCGCAGCTCGGCCTGCTGCTCGTCTCCAGCCTGAACACCCCGCCACCGGGCTGGCTGGTGCCGCTGGCGCTGATCACCGCGGGCCTATACGCCCTGCGCGCCCTGGTGCTGCGCGACGTGGGGCAGTGGATCGGTTTTCTGGCCACCTCCGCCTGGGCCTTGCTCTGGGTGTCGCTGCAGGGTGATACCCCCATCACCACCCTGCAATTATACGCCCTCGGTTTCAGTGCCCCGCTGGTCCTGCTCGCCCTACTCGGTCGCGGTCTGGAACGCCGCTTCGGCGCAGCCTATACCGGACTGTATGGCGGCCTCGCTCAGTCCACCCCGCGCCTTGCGGGCATACTGGTCTTCGTGGTGCTGGCAATCATCGCCACGCCCCTGTTCCCGACCTTTTTCATCATGCTCGCCACCCTCGTCGAAGCCGTGCCGAGCATGCCGGCTATCGGCTTCGGCGTGGCCGGCGTGTGGCTATTGTGGAGTTGGGCCGGCGCCCGTCTGCTGCAGGGGCTGATCGCGGGCCCCGCCGCCGAGCCCTGGCCCGAGGATCTGAGCCACGCCGCCACTCGGAGCTACGCGCTCGCCCTATTGTTGCTATTGGCGGCCGGCGTCTATGGTATCGGAGGACTGTCATGACCTTACCGCTGGGTCAAACGCTGCAAATCCGCACTATGATTTATGTGGCCGGCGAAGCCATTCCGTTTTTCTGGCCCATGCGCTCGTTCATTCATCACAACCCGCTGCACGGCCTGGAGCACCTGCCCTTTCCCCAGGCGGTGGAAACCGGCGCGCGGCTGTTTCACGGCCGCGGCTTCCTGCCGCGCCGCGATTACCAGCATTATCTGGCCCAGGGCAAGGTGGACCGTGACGCGCTGGCGCACAACATCGAGCGCTTCGTGGCGCAACAAGCTTCCATCCCCGGCATCGATCTGTCGCACTGGTTAATGACCCTGCTGACGCGCAGCCAACAAGCGTTAGCGTCGCCATGTTCCCTGGCCGAAGCCGACGACGTGCATGCCGCGCTCCAGCGGCAGCCCGCCGAAATGGATACCGCCGTCGACCCGGCCGCGCTTACGACGAAGCTGCGTGAGGCACTGCTGGGTGACCAGCCATTTTACGAAACCGTGGACACCCTCTATGGCACCGAAATCGGCGCCGAGCTGGATGAGCTGGTGATCAAAAGCTGTCTCGATTTCTTTGACGAAGGCCAGTCGGTGTGGCGCATGCCGGGGCGCAAGCAGGGCCTGTTTAGCGCCTGGCGTGAACTGGCGACGCGTAACGGCCGACTGTTCCTGCGCGGTTTGCACATCAAAGAGGTGCTGGCCAAGGGCAACAGCCCGGAAGCGGTGATCGCCTTCGTGATGCAAACCCTGGGCGTTCCCGAGGATCGCTGGGTCGCCTGCTTTTCACGCGAGCTGGCGCGCCTGCACGGCTGGGCCGGTTTCATCCGCTGGCGCGCCAGCGCCAAGCACTATCACTGGAGCCGACGCTATCCGGCCGATCTGGTCGACTTCATGGCCATCCGCCTGACCCTGGCCCTGGCGCTGCTCAGCGAACGCGGACGCGAAGGCATCCCCAGCGAGCGCACCGCCATTGAAGCGGCCGTCGACGAGCGCCCGCAGGAAACCTGGTTGCGCCATGAACTGCACAGCGGCGCCGCGGCGCCGGCGCCGCGCTTGAGTCATTGTCGCGCCGACAACTGGCCGAACTGTTACGCACCCTGCAACATGCCGAAGCTGAAGAAGGCATGATCTGGCTGCATGCCATGGAGGCGCAGGCCATGGATGCGCTGCTGCAGCGGGTCAACCTGGCGCCGCCGCCCGCGCGCGACAAACGTCCCTTTGCCCAGGCGCTGTTCTGCATCGACACACGCTCGGAGCGGATTCGCCGTCACCTGGAAAGCGCCGGCGATTACCAGACCTTCGGCATCGCCGGTTTCTTCGGCGTCCCCATCAGCTTCATGGAATTGGGCAAGGGCAGCGAAACCCACCTTTGCCCGGTTTTGCTCAAGCCCAAACACCTGGTGCTGGAAATGGCCGCCGCACCGCGCCAGGACGTGGAGGCGCTCACGGCGCTGGAAAAGCTGTTGCACGAACTCAAGGAGTCGGTGCTGACGCCGTACGTCACCGTCGAGGCCATCGGCATGCTGTTCGGCCTGGACATGGTGGGCAAGACGCTCATGCCGCAGAGCTACAACCGCTGGCGTCAGGGCCTGCACCGCGACAAACCGAACACCCATCTGTTGCTAGACAAGCTGGATCGCGATCAGGCCGACTCCATCGTGCGCGCGGTACAGCGCGCCGTGGTGGCCAAGGCCCTCGAACAGGAATGCGGGCTCGAAGCCGAAGCGATTACCGACGACATGGTGCGCGAGCTGCGCGAAGCGGCGCTGGGCCACGCCGCGGCAACGCCGGCGCTGCGCCGGGCCTGTCCGCAGCTCGCCGACGACGAACAAGCCTTCATCCGCCGCCTGCGCCAGGTCTACCGCATTGATCCCGCCTTTGCCCAACTGCAGATGGAACAACTGGGACGCATCGGCTTTACCCTGGACGAGCAGGTCAATTTTGTCGGCCAGGCGCTGCGCTCCATCGGCCTGCAACAGGATTTCTCGCGCTTCGTTCTGCTGGTCGGTCACGGCAGCCGCTCGGAGAACAATCCCTACGAGTCGGCCCTGGACTGCGGCGCCTGCGGCGGCAATCACGGCCTGACCAATGCCCGTGCGCTGGCCCAGATGGCCAACAAGGCCCAGGTGCGCAACAAGCTGCGCGAGCAGGGCCTGGAGATCCCGGACGACAGCTGGTTTATAGCGGCGCTGCACGACACCACCACCGACGAACTCAGGCTGTTCGATCTCGACCTGCTGCCGCCCTCCCACGTGGTGTATCTGGATCGCCTGCGCAAGGGATTGACCGGCGCCTCGCGCCTGTGCGCCCAGGAGCGCATACCGGAATTGCAATCGACGCCGGCCCCGCTCGATCCCGGCGCGGCCCACCGCCTGGCCCATCGCAACGCCATGGACTGGTCGCAGGTACGGCCCGAGTGGGGCCTGTCGGGCAATGCCTATTTCATCATCGGTCGGCGCAATCTTACCCGGCAACTGCCGCTGGACGGGCGCGCCTTTCTGCATTCCTACGATTACCACGCCGACCCCCGCCACCGGCTGCTGGAAAGCATTCTCACCGGGCCGCTGGTGGTGGGCCAGTGGATCAACATGGAGCACTATTTTTCCACCGTCGACAATGAACGCTTCGGCAGCGGCAGCAAGGCCTATCACAACGTCTCGGGGCGCTTCGGTGTCATGACCGGCAACCTCAGCGACCTGCGCACCGGCCTGCCCGCGCAGACGGTCCTTGAGCAGGGACGCCCCTATCACCAGCCGATCCGGCTGCTGACCGTCATCGAAGCCCCCTTCGAACATGCCTGGCATGCCATCGAAGGGGTGGCCGCGGTCAAGCAATTGGTGCGCAACGGCTGGATTCGCTTGCTGATCATCGACCCGGAACGCAACACCGCCCACATCTATGACAAAGACGACTGGCAGCGCCGATCGCTGTCCGCCGTCACCCATGCACAACAAAGGGAGTCAGCCTAGTATGAAGAACCTCAATTTCAGCCCGCTGAAAAAACTCGAAATCATCCTCAGCGGCGAACACCAGGGCCTGGCCACCGACTTACTCGACCGCGCCGGGGTCAAAGGCTACACCATCATCAACAACCTGTCGGGCAAGGGCAGTCACGGTTTCCACGAAGGTCATCTGATGTTCAACGAGGATGATGTGTTGATCATGATCATCGCCGCCGTCCCGGAAGAACTGGTCAAGCCCATCCTGGAAGGGCTGGCGCCTTTCTATAACGAACACTCGGGGGTGGTGTTCATTTCCGACATCCAGGTGACGCGGCTGGTGAAGTTTCGCGACTAAAGGGACGCGTCTCATAATCCACACACGCGCATGAGGCGTCTCGGCGCCCGGCGCGGCCAAGGTTTACCGGCGCAGAAATAGGCCTATACTGGACATCGTTATTTGCGGACAGAGGAGATTCGCGTGAGCGGTGTATTGGCAACCTTGGCAGACCATATCGGGCAACAGCAATCCGATATCGTTGACCGTTGGTGGCGGGCGTGTGAAAAAGACGACACCATGGAGATCGTCAGCCGCCTTACCCGCGCTCAATTCCGCAACAACCTCCCCGCCGCGCTCGATGGGTTTTGTCGGGCGTTAGGGGCACAGCCATCCACCGATTTCTCGCTGCGAACCATCGCATCCGAGGTATCCAAGCATGGGCACCACCGTTGGAAACAGGGCTTCAGCCTGAAACAGTTGATTCGCGACTGGGGCATATTGAACCGCGTGCTCGTGGGGGTGATCGATGAATTTTTCAACCTGCACCAACACCAAGGCAGTGCCGAGGAACGGACGATCGCCATGGACACCCTGGCCGAGTTCATGGCGGAGGCCACCACCGGCAGCGTGGCGCGCTTCGACGAACTCCGTCGTGCCGAGGCCGCCAGCGTGGCACGTGACCTGAACAGCATGAAAGGTCAATTTGACACGCTCACCCGGACGCGCGGCGCGATGCTGCGCGAGGCGGCGCACGATATTCGCGGCGGCCTTGCCACCGTCAGATTGCTCACCGATGTCCTCAAGACATCCAACGGCGGCAACGCATCGACAAGCAGGGCGCTGACCTCTCTCGACCAGAGCGTCGAATCCCTACGCGGCATGCTGGATTCATTGCTCGATCTTTCCCGGCTCGAATCCGGTGCCGACACGCTCGAGCTGTGTGAGATCAATATCGCCGACGTTATCAAGCGGCTTGTCTCGGAATTTCGGCCGACGGTCGACGAGAAAGGCCTGGCCTTGCTCAGCGCAGGGCCGGATGAGCTCGTGGTGCAGACCGATCTGAACAAACTCCGGCGCATCGCCCAGAACCTGCTCGTCAATGCCTTGCAATATACCGAGCATGGCGAAATCCGCGTCGAGTGGGAGGCGCAAGAACTGCATTGGACGCTGCGTATCGCTGACACCGGGCCGGGCATGCGGGAATCCGTCGGTGCCCCCATCACGAAAGAGTTGGACGATCCTGATCGCAGCGAAGAGGACGGGGACGTGTCGGAATCCGCCTGCTACAAAGGTGAGGGAATCGGCATGACCATTGTGAAACGGCTTTGCGAGCTGCTGGATGCGGGGCTCTCGAGCGACTCTCAGCTCGGCAGGGGAACCGTATTTACCATCCAATTCCCTTACCGATATCCGGACAAGCCCTAAGCGAAAGGCGGGCGGCTATCATTGCATGCGTAGCAATTCACCGCCCCCTCGCTACTCCGTACCGCCACTGGCGTAACTCAAGGCCCGCAACTCGCGCATGGCGACAGTGAGCATGGCCAGTTCGGCCTTGCCACCGGCCCTTATCTCGGCAAACACGTTATGGCAGTGCTCGATAGCCAGGCGGTTGCGCAGCGACCAAGTCTTGATACGCGCCTCCGTGCCATCCGTAGCGTCGGTGCGGCTCAACACCTGCAGCGTCAGGGCACGCAGTTCGTTGTTCAATTCGTCCAACAGACCGGTGCGGGCCTTGCGCTGCCAGGGGTTGAGGCGCGGCAGGCGTTTGACCTGTTCTGCCAGCCAGTGCAGCTCCAGTTTGCTGGACAGGGCGAAGTACAACTCGGCCACCGTCATCACATCGACGTCGGTGTCGGCGGCCACTGCGGTGATGTCCAAGGCGGCATACCAGGTCTCCAGACCGGCGATGCGCAGGGCCAGGGGTTTGGCGACGCCGGCGCCGGTATAGGGCCGTATGCGTTCGCGCAGGGCCTTGCGGTCATCGCTGTGCAAAAGCTTGGTGAGTTGCTCGGCGATGGCGCCGGCGGCGGGCCGGAATTGGGCGATGGTCTCGGCAATGCCCAGCGGCGGTCGGCGGTTGCGCAGCAGCCAGAGCGTGGCGCGATCCAACAGGCGGCGGCTCTCGATCAGCATATGCAACTGGGTATCGGCGCCGACCTGGTTATCCAGGGTCTCGATCTCGCCCCACAGCGCTTCGATCTGAAACACCTCGCGCGCCACGGTGTAGGCGCGGGCGATGTCGGCGGCATGGTCGCCGGTGGTCTCCTGGGTGCGCGTCCAGAAGCTGCCGCCCATACGGTTCACCAGGTTGTCGGTGATGCGGGTGGCGATGATTTCGTGCTTCAAGGGATGCTGTTCCATCGATTGCACAAAACGCTGCTGCACCGGGCCGGGGAAATAGGCGATCAGTTCCTGCGACAGATAGGGGTCGCGAGTGACATCGGAGGCGACCAATTCCTCGAACAGGCGGACCTTGCTGTAGGCGATCAACACCGCGATCTCCGGCCGCGTCAGGCCGTGCTCATGGGCCTCGCGCTCGGCGATGCGCTCGTCATCAGGGAGCGCCTCAAGCGTGCGCTGCAGGCGTCCCTCTTTTTCCAGGCGCCGTATGAAACGGGCGTGATCGCTGAGTAGAAAGGGCGCCTGGATGGCGGCGATGCTGATGGCCTGGGACTGCAGATAATTGTGTTTCAACACCAGGCGGGCCACTTCGTCGGTCATCTCCACCAGCAACTGATTACGCTGCTTGAGCGTCATGTCGCCGCCGCTGACCACTTGATCCAGCAGGATCTTGATATTCACCTCATGGTCGGAACAATCCACGCCGCCGGAATTGTCGATGGCGTCGGTGTTGATCCGGCCGCCGTTGAGGGCGTACTCGACCCGCCCCGACTGGGTAAACCCCAGGTTGCCGCCCTCGCCCACCACGCGGCAGCGCAGTTCGGCGGCATCGACGCGCAGCGCGTCATTGCTGCGATCGTCGGCGGCGCTGTGGGGCTCGGAGGAGGCCTTGACATAGGTGCCGATGCCGCCGTTCCAAAGCAGATCCACGGGGGCCTGAAGGATGATGCGTATCAATTCGTTCGGGGTGACCGTGGTGGCATCGGTGCCCAAGGCCTTGCGCGCCGCATCGCTCAGCGGGATGGCCTTGGCGCGCCGCGAGTAGACGCCGCCGCCGTCCGAGATCAACTCGGCGTCATAGTCGGTCCAGCTCGAGCGCGACAGATTGAACAGGCGCTGGCGCTCGCTGAAGCTGGCGGCCGGATCGGGGGCCGGGTCAATGAAGATATGCAGATGATTAAAGGCGGCGACCAGTTTGATCTGTGGCGACAGCAGCATGCCGTTGCCGAACACGTCACCGGCCATGTCGCCGATACCGGCCACGCTGAACGGTTCGGTCTGGGTGTCGAGGCCGAGTTCGCGGAAGTGGCGTTTGACCGACTCCCAAGCGCCGCGCGCGGTGATGCCCATCTTTTTGTGATCGTAGCCGGCCGAGCCCCCCGAGGCGAAGGCGTCCCCAAGCCAGAAACCGTAGTCCTGCGACAGCCCGTTGGCGATGTCGGAAAAGCTCGCCGTGCCCTTGTCCGCCGCCACCACCAGGTAGGGGTCGTCACCGTCGTGGCGCACCACGTCCTTGGGCGTGACCACTGCGCCGTCCACCAGGTTGTCGGTGATGTCCAGCAGGCCGCGGATGAAGGTCTTGTAACACTCGATCACCTCGACCTGCAGCGCGTCGCGGTCCTCAGTGCCGGGCAGTTGCTTGGGCACGAAACCGCCCTTGGCCCCGACCGGCACGATGACGGCGTTCTTGACCATCTGCGCCTTCATCAGGCCGAGAATCTCAGTGCGAAAATCCTCGCGCCGGTCGGACCAGCGCAGCCCACCGCGCGCCACCGGGCCGCCGCGCAGATGCACGCCTTCGACCCGCGGGGAATAAATGAATATCTCGAACATGGGGCGTGGCTGGGGCAGCATGGGTAATTCGCGCGAGTCGAGCTTGAAGGACAGATAGGGCTTGGGATGGCCGCGCCCGTCGCGCTGATAATAGTTGCTGCGCAGCATGGCCTGCACCAGGGTCAGAAAGCTGCGCAGGATGCGGTCTTCATCCAAATTGGCCACCTGACCCAGGGCCGCGCTGATGGCACCCGTCAGTTGTACGCTGCGTTCAGCGTCCTGTTGCGAGCTCGGCGAGAAGCGCGCCGCAAACAGGGCCACCAGCTGACGGGCGATGTCGGGATGGCTGGCCAGGGCGTTTTCCATATAGGCCTGACTGAAGGGCATGCGCGTCTGCAACAGGTATTTACACATGGCGCGCAGCAGCACCACTTCGCGCCAGTTGAGCGCGGCGGCCAGTACCAGACGGTTGAAGCCGTCGTTCTCCATCTCGCCGCTGCAGACGCGGGCGAAGGCCTCCTGGAAAAAATCCTTGACCGTCAGCACCTCCACATCGACATCAAACGCGGGCAACATGTCGAATTCGATGGTCCAGTAATAATCTCCCTGGCGGGTCTCGATTTGATAGGGGCGGGCGCTCAGTACGCGCAGCCCCATGCGTTCCAGCATGGGCATGATGTCGGACAGCGGCGTGGCCTGCTCGCGGCCGAAGACCTTGAAGCGCAGCAGCTCATCCCCGCTTTCGGGCGGGCGGTACAGGTGCATGGCCAGGGGCTGGCGATCGTTGATGCTTTCCAGCCGCTGGATGTCATGCACCGCCGTGCGCGCTGGATAGTCGTCGCGATAGGCGTGGGGAAAGGCCTCGCCGTAGCGCTCGAACAGGCGGGTGGCGCGCGCCTCGCCCAGCTCCTCATGCAGCGCGCTCAGCAGCGCGTCCTGCCACGACACCATGGCCTCGGTCATCAGGGCGCGCAGCTCGGCCTCGTCATAATTGACGTCCGTGTCCGGCCGCGTGCGGATAATAAAGTGCACCCGTGCCAGCGGCGATTCCGACAACTGAATATTGAATTCGCAGCCCTGGCCGTCCAGGGCCTGCATCAGGATCTCCTGGATGCGCTGGCGCAGGTGGGTGTCGTAGCGATCGCGCGGCACATAGACCAAGGCGGTGACAAAGCGGCCGAACAGGTCACGGCGCAGAAATAACCCCAGCTTGTGACGCTCACGCACCTGCAGGATGCCCAAGGCCACGTCCAACAGTTCGTCCTCGGTGAACTGGAACATCTCGTCGCGCGGAAAGGTTTCTAAAATGTGCTGCAGGGCCTTGCGGTCATGGCTGGCCACGGCAAAGCCAGCCTTTTCCATCACCGCATCGAACTTGCGCCGCAAGATCGGAACGTCAGCGGGCCGGGCGCTGTAGGCCGCCGAGCCGTAGAGGCCGAGAAATCGCCACTCGCCGACCACCTCGTCGGCGCCGTTGTAGCGCTTGATACCGATGTAATCCAGGTGCACGGGACGATGCACGGTGGAAACGGCGGTGGATTTGGTGATAATCAACAGGGTGCGTTGGCGCGCCAATTTGCGCAGCGGCGGCGGAATATGGGCGAAGCTGTGCGAGGCGCGGCCGCCGTCGGCTTCGCTCTCGCGCAGAATGCCGAGGCCGGAACCGGGCACCAGGCGCAGCACATCCTGGCCGTTCTCCTGCACCAGGTCATAGGCACGAAAGCCGACGAAGGTGAAATGGTGATTGGCGATCCAGCGCAAAAAGGCGAGCGCCTCCTGCTTCACCTGCGGCGGCACCGGCAAGGCCTGGGCCTCAACCACGGGGATGATCTCCTCGATCTTGGCGCGCATGGGACCCCAGTCTTGCACCACCACGCCGACGTCGCCGAGCACCTGTTCGACCTGCGTTTGCAACAGGGCAAGGGCGGCGTCATCGGTCTGACGATCGACTTCAAAATGCAGCATCGCCTCGCTCTGTCCCTCGCCGCTGCGCACCCGCGGCAACAGCTGTTGGATCAATCCGTTGCCGTCGCGCAGCACGTCGATGACGGGGTGGATCACCAGATGGGTGGTCAACTCCAGACGCACGCACAACATGCTGAGTGAATCCACCAGAAACGGCATGTCGTCGGCCACCACCTCGAAGACGGTGTGGGTGGATTGCCAGCCGTGCTGCTCGAAGTCGGGATTGTAGACCCGCACCAGCACCTGACCCGGGCGGCGCTGCCGCGCCAAGCGCCATTGCGCCAGCATGGCACCGTATAGATCGTCGATGGAGCGCTGGTGCAGATCCTCGATGGCGCTGGCGGCATAGTATTGCAGGGCGAACAGCTGGACCTGCTCGGCCTCGCGGGGCGCCAGCCGCTCTTCAACCAGGTCGGTAATACGCTTGATTATGTGTTGACGTTCGTGATTTTTGTACGGCGACATGGCTCTCCAAACTCAGCGGCGCTAATACGAGTATTCATAATAGTACACGACCATCGGACATACGCCCCGTCCCGCCCCATCGCCAAGCCGCCGAGATGGCGCTACAATACGCCCCGGTGACGCGGGCCTATGGGGCCGCAGCGATAAGGAAGCCATCATGAGCCAAGCCGTCGATATCGACAACACCCTCAAGCAGCTCGCCGACGCGCTGCGCCGGCATCTCGACCGCCGGGGCATCGACCAGCCCTTGATGATCGGCATCCACTCCGGCGGCGTCTGGGTGGCGCAACGGCTGCACGAGCTGCTGGGGCTGAAGGAGCCGCTCGGCCACTTGGACATCTCCTTTTATCGCGACGACTTCAGCCGTATCGGCATGAATCCCCAGGTCAAGCCGTCGCACCTGCCCTTCAACGTGGACGATCGCCATGTCATCCTGGTGGACGACGTGCTTTATACCGGCCGCACCATCCGTGCCGCGCTCAACGAGATCTTCGATTACGGCCGCCCGGCGGCGGTGAGCCTGGCGGTGCTGGTCGACCGCGGCGACCGCGAACTGCCCATTGCCGCCGATGTGACGGGCCTCAAGATGGAGCTGGCGCCCGGCGAAAACGTCAAGCTGAAGGGCCCCGACCCGCTGCGGCTGGTGGTGGCGCGCAAAGAAGGTCAATAACGATAAATACAATAAGGAACCGTATGATCCGCCGCAATATCCAGCTCAACCAACAGGGCCGCCTGCGCCACTTTCTGACTGTCGAGGGTCTCAAGCGCCAGCTGTTGATGGATATTCTGGATACCGCCGCCTCGCTCAGCGGCGTCACCGATCAAACAGTGAAGAAGGTGCCGCTGCTGCGCGGCAAGACCATCGTCAATCTGTTCTTCGAGGCCAGCACGCGCACGCGCACGACCTTTGAGCTGGCCGCCAAGCGCCTGTCGGCCGATGTGCTCAATCTCAACATCGACGCCTCGGCCACCAAAAAGGGCGAGACCCTGCTGGACACCCTGCACAATCTGGAAGCCATGCACTGCGACATGTTCGTGGTGCGCCACGCCGACAGCGGCGCCGCCCACTTCATCGCCAACCACGTGGCGCCCCATATCAGCGTCATCAACGCCGGCGACGGCAGCCACGCCCACCCCACCCAGGCCATGCTGGACATGTACACCATCCGCCAGAAGAAGGGTGAATTCTATCCCCTCATTGTCGCCATCGTCGGCGACATCATGCACTCGCGTGTGGCGCGGTCCCAGATCCACGCCCTCACCACCCTGGGCGTGACCGAGGTGCGCGTCATCGGCCCCAAAACGCTCATGCCCAAGGATGTGGAGGCCCTGGGCGTGCATGTCTATCACGATCTGGACGCGGGCCTGCGTGACGTGGACGTGGTGATCATGCTGCGCCTGCAGAACGAACGCATGCAGGGCCAATTGCTGCCCAGCGAGCACGAATACTATCAACTCTACGGCCTCACCCAGGAACGCCTGGCCAAGGCCAAGCCGGACGCCATCGTCATGCATCCCGGCCCCATCAACCGCGGCGTGGAGATCGAATCCAGCGTCGCCGACGGGCCGCGCTCGGTGATCCTGCAACAGGTGGCCCACGGCATCGCCGTGCGCATGGCGGTGATGTCCATCTGCATGGGCAGCCATGCCAAAGAGGGCAAGGACGGGGGGGACGGCTGATGCGCATCCTGATCAAGAACGGTCGTGTCATCGATCCGGCCAACCGCCTCGACCGTGTCACCAACGTCTACATCGCCGGCGGCCGGATTGAGGCCGTGGCCGACAGTCTGGAAGGTTTCGAGGCCGAACGCACCATCGACGCCCAGGGGCGACTGGTATTGCCCGGCCTGGTCGACCTGGCGGCGCGCTTGCGCGAACCGGGCTTCGAGCACAAAGGCACCATCGCCTCCGAGACCCGCGCCGCCGCCGCGGCCGGCATCACCTCCCTGGTGACACCGCCGGACACCGACCCGGTCATCGACACCCCGGCGGTGGCCAAGCTGATCCGCAAGACCGCCCAGTTGGCGGGCTATTGCCATGTCTACAGCATCGGCGCCGCCACACAAAAATTGGGCGGCGAACATATCAGCGAAATGGGCGCCCTCAAGGCCGCCGGCTGCGTCGGCGTGGGCAATGCCCTGACGCCGTTTAAGAACCCCCTGGTGGAAAAGCGGGTCATGGAATACGCCGCCACCTTCGATCTGACCCTGTTCCTGTTCTCCGAGGACCCCAGCCTGCGTCACAATGGCTGTGTCCACGAGGGCGCCATCAGCACGCGCCTGGGCCTGCCCGGCATCCCGGAGGCGGCCGAGACCGTTGCGGTGGCGCGCAACTTGGCGCTGGTGGCCGACACCGGCGTGCGTGCCCACTTCAGCCAGATCTCCACCGCCAAGGCGCTGCAGATGATCGCCCGGGCCCAGTACGACGGCCTGCCGGTGAGCGTGGACGTGGCCGCCCACCATCTGTTCCTCACCGACATGGACATCGGCGAATTCGACAGCCAGTGCCATGTGCGCCCACCGCTACGCCATCAGCGCGATCTACAGGGCCTGCGCGAAGGGGTGCGCAAGGGCACCGTCGGCGTCATCTGTTCCGATCACCAGCCCCACGAGGCCGACGCCAAGCTACGCCCGTTCCGCGAGACCGCCTCCGGCATCTCGGGGCTGGAGACCCTGCTGCCGCTGACCCTGCGCCTGGCCGAGGAGAACCGCATGGAACTCCTGGACGCCATCGCCCGGGTTACCACGGCGCCGGCCAAAATCATCGGCATCGAGGCCGGTAACCTCAGCCCCGGCGCCAGCGCCGACGTCACCGTGGTCGACCCCGAGCAGTACTGGCGCGTGACACCGGCAAACCTGCTCAGCCGCGGCCACAACACCCCGTTTCGCGACTGGGATATGAAAGGACGGGTCAGTCACACCTTGCTGGCGGGGGAATTGGTGTTCAGCCGCACATAAGCCCGGTGGTGGCGCGTCCCCTGATTCGTTGTGGCCGACTTACGGGAGGGCGTGCGCCTCCTGGAGGACGCACATGCCGGGCGCGCACAAAAAACCCGGCGCCGGGCCGGGTCTCCTGCATTCAATCAACGTAGTATGTAAGGTGGATAAATGCCCCTGACGGGTCAGCGTGCACGCCTATAATTTATTTTCACTCCGGCGGCGGCACCACCAAGATGTGGCGCAGATAATTGACCACATCGTCGATCTGCGCCTCGCTTAGTTCCTGCCCCCATATGGGCATCACCGGCGAGCGCCCCATGGCCTCACCGCCCATGGTAATGATCATCTTTTTATAGGTGTCGTTCTTGTCGCTGCGGGTCAGATCCGCCGGCGGCGGGTCGAACAACACCGAGGCGCGCCCCATGCCGTCACCGTTGACGCCATGACAGAGAATGCAGTTGGTCTTAAAGACGATTTCACCGCGACGCACCGGGTCAGTGATCATGGAAAGATACATCACCACATCCTCTATTTGCTCGTCGGTCAGTTCATCCTGCCAGGTCGGCATAAACCTGGAACGCCCGACAGCTTCGCCACCGCCGACGACGATCTTGCGGAAGTACTCGGGTGACCGCTTGGTAATTGTCAGCGGCAGGTCGCCATGGACCTTTCTCATCTTGGCGTTGCCGTCGCCCTTGGCGCCGTGACACAACACACAATAGGCCTTATACACCAGGCTGCCGCGCACGGCCCGGTGAGACTTATCCCGGGCCTGTTTCATCACCTTGCGGATTTCTTTGCGACTTTCCCTCATCTCATGCTTGAGCTGTTTCTTTTGCTCGGCATCGAGATCGTCGGCGCCGTACGTCTGACCAAGCGGTGCAAGGAAAAAGAACAGGCCCAGCACCATCGCCGCCAAGACTCCATTCACTTTATAGCCATGTATTACGCCAAACATAAAACCCTCTTTGATACCTGAAACGTGCCGTTACTCGGCCGATGAGACGAGGAGGATCGTTCTCAAATAGGCCACCACGTCTTGAATTTCCTGGTCATTCAGCTGCAAACCCCACTGCGGCATCACGTCAGAACGCCCCATCGCGGCGCCGCCCATGGTGATAATCATGCGCTTGTAGTCATCGTTCTTATCGCTACGCGTCAAGTCTGCCGGGGGCGGGTCAAACAACACCGCCGCGCGGCCTTTGCCGTCGCCGTTCACGCCGTGACAAAGAATACAATTGGTCTTGAACACCACTTCACCGCGACGTACCGGGTCATTCAACAGGGATAGGTAGGCCACCACATCCTCGATCTGCTCATCCGTAAGCTCGTCTTCCCAGGCGGGCATAAACTCGGATTTTCCCACAGCTTCGCCACCAGCACGAATGATGGACTGATAATGTTCGGTCGACTGCACGCCAATTTCTAATTGCAGATCACCATGCAGTTTCGTCATGCGCGATCCGCCTTTACCTTGGGCACCGTGGCACAGCACACAGTAGGCCTTGTATACCAAACCGCCGCGCTGCGCCTGATGGGCTTGATCCTTGGCGCCCTGGACCACGCTGTGGACCTTGGACCCCCTGGTTTTCCTGTTCGATTTCGGTTGCGGCACGACGATATCCTGTGCCAGCCTCGACGGCGCGGACGAAACCAGAATGGTTTCAAGATAGGCGACTACATCGTTAATCTCTTGGTCTTTCAACTGCAAGCCCCACTCGGGCATTACCGCCGAGCGCCCCATCGCGGCGCCTCCCCTCGTGATGATCATACGTTTATAGTCATTGTTCTTTTCGCTGCGGGTGAGATCGGCCGGCGGTGGGTCATATAGCTCCGAGGCACGTCCTTTACCGTCACCATTTACACCGTGACATAGGATACAGTTGGTCTTGAAAACCACCTCACCGCGACGCACCGGATCGTTCACCAAAGCCAAATAGGCGACCACATCGTCGATCTGTTCGTGGGTAAGTTCACTGTCCCATGCCGGCATAAACTCGGAGCGCCCCACAGCCGGACCGCCCTTACGTACAATCTGGTCATAATAATCCAGAGCTTTATTGCCGATCTTGAGGCTGATATCGCTACGCAACTTGGTCATACGTGAACTGCCATTGCCTCGCGCACCGTGGCACAACACGCAATAGGCCTTGTACACCACCGCACCGCGCGCGGCCTGCTTTGCCTTATCCTTGGCAGCCTGCATAACACTGCGCACGTCCTTCCGACTTTCCCGACCGCCAGCATTGTCAGCGGCAATACTCTGACCACCCAGCAATAAGGCCGTGGAAAAAACCACAATTACTTTAGCGACGATACTTGCCCTTAAGCCCGCTGTTATCATGCGTGAGTCCTAGTTGGCATTACTGTTTTTCGGGTCAACCAGAATGGTTCTCAGATACAGGATTACATCGTCAATCTCTTCTTCCTTGAGCTGCAAGCCCCACTGGGGCATCACTTCCGAGCGCCCCATGGCCGCCCCGCCCATGGTGATAATCATTTTTTTATACATATCATTCTTGTCGCTGCGGGTCAGATCCGCGGGCGGCGGATCATAGAGCACGGAAGCGCGTCCCTTACCATTGCCCTTGACCCCGTGACACAGGATGCAATTGGTCATAAACACCGCCCTACCGCGCACCACCGGATCGGTCAACACCTGCAAATACGCCATCACGTCGGTGATCTGTTCTTCCGACAGTTCATCCTCCCAGGCGGGCATAAACTCGGATCGTCCTACGGCAGGACCGCCCTGGCGCACCATTTTTTCGTAAAACGCGAGGTCATGATCACGCATCGCAATCATCAGGTTGCCCTGACCATAGAGCTTGGTCGCCCGGGCCATGCCGTCGCCACGATGGCCGTGACAAAGCACGCAGTAGCTCTTATAGACAATCGCGCCCCTGATCTGCGGATTGGATTTGGCGGCCCGAATATCCTTACGCGAATCCCGCCCGTCTGCCTGCGCCGGACCGGCGGTACCGACCAACATAGCCAGTACCGCCATCCCTACGATCATCCATGATGACTTCATTATTGGACCTCGATCACCATATACATTTCCGGATGAATGGCGCATTCGATCTCGGCTTCGCCGGGCTCGTCAAAGGTCACCGCCTTTGACTCGCCAGCCGGATAGGAGCCCAGGTCGAACGTCTTGAGGTCAGACAATGAAAAGATGTTGTGAAAGAAGGGGTCTTCATTCTTGAAATGAACCGTATCCCCCGCCTGAATCGTCATATTCTCAACCTTCTCACCGCCTTTCTTGAAGGTCTTGTTGTTCTGCGCGACGGTGTAATCCGCCGCACTTGCTGTAGCCGACAACAACATGGTGACCAGACCTACAGCAACCGTTTTCTTGCTTAACATAAAATTTCTCCTTTCTATCCTTGAATAACTGGCATTATTTGACCGGCAACTGGGGCACAGTGACCTGCATCGGATCGCCGGTCAACGCTTTCAAAAAGTTCACCAGATCCTGCTTTTCCTGCTTGGTAAGATTAAGCGGTTTCATATTCGGATCAAGGTTATCGAAGGTCGGCTTACCACCACTGTTGTAGTGCTCCACCACTTCTTCGAGCGTGGCGTATTGGCCGTTATGCATATAAGGCGCGGTCAGCGCTACATCGCGCAGCGTCGGCGTCTTGAATGCGCCTTTCAATACTTTCACCGGCACGATGCCAAAACGGCCTTCGTCGGCGTTGTCGGGCAGGCCGATATTGTGAAAGCCGTTATCGGTGAAATTGAAACCGTCATGGCAGGCGGTGCAATTGGCCTTACCCTTGAAGACTTCGAAGCCGCGGATAGCGGATTTGCTCATGGCGCCATCCACCCCTTTCAGCCAGCGATCGAAGGGGGCATCGGTTGACACGATGGTGCGTTCGTAGGCGGCGATGGCCTTGCCGATGGTATCTTCCTTGATGCCCTCACCCGGATAGGCGGCCTCGAACATCTCGATATAGCCCGGAATCCCCTTCAGCTCTTCAAGCAGCGAACCCATTTCCTGAGCCATTTCACCGCCGGCGACGATCGGCCCCAGGGCCTGTTGTTCAAGTGTGCGCGCCCGACCGTCCCAGAACTGGAAGCGCTGATAAGCGGTATTCAGAATGGTCGGTGTTGACCGATCGAGGGTGTCCATACCGTGACCCACCGCGGTGGGCTGGGCATCCGACCAACCCATGGCGGGGTTATGGCAGGTGGCGCAGCTGATGAAATTGGAACCGGACAGGCGCGGATCGAAAAACAAAAACTTGCCCAGCTCGACGCGTTCGGGTGTGCTGAGGTTCTTTTTCGGTTGCGGCACTTCCATGGGACGCAAATATTTCTTGATATCCTCGGCGCTGGGTTCCATGGGTGCCGCATTGGCGGCGGTTACACCCAGAACCACCGACATCCCGAACAGCGCGGCGGCAATTTTCCCTGTCAGACTTTTCTGACGCAAGGCACCTGTTTTCATGAGTTCCTCCTCATAATGTTATGGCCGGATAAACCGGAATTTAATGCATTGATTACAACTTAAACTTATCGACAACATGCCCTAAATCTGCAGCGGCGGCGTTCAGATCGCCCGACAGGCCGTGCAGCAGCTCGGTCTGGCTGTTAGTCTCACCGCTCAATTCCAGCAGTGAGTTGACGGCCTCGTTGATACCCTGTACGGCGCGCTCCTGCTCGCCGATCATCTGCACCACTTCATGCATCACATCGCGCAGATGCACCGCCTGGTCGCGGCTCATTGATGTCTCTTCCGACACCTCTTTCAGCCGGCCGATGTTTTCGCGCGATTCGCTGACCGAGCTCTCGAGCAGCTGCACCGCGTTGCCGACGCTGGTGGAAATGGTCTCCACCAGACCGGAGATTTCCGAGGTCGCGTCTTCGGTCCGCGACGCCAGCTGACGCACTTCGTCGGCGACGACGGCGAAGCCGCGGCCCTGCTCCCCGGCACGGGCCGCCTCGATGGCGGCGTTGAGGGCCAACAGATTGGTCTGGGATGAGATGTCGCGAATGGTCTTGGTAATGGCGGTGATGGTCTCGGCGGTGCGGGACAGTTCGCGTGTCACCTGGGCGGTGTGTTCCATGTGCTCCTGGAAGCGTTCGAAACTGACGGCGGTATCATTGATCTTGTGCGCCATGTTCGCGGAGGTGTCGGCCGATTGCTGCGCCTTGACCGCCGCACCCTCGAGTTCGCTCACCGCGCCGTTGGTGGTGGACATGACGATCTCGGCATCTTCCTTGATGCCCTTGACACTGCCGTGCAGGCGGGTGGAAACACCGTGGATATCATCGGCGCTTTGGGCCACGCTTTCGGCCTGGCTGCTCAAGGTGGCGGTGCCGCCGTGTACCTTGGTAATGATGGAATGCAGGTCCGAGACCGTGCTGTTCATGGCCTTGATGATGGTGCCGACCTCGTCCTTGCCGGGCTGATCCAGCTTGACGCGCAGATCACCCTGCGACAGGGCCACCATGGCCTGCTCCAGGGCGAACATGGGCTTGACGGCGAAGCGGGCCAGTATCAGGCTCAGGGCCACGCTTATGATCAAACCCACGGCGACGAACATCATCAGGATATAGATGGTCCGTTTGCCGGTGTTCTGGATTTCCACCAGCTGTTGCTTCATAGATTCGCGCTGACCGTTGATAATCGCTTCCGACAGCTCGTCGACACGGTTAAACAGGGGCCGCATCACCTCCAGCGCGCGCAGCGCCTCCAGGTCTCGGTCCTTGCGTGCCAGCTTGATCACCTCCATGCGCTTGGGGTTGATCTCCTTAACCAGTTCCTGAAGCTCCACCACCTCCTTGCTCTCGGGCAAGACCTCGCGCAGTTTGGCGATCTGCTCGTCGAGGTGGCTGGCGGCCTTGATGGCCGCGATGGACGCCGCGCGGATCTCACCGGTGTCGACGCGGGCGATGACCTCGGCCTGGGCGACGCCCATGCGCAACAGGGCAAACTGGGCGTCTTCCACCGTATTGATGCGCACCGCAGAACGCGCATTGGCCTCATTGACTTCCTTGCTGAGTTTCTGGATCGAGTAGGCCCCCATGGCGCCGACCGCGATGGTTCCGATCGCCAGAATGCCCGTAAGCGCCAATATCTTGGTGCGCCAACTGAATCTCCCCAGGAGCTTTTCAAATTTATTGATCATTGTTACCGACCTTGGTTAATCCACCGATTCCACATTGCGATTACGGCAACTGGATTCAAAAACTTGACGACCCCCTGATCCCCTACCGCTCGCATTGAAATAACGTCACATGGAGCGAATGCTTTAGAGGCACCGCCTTACAAAACAACCAGATAAAAAATTGGGATTGGCGCGTGCCGTTATGAGGCGAGAAGAATCAGGGCGCCAAGCGCCGCAGCGCTTCATAACCTGAAGCGGCAGACTGTCGGACGGGATTCAGTCGCGCGGGGAGCCGGACCGCAAGGGCGCACTGATCAGCTGTTTCATCAGCACGAAGGAACGGCGCTGCAGGGGAAATTTTTCCTTGGCGTGATAAAGCCGTCTGGAGACGGATTCGTTATTCAGGCTGCCGGTATCGATAAGCACCTCCCAGCGCGCCAGGGCCGGATCGACGGGCAGCAGGAAGGGGAGGTCCTCGTGGTGAGAATTGAACAGCAGGATAAAGTTGGCATCCGAGATCTTGCGGCCGCGCTCGTCATGCTCACCGATGGCATCGCCGGCCAGGAATAAGCCCAGACAGCGGCCAAAGGCCTGGTGCCATTCCTTGTCGGTCATCTCGCCCCCGCTGGGGCTGAGCCAGGTGATGTCCTTGACGCCAACGCCGAAGATGTCGCGGCCCTGGAAAAAATAACGGCGACGAAAGGCCGGATGCTTTTTGCGCAGCCGGATGAGCCTTTGCACGAACTTGAACAGCTGCCGCTGCTCTTTGTTCAGTGACCAGTCGATCCAGGCCAACTCATTGTCTTGGCAATAGGCGTTGTTATTGCCCTGTTGGCTGCGGCCCAGCTCATCACCGGCGGTGATCATGGGCACTCCCTGAGACAACAACAGGGTGGCGAGAAAATTGCGCTGCTGGCGCGCCCGCAGCGTGTTGATGTGTTGATTGTTGGTGGCCCCCTCCTCGCCGCAGTTCCAACTCAGATTATGGCTTTCGCCGTCGCGGTTGTCCTCGCCGTTGGCTTGATTGTGCTTATCGTTATAGCTCACCAGGTCGCGCAGGGTGAAGCCGTCATGACAGGTAACGAAGTTGATACTGGCATAGGGACGCCGGCCGCCTCGCTCATAGAGATCGCTGGAACCGGTCAGCCGATAGGCCAGATCGCCGATCAAACCGCCGTCGCCTTTCCAATAGGCGCGCATGGTGTCGCGGTACTTGCCGTTCCACTCGGTCCAACCCACGGGGAAATTACCCACCTGGTAACCACCCTCGCCCAGATCCCAGGGTTCGGCGATGAGCTTGACCTGGGACAGCACCGGGTCCTGGTGAATGATGTCGAAGAAGGCACCGAGCCGGTCCACGGCGTGCAGTTCACGTGCCAGGGCCGAGGCCAGATCGAAACGAAAGCCGTCGATGTGCATCTCCTGCACCCAATAACGCAGGCTGTCCATGATCAACTGCAGCACACGCGGATGGCGCATGTTGAGGGTATTACCGCAGCCGGTATAGTCCATGTAGTAGCGCCGATCGTCGTGATTCAAGCGATAGTAGGCACAGTTATCAATACCGCGAAAACATAGCGTCGGGCCCATGTGGTTGCCCTCGGCGGTATGGTTATAGACCACGTCCAGGATCACCTCGATACCCTCGGAATGGAGGCGCTTGACCATGGTCTTGAATTCCTTGATGTTGCCGCTGGCGTTGTAGCGCGGCTCCGGCGCGAAGAAGCCGATCGAGTTGTAGCCCCAGTAATTGCTCAACCCCTTTTGCAGCAAGTGGCGGTCGTCGATGAAGGCATGGGTGGGCATCAATTCCACCGCCGTCACCCCCAGGCGCTTCAGGTATTCGATAGCCGGGGCCGTGGCCAGGGCGGCATAGGTGCCGCGCAGCTGCGGCGGGATATCGGGATGGCGCGCGGTAAAACCCTTGACGTGCATCTCGTAGATCACCGTGTCGTGCCAGGGCGTGCGCAAGGGTTTGTCATCGCCCCAGGTGAAGGCGGGATCGATGACGCACGACTTGAACATGCCGGCGGCGCTGTCGCGCCGGTCGATGGACAGATCCTGGTCGGTATGACCGACGCGGTAGCCGAACAAGGCATCGCTCCAACGCAGCTGGCCGGACAAATCCTTGGCGTAGGGGTCGAGCAATAACTTCTTGGGATTGAAACGATGACCGCTGGCGGGGTCATAAGGACCGTAGACACGATAGCCGTAGAGCGTGCCGGGACGCGCCTCGGGCAGATAGCAGTGCCACACCTGGTCGGTCTGCCAGCGCATATCGACGCTGTGCGTGTTGCGCCGCCCGTTGGGATCGAACAGACACAGCTCCACCTTCTCTGCGTGCTCGGAGAAGAGGGCGAAATTGACACCCTCCCCGTCCCAGGTGGCCCCCAGGGGATAGGGATGGCCCGGCCAGACGGCCAAGGGGTTTTTGCTCAGCGGCATGGCACGGTCCTTTGCTCATCCAGGCACTCGCCGCCGCAGCCCAAACGGGGCGCGGCGTCACCCCACTACTGTACTACAGCCGCGCCATACTGTAATCAATCCACGCGGCTTCCCGGCGCCGCGCTCACAGTGTAGCGGCAAGGCCCGACACTGCCGCATTAGCTTTCAACTCGACACCGGCCGGGAACATTGCCGCGCATGAGCACAAACAGCTTATCCCCGCAGCAGCGATAACAAACCGTCGACCACCCTGCGCGCCTCCCGATTTCCCCTATAGGTCCTTCCACTGACGCGCAAGCCGAAGACACCATTCATCAGGATCTTGGCCAACAGCGCCGGCTTCTGGTTCGCCTGGATGGCTTTCCATCCGGATGCGCAAGTGTTTAGCGCCGATTAAAAACAATTGTTGTAAGGTAAGAGTCGTGCGCGCGACTACTGGCTATTACAATTGCGATGTTTGAGGAATCAGAATCACCATGCATGCAACCCGACCCCTGCTTCAACAGACCGAGCTCCCGGCCTTGCGGCGGCGCATTGAACAACAGAACGACGCCATCACGAACCGGGTAAAACAATGAAAAGAATCGGACTGCTATTCCTTCTGGCAACACTCATCATCGCCTTCTTCGCCTTCGATCTCCACCAGTGGCTGAGCTTCGAGACGCTGAAGCAGAGCCAGGCGCGTTTCGACGCCTTGTTCACGGCGTCACCCTGGCTGGTGGCGGGCAGCTTTTTCGCCCTGTATATCGTCGTCACGGCACTGTCGCTGCCCGGGGCGGCGGTGATGACGCTGGCCGCGGGCGCCCTGTTCGGCCTGACTTTCGGTACCGTGCTGGTGTCGTTCGCGTCCAGCATCGGCGCCACCTTCGCCTTTCTGGTATCACGTTATCTATTGCGTGACACGGTGCAACAACGCTTCGGCGACAAGCTCAAGACGATCAACGACGGTATCGCCAGGGACGGCGCATTTTATCTCTTCACCCTGCGGCTGGTACCCGTGTTCCCCTTCTTTCTGATCAACCTGGTGATGGGGCTGACGCCGTTGCGCACCGTAACGTTTTATTGGGTCAGCCAGATCGGCATGCTGCCGGGCACCCTGGTCTACGTCAATGCCGGCACCCAGCTGGGTCAGCTGGAAAGCCCCTCCGGCATTCTCTCGCCCGAGCTGGTACTCTCCTTCGCCCTGCTCGGGCTCTTCCCGCTGATCGCCCGCAGCGTGGTACGCCGTATTCGGCGCCGCCGGGTTTACGCCAAGTGGCAGCGCCCGAAACGCTATGATCGCAACTTGATCGTCATCGGTGCCGGTGCGGCGGGGCTGGTCAGTGCCTACATCGCCGCCGCGGTGAAGGCGAAAGTCACCTTGATCGAAGCACACAAGATGGGCGGCGACTGCTTGAACTATGGTTGCGTCCCAAGCAAGGCCCTTATCAAAAGCGCCAAATTGGCGCAGCAGATCCGCAGCGCCGATCACTACGGTTTGGAGCGCGGCGAAGCGCGATTCAGCTTCCGCCAGGTGATGGCCCGTGTGCAAAAAGTGATTCACGCGGTGGAACCCCACGACAGCGTGGAGCGCTACACCAAACTCGGCGTCGAGGTGTTGCAGGGTTATGCCCGCCTGCTCGACCCCTGGACGGTCGAGATCAAACTCAAGGACGGCGGCACGCAGCGGCTCACCACCCGCAGCATCGTCATCGCCACCGGCGCGCGTCCCTTCGTACCGCCGCTGCCAGGGATCGAAGAGGTCGGCTACCTCACCAGCGATACCGTATGGGAGGCGTTTGCCAAGCTGGATCACGCCCCTGCCCGACTGGTGGTGCTGGGCGGCGGCCCCATCGGCTGTGAGCTGGCGCAGAGCTTCGCCCGCCTCGGATCCCAGGTGACGCAAATCCAGCGCGGCCCGCGCATCATGCCCAATGAGGACGAAGAGGTGTCCAGGCTTGCCAAGGCTGCCCTGGAAGAGAGTGGTGTCAACGTACTCACCCACCATGAGGCGGTGCGCTGTGAACGCTCGACCGCGAACGGGGACGCGCGCAAATTCATCGTTGTCCAGCACAACGAGGTTGAACAGCGCATCGAGTTCGATGCCCTGCTCTGTGCCGTCGGCCGCGTTGCGCGCCTGCAAGGCTACGGCCTGGAGGAGTTGGGCATCGAAACGCAGCGTACCGTGGTCACCAATGACTATCTGGAGACGCTCTATCCCAACATCCTCGCCGCAGGCGATGTCGCCGGGCCGTACCAGTTCACCCACACCGCCTCCCATCAGGCGTGGTTCGCCGCGGTCAATGGACTGTTCGGCGACTTGAAACGATTCAAGGCCGACTATTCCGTCATCCCCTGGTCCACTTTCATCGACCCGGAGGTGGCACGCGTCGGTTTCAACGAACAGGATGCACAGCGCAAAGGTATCGCCTATGAGGTCACAAAGTACGGCATCGACGAGCTTGACCGTGCCATCGCCGACGGCGCGGCCTACGGCTTCGTCAAGGTGCTCACCGTTCCCGGTAAAGACAGAATCCTCGGCGTGACCATCGTCGGGGAACATGCCGGCGACCTGCTGGCGGAGTTCGTGCTGGCGATGAAACACGGCCTGGGCCTCAACAAGATCCTCGGTACTATTCATATCTATCCCACGCTGGCGGAGGCGAATAAATATGCCGCCGGTGAGTGGAAGCGCGCCCATGCGCCGCAACGGCTGCTGGCGTGGCTGGAGCGTTATCACACCTGGAAGCGGGGATAAGCTATGAAACGTTATTTATTATCACGCATCCACCCCCTTAGCCCGCTACCGCGAAGTGCATCAAGGAGTCACCACCATGCATGATCTCGTACAAGACTATTACGGCAAGCAACTACAGCATTCGGGCGACCTGAAAACCAGCGCCTGTTGCGACGCCTCCCAAATGCCCGATTGGCTCAAGCCGCTGCTCGCCCGCATCCACCCCGAGGTGCTGTCGCGTTACTACGGTTGCGGTCTGGTCTGCCCGCCGCTGCTGGAAGGGTGCCGGGTGCTCGATCTCGGTTGCGGCTCGGGGCGCGATGTCTATGCGCTGGCGCAGCTTGTCGGCAGCGGCGGCGAAGTGGTCGGCGTGGATATGACGCCGGAACAACTGGCCGTGGCCGAGGCGCATCGCCCTTATCATGTCGAAACATTCGGCTATGACAACGTGCGTTTTCTACATGGCTATATTGAACGCTTGCATGAACTTGATCTTGAACCGGAAAGCTTCGATGTTATCGTCTCCAACTGCGTGATTAACCTGTCGCCGGACAAGGATGCAGTGTTGCAGGGTATCCAGCGATTGCTTGCGCCCGGCGGCGAGTTTTACTTTTCCGATGTCTACGCCGACCGCCGCGTGCCGGAGGCGGTGCGCAATGATCCGGTGCTTTATGGCGAATGCCTGGGTGGCGCGCTCTACTGGAATGATTTCCTGCGCCTGGCGCAGCGCCACGGTTTCATCGATTCGCGCCTGGTGGAGGATCGGCCGCTGGCCGTCACCGATGTGCAACTGGCGGCGCACACGGGCAACCTCCGTTTTTACTCGGCCACTTATCGGCTATTCAAACTCGATGGCCTTGAGAGCGCCTGCGAAGACTACGGTCAGGCTGTGATCTACCGGGGCACGGTGCCCCACCATCCGCACCGCTTTGTGCTAGACAAACACCACACCATCGAAACCGATCGGGTCTTTCCCGTCTGCGGCAACACCTGGCGCATGTTGCACGATACCCGCTTCGCCGACCATTTCGATTTCATCGGCGACTTCAGCCGTCACTACGGACTTTTTGAAGGCTGTGGCGACAACATACCGTTTGACCGCGATGGCGATCACAACAGCGAGGGTTCATCATGCTGCTAAACAGACCCTGCTCCGTCTTGATCTTATGCACCGGCAATTCGGCCCGCAGCATTCTCGGCGAGGCCTTGTTTAATCATGCAGGCAACGGGCGCTTCCGCGCTTACAGTGCAGGCAGTCATCCCGTGGGCAAGGTCAATCCGTTTGCTTTGGAACAGATTGCCCGGCTTGATACAGACACAAGCCGGTTTCGCAGCAAAAGCTGGGATGAATTTGAGGGGCAACAAGCCCCTGAGTTGGACTTTGTCATCACCGTATGCGGCAATGCAGCCAACGAAACCTGCCCCCGTTTTCCCGGCGCGCCCCATCATATCCATTGGGGACTGCCTGATCCCGCGGCGGTTACCGATTCAGAAGACGCAACACGCGCTGCTTTCGCGGCAACGTTTGAGACCTTAAAAGCGCGCATTGAAGCGGTGGCCAACTATAATGCGCAGGACCGCGAACAGCTGGCTGAATTCATGAGATCCCTGGCGAACGTTAACAACCAGGAGGAGTTATGCGCCTGATCGCCACCTGCATTTTTGCTATCAGTTTAATTCAGAACGGTTGGACGCTGGCCGCAGACAGCCGCCTGACCCTAACAGGTTCCAGCACCGTTGCGCCCCTGGCGCTGGAGATCGGCAAGCGTTTCGAGAAACAAAATTCCGGCGTACGCGTGGACGTGCAGACCGGCGGCTCGACACGCGGCGTGATCGACGCCCGTTCGGGGCTGGCCGACATCGGCATGGCATCGCGCGGACTAAAACCTACGGAAGCGGATCTCGATGCGCACATCATCGCCCTCGATGGCATCGGCATCATCCTGCATCGAGATAATCCCGTTGCCGCGTTGAGCGACGATCAGGTGATCGCCATCTACACCGGCCGCATCACCAATTGGCAGGAGGCCGGCGGCGAGGATGCTCGCATCACCGTGGTGAATAAGGCGGAGGGACGCTCGACGCTGGAGCTGTTTCTACAGCACTTTCGTTTGAAGAATAGCGCCATCAAACCGCATGTCATCATCGGTGACAACCAGCAGGGGATCAAGACCGTGGCCGGCAATCCCAATGCCATCGGTTATGTCTCCGTCGGTACCGCCGAGTTCGAGGCGGCGCGCGGCACACCCATCAAACTGCTGCCCATGGCGGGAATTGCTGCCAGCGTGGAGAACGTACGCAATCACAGATTTCCACTTTCGCGTCCGCTCAATCTGGCAACCAAAGGCAAACCCTCAGCCTTGGCGCAACGCTTTATCGATTTCGCCCAATCGGGTGCCGTCGATGATCTTATCGAGTCCCAGTACTTTGTCGCACCGCAACGCTGATCGCAAACTGACGCCGTTACTGGCGCTGACAGCGTCGGGCGCAGCGCTGCTTCTGTTGCTGGTGCTGATCTTTTTGCTGCGCGAATCGTGGCCGGTATTAAGTAACGGCGGCTGGCTGCGTTTTGTATCGGACCAGAGCTGGCATCCGCTCGAAGGCAGCTTCGGTCTGATGCCCATGGTGTGGGCAACACTCGCCGTCGCCTGTGGCGCGATTATTATCGCCGCACCATTCGGCTTGGCCGGTGCGCTATTCGAATACTTCTATGCGGCGCCGATGTTAGCCAGGGTTTACCGAATGATGGTAGTGCTGCTCGCCGGCATTCCATCGGTAGTTTTCGGACTCTGGGGCCTGACCGTACTGGTGCCGCTGATCGCCCGCTGGCAACCGCCGGGCGCGAGCCTCTTCACCGCCATCGTCATTCTGGCGCTGATGATCCTGCCGACTGTTGCACTGACCAGCAGCGCCGCATTGCGCAGCGTGCCCGACGCATTGCTTCACGGTGCGGCCGCACTGGGCATGACGCGTAAGGGCATCGTTACAGGTGTGGCGATTCCGGCGGCGCACAGCGGCATCCTCGGCGGTGTGTTGCTGGCCACCGCGCGAGCACTGGGCGAAACCATGGCGGTGTTGATGGTGGCGGGCAATGTGGTGCAAAACCCCACCGGGCTGTTTGAGCCGGTGCGCGTGCTGACGGCCAACATCGCGCTGGAAATGGCCTACGCCACCGGCGACCACCGCGCCGGGCTGTTCGCCTCGGGGTTATTGTTGACGTTGATGGTATTGGTGTTGGCCGGCTTGGCAGCCAGGAGCGAGCGCCGTGGCTGACCGCATGTTTACGCTCGCCGTCTGGAGCGCGGCACTGTTGTTGGCCGCGATATTCATGTGGCTGTTGGGCGATTTGATTTGGCAGGGCGCGGGGCACCTCTCATGGTCGTTTCTGATCTCGGAACCGGAGAATGCGGGGGCGTTCCGGCGGCATTGCGCCGATCCTCGTCTCCACGTTGTTAATCCTTGCCGTGGCATTGGCAGCCGCCATTCCACTCGGTTTGGGTGCGGCCATCTGGCTCGCCGAATACACCCGCCAGGGCGGCAGGTTCGCTCACGGCGTCCGCTTGAGTCTCGATGTGCTGGCGGGCGTCCCCTCTATCGTCTTCGGCCTGTTTGGTTACACCTTCTTTTGCGTCTATCTCAAACTCGGCTTCTCCATCCTGTCCGGCGGACTGACACTGGCCTGCATGATCCTGCCGATCCTGATCCGTACTAGCGAGGCGGGCCTCACCGCCGTCAGCGACGACTGGCGCCGCGGTGCCCACGCCCTGGGCATGACCCGCGCCGCCGCCCTCTGGCACATCCTGCTCCCCGCCGCTGCCCCGGCCATTACCGCCGGACTGCTGCTTGGCATCGGCCGCGCCACGGCGGAGACGGCGGCGTTGATCTTCACCAGCGGTTACGTGGACAGGATGCCCGAATCGCTCTCCGACTCGGGCCGCGCCTTGGCTGTCCACATCTACGATTTATCCATGAACGTCACCGGCGGCGACCAAGCGGCGTATGCGTCGGCCCTGGTATTGATCGCGTTGATCGTCGTCATCAATGCCGGCGCGCTCGCTCTCTCCGAACGGTGGGTAAAGAAAAGGATCACAACATGAACGACGAAAATAAAACTATTTATACCCTTGGCAATATGGAGTCGGGGCCACCTTGCTGCGAACCGATACCCCATCTCCGCATTCTCAATCTTTCTATCGCCTACGGCAATACGACTGTTGTGGATGAGGTCTCACTCGACATCTACCGGGGCTGCATCACCGCCCTCATCGGCCCTTCGGGCTGCGGCAAGACCAGCTTTCTTTGTGCGCTTAATCGCCTCACCGATCTAATACCGGCGGCGACGGTCACAGGTGAAGTACAATTTGAGGACGACGATCTGTTTCATCCAGACCTGGACGTGCTGACACTGCGGCGGCGCATCGGCATGATCTTCCAGAAACCCAACCCGTTCCCCCTCTCCATCCGCCGCAACCTGGAGCTGCCGCTACGCGAACACGGTATCCGCCGTCGCGATGTGATAGAGCATAAAATCGAAACCGCACTGCGCGATGTCGGTCTGTGGGAAGAGGTGAACGACCGTCTCGACAGACCGGCGCTGGCGCTCTCCGGCGGCCAGCAACAGCGCCTCTGCATCGCCCGCGCCCTAGTGCTGCAACCCGCGGTACTGCTGATGGACGAGCCTTGCAGTGCCCTCGACCCCATTTCTTCGGGCGTGGTGGAAGAACTCATTCAACGGCTGCGCGGGCATTACACCGTGGTTATCGTCACTCATAACCTCGCCCAGGCGCGGCGCATCGCCAACTACGCCGCCTTTTTCTGGATGAAGGAGCAAGTCGGCAAATTGATCGAATTCGGCCAGTGCCGCCCACTGTTTGAAACCCCGGCGCATCCGCTGACGGCGGCTTATGTGTCCGGGCTACAGGGATAGGAACCTTATGCAGCCCGCATTTCCCACCGGGACCGCGGCAGCAGGCGCAAGGATTCGTAGGCGCCGCGCTGGGGGCGCTTGTGCCCTTTAGGGTAAAACGTAGCGGTAGTTGCACGTTGAGGGAAGCCCAAGCCTTCGGCCACGGTCCCGGTGAGAAATGCGGTTTAGAGACAGCGCTCGAATTCAGCAACATCAGAATCGACGCCGATTCGGACAGCGGCGACTTCGCAAAACATCACCTCAACAAGGACACTGGGCGCTTCCAGTCGTAGGCGGCTACGGCGGTACATTTAGCGAACGGCCTATCACGGCCATACCACTTACCTTTCCGGCGCTAGCGACAACAAGATATACCCCCGCTGTAAGAAAACATACCGGTTAACGACCAATCATCGAGACTGAATGCCATCATGAAGCGTCACCCCACTTTTCGCGCGACGACTCGGCGGGGGTGAAATGCTGATGTGATGCTGAACAAGGAGGGGGTAACAACACGCCCCAATTAATGCACGATCCTTCAGGGATGAAGCGACATGGCGGCCTTTTTCGAATATCGTAGCGATATCCCGGCACCCCCACCGCCCATTCGGTACGACATGGGCGGGCATATGGATGCCACCCGTCCACGGCGTTACTTCAGGCACGACCTGATCAGCGCGCCGGGCACGCCCGCAAGCCATGTCTATCTGATTCACCGCGGCTGGGCGCGTCTATCATTCGATGCCAGTAGCGGGCGGGCACTCACACTGGCGATTTTGGGCCCCGGCCAGATGTTCGGCGAGACGGAGGTGCTTTACGACATGCGGCGGCAACACACCCTGGTCGCGCTCACCCCCTGCGAGGTGCAATGCATCGGCGCAGACCGGTTTAAGCGTGCGCTCAAGGATGATCCAGCGATGCTGGAACAGCTGCTCCATCGGCTGACGCTGCGCATGCGCTGGACCGAGGCGCAAATGCAGCGCATCGCCAGTCACAGTGTCGCGGCTCGGCTGGCCCATGTGCTCTTGTCGCTCGCCGGGGACACGCCGGAGCCGGCCCCCATTCCCGTGCGCTTGACCCACCACGACCTTGCCACGCTGATCGCCTCGACGCGCGAGACCGTTACTGCCACGCTGGGAGATTTCCGCCGCCTGCGCCTGGTGGATTTCGACCGCACCCGGCTGTGTATTCTTGATCGCTGCGGGTTGGCTTCCATTTAAACAGATCGTGTCGGCGCCGAAGTCGACCGCAAAGACCGACCCGTCCCCGGCCGTCGCCGTCGCGGCGGCCGGGGACGGCTTGACACCATCCCCCCTCGAAACTAGAATACGAATCGTTATCATTACGATAAACCGGATACGTTTCCGGGTAATGATTTGTTCGCCAGCCATCTAAGCCCGCCGCGGCCAAGTAGCCAGCTCCGTCGTCTGAAAACATCGCTTATCCTGTGCAGGAGGTTTCTCCATGCCGAGCGCGGTCCGTTTGCGCGCCCGGCCACTCCTGACAGCGTCGCGATTCATAACAATAGCAGGAGTCGTCTGATGTCACATCGTATTGCCAAGCCCGTTTCCATCCCCCGCCTTACCGTATTGGCCGCCGTCGCCGCCGCCCTGGCCGGACCGGCCCAGGGTCAGGACGCGACCGATTCCGCCGCCGCTGCAGGCGCGTCCGGCGAATTGATGCGCCTCGATACCCTGCAGGTGGAGGCGCTGCGCCTGCCGCCGTCCACCTCGGCGGTGCCCAATACGGTGACCATCATCGACCAGCAGGCGCTGGAGAATCAGACCGTGGTAAGCGATGACCTGTCCGGCGTGCTGGGGAATCTGGTGCCCAACTTCTCGCCCAGCCGCCAGAAGCTCACCAGCGCGGGCGAATCCCTGCGCGGCCGCAGTCCGCTCTACATGGTCGACGGTGTGCCGCAGAGCAACCCGCTGCGCGACAGCGCCCGTGACGGCCACACCATCGACCCCGATCTGCTGCAGCGCATCGAGGTGGTCAATGGCTCCAACGCCATCCAGGGCATGGGCGCGGCCGGCGGCATCATCAATCTCCAGACCCGCGACATGGCCCAGTCCGACACCTGGAGCCACCGCATCAAGCTGCGCATGACCGCGCCGGATGATTTCGACAGCGACGGGCTGGGCTACAAGGCCGTCTACCTGGGCGGGCGCACCTTCGGCGACACCGACCTGACCGTGGGCGGCACCTATCACAGCCGCGGGCTCTATTTCGACGGCGAAGGCCGCCCGATCGGCATCGACACCACCCAGGGCGACCTGGCCGATTCCGTCAGCCGCGACCTGTTCTTCAAGCTGGGCTATGCCCTGGCGCCGCAGCAACGCCTGCAGTTCATGCTCAATGACTTCCGCCTGCGCGGCAACGGCGATTACGCCTCCGTGGACGGCGACCGCGCCAGCGGCCGGCCGGCCACCGTGGAGTCCGGCAGCCCCGCGGGCGATCCGGCCGAGAACGATGTCACCACCGCCACCCTGGACTACCGCCATGATGCACTGGGCGGCGGCCAGCTGCGTGCCCAGCTGTTCTATCAGGACTTCGCCGCCCTGTTCGGCGGCGGCACCTTCGCCACCTTCCAGGACACCTCCATCGCCCCCGACGGCACCCTGTTCGACCAGTCCCAGAACGAGTCGCGCAAGCACGGTGTCAAGCTCAGCTACAGCCACGACGACGTCGGCCTCGAGGGCCTGAACGTCAGCGGCGGCATGGACTATCTGCAGGACGAGACCAAACAGGTGCTGGCCCAGACCGGCCGCGAATGGGTGCCCGAGACCACCTTCAAGAACTGGGCCCCCTTCGTGCAACTCAACCAGCAGCTGGCCGACGGCCGGGCGACCCTGAGCGGCGGGCTGCGCTACGAACAGGCGCAGTTGGAGGTGGACGATTTCACCACCATCGCCGGCGCCGGCGGCGTCGCGGTGCAGGGCGGTTCGCCCGAGTTCGACGAGGTGCTGCCCAACATCGGTCTGGTGGTCGACGTGGGCGCCGACTGGTCGCTCTACGGCTCCTATTCCGAAGGCTTCACCATGCCCGACGTGGGCCGGGTGTTGCGCGGCGTCAGCGGCGCCGGTCAGAACGTCGATGACCTGCTGACCCTGGAGCCGGTGATTTCCGACAACCGCGAGCTGGGCGCCGACTATGACGACGGCGCGCTGAACCTACACATGGCCTATTTCTGGTCCGACTCGGATCTGGGGTCGCGGCTGCAGAACGTGGGCGGCATCTTCGAGGTGCGCCGCGAACGCACCGAGATCCAGGGCTTCGAACTGGCCGCCAGCCGCACGCTGACGCACAGCAGCCGCATCGGCGCGCTGTATTCCCACATCCGCGGTGAATACGACTCCGACGGCGACGGCGACGTGGATACCGACCTGGGCGGCAACAACATCAACCCGGATCGCCTCAATCTCTACGTCGAGTGGGACGAGCAGGCCGCCCTGCCGGTCAGCGGCCGTCTGCAGCTGTCCCATTTCTTCGACCGCGACTTCGAGGGTGAGGCGACGCCGGCAGATCAGAACTTCGACGGCTACAGTCTGGTGGACCTGGCCCTGGCCAAGCAGACCGGCGTCGGCAACTTCCAGCTCGGGGTGGAGAACCTGTTCGACAAGCAGTACATCACCTATTACTCGCAGACCGCCACCAACCTGGATGCGCGTTATTTCGCCGGGCGCGGCCGCACCCTCACCCTGAGCTACGAGAACCGCTTCTGAGACCGGGACGGGACGGGATGAAACGGATGCTGCGCAATTTGCATCAGGTGCTGGGGCTGAGTGTCGGCCTGTGGGCGGCCCTGGCGGGGCTCAGCGGCAGCGTGCTGGTGTTCAGCGACGCCATCGACCGCGGGCTCAATCCACAGCTGCTACGGGTGGCGCCGCAAGCCCTGCCGCCGGACGTGGACGCTGCCGTGGCCGCGGTGCAGGCGCGTTTTCCCGACACGCCGCTGCAGGCCCTGCGCCTGCCGGACGCTGCCGATGCAGCGCTGGTGTTTCGCGTCGGCGAGGATGACGCCGTGTTCAATGTCTTCGTCGATCCCTACACGGCCGAGGTCCTCGGCACGCGCGACCAGTACGGCGGCGCCATGGGGCTGCTGTGGGACCTGCATGTGCACCTGCTGGCCGGCGAGCTCGGCGAGACCGTGGCCGGCGTGCTGGCCCTGTTTCTGCTCGGCATGGTGATCAGCGGCGTGGTGCTGTGGTGGCCGGGGCGGGGGCGCATGGCCAGCGGTTTCAAGCTGCGCTGGAGTGCGCCGCTGCTGCCGCGCCTGTATAACCTGCACCGGGTGGCGGGGGCGCTGACCTGGCCGCTGCTGCTGGTGCCGGTGGTGACCGGCATCATGCTGGTGTTTCACGGTCCCATCACCGCCGCCCTGCTCGCCACTCTGGGCGGGCCGCGAGCCGATCTGCCCAAGATGCTGCCCGGCGCGGAGACGGTGACCGCGACGTCCCGGGCGCCGCTGTCGCAGCTGCTGGCGCGGGCCGACGCGGCCCTGCCCGGGGCGCACCTGGTCTCGGTGAAGTTTCCGCAACGTGCCGATGAACCGGCGGTGGTGCGCCAACGCTTCGCCGCCAACAGCCACCCCAACGGGCGCAGCTTCGTCGCCATCCATCCCCGCAGCGGCGCCGTGCTTAAGGTGCACGACTGGCGCACGGCGGGGCTGGGCGTGCGCGCCTCGGATTACAAATATCCGCTGCACATCGGCACCGCCTTCGGCCTGCCGGGACGCCTGCTGGTGCTGGCCATCGGCCTGCTGCCGGCGCTGCTGCTGGGCACCGGCGGCTATGTCTGGTGGCGCCGGCGGCGCGCCCCGGCGGCGCGCTTTCAAGCGCAATATCAATCGCAATCGTAAATAGAGGATCGACCATGGAAAACACACTCCCGGCCGCGCCGGGTACGCTCGACGGTCGCCTGGCGCAGCTGGCGCAATGGCTGGAGGTGGGGGGACCGGTGGTGGCGATCCTGCTGGCCATGTCGGTGCTGGCCCTGGCCATCGTGCTGCTGAAGCTGTATCAGTTCCACGCCGTGCGCATCGGCGAGCGCCGCCTGCCGCGCCAGGTGTTGGCGCTGTACCGCGGCGGCCGCGCGCAGGAGGCCCTGCGCCTGGCCGATAATTCGCCCAACCCGGTGGCGCAACTGCTGGCCCTGACCCTGCGCGGCCGGCAGCGCGAGCTGGACGAGGCGCGTGTGCGCGAGGAGGTCTACCGCGTCGGCGCCGCTTGTCTGGAACGGCTGCGCGCCTACCAGCGCCCGCTGGAGGTGATCGCCAGCCTGGCACCGCTGCTCGGCCTGCTGGGCACGGTGATGGGCATGATCAAGGCCTTCCAGCAGTTGCAGAACGCCGGTGCGCGCATCGATCCGGCCATGCTGTCGGGCGGCATCTGGGAGGCCCTGCTCACCACCGCCGTGGGCCTGGGAGTGGCCATCCCGGTGGTGGCGCTGGCCAGTTTCTTCGAGCGCCGGGTGGAGCGCCTGGCCCATGACATGAACGACGCCGTGACCCAGATGTTCACCGTTGATCTGGGTCGGGATGCTGCAATCGCCGCTATCCAGGCGTCCGCCGATGCCGGCCATGACCGCGCCGTCGCCGTTTCTCACTAGACCGGCCCGGCGCCGGCCGCTGGTCAGCCTGACGCCGCTGATCGACGTGGTGTTCATCCTGCTGGTGTTCTTCATGCTGGCCTCGAGCTTTCTCGACTGGCGCATGCTGGAGGTGAATGTCCCGGCGCCCGGCGCCGCCGTAGCTGATGCCGAGCGTCCGCTGCGGCTGGCGCTGCGCCCTGACGGCTGGTATCTGGACGGCGCCGCTGTCAGCCGCGCGGACATGCAGCGCCGCGTGGCCGAACACCTGGCGCAGCGGCCCGAATCGGCCGTCCTGGTGCAGCCCGGCGCCGGCGTGCCGCTGCAGGCCGCCGTCGATGCGCTGGAGCAATTACAGGCGGCGGGCGCCCGCCGCGTCGCCCTGATCCCGGAGGCGCCGTGAAACATCCCATGTTCACCCCGCCGGCCCGCGCCGGACAGGATGACGACGAGCGCATCCTGCCGCTGATCAACGTGGTGTTCCTGCTGTTGATCTTCTTCATGATCGTCGGCAGTTTCACCGAGGTGACCCCCTTCGAGGTCGAGCCGCCCGCCGCCAGCGCCGGCGGCCCGGCCGACGAGGAGGCGCCGCTGCTGCACATCGGCGCTGACGGCCAGTTGGCACTGGGGCAGGAGACGGTCTCCCTGGCGGGCTTGGGCGCGCGGCTCAGCGCCGACGGCGCGGCGCCGGCCAGCTTGCGCATCAAGGCCGACAGTCGCGCCGAGGCCACCCGGCTGGTGGCGGTAATGGAAGCGCTGCGCCGGGTAGGGGTGGAGACGATCCAGCTGCTCACCCTGGAGCGCGACTGATGGAACCGGGGCGACGCCACTGGCTCGCCGCGCTGGGCCTGGCCCTCACGGCCCATGCGGGGCTGACGCTGCTGCTCCAGGCGCCGCCCGAGCGCGGCAGCCGCGCCGCCGGTGCCGGCGGGCTCGAGATCGCCTTGGCGCCGGTGGCGGCCGAGGCAGCGCCCGAGACCGACGTGCAGGCCGAGTCCCAAGCCGAACCCGACGCTCAAGCGGCGCCCGAAGCGCAGGCCGACCGTAAACCCCCGGCGCAGCCCGAACCGACCGAAGCCCCTGTCGCCGAGACTGAACCGCAGATCGAACCGGAACCACAGAACGTGCCCGAGCCGCTGGCCGAGCCAGAGCCGCTGGTCGAGCCCCTGGTCGAACCCGAGCCGCGGCCCGCAGCCGAGCCGGCCACCCCCGCCGCCGAGGTCACATCCGCGCCGGCACCGTCCAAGACCCCAGCGGCAGCGCGCGATCCCCAGCCGGCGCCGGCGACAGAACCCTCGAAAACGGCGCAGGCCGCGGCGCCGCAACAACAGGGCGGCGGCGCCGTCGGCCTGGAGGCGGACTACTTCGCGCGCCTGCAGGCCTGGCTGGAACGGCATCGCCAGTATCCGCGCCGGGCGCAGCTGCGCCGTCAGGAAGGCACGGCGCTGCTGTATTTCGTCATCGAGCGCGACGGCACGGTGATCGATGCGCGCATCCAGCGCAGCAGCGGCCACCGCCTGCTGGACCGCGAGGTCAGGGAGATGCTGGAACGCGCCCGGCCTTTACCACCGCTGCCGGCAGAGCTGGCGCAGGCGCAGCTGGAGGTGGTGGTGCCGGTGCGCTTCGCGCTGCGCTGAGCGGCGAACCAACCGCCTGGAACCGGGATACCCGGCCGGTGCCGCGGCCAAGTTCGCCTATTCGGTGATGCAGCGCGATGCCGTCGGCACGCAATCACCGGCGAACGCCACGGCTTTATAGCGCCACGTCCGCCAGGTTGCCCTTGCGCTCCAACCAGGCGCGGCGGTCGGCGGCACGCTTCTTGGCCAGTAGCATGTCCATGATCTGGTAGGTGTCGTCGCCGCTGTCGAGGGTGAGCTGCACCAGCCGGCGGGTGTCGGGATCGATGGTGGTCTCGCGCAGCTGCAGGGGGTTCATCTCGCCCAGGCCCTTGAAGCGCTGCACATTGACCTTGCCCTTGAGCTTCTCGGCGGCGATGCGGTCCAGCACGCCCTCACGCTCGGCCTCGTCCAGGGCATAGAAGACCTGTTTGCCCACGTCGATGCGAAACAGGGGCGGCATGGCCACGTGAACATGACCGGCCTCCACCAGCGGGCGGAAGTGGCGCAGGAACAGGGCGCACAACAGGGTGGCGATGTGGGCGCCGTCGGAGTCGGCATCGGCCAGGATACAGACCTTGCCATAGCGCAAGCCCTTGAGCTCGTCGGAGCCGGGCTCGACACCGATGGCCACTGAGATATCGTGCACCTCCTGCGAGCCCAGCACCTCGGCCGGGTCCACCTCCCAGGTGTTCAGGATCTTGCCGCGCAGCGGCATGATGGCCTGGAATTCGCGATCGCGCGCCTGCTTGGCCGACCCCCCGGCCGAGTCCCCTTCCACCAGAAACAATTCGGCGCGGCCGGGATCCTGGGAGGAACAATCCGCCAGCTTACCCGGCAGGGCCGGACCTGAGGTGACCTTCTTGCGCACCACCTTCTTGCCGGCGCGCAGGCGCGATTGGGCGCTGCTGATGGCCAGCACGGCGATCTGCTCGCCGGCATCGGTGTGCTGGTTGAGCCACAGACTGAAGGCGTCCTTGACCACGCCGGAGACGAACGGGGCGCATTCGCGCGAGGACAGGCGCTCCTTGGTCTGGCCGCTGAACTGGGGGTCCTCCAGCTTCACCGACAGCACGTAGGCGCATTTGTCCCAGACATCGTCCGGGGTGAGCTTGACGCCGCGCGGCAACAGATTACGGAATTCGCAGAACTCGCGGATGGCGTCGGTAAGGCCGGTGCGCAAGCCGTTGACATGGGTGCCGCCCTGGGCGGTGGGGATGAGATTGACATAGCTCTCGGTGATCAGCTCGCCGCCCTCGGGCAGCCACACCACGGCCCAGTCGGCCGCCTCGTGAGCGCCGGCCATGCTGCCGGTAAACAATTCCTCCGGCAGTAAGGGGACCCCCTCCAGGGCGCCGCTCAGGTAATCACTCAGGCCGTCCTCGTAATGCCATTCCTCATGTTCATCCGCCTGCTCGTCGAAAAAGCTGACCTGCAGGCCGGGGCACAGCACCGCCTTGGCGCGCAGCACGTGTTTGAGCTTGGCGACCGAAAACTTGGCCGAATCGAAAAACTGGGGATCGGGCCAAAAGCGCAGCCGGGTGCCGGTGTTTTGCTTGCCCACCTTAGCCACCGCCTCCAGATCCGAGACCTTCTGGCCGTTGGCGAAGGCGATATTGTGCTCCTGGCCGCCGCGTTTGACCCAGACCTCCAGATGTTTGGACAGGGCGTTGACCACCGACACCCCGACCCCGTGCAGACCGCCGGAAAAACGATAACTCTTGTTGGAAAACTTGCCGCCGGCGTGCAGCTTGGTGAGGATCACCTCGATGCCGGGCACGCCCTCTTTGGGGTGGATATCCACCGGCATACCGCGGCCGTCGTCCTCCACTTCGAGAGAACCGTCTTTATACAAGGTGATGGAGACGTATTTGGCATGGCCGGCGACCGCCTCGTCCACCGAGTTGTCGATCACTTCCTGGGCCAAGTGGTTGGGACGGGTGGTGTCGGTATACATCCCCGGGCGTTTGCGCACCGGCTCGAGACCGCTGAGGACTTCTATGGCGGAGGCATCGTACTGATTACTCATACAAAATCTTAAATTCCCTGTTAATTCAATGCGCGGAAACTGTATCATGTGGACCCTGGAAACGCACCATGCCCAGATGATAATAGTGTCAATGGCGGGGGCGCAGCGCGCGCCCTTCGATATGAACCCGAATAGTATTGTTGCGCGTTGCGCACCCTACGCCGATTAAACCCCTATGCCTAGAAAGACGACAAAAAAACAACCCGACTTTGAAACCGCCCTGGCCGAACTGGAAGGCCTGGTCGAGACCCTGGAACAGGGCGACATCAGCCTGGAGGAATCGCTCAAACTGTTCGAGCGCGGCGTCACCCTGACGCGCAGCTGCCAGCAGGCCCTGCAGCAGGCCGAACAGAAGGTACAAATCCTGATGGACAAAGACGGCGTGCCCGAGGCCTTCGACAGCGATGAATGAGCATACGCTAGGGGAATTGCTCGCCGCCCACCAGGCGCGCACCGAACAGGCCCTCGAGCGCTGGCTGCCACAGGCGGATATCGCGCCGCAGCGGCTGCACCAGGCCATGCGCTATGCCGTGCTTGACGGCGGCAAGCGGGTGCGGCCGTTTCTGGTCTACAGCGCCGGCCAGGCCCTGGACGTGCCCGCGGCGCAACTGGACGCCCCCGCCTGCGCGGTGGAACTGATCCACGCCTATTCTCTGATCCACGACGACCTGCCGGCCATGGACGACGACGCGCTGCGGCGCGGCAAGCCCACCTGTCACCGCGCCTTCGACGAGGCCACCGCCATCCTCGCCGGCGATGCCATCCAGGCCCTGGCGTTTCACGTGCTGGCTCATGACGAGGCACTTCACGTGGACGCGCAACGGCGCCTGCAAATGATCGACCGACTGGCCCTGGCCTCGGGTTCGCGCGGCATGGCCGGCGGCCAGGCCATCGACCTGGAAGCGGTAGGCAAACACCTCGACCTGCCGGCGCTGGAGCTGATGCACATCCACAAGACCGGCGCCCTAATCCGCGCCAGCGTCATGCTCGGCGCCCTGAGCAGCGCCGCGGTCAGCGAGGCGCAGCTGAAACAGCTGGACCACTACGCCAAGTGCATCGGTCTGGCCTTCCAGATCCAGGACGACATCCTTGACGTGGAGGGCGATACCACCACCTTGGGCAAGACCCGGGGCGCCGATCTGGCCCTGGACAAACCCACCTATCCCGCCCTGCTGGGCCTGGACGGCGCCAAGCAGCGCGCCGCGGAGTTGTATCACGAGGCCCTGACCAGTCTGGCGGAATTCGGCCCGGCGGCCGAGCCGCTGCGCTGGATGGCGCGCTACATCATCTCGCGCAGCAGTTAACCCGGATGGTGTTGGGCTTGCGCCCAGCCCGCCCGGGGCTCATAATTCACCGTTTTCCCGCGCGCACCTATATAGAACATGACCACCCCAAGCTATACCCTGCTGGAAAGTATCGCCGCCCCGGACGACCTGCGCCGCCTGCCGCAGGACGAGCTGGCGACGCTGGCGGACGAGCTGCGCCGCTTCCTGATCCAGTCGGTCAGCCACACTGGCGGTCACCTGTCGGCCGGGCTGGGCACCATCGAGCTGACCATCGCTCTGCACTATGTCTTCAATACGCCCGAGGACCGGCTGGTGTGGGACGTGGGCCACCAGAGCTATCCGCACAAGATCCTCACCGGCCGCCGCGAGCGCATGCCGACGCTGCGCCAGAAGGGCGGCCTGGCGGGGTTTCCTAAGCGCGAGGAAAGCCCCTACGACACCTTCGGTGTAGGCCACTCCAGCACCTCCGTCAGCGCCGCCCTGGGCATGGCGCTGGCGGCCCAGGAACAACACAGCGCGCGCAAGGTGGTGGCCGTCATCGGCGATGGCGCCCTGACCGCCGGCATGGCCTTCGAGGCCCTCAATCACGCCGGCGACGTGGACGCCAATCTGCTGGTCATCCTCAACGACAACGAGATGTCCATCTCGCCCAACGTCGGCGGCATGTCCAACTACCTGGCGCGGGTGCTGTCGGGCAAGTTTTATTCGTCCGTGCGCGAAAACAGTAAGAAGGTACTGGGCAAGATGCCCTCGGTGTGGGAGCTGGCCAAACGTGCCGAGGAACACATGAAGGGCATGGTGGTGCCCGGCACCCTGTTCGAAGAACTGGGCTTTAACTACATCGGCCCCATCGACGGCCACGACCTGCCCACCCTCATCGGCACCCTAAAGAACATGCGCAAGATCGAGGGGCCGCAATTTCTCCACATCGTCACCAAGAAGGGCAAGGGCTTCAAACCGGCGGAGCAGAATCCCTGCAGCTATCACGGGGTGGGCAAGTTCGATCCGGACAACGGCGAACCGCTGGCCAAGGGTTCGGCCGTCACCTACACCCAGGTGTTCGGTCAGTGGCTGTGCGACATGGCACAGGCCGATGAGCGCCTCATCGGCATCACCCCGGCCATGCGCGAAGGCTCCGGCCTGGTGGAGTTTTCGCAACAATTTCCCAAGCGCTACATCGATGTGGGCATCGCCGAACAGCACGCCGTCACCTTGGCGGCGGGCCTAGCCTGCGAGGGCATGAAGCCGGTGGTGGCCATCTATTCCACCTTTCTGCAACGCGCCTATGACCAGCTGATCCACGATGTGGCGCTGCAAAATCTGCCGGTGCTGTTCGCCATCGACCGTGCCGGCCTGGTGGGCCCCGACGGCCCCACCCATGCCGGCAGCTTCGATCTGAGTTATCTCAGCTGCATCCCCAACCTGACCATCATGGCGCCGGCGGACGAAAATGAGTGTCGCCAGATGCTCTATACCGGCTTCCACCTGGACGGTCCGGCGGCGGTGCGCTATCCGCGCGGCAGCGGCCCCGGCGTGACAGTGGAAAAAGAGATGACCGCCCTGCCTCTGGGCCGCGCCGAGCTGCGCCGCCAGGGTAAACGGGTGGCCCTGCTGGCCTTCGGCAGCATGGTCGAGATTGCCGCAACCGCGGGCGAGCAACTGGACGCCACCGTGGTCAATATGCGCTTCGTCAAACCGCTGGACGAGCCCTTGGTACTGAAGCTCGCTGCCAGCCACGAACTGCTGTTGACCATCGAGGAAAACGCCGTCATCGGCGGCGCCGGCGGCCTGGTGGCCCGGTTGCTCGACGGCCAGGCGCAACGCCCGGCGCTGATCCGCATGGGACTGCCCGACTATTTCGTCCAGCACGGCGACCGCCAATCCTTACTAAACGAGTCAGGATTGACGATTCAGGGTATAATAGACCGGGTCAATCGCTATCTGGCGGGCAACCAATCCCCGCCCACGGTGGTCCAAGCGAATTCCTTTTAGTATTTTTTTGGTGTACCCAGCATTATGTCCGCACGCTATACCCTCAAGATTGTGACTGATTTTGCCGCGGCCCATTCCCTGCGCCAATATCCCGGCGACTGCGCCAATCTGCATGGCCACAATTGGCAGGTGGAGGCGGAGGTCACGGCCACGGCGCTTAACGAGGTGGGCATGGGCATGGATTTCAAACAGATCCGCCAGGCCACCAAGGCGATCTGCGAGCGGCTGGATCATACCTATCTCAATGAACTCAGCCCCTTCGACGAGATCAACCCGACGGCGGAAAACATCGCCGCCTATATCTATCACCAGCTGGCCGAGCGCCTCAACGGCGACTCCGCGCGCGTCAGCGCCATCACCATCTGGGAAACCGAACGGGCCTGTGTCCGTTATACCGAGGAGTGATCCTAAAAATAGCCGTTGACCGCTTCGCTGGAAATTGAACCTTATGAATTTATTTTACTTATTGATGAAATTTGAGATCGCCCTACTACTGACGCCGCTATGGAGCGCATTGCACCGCGAAAAACGCACACTCCACCCCATTCAACCGCTATTTCTAGGATAAACCTATGGCCGCTATCGACGACGTACAAAGCAGCGCCGACACCCGCCGCATTCCCATCAACAAGGTGGGCATCAAGGACATCCGCCACCCGGTGCGGGTCAAGGACCGCAGCGAAGGCGAGCAGCACACCATCGCCAATTTCAACATGTATGTGAACCTGCCCCACAACTTCAAGGGCACCCACATGTCGCGCTTCGTGGAGATCCTCAACAACTACGAACGCGAACTATCGGTGGAATCCTTCGAGCACATGCTGCAGGAAATGGTGACACGCCTGGACGCCGAGGCCGGCCATATAGAAATGTCGTTTTCCTATTTCGTCGACAAGCCGGCGCCCGTTTCCGGCGTGAAGAGCCTGATGGATTACGACGTCACCCTGATCGGCGAGATCCGCGACGCGACCCCGCGCGTCGACATCAAGGTGGTGGTACCGGTGACCAGCCTGTGCCCCTGCTCCAAGCAGATCTCGGAACGCGGCGCCCATAACCAGCGCTCCCATGTGACGGTCTCGGTGCGCACCCGCGATTTCGTCTGGATCGAGGACATCATCGACCTGGTCGAGGGCCAGGCCTCCTGTGAACTCTACGGCCTGCTCAAGCGCCCCGACGAGAAATACGTCACCGAGCGCGCCTATGATAATCCCAAGTTCGTCGAGGACATGGTGCGCGACGTGGCCGCCAGCCTCAATGCCGACGACCGCATCGTCGCCTACACCGTGGAATCGGAAAACTTCGAATCCATCCACAATCACTCGGCCTATGCCCTGATCGAACAGGACAAGACTGCGACGCTGCTCTAAACACTTGTGGTGCCCTCGGCTTACCGGTAGAGTTGTCAGCCCGGGGGTAATCGAACACTAACGGTCAGTATGCCCCCGCCACCATCTCGAAGACAGCGGAGGCGAAGCGGCGAAACCCACCATGGGCGGTTTGCTGAACAGATTCACCAGCCGGATGGTATTGGGTGAATTGCTCATACACGGCCTGTTGGGGTCCGTGGTCTTCGTCCTTATCCTGCCGGCCCTGGCGCAGCACTTCCAACAACAATTCCTGGATCGCAGCATGACCAGCGCGCTGCAGCTGGCCGCCACCTTGGAACATTACCCACGACCGCCGCAAGATCTCGCCGACATCCGCGCGGGCAAGCTCAATCTGATTCATCTGAATATTCAGGACGGTTCCATCACCGCCATCGAGACCGATGCTGCCTTCGGCGACCAGGACGATCACACCTATCATATCGCCGTGCCGCTCAAGATCAGCGGCCAAAACTACATCCTTCAGCTTGGCTATGACGAACGCGACACCCTGGGCCTCATCGGCCAGGCGCAACGCTACGGTCTCTACATCGTCCTGGGCTATATCTGTTTGGCGGTGTTGATGGCCGCCATCATGGGGCCGCAATTGACCCGTCCCTTGATCCGCCTGCGTGAGGCGGCGCGCGATATCGCCGCCGGTAAACATTCACGTCGCCTGGAACTGCATAGCGGCATTCGCGAGCTCCGTCAACTGGCCCATGATCTGGAATCCATGCGTGCCGAACTGGTGAATCAAAGCGAGGCCTTGGCCACCCGCGAGGCACGCCTGAGCACCATCATGGCCAATGTCGCCGACGCCTTGATCACGGTGGACAAGAACGGCAACGTTCTGTCATTCAATCTGGCCGCCGAGCGCAGCTTCGCTTACAACGCCAGCGAGGTGGTGGGCCAAGATATCCACCTGTTGTTCAGCAATTCATTTACCGACATCTTCGCCGGCGGCGACAACGATACGCCGCTCGATATCGAGCAAGCCGCCCCCTACGAAACCCTGGGCAAACGCAAGACCGGGGAACGCTTTTATGTCGAGGCCTCGATCAATGAAATCTGCCAGCTGGACAGCTCGATCTTTATCATCGTTTGCCGCGACATCAGTGAACGCAAACAGGCCGAGGCCGAGATCAAGTCCCTGCAGGAGGATCTGGAGCGGCGCGTCATCAAGCGTACCCGCGAGCTGGCCGAGGCCAACAAGGAGTTGCGCCACCAGGCCCTGCACGATTCCCTTACCAGCCTACCCAATCGCCTGTTGCTGCATGACCGCTTGCACCAGGCCATTCGCGGCGCCAAACGCGAGGGCCGCTCCATCGCCCTGATGATCAGCGACCTGGACCGGTTTAAGGAAATCAACGACACCCTGGGCCACCACTTCGGCGATCTGTTGCTGCAACAAGTGGCCGTGCGCCTGCGCGGCGTATTGCGTGACTCGGACACCGTGGCGCGCCTGGGCGGCGACGAATTCGCCATCCTACTGCCCGATATCGAAGCCCCGGAGCAGGTCACCCAGGCCGCCAGCAAGATCGCCGCCGCCATCGATCTGCCCTTCATCTTTGAAGACCAGAACATACATATCGGCATCAGCATGGGCATCTCCCTGTTCCCGCAGAACAGCGAAGACGCCAGCACCCTGATGCGCCAGGCCGACGTGGCCATGTACGTGGCCAAGCGCTCCAATATCGATTTCGCCCTTTACCGACCGGATCTGGATGAGCACAGCCTGAGCCGTCTCTCCATGGCGGGCGAGTTGCGCCGCGGCCTGCAGCAAGAGGAGTTTGTGCTGCACTACCAACCCACCATCGATCTGCGCAGCGACCAGGTCATCGGCGTCGAGGCCCTGGCACGCTGGCAGCACCCGGACAAAGGCCTGATCCAGCCGGACGACTTCATCCTGCTGGCGGAACAGACCGGGCACATCCGTGAATTGACTGCCTATGTGCTGCGCGAGGCGCTGCGGCAAGCGCAGCTATGGAACAGCGCCGGCCTCAGATTGCGCATTTCCGTCAACCTGTCGGCCCGCAGTCTGCACGACACCGAGCTCTGCCAACATATCGGCGAACTGCTGCAGCACTGGCAGCTTGAGGCCGAACAACTGCAGCTGGAAATCACCGAACGCGCCTTGATGTACGATCCCATGCAGGCCATGCAGACCCTGTCACAACTGCATGACATGGGCGTGAAACTCTCCATCGACGATTTCGGCACCGGCTATTCCTCCATGGCGTATCTGAAACAGCTGCCGGTAAACGAGATCAAGGTCGATCAGTCCTTCGTCCAGGCCATGCTGGAACACAACGAGGACAAGGTGATTGTGCGCTCCACCATCGACCTGGCCCACAATATGGGCCATCAGGTCATCGCCGAAGGGGTGGACAATGAAGCGACCCTGGAGCTGCTCAGGGAAATGGGCTGCGACCTGGCGCAGGGCTTTCACATCCATCCCCCGGCGCGCGCGACGGACTTACGCCAATGGCTGCTGCACACCGGTTGGCGCAACGAGGCCGGCCTCAGCTCAGAGCAGCAGCCAGGCGCATAGCTGTAGACAGGCCAAGGCCATCAGGCCGGCCAGGATGTCATCAAGCATAATACCCAAGCCGCCAGCCACGCCCTTGTCAATGGCGCTGATGGGCCAGGGTTTGAGAATGTCGAACAGGCGAAACAGGACGAAGCCCGCCAGCCACCACGGCCAGCCGGCCGGCGCCGCGATCATGGTGATCAGATAGCCCACGATTTCGTCCCAGACAATACCGGGATGGTCATGGACGCCGAGGTCCCGCGCCGCCACGTCGCACAGCCAAATACCCAGCAGCAGTAACGCCAACACCAGGCTCAGATAGACCGCCATCGACACGCCCTGCAGCAACACATACAGCGGCACGGCCACCAAGGTCCCCCAGGTTCCCGGCGCCTTGGGGATCACCCCGCTGCCGAACCCGAAGGCCAACAGATGAACGGGGTTGGCCAGATTCAGACCCGGAATACGCTTAGTCAAAATGCCGATATCCCTTAAAACTGTCAGTCTCGACCTTCTCACCGTTGTACAACACCCGAAGGCCGCTGTGCGTTTCGATGCGGCCGATGCAGCGACAGGGACAATCAACCGAGCGCAGCCGCGCCTCGAGCAAGGCGCCGCGTTCGGGCGGGACGGTGAAACACAACTCGTAATCGTCACCGGCGCACAACGGCAGGGACCAGCCCTGCTGCCCGAGCCCGATAATTTCCGGCGCCACGGGCAATTGCTCCAGATGAATCTCGGCGCCGACGCCACTGGCGTCGAGGATATGGCCCAGATCGGCCAGCAGGCCGTCGGAGATATCGATGGCGGCGCTGGCCACCCCGCCCAAGGCTCGGCCCAGCGCCAGTCGCGGGCTGGGACGCTGCAGGCGTTGGAGGAAATAGTCGCGTCGCGCCGGCGGCAAATCCAGTTGAATCTGTCGCAACGCCAGTTGCAAGCCCAGGCCGGCATCGCCCAGCTGGCCGCTGACATAGATCAGATCACCCGCTTGAGCACCGCTGCGTTTCAAGGCCTGGCCCTGCGGCACCAGCCCGTTGATCTGGACCGTCACCGTCAGCGGACCGCGGGTGGTATCACCGCCGATCAAGACCACGCCGTACTCATCGGCCAATGATTTCAGGCCGCGACTGAATGCATCCAGCCATGCCTCGTCCAGCTGCGGCAAGGTGAGTCCCAACAACATCCAGTTGGCATGCGCGCCCATGGCCGCCATATCGCTCAGATTCACGGCCAGGGCCTTGTAGGCGATATCATCCGCGCGACTGTCTGCCGGGAAATGGACCCCGGCCACCAGGGTATCCAAGGCCATCACCAGGGAGTGATCCGGCGCCACACTCACCACGGCGGCATCGTCACCGATGCCCAGCTCCACATCGTCGTGAGCCGGGGCGCGATAAAAATAGCGCGCGATGAGTTCGAATTCAGAGAGTGCCATAGTGGAGTCCCAAGTGGAGTCCTATTAGGTGACCGGATATGTCCCCCACCCTTTTATACCCTTCCAGAACAAACGCCCCGTGGGTGCTCCCGGAGCACGCACGGGGCATAAAGGGGAGAGGGACAAGCTGTCGCTGCGCGACATTTGCTTCTAGCTGCGGCGACGCTGGACTTCCGGCTGGCGCAGCTGCTGGGCGACCTTGTCGAGCACACCGTTGACATAGCGATGGCCCTGCTCGGCGCCGAAGGTCTTCACCGCTTCCAGGGCCTCATTGATGACAACGCGATAGGGCACATCGGGCTTGTACATCAGCTCATAGGTACCCAGGCGCAGCACGGCGCGCTCCACCGGGTCCACCTCGGAGATATCGCGATCGAGATAGGGCTGGATGCTTGCATCCAGTTTTTCCAGCTCGCGGGTCACGCCGGACAGCAGCTCCTTGAACATCGCCACATCGACCTTGGTCATGTTGCGTTCGAGCATGAACTGCTGATAGATGTCTTCCACGTCATGGGCGGTGATCTGCCACTGATACAGTGCCTGGACGGCACAGCGACGTGCCATGGTACGCGCGTGACTCAAAAATATTCTCCTTAAAAAAGCCTAGAGCTGATCAACGCCCTTGAGCACATTGATCATTTCGATGGCCGACATGGCCGCTTCCACACCCTTGTTGCCGGCCTTGGTGCCTGAGCGCTCGACCGCCTGTTCAATGGTGTCCACGGTCAGCACACCGAAGGCCACGGGCACATCGTGTTGCAGGGATACCGTCGCCAAGCCTTTGGAGCATTCGCCGGCGACGTATTCGAAATGGGGCGTGCCGCCGCGGATTACGGCGCCGACCGCGATGATGGCATCGTGTTTTTTCTTGGCCGCCACGCGCTGCACCACCAAGGGCAACTCGTAGGCACCGGGGACCTGAATGATATCGATATCCTTGGCCTTGGCGCCGTGGCGCAGCAGACAATCCAACGCGCCGTTGACCAGTTGATCCACCACGAAGCTGTTGAAGCGCCCGGCGACGATGGCCACGCGGGCGCCGGCCGCATTGAAATCACCCTCGATTCTATTCACATCTTTCATTTTGAATCCTTAGTTCTTACTAATCCGGCATTGTAGCCTTCCTAGACGTATTCCACTACTTGCAGGCCGAAACCGGACAGGCCGTGCAATTTACGCGGCGCCCCCATGACGCGCATTTTGCGCACCCCCAGGTCGGACAGGATCTGGGCGCCGAGGCCGTAGTCGCGCAGGTCGGTGGCATCCGGCGGCCGGGGCAGATTCACACCACGGTCCTGCAACTGATAATCGCGGATGCGCTTGACCAGCGCCTCCGGCTCGTCCTTGTGCTGCAGCAACACCACCACACCGGCCGCCTCGGCCTGCATGCGCTGCATAGCCACCCGCAGGGGCAGGCCGGTGTCGCCGCGCTGCAGCGCCAGCAGATCGGTCAAGGTATCGGCCAGGTGGACGCGCACCAAGAGCGCCTGTTCAGGATCGATCTCACCCTTTTGCAGCACCAAGTGCAACCCTTGACCGAGGTAATCCTGGTAGGCCATTAGGCGGAACTCGCCGTATTCGGTGGGCAGGCGGCACTCGGCCACCCGCTCCACAGTCGTTTCGTGCTGCAGGCGATAGCTGATCAGGTCGGCCACGGTGCCGATCTTCAGGCCGTGTTGTTGGGCGAAAACCTCCAGTTGCGGCCGGCGCGCCATGCTGCCGTCCTCGTTGAGGATCTCGACAATGACGCTGGCCGGTTCGAAGTCCGCCAGCCGCGCCAGATCGCAGCCCGCCTCGGTATGGCCGGCGCGCGACAACACCCCGCCCGGCTGGGCCATGAGCGGAAAGATATGACCGGGCTGGACGATGTCCGCGGCGCCGGCCCCCTCGGCCACCGCCGCCTGCACGGTGCGGGCGCGGTCGGCCGCCGAGATGCCGGTGGTCACCCCTTCCGCCGCCTCGATGGAAACGGTGAAATTGGTGGCATGCTTGGCATTGGTGTCAGCCACCATGAGCGGCAGGCGCAGCTGTTGGCAACGTTCGCGCGTCAGGGTCAGGCAGATCAGGCCGCGGGCGTAGCGGGCCATGAAGTTGATATCCTCGGCACGCACGCACTGGGCCGCCATGATCAGATCGCCTTCGTTCTCGCGATCTTCATCATCCATCAACACCACCATCTCGCCCTGGCGGATAGCCGCAATGACTTCTTCAGCGCTATTTAAGGCCATGGCTGCATGCTCACGACTTGATAAAACCATGCTGCATCAGGGTCTCCAATGTCAGACCGGCGGCGCCACGGGCAGCGGCCTGTTCGCCCAATAACAAACGTTCCAGATAGCGCGCGATGATGTCCACTTCGATATTGACCCGGCGGCCGGCCTGATAGCGGCCAATGGTGGTCACCGCCGCGGTGTGGGGGATAATGTTGATCTCGAACACGGCGCCCTCAACGCGGTTGACGGTCAGGCTCACGCCGTCAATACAGACCGAGCCCTTGACCGCAATGTACTTGGCCAGCACGTCCGGCACCCGCACTTGAAAACACAGCGACTCGCCCAGCGGTTGGCGCGATTCGATCACGCCGACGCCATCCACGTGACCGCTGACCAGATGGCCGCCGAGCCGGGCCGAGACCTGCAGAGCCTTTTCCAGGTTGACCTTGCGGCCGGGCATATATTCGCCCAGGGTGGTCTTGTCCAAGGTCTCGGCCGAGACGTCCACGCTGAAGCCGTGGCGATCAAAATCGACCACGGTCAGGCACACGCCGTCGATGGCGATGCTGTCGCCCAGTTTCACATCCGCCATGTCGAGGCCGCCGGCATTGATGCGTAGACGGCTGTCGTCGGCGCGCTTTTCCAGCACGGCAATGTCGCCCGAGGCTTCTATAATTCCTGTAAACATCGAACTCCCGTTTGCTGTCAGGCCGGCCGGTAGGTCAGGCGCAGATCCTCGCCCACCTGTTTTAATTCGGTCATGCGCAAGCCGATGCGCTGCTGCATGGTGTCGATGCCGGGCAGATGCAGCAGGGCGCGACCGGCATGGCCCATCAAGTGGGGCGCCAGATAGACGATCAGCTCGTCGATCAAACCCGCCAGGACAAAGGCGCCGCTGAGGGTGGGCCCGGCTTCGACCAGCACCTCATTGTACTCAAGATCGGCCAGGGCGTTCAGCAGGGCGTGCAGGTCTATCCGGCCGTCACCGCCTGCCACGTCCAGCACGCGCAGTCCCGCCTGTTGCAGCGCATCGCGTTTGCGTTCGTCCCGACTCAGCGTCGCCACCCAGGTACTGCCGGGCGATGCCGACATGGCCGCGCTGGGCGGCATGCGCAGGGTGCTGTCCAGCACAACCCGATCCGGCCCGCGCGCCTCAAAATCGACCCGTGCGTTCATGCGCGGATCGTCGGCCAGCACGGTCTCGATGCCGGTGACGATCACTGAGCTGCGCGCCCGCAGTGTTTGCACATCGGCACGCGCCGCTGCCGAGGTGATCCACTTGCTCTCGCCACTGGCCATGGCGGTGCGCCCATCCAGGCTCATGGCGAGTTTGCAGCGCACATAGGGACGCGCGCGGCGATGCCGCGCGACAAAGCCGGGATTGAGCGCCTCGGCCTGGGGCTGCATCAGGCCCGTGGCTGCGTCGATCCCGGCCGCCTGCAGGCGTGCCATGCCCTGCCCCGCGACCCGGGCATGCGGGTCCTCCATGGCCGCCACCACGCGTGCCACGCCGGCCTCGATCAAGGCATCGGCGCAGGGCGGGGTGCGGCCGTGATGATTGCAGGGCTCTAAGGTTACATAGACGGTGGCGCCCTGAGCCTGCTCACCCGCCTCGCGCAGGGCGTGGATTTCGGCGTGGGGTTCACCGGCGCGCCGATGCCAGCCTTGGCCGACAATGCGCCCGTCACGCACCACCACGCAGCCGACGCGCGGATTCGGGTCGGTGGTATACAGGCCGCGCTCTGCCAAACGCAGCGCCAGGGCCATGTAGCGATGGTCGTCGACGGAAAACATCACAGAGATTATAGAGGCCAAGATGGGCTGACTTGCGCAGCAGCCTCAGTTGCCCTTTTTCTTGTCGTTACCGGGCAACAGAGAGATTTGCTGCGCCTTGACCTCGGCGGGCGGTTCGTTTTCATAGCGTTCGATCACTTCACGAAAGGCGCTGACGTCCTCGAAACTGCGGTATACCGAGGCGAAACGCACATAGGCCACGCCGTCCAGCTCGCGCAAGGCCTCCATCACCCATTCGCCCAGTTGGCGCGAGGGCAGTTCGCGATCGCCGCTGGCGCGCAGCTGGTGTTTGATACGGCTGACGGCGGCCTCGACCTTTTCCGTGTCCACCGGCCGTTTTTCCAGTGCCCGTTGCATGCCGCGGCGCAGCTTGTCTTCATCGAAGGCCTCGCGTACCCCGTCCTGTTTGACGATGCGCGGCAAGGCCAGTTCGGCGATCTCGAAGGTGGTAAAGCGCTCGGCGCAGCTCAGGCACTCGCGCCGGCGGCGCACGCTGTCACCGTCATTGGCGAGACGTGAGTCGATCACCTTGGTCTCGTCGGCGCCGCAGAATGGGCAACGCATTAGGTCTATCTCGCTGGTTTGACTGTGCTCAGCTTATGTCAGTCGCCATACACAGGCAAGCGCTTGCACAGCTTGCTGACCTTCTCTTTGATGCCGTCGATGGTGGCCTGGTCGCCGCGTGCATCGATAATGTCGCAGATCCAACCGGCCAGTTCGCGACATTCGGTTGCGCCGAAATCGCGACTGGTGACCGCCGGGGTGCCGATGCGGATACCCGAGGTCACGAAAGGTGACTGGGGATCGTTGGGCACGGCGTTTTTGTTGACGGTGATGTGGGCGGCGCCGAGCCAGGCGTCCACGTCCTTGCCGGTCAGTTCCTGCTTGATGAAACTGACCAGAAACAGGTGATCGTCGGTGCCGCCCGAAACCACGTCGAAACCGCGCTCGATGAACACCTCGGCCATGACCTGGGCGTTCTTCACCACCTGCTGCTGATAGGCCTTGAACTCGGGGGCAAGCGCCTCCTTGAAGGCCACCGCCTTGGCGGCGATGACGTGCATCAGCGGCCCGCCCTGGATGCCGGGGAAGACGACGGAATTCAGCTTCTTCTCGATCTCGGGATTGGACTTGGCCAGGATGATGCCGCCGCGCGGACCGCGCAGGGTCTTGTGAGTGGTGGAGGTGGTGACATCGGCGATGTTCACCGGGCTGGGATAGACCCCGGCGGCGATCAGACCGGCGACGTGCGCCATGTCCACCATCAGATAGGCGCCGATGCTGTCGGCGATATCGCGGAAACGCTGCCAGTCCACCACGCGCGAATAGGCGCTGAAACCGGCGATGACCATCTTGGGCTTGTGCTCCTGGGCCAGACGCTCCACCTCATCGTAGTCGATTTCGCCGGTCTCTTCGTTAAGGCCGTATTGCACGGCGTGGTAGATCTTGCCGGAAAAGTTGACCTTGGAACCGTGGGTGAGATGACCGCCATGGGCCAGGCTCATGCCCAGCACCGTGTCGCCCGGCTGGAGCAGGGCCATGAACACCGCGGCATTGGCCTGGGAACCGGAATGGGGCTGAACATTGGCGTAATCGGCGCCAAACAGCTCCTTGACCCGGTCGATGGCCAACTGCTCGGCGATGTCCACATATTCACAGCCGCCGTAATAGCGCTTGGCCGGATAACCCTCGGCGTATTTGTTGGTCAGCACCGAACCCTGAGCCTCCATCACGCGCGGACTGGTGTAATTCTCGGAAGCGATGAGCTCGATGTGTGCCTCTTGGCGCTGGCGCTCGTGCTCCATCGCCGACCACAGTTCCTCGTCGTACCCCTTGATGGTCATATCCTTGTTAAACATAACGTTAGATTTCTCCGGCTTGCTGAAAATTCAAATCTGGAAGGGGCCTAAGGATACCTGATTCCGCACCTTTCTGCATTGCCCTGCCATTCCGGCGGCGCCAAGGGAGCGGTGCGCAGCCCGGCAAAAGACCATTCAAACCGTACCGATAAAACCCCTGTCCCACGTGATTGATTCTTAATCCACAAGCAAATCGTGATATACTCCTGAGCGTAGGCAATTTGGGTATTGCAAAAGATCTGCACAACTCCAACACTAAACAAGGCAGGAAGCCAACCGTACAATTCGGATCAAGTGACCGCGCTACGGGTAGAGAAGTCGGTTGCAGATCTAGATCATGGGGCATAAGAAGTTGGCTGTTTCCACAACTCATCCACAAACGAGAACATACGGACGCATTCTGGCACTGCTGGAGAACCTCAAATCCACATCCGCCGGTTCGGCGTTGTATCGGCACATCGAAAATTCCTTTGTTGAGCTGGAAGCCTCACAGCAACAATCCGAAAAGCTATATCTCAATCTGCTCGAGAGTCTGCTGGAAAACCTGGCCGTTCATTTTCCCGCCGGTACGGAACAATGGATGCAGATCCGCATCATGCAGAAGACCCTGCAGGACTCCATGACCTCGTCCGAGCTGCACAAGCTGCAGCTTGATATCCAACAACTCATCAGCCAGGCCCGCAAAGACGGTTCGCTGGGACAAAAAAGCATGCAGGAAACCATCGACGCGCTGCTCAATGATCTCCACGGCACCCCGCGCGAAGCCGACACGGCGCAATTGCAAAACGAAGCCGCGGCCACACCGCACACGGATCAATTCGACCTCGAGCAGCCGGCAGCCCATCAGAGCGGTAGCGCCATATCACCCGATGCGCCGTACTGCAACCTGGACAAGACGCGTCACAACATTCATCACATTCAAGCGAGTCTGTCGCACCAGATCAACAATGCTAAAGAATTCAACTCCGCCCTGGCCAAGCTGTTGCACAGTTCGTTTGCGGCGATTCGCAATCTCGACCAGTCCGCCGATCTCGGCCTGATCAAAAACAACTTTCTCAAACGTTATGCCCGGCTGATCAAGATGCAACAGGATCTGGCGACCAAGTTCGAGACCATCGACGAGGGCCTCAACGACATCGAATCCAGCAGCCAAAACCTGGATGAAGAATTGTCCCGGGTGCACCGCCTCAGCTTGACCGACGATTTGACCCAGCTGCCGAACCGGCGCGCCTTTTTGATGCGTCTGGACGATGAAGTCTCCCGCGCCTTGAGGTTCGATTACCCCTTGACCATGGCGCTTGTGGATATCGACAATTTCAAGCCCATCAACGACACCTTCGGTCATGCCGCCGGCGATGTCATTCTGCGCCACTTCGCCCAGAACATGAACGTGGTGTTCCGCTATCACGACATGGCCTCGCGCTACGGCGGCGAAGAATTCGCCGTGTTGTTTCCCAACACCGATACCCACGGTGCCATGAGCGCTTTGAGCAAACTGCAATACAAACTCAAGGCCGACCCCTACATCCTGTACAAGAACGACGAGATCCCGGTGCCCACCTTCTCGGCGGGCGTCGCCCTCTACAATCCGGGCGAGGACGCCGACGAATTGATCAAACGCGCCGACGTAGCCATGTATAAAGCCAAGAGTTCGGGACGCGATCTGCTCAAGGTCGACCCGCTGGGTATCGCCCCGGAATCGTCGAGCCGCGACAACAACAGTGACAGCGGCGCTGAACACGCCGACGCATCGGCTTAAACACACCGACGCCGCCGATCCCTCTCCTGGCTGGCTCCAAGACGCCAGTGATTGAGGTGAAGGACATGCCGGGCGCACACAAAAAAGGCCGCTGAGTCTGGCGGCCTTTCATCACCCGACAGCTATTACTCAGCGCTTCTTGTGTGGCCGCGCGTGGTGCAACACCACCTTGTCGCCGTTGGCCGGCCCGTCGGCGCCGTCGAAGGTGACCCCTTGCATGGCGGAGGCCAGCTCACCGGGGTCGTGCCGACCGTCCAGTTTGATCATCAGCCGCACCTCGTTGGGCGAATCGGCATACATGATGGCGTCGTCGTGGGTGATCACCCCCTCTTTGCACAGTTCGAACAAGGCCTGGTCGAAGGTCTTCATGCCCTGCTGACTGGATTTCTTCATTACATCGCGCAGCAAATGGGTCTCGCCGCGCAGGATCAGATCGGAGACCAGCGGAGTGTTGAGCATCACTTCGACGGCAACGCGGCGGCGCTGACCGCGCGAGCACGGGATCAAACGCTGGGCCACCACGGCGCTCAAGTGCATGGACAGATCCATCAGCAGCTGTGAACGGCGCTCGTCGGGAAAGAAATTGATAATCCGGTCCAGGGCCTGATAGGCATTGGTGGCATGCAGGGTGGACAGCACCAAGTGGCCGGTCTCGGCGAAGGCGATGGCGTGTTCCATGGTCTCGCGCGAACGAATCTCGCCGATCATGATCACGTCCGGGGCCTGGCGCAGGGTGTTCTTCAGCGCCGCCTCGTAAGAATGGGTATCGATGCCCACCTCGCGCTGGGTGACGATGCAGCCGCGATGGATGTGGACGTATTCCACCGGGTCCTCAACGCTGACGATATGGCCGTGGCTGTATTGGTTGCGGTGGCCGATCATGGCGGCCAGAGTGGATGACTTACCCGAGCCGGTGGCGCCCACCAGCAGCACCAGGCCGCGCCTGCCCATGGCCAGGTCTTTCAATTGCATCGGTAACTGCAACTCCTCAAAGGTCGGGATCTGCATCTTGATGCGTCGAATGACCATGCCGACCTCGTTCTGCTGGCGGAAGATATTGACGCGGAACCGCCCCAGGGCGGGCTTGTGCAGGGCGAAGTTGGCCTCGAGATGCTCTTCGAAGCTGTGCGCCTGCTCCGGCGTCATCACAGCGTAGACCAGCGCCTTGGCCTGATCGATATTCAACGGGCGGTCGGCCAGCGGTACCACCGAACCATTGATCTTGAGACTGGGGGGCAGGCCGGCGGTGATAAATAGATCCGATGCCTCCTGTTCCGCCATGGCTCTCAGCAACACGTCGATATCGGCGAATTCCTGGGCTTGTTTTTGTTTAATCGGCACCATTTCCCTCTTCGGAGGCTTATCGTGATTCGCTGAACCGGGTAAGTACGAAATCGGCAGTAGACCCGGAAAATATTAGCTGATTATAGCCAAACTGATCAGACAAACAGCGAATTGATGTGCGGTGGGCACCGCCATGCCGACCAATAATGACAAACTTGCCACCCCGATCAGACACTTAGACAAATTTCACAGCGGCGCCGACGGCCCAGCGACGGCGCGCGGAGAGTGCTTAGTCGCCGGCCAGATAATTCATGGCGTTGACCAGCAGGGTACGGCGCGCATCGCTCCAGTATTCGTAGTTATCCGCCACACTGGCGCTGCCGTCCAGTAATACCGGCGTGCCGTTGGCGGCGTTGAATTCCACCAGGGCGGGCTGGGAGGCATTGCACATGTTGCCGCTGAAGCTGGCCAACTGGCGCGGATTGGTGGGATCGTTAACATCGAAACTGATGGCCAACTCGTCCATGGTGACCGCATTGCTGGTTTCCAGGTCGATCACGGCGGCCGTGTTCAAGTCGGTGAACACGGCATGATCGGGGTCCAGGGCGATAATCTGGGTTGGGAAACAACCGCTGTCAGGCGTGACGCCCAGGCCGTAGCGTCCCGCATTGGCCAGCGCGGTGGCCAGGGCGTTGCCTGTGCCGCCCAGCCCCAGCACGCCGACATTGGCGGCCACGGCGGCATCGAACAGCTGCAGCATGATCTCTGCGGAGAAGATATCGCTGCCCAGCAGCACAGCCTTGTTGGCGCCGAAATCAGTGACGCCGGCCGGGGTGAGCCAAGCCGAAGTAGCGATCTGGTTATCACCCGCCGTGCCCTCACGGAACATCACGTCCACCACACCGCGGCGCGCGTCGAGCCAGGCGATGTGGTCGGCGCTCAGGGCCGGCTGGGTCTGCGCGGTGGCGTGATCGGTCATCTGAATCTGCTGGGCCGTTGACAGACGGTAGGCACGCACGTCGTTGTCGCCCATACGGCCATCCTGCCAGACGATCAGATCGCCGTGAATTCGCGCGCTGGTCTGGTCACCAGCCGCCACGGCGACCGCGATCTCGCTGGCGCTGGGGAGGTGATAGGCATAGATGTCATAGTCGCTGCCGTTGCGGTAGTCCTGCCACACCACATAGTCGCCGGCAACCTGCGGCCGCAGTTGCTGGTTGGCGGCACTGCTCACAACGATCTCCTGAGCACTGCTCAGATCATAGGCATAGATATCATCGCTGCCATTGCGATTGTCCACCCAAACCAGGTAGTGGCCGGACACCTGGGGATTGTATTGACTGCCGGCGGCGCTGAGCATGGTCGTCTGGGCGCTGGAAATGCGGTAGTAATGGATATCACTGAGCCCGCCCTGGTAGGACTGCCAAACGATGTAGTCGCCATCGATGTGCGGATTCCACTGCTTGTCGGCAGCGGTTGAGATGGCCAGCTCTTCACCGGTGGAAATGCGGTAGGCATAGATGTCGGCCTCACCGTTACGGCTGTCCTGCCATACCACGTAGTCACCGTCGATTTGGGGAAAGCGTTGGTTTTGCAGCGCCGTGGTGATGGCGAAGCCGGTGCCCGTCAACAGCCGGTAACCATAGATATCGACGTTGCCGTTGCGGCTGTCCTCCCACACCACGTAATCGCCCGCGATCTTGGGGGAACGCTGCGCTCCCGCCGCGGTGCTGACGGCAAACTCGGCGCCAGTGGAAATCTGATAGCCATAGATGTCCGGGTTGCCGTTGCGGTTGTCGGTCCAGACGATGTAGTCCCCCGCCATGTCGATGTCGGCGGCGGCCAAGCTGTTGTCGAACGGAACATTGGTGACGTCGAAATTGCGGCCGCCGAGCACATTCGCCAGTTCGGGCGAGGCGCCATCCCCCACCACCATCACCTTGACCGGATCGGGCAGCGGCGCAGTGTCATCGGGACCGATAGCGGTAGCCCCGAAGGGCAGGGCGCGGAAACTGTTGGAATCGTCCTCGCAGCCTGTCAGCATCACTGCCGACACGGCCAGTACGATACCGCCGAAGCGACCGATTTTAGCGCCACCAATCACACATACATCCTCATTACCGATCTGTATCGGCCTATGCCTCGGAATCTTATCACAGCCCCGTGCAATTCCCGGAGGCGGCGCTTTTGTGTTAGAAAATGAATCCTATGACGCCACTTTCCGATCCCGGCCGCTGGCCCGACCTCTATGGCGACGCACTTTATCGCCATGCCTATTTCCGCCTGCGCGATGAAATGTTGGCCGAAGAACTGGTCCAAGAAACCTTTCTCGCCGCGCTCAAAGCGCGGCAACGCTTCGCCGGTAATTCATCGGAGAAGACCTGGCTGATCGGCATCCTGAAACACAAGATTATCGACCACCTGCGCAAGGCCATGCGCGAACAGCCACAAAACGAGGTCGCCCGGCAATTGGACGACATACAACTTGAATCATTTGACGGTAAAGGACACTGGAAGTTCGATGTCAAGCGCTGGAGCGACCCCGACGCGGCACTGGAACAAGAGCGCTTCTGGCGCGCCCTGGAGGCCTGCGTCGCGCGTCTGCCGGGGCGCATGGCGAGCTTGTTCATACTGCGCGAGATCGACGGTCTGGATAGCGACAGCATTTGCAAGGAACTGGCGCTTTCCTCGACTAACAATCTATGGACGCTGCTTTCCAGGATGCGTATGCGCCTCCGGCAATGCCTGAGCCTGACCTGGTTCGGCGACACACAAGACGGGTGAACACATGATGATGAGCTGCCAACAGGCGTCTGATATGGCGTCACAACGACTGGACCGGGCGCTGGCTCTGCACCAACGCCTGAGTCTGAAGATGCATCTTCTGATGTGCAAATATTGCCGCAACTACGCCGGCCAATTGGCCTTTTTGCATCGTGCCTCGCCTCAACTGCAGGCCTATATCGAAAGCCGCGACGACGTCAGCCTGACGGCGGAGCAAAAACAAAGGCTGCGCCAAGCGCTGCAACAGCGTCACTAAGCCCGGCTTAATCGATGCGCGGTCGTGGTCTACACTTGAAAAAGAGGGGAACATAACCAACGCGAGGCGACGTGACGATTCAGCGGACTCAATTTCTGCGCCTGTTCATCACACCCCTGTTGCTGGTGTGCGCTGCCGTCCACGCGGCCAGCGGCACCCCCCCTTCCGGCTACGCCTACGCCCCCAATATTCAGGACGGCTCCATCTCCCTGTTTAAAATCGACGCCGGCGGCAAGCTTGAGGCGCTCAACATCCTGGCCAGCGGCAGCGCACCGCGCGACGCGGCCGCCGCCGGCCAAACGCTGTACGTGGTTGATATCTGGGCCGACACGCTGACCGCGTTTACGCTCAACAGCGGTGCCGCACGCCTGCACCAGCTCGGCGCGCCGCTGGCCACCGGCAAAAGTCCGGAAACCGTCGCCATCGACCCCCTGGGTCGCTTTGTCTTTGTCGGCAACGGCAACAGCGACAGCATTCAAGTGTTTCGTATCGAGAACCCACAGGGTGAACTGTCCCCCATCGGGCATTTCGCCAGCGGCGCTTACCCCACCGACATCGCCATTGATCCCTGCGGACGCTGGCTCTATGTCACCCACTACGCCGACCACAGCGTCGGCAGCTATGCCATTGATCCACACAGCGGCAGGTTGCAGGTACAGGGCCAGGTGGCCGCCGGCAACAGCCCGGCCGCGGCGGTGGTAGCACCCTCGGGCGATTTTCTCTACGTGGCCGACGGCCTCGGCAGCACTCTGTCCATCTACCGCATAGACGGCCAACGCGGCACACTCAAATTCCGGCGTCGCATCGCGGCCCCCACCTATCCCTATGCCCTCATGATCGACTGGGAAGGCCGCTATCTCTACACCGCCAATTTCGGCTCCAACGATGTCACCACCTACGCCCTGCAAGCCGATGGAATACCGCTCAAAATCGGCAGCGTCGCCGCCGGCATCGGCCCCTTTTCCATCACACTGGATGGCAGCGGCCGCCATGCCTATGTCGCCAACGTACGCAGCAGCAGCATCAACGTCTACAGCGTCGAGCCCGAAAAGGGTTTGCTTACGCCTTTGCAGACGCTCCAAGCTGAACCCGGCACCGCCACCCTTGAACTCAGCCAGGCACAGCGGCACGCCTGTGCCGAGTAGGCCCGCTTCAGGCCCGCTTGCGCGCCAGCGTCACTCCATCGCCGATCGGCACCAGGCTGATATCGACGCGTGTGTCTTGGTAAACAAACTCATTGAAGTCGCGGATGGCACGGGTGTCATCTTGATTGTTTTCGGGATCTGCGACGCTGCCGCCCCACAGCACATTGTCCACGGCGATCAAGCCGCCGGGGCGCATCAATTCGAGGCACCGCTCGTAGTAATTGCGCTGATTCTGTTTATCTGCATCGATGAAGGCGAAGTCGAAATGTGCACCCTGTCGGTCTGCGATCAGCGTATCCAGGGTTTCCAGCGCGGGCGCCAGACGTAACTCGATCTTGTCGGCCACGCCGGCCTGCTGCCAATAGCGTTTGGCAATGTCGGTCCATTCTTTACTGACGTCACAGGCGATCAGGCGGCCGTCGTCCGGCAATGCCTGAGCCAAGGTCAATGCGCTGTAGCCGGTAAAGGTGCCGACTTCGATAACGCGCCGGGCACCGATCAGTTTCACCAGCAGGGCCATGAACTGGGCCTGATCGGCCGAGACCTGCATCCTGGCCATTTCCAGTTGATCGGTCTCCGCCCGCAGCGCGGCCTGCACCGGCGTGTCGCGCAACGAGACGGCGAGCAGGTAATCGTAAAGCCGTTCGTTCAATTCCAGGGTGCGTTTGCCCATACCGTTTGCTCCTTGTGATTGTCGTGCCAATGATACCCTCAACCTTAGCCGGGAACCGCCGGCGTCTCAAAGACCGCAGCCCTTTTGTGAACTCTCCGAGCGGCTATACTTTCCAAATGCCCACGCCACCTCGGATGCGAACAGCCGAAAAAAATAAATGAATTCCGACAACCAAACCGCAGTTGCCCGTCGCGGCACCAGTCTGCGGCTGCGTCTGCTGTTGCTGGTGTTTTTCGCCATTCTGCCCGCCGTCGGCCTGATCGTCTGGACCGTCTATGAGGAGCGTGAGGACCACATGCTGGAGGCCGAACGCCAAGGCGCACGCGTCGCCGAACGGGTGGCGGCCGAGTACGGCCAGATCGTCGATTTCACTCACGAGACCCTGCTGCGCCTGACCAGGGAGCCCATCATCCACCCGCTCAGCGATCCGCAGGCCTGCGGCCGGCGCCTGGCCGACGTGCGCGCGCTCAACCCCGCCTTCGGCCTGATCGGCGTGATCAATCGCGACGGCCACACGGTCTGCGCCGCCGAGCCGCGCGCCGTCGGCGTCGATCTCAGTGACCGCGGCTATTTTCGTGAGGCCATGGAGGGGCGCCGCTTCGTCACCAGCGGTTTCCTGGTCGGCCGCACCACGGGCATGAACATCATGGTGCTGGCCGAGCCGGTGCTGGAGGCGGATGGTAGCGCCAGCGCCGTCATTTTCATGTCCCTGGACATGGACTGGATCGGGCATCAGATGGAAAAGATGGTGCTGCCGCCGGACAGCAACATCGCCCTGCTCGATGGCAGCGGCACCCTCATGGCCATCGACCCGTCCGAGCCCGAGCGCGTCGGCAACAAAATCCCGGAACTGGAGACCTTCCTCGCCCACCGTGACAGCGGCCGGGTACCGCCGGTGCGCATGGTCGGCGTCGACGAGGTCAGCCGGGTCTACGTCAGCCGCACCCTGCCGCGCGCTCCGCCGGGCAGCGCCTTCGCCCGTGCCGGCATCCCCACCGCCGGCATCATCGCCGAGGCCGATGAGGCATTGCGCCGCAACCTGCTCACTCTGGGAGGCGCGGCAATGCTCGCCTTCGCCGCCGCCTGGTGGTTCGCCGACCTGCTGGTGGTGCGACCCACCCGGCGCCTGATCGCCGCCGCCGAGGCGCTGGGCAGCGGCGACATGGCAGCGCGCAGCGAACTGAAACACGGCGGCGACGAACTCGGCCGGCTGGCCCTGCATTTCGACAGCATGGCGGCCCGGCTGCAGCGGCTGACCCGGGCGCTGCGCACCCTCAGCGCCAGCAACCGCGGCCTGCTGCATGCCCAGGAAGAAAACGCCCTGCTGCGGGAGACCTGCCGCGTCGCGGTCCAGGAAGGTGGGTATCGGGTGGCCTGGGTGGGCTATCTCGACCCGGCGGACCGCAGCGTCACCACCATGGCCGTGGCCGGCCCCAGCGCCGAACTCAACCGCTGGATCGAGACCCATGCCGGCCGCGACGCCGAGGGTCCGGCGGCCCTGGCCATGCGCAGCGGCCGGCCCCAGGTCATGCAGCAGGCGGCGCCGGCGGTGGCGACACCGCTGGCGGTCTGCGCCCTGCCGCTCACAGTTCACGGCGAGGTGATGGGGGCGCTGAAACTCTACGCCGAGGACCGCGCCGCCTTCGACGCCGCCGAACTCGAACTGCTGGAGGAGATGGCCGCCGACCTGGCCTTCGGCATCCAGACCCTGCGCGACCGTCTGGAACACGCCCGGGCCGAGGAAAAGATCCGCCGCATGGCCTACGTCGACAGCCTCACCGGCCTGCCCAACCGCACCCGGCTGGAGGAAACGTACCACACGGCGCTGGCGGCAGCGCGACAACGCGGCGCGGCGCTGGCCCTGATCGTCATCAGTCTGGAGCGCTTCACCCGCGTCCAGCTGGCCATCGGCTTCAACGAGGGTGACGCACTGCTCGTGGCAGTGACAAACCGTCTGCGCCAGGCAGTCGACCCGGCCTGGTGCGTGGCGCGCCTGGTCAGCGACCGCTTCGCGGTGCTGGTGCCGGACGCCGACCCGGTGGCGGCCATCGCCGCGGCGCGCCGGCTCGCCGCCGAGTTCGACGCCCCGTTCGCGGTGGCCGGGATTGCCGTCGACCTCAACGCCAACCTGGGCATCGCCCTCTATCCCGAGCATGGCGACGACCCCGGCCTGCTGATCCGCCGCGCCGACATCGCCAGCATGCACGCGCGCACCAGCGGCCTGGGCATTCAGCTCTACCACCAGGGGATCGAGCAGGAGAGCCCGGAACGGCTGCAGCTGATGGTCGATCTGCGCCGCGCCATCGACGCCGGCGAACTGACGGTGCACTACCAGGGCAAGGTCGGCGTGCGTGACGGCGTGATCACCGGCGCCGAGGCCCTGGTACGCTGGCATCATCCGCTCAGGGGCGACACCCCGCCCGGGATATTCATCCCGGATGCCGAGCAGACCGGCCTGATAAAGCCGCTGACCTACTGGATGCTGGAGACGGTGGTGCGGAAATTGGACGACTGGCAGCCTCACGGCGTCGCGGTACCGGTGGCAGTCAACCTGTCGGCGCGCAATTTCCGCGATCCCGACCTGCTGGACTGGTTGCGCCGCCTGCTGGAGCACTGGCAGGTACCGCCGCGACTGCTGCAGATCGAAATCACCGAAAGCGTACTGATGGAGGACGTGCACGTGGCGCAGCGGGTATTGGGCGAGATGCGTGCCCTGGGGCTGCGCATCTTCATCGACGATTTCGGCACCGGCTATTCCTCGCTGCGCTATCTCGCCTCACTGCCGGTGGATGCGGTCAAGATCGACCGTTCCTTCATCGTCGAGATGGAACAGCGCCCCGACATGCACGCGCTGGTGACGGCGATAGTGGACATGAGTCACAAGCTGGGACTGAAGGTGATCGCCGAAGGAGTGGACAACGAGGCCCAACAGTCCATGTTGCACGCCATGGACTGCGACGAGATCCAGGGCTTCCTGCACTGCCGGCCGCAGCCGGCCGCCTCCTTCCTCAAATGGGCGGCACAGCGCGCTCAGGCCGATTCCACCGCGTCCAGATAGGCACGGTGATAACGACTGGCGTAGCGACTCTTAAAACCGGTGTCGGCACCGGGTTCAAGGACCTGGTAATCAATGCTGATACGATCGGCGGCGAAGGGGCGGAACAGATTATCGGCGAAAGCGACGTGATCGGGATGATGGCGGTACTTGTCGATCACCGCCTGGCTGACGAAGCGCACCAGAAAGCAATAGCGGTAGTCGGCGCCCTCCTTCACGGCCTCACCGGTCATCACCTCGCGCACGCCGGGGATACGGCTCAGCACGCGCCGGCCCTCGGCCATCATGGCCTCGGCGTCCTCCGGCGTCATGCCCTCGATGTTGTAGATGATCAAGTGCTCCACCGGCAGCCAGGGCCGGCATTGTGCCAGCACCTCGGCGGCACGTCCGGCGCTGCCCCAGGCGCGCAGACAGCGCTCCACCTCGCTGCCCACCGCCTCTTTGACGCCCTGCTTGAGGGCGGTGAAGCTGGCGTTGCGCTGTCGCTTCATCTGTTCGCGCATGGATTGGGCGGCCAGATCGGACAGGGCGGTGTAATAGTTAATCTTGGCTACGCCGTAGGCGCTGAGGCGCCGGAACTGATCCTCGCTCAGACCGCTGCCGCCGTGAATCACCAGCGGCAGGTTGACCGCCTGGTGGATCTGTTTGAGGCGCTGAAAATCGAGCTTGGCGCGCCCTTTGAACCGACCCTGCACGGTACCGATGGAAACGGCGAGAAAATCGACGCCGGTACGCTCCACATAGGCCTTGGCCTCGGCCGGCACGGTATAAGCGGCCTCACCCGGGTGTTGCTCGGCGCCTTCGCCTTCCACGCCGGCCACATAACCCAGCTCACCCACCACCGGCACGCCGCAACTGTGGGCCATTTCCACCACCTCGGCGGTGGCGTGGATATTGTCCGGCAGGGATTGATTGGAGGCGTCGAGCATGACACCGTTGCAGCCGAGATTGATGGCGCGCATCGCCGCTTCGCGACTGGCGCCGTGGTCGAGCTGGATCGCCACCGGTACCGAGGCGCGCCGCGCGGCGGCCTCCACCGCGGGCAGCATGAGTTCGAAATCATAATGGGCAAAGTGGGGTTCGGCGATACTCAGAATCACCGGTGCGCGGCAACGTTCGGCGGCGCCGATGACCGCTTCGAGAAAATCGAGACTGACCAAATCGAAGGCGCCCACCGCATAACTGTTGTCGTAGGCATGGTGGAGCATGTCGCGCATGTTGACGATTGGCATTGCCGTCCTCCTACTTCACGAACATATCTGTGCGTTTTGAGTAACGCCCCTACGCGTCCTTGTCGTCCTCGTGCAGCTGCCGTTCCAGCGCCATCGCCATTAACTGCAAGACGCGGCCGCGATATTTTGAAGCGGCGTAGTGATAATAATTCAGCTTGCACGGCACCGGCGTATGCAAACTGTCACGCCCTTGATCTTCGAATTCCACCCATGCCAATAGCGGCAGGTCGTTCTGCTGTCCGTTGACGCAGGCCCACTCGCTGCGCTCCAAAATCATCGCTATACCCGGGAGTTCATCGAACTCCAAGCGCAGGGGCGTGGCAAAACGCAATTTTGCCCGCCGCCACAGATTATACAGGTTCGCCTCGATGACATCGCCACGTTGTTCATAGACCGGGACATCATCGACCCTGCTCACCGGCATGTCCTAGGGCCTGTTCACACTATTTGAACCACGGCGCCGGAGGCCCATTTACCGCGAGACAAGGCGCACCGAGCGCAGTGTACTTATTGTACATAAGCGAGGTGCAACGCCGTATTGCGGTAAATGGGCCCCGTCCCTCCGGGTTGCCGCCCCAAAAGGCGCCATGCGGCGTTACTCGTCGTTCATTTGGAATCACCAAACTTCTCTCCTCGCGCCTTGCCTGGCGCCTTTTGGGGCGGCAACGCCGCGGCTCAAATAGTGTGAACAGGCCCTAACTGGTGAGACTGGCAAACAAGGTCGGTAATTTCTCCGGCAGTCGCTGTACGTGATCGATAACGGTGTAGTTGTTGGCGCCGAAGATACGCTTCACGTAGCTGTCGGCGTTGGGATCGAGTGTCAGGCAATAGCTCATAACGCCCTTGCTGTAAAGCTCGTCCACCGCCTTCTTGGTGTCCATACGCAGATGCTGCGGATCGCGCTCGTCCACATCGGCGGGCTCGCCGTCACTCACCACCAATAGTAGTTTTTTGCGCTCCGGCTGCTTGAGCAAATACTGCCCGGCATGGCGCATGGCCGCGCCCATGCGGGTGGACAGGCCGCCTTGCATGCCCGCCAGACGCGACTTCACATTATCGTCCAATTTTTGGTTGAAATCCTTGAAGCGATAGTACTGCACATCGTGGCGGCCGTCGGAGGCGAAGCCGTGAATGGCGAAGGGGTCACCGATACCGTTGATGGCGGTCGCCACCAGGGCACAGGCCTCGCGCGTCAGTTCCAGGATGGTCTTGTCGCTGCCCTCCACCTTTTCATTGGTGGACTCGGACAGGTCGAGCAGAATCACCACCGCCAGGTCGCGGTTCTGGATCACATTGCGCATGGTGATGCGCGGATTGGGCTGGTCCCCCATGCGGATGGCGATCATGGCGTCGATGGCGGCATTGATGTCGATCTCGTCGCCGTCCTCCATATTACGCACTCGCTGCACGCCTTCCGGCTGCAGCATGTCGATGATCTGCTTGATGCGATAGGCAACCGGCTTGTATTCCACCAGGATATCCTCGATCACCTCCGGATCGCCCTTGGGCTGACGCCGCTCGTAGACCGCCGCCCAATCGGGCCGATGCAGTTGCACCTGGTAATCCCATTCGTGATAGTGAAACGGATCGCTGACCGGCTCCTTGCCTTCCATCTGGTTATAGCTGACACCCTCGTCTTCGTAGGGAAACAGCTCGCTGTCCAGCACCCACACCTCCTGGGCGTCGTCGCCGGCCAGTTCGGTATCCACCTCGTTGACCATCTCCATGACATTGACATACTTGCGCACCTGGCGCTGGCTGGCGGCGACATATTCTTCGCTGTCCTGCCAGGCGAACTCGTCGAAGTCCCAGATCAGGCGGTTGTCATCGCGGTAGGGGATGCGCATCGATTCCAGGATGCGCAGGCTGGGCAGTTGCTTGCGTGCCGTTAGGATATTGTGCAGCTCCAAGCCGATATGCCAGGAAAACTGGGGATCGTCCTTATTGGCCTCGATATTGGTGTGAAATTTTTCCGCCAGGGCGTTGAAATCGGCATCGTCTGATTTGACCTTGGCATCCAGCAACATCAACGCCATGTGTTCAAGCATAGGGATGGTGGCATGCTGGGCGGGCTCCGGATAGTCCATAGCCAACAGCGAACCCCACAGCTTTCTCAAGCCGGGAAAATCCTGGACGGCGCAGTACTCGACGCGCGCGTCCTCGGCCAGGCCGATGAAAAACATTTGTGCCGGACTCAGCTGTTCGGCCGACAAAGGCGCGGGGGTATAGAGCAAATGCGCCCCCATGTGCACGGCGGTGGCGCGATACAGCTCGGTACCGGAAACCTCACCGATGCCGTCCACGGCGTCGGGCAGGTGCATCACCCGCGCCTCGAGGTAGGGGCGAAAACCTTCGTGATCGGCGGCCGTGGGACGGATGAAAAAGTCACGCCCCCACAGAGCGCGTAGATAAAAATTGATCTTACGCTGGTTGTCGATAAACAGGGTGCCGCGGCGTTCTTTCTGCAGCATGGCCTGGCTGTCCTCGGTCTTGAGGCCGAAATACGCCACCTGCCCCTGCAGGTCGCGGGCATACGCCTGCGCCCCCCACAGGGCCCAGCGCTTGAGACCGCTGAGCGTGAGCTTGCCGAGGAGTTCATCCAACACATCCAACATGGGCCGCAGGCCGCGCGGCGATTTAGCCGAGAGCTGATGGATCAGGCCCAGATAGCCGCGCAGCAGCTCCGGATCACCCAAGCGCCGCGCCACGGTGGGCAGGGTGGCGAACATCATGGCAATGACTCCGCCGGAGGTCATGGATGAAAGCTTCATCGCGGCGCTGATGCAGTCGCGGATGATGTCCTCGCCGCACTCCTTGACCACTGCCGGCATTTCTTCCAGATACGAAGCGACCAGATGCGGACCGCGGCCCAGACTGGCCAGGCCCTTGGCCCCTTCCATATAATCGTTCAGGCCCTGCGGCGACATGCAGCGCGCCGCCTCATGGAAGGTGGAATCGAGCGTGTCCTTTAATTCGGGCGCGGCCTTTTCCAGTTGTTCGCGGTAATCATCCAGGTTGATGCTCATGATGACATGCCTCGTGTTTAGATGCCCTAAATCCTTATGCCCGTTGGGTGCCCTTCTACAAAGCGGAACTTGGAGCGCAGTCCCGGTTTACTCCTCTGCCCCCGCATTCCCCTTTGAAAAACACAGGAGGGGTTGAAGGGGGATTATCTTATTCGAAGAACGTCGATACCGCCGCATCCAAGGTCTCACGCATATCCGGATCATCGGTCAGCGGCCGTACTAGGGCTACGCGGCAGGCTACGTCCGGCTTGACGCCTTTGTTGATCAGCTGACCGGCATAGACCAGCAGGCGGGTGGAAATGCCTTCATCCAGGCCGTGCCCCTTGAGATTGCGGGCGCGATGGGCGATCTGCACCAGCTTGTCGGCGACGTCCTTGTCGATACCGGCCTCGGCGGCGACGATGTCGGCCTCGATCTCCGTCGAGGGATAGTCGAAGTCCAGGGCCCCGAAACGCTGCTTGGTGGATTGCTTCAGGTCCTTCATCAGGCTCTGATAACCGGGATTGTAGGAGATCACCAATTGGAAATCCGCATGCGCCTTGACCAACTCGCCCTTCTTGTCCAGCGGTAGTTCGCGGCGGTGGTCGGTGAGCGGATGGATGACTACGGTGGTGTCCTGGCGCGCCTCCACCACCTCATCGAGATAGCAGATGGCGCCGATGCGCGCCGCCAGGGTCAAGGGGCCGTCCTGCCACTTCGTGCCGTCCTTGTCGAGCAGGAAGCGGCCCACCAGGTCGGAGGCGGTCATGTCCTCGTTACAGGCCACAGTGATCAAGGGCTTGCCCAGCTTCCAGGCCATGTATTCGACGAAGCGCGACTTACCGCAGCCTGTCGGACCCTTCAGCATCATGGGCATGCGCGCCTCATAGGCGGCCTCGTAGGTCTCGACCTCGTCGGCCACGGGGCAGTAGTAGGGTTCTTCCGCAACCAGATATTGTTTGGCGATATCGGCACCTTTCAATTCAGCGACTTGGCTCATGGTTTTATCCTCTCGATGTACCCTCACACTTACTAAAGCACCTGAGGTTCAGATGCTTTAGTAAGTGGCCCGGCAAGCCGGGCCACCCCTTATTACCAACGCTTAGGCAGGTGTTCCACGAAAAATAACCATGGAGGCACCTTGCGACTGGGCGAAGTTGTCATAGCCGATCAGACGCACATGGTTGTCGGGATGCGCCTTATGAGCGGCTTCCGCTTCCTGCAGGATGCGATCCACGTCGGTCTCACCGAACATGGGCAGCTTCCACATGTACCAGTAGGAACCGCTGGAGTTCTGCGGCTCGGTGTGTTCGATGGCCGGGTTCCAGCCACGGTCGACGATGTACTGCACCTGGGCGCGGATCTGCTCATCACTCATGGCCGGCAGGTAGGAGAAGGTCTCGAACTTGCGGCTTGAGGCATCGCTCAGGCTTGATTTGTAGTCTTGCATTTCACTCATTGTCTTTTCCTCAAATTAAAAGGTTGGAACTCGATTCTGGGTGTAGGTTGGGTTAGGCGACGCCGTAACCCAACACGGAGGGTTACTTCACCTCGGCATGTTGGGGTGCGCGAAAGACGCTTACCCCAACCTACATTTACGCCTCGGCGCGCTACTTATGAGCAACGTCCAATTTGTCCACGGTATCGAATTCGAACTTGATTTCCTTCCAGGTTTCCATGGCCATCTTGAGCTCGGGGCTGTGCTTGGCAGCCGCGGTCAGGATCTCCTTACCTTCCTTCTCCAGCTCACGACCTTCGTTGCGTGCCTGGACACAGGCCTCGACGGCAACACGGTTGGCCGCGGCACCCGCAGCGTTACCCCAGGGGTGACCCAGCGTACCGCCACCGAACTGCAGCACGGAGTCATCACCGAAGATGTTGACCAGGGCCGGCATGTGCCAGACGTGGATACCACCGGAGGCAACCGGGATCACGCCGGGCATGGCGCCCCAATCCTGGTCGAAGAACAGGCCGCGTGAACGGTCTTCTTTGATGTAGGAATCGCGCATGGTATCGATCCAGCCCAGGGTCGCTTCACGGTCGCCTTCCAGCTTACCGACAACGGTACCGGAGTGCAGATGGTCGCCACCGGACAGACGCAGCACCTTGGTCAGCACGCGGAAGTGGATACCGTGGTGCGGGTTGCGGTCGAGCACGGCATGCATGGCGCGGTGAATGTGCAGCAGCATGCCGTTGTCACGACACCAGTTGGCCAGGCCGGTGTTGGCGGTCAAACCACCGGTCAGGTAGTCATGCATGATGATGGGGGCGCCGATCTCCTTGGCGAATTCGGCACGCTTGTACATCTCTTCCGGGGTCGGCGCGGTAACATTCAAATAGTGACCCTTGCGCTCACCGGTTTCGGCGATGGCCTTCTCGGTGGCTTCCTGCACGAACAGGAAGCGGTCACGCCAGCGCATGAAGGGCTGGGAGTTGACGTTCTCGTCGTCCTTGGTGAAATCCAGACCGCCACGCAGACCTTCGTAGCAGGCGCGGCCGTAGTTCTTGGCCGACAGACCCAGCTTGGGCTTGATGGTGCAGCCCAGCAGCGGACGACCGTATTTGTTCATCTTGTCGCGCTCGACCTGGATACCGTTGGGCGGACCGCCACAAGTCATGACATAGGCCAGCGGGAAGCGCACATCTTCCAGACGCAGAGAGCGCAGGGCCTTGAAGCCGAACACGTTACCGACCAGGGAGGTCAGTACGTTAACGACGGAGCCTTCTTCGAACAGATCGATGGGATAAGCGATGAAGGCGTAGAAGGCAGCGTCGTCGCCCGGCACGTCTTCAATGGCGTAGGCGCGGCCCTTATAGTAGTCCAGGTCGGTGAGCAGGTCGGTCCAGACAGTAGTCCAGGTGCCGGTGGAAGACTCGGCCGCAACTGCCGCGGCGACCTCTTCACGGGACACGCCCGCCTGGGGAACAACCTTGAAACAGGCCAGAACGTCGCTCTCTTTGGGCGTATAGTCCGGCATCCAGTAGGTTTCGCGGTACTCTTTTACGCCCGCGCTATAGGTCTTTGCCATGGTAGCATCCTCTCTATGTTGCTTTGTTGAATTGGTTGGGAGGGGACCACCCCGCCTCAACCCCTTTTTAAACTGCGCCTTTTCCGGGTAAAAAAAGCGATATCAGCTAGCGGGAAGAACTATAGACGCCAAATGGGATTAACAACAGTTAATTGTTTTTATAAAATGCATTTACATTTGTTAATGGTAATCTGACCATGCATTTAACCCTACAGCAACTCAGACTGTTCGAATCCGTAGCGCGCAACAGCAGTTTCACCCGCGCCGCCGAAGAACTGCATCTGACCCAGCCCGCTGTCTCCATTCAAATCAAACGCTTGGAGGAACAAGTCGGCATGCCGCTGTTCGAGCAAGTGGGCAAGAAAATTTTCCCCACCGCCGTCGGGGAAGAGCTGGCCCTGGCCAGCAAAGACATCCTCGACCGCATCGAAGCGCTGAAAAACACCGTCGATAATCTGCAGGGCTGCGTCAAGGGACCGCTCAAGGTGTCGGTGGTCACTACAGCGAAATATTTCATCCCCCACCTGCTCGGCGCCTTTCTGCAGCAGTATCCGGAGGTGGAGCCGAGTTTCAACTTTTCCAACCGCGGCGCGGTGATCCAGCGCCTTACCGATAATCTGGATGATTTCGTGGTCATGGGCCAAATCCCCGACTCGAAAAATCTGGAGGCCTACCCCTTTCTGGAAAACATCCTGGTCGTCGCCGCCCATCCCAACCATCCCTTGGCGCCGCGACAACACATCCCCCTGGAAGAATTGGTCAAGCATCGCTTCCTGGTGCGCGAGGCGGACTCCGGCACGCGCATGGTGGTAGACCGCATGCTGGACAAATACGGCATGGCCTTGGAGCCCTACATGGAACTGGGCAGCAGCGAGGCAATCAAGCAAGGGGTGATGGCCGGACTCGGACTGGGGGTGTTGTCGCTGCACAGCCTGTTATTGGAATGCAATGCCGGCAAGCTGGTGGTCCTGAACGCCGAAGGCTTTCCCATCAAGCGCCGCTGGTACGCAGTGCACCTCAAGGGGAAAAAGCTCTCCCTGGTGGGCCGCACCTTTCTCGATTTTATTCTCAGCGACAGCGAACGGGTATTGCAGGAAAGCGGCGGCTTCGCCGACGCGGAACAAAACGCCAAACCGGTCGCCAAGAAACGCAACCGCAAGCCCAAGGCCGACAATCCACCCGGGTAGATCTACGTATTCATACTGAGGCTTAAGCCAAACCCCTTGCCGTTTGCTAGAAATCTGGGCGCCACCGGCTATAGTTGTGTTTCCACCGGATGTTTTTTAGCGACGACAAAACTCACCACGTGACGGGGGCGAAACGGATGGCCAATGCCACGGGCAGGTTTCATACGCATACTATTGCGCTTACATTCTGCCTGTTTGCCCTGATCACGCCACCGGCGCTGTCAACACCGACAACCCCTGCCCACACAACATCACAGACCTTGGCCTTGATCCAGGTAATGGGCACGCACCTGGAGGCCATTCGAATCTATATGGGCAAAGCACAAATGGAAATCGCACGGCTGGATGTTGAAAACGCCGCAGCGCACGAAACCTATTACCAGGCCGTCAACCTTTACCGCAAGGCCGACCGACTGGCCTTGGAGATCATCCGCAGCACGCGTGAGCTGGAATACCGCGACCGCAGCGAAGACATCGGCATGGATGCGGTTTACGCCGTGGTCGAGCAAGCCTTGCAGCGTGTCGACGCGGTCGCGGCAGACCTGGGGATCGACCTCCCGCCCGCGCCCGATGAAGCACCCACGGCCAGTGTTTCTGATGTCTACGAAGCCCTGCTGAACACCGGTCAGCGCATCAATCAATTACTGGAAAGGCAATTCTCTCCCAGCGATGTCTATCAGCAGGTCACCAAAGCCCTGAATATCACTCTGGCGCTGTTTGATCGCTTTCCCGGCGAACGGCGCGTCACCCAGGAACCCGAGTGGACTCCAGGCAAGAAGCCGGGCGATGTCTATCAGGTCTTGCTCGATTGTCATGCAGTGGTGCGCGACATCGCCCAGCGATCAGGCATCGATGTGTTGGCATTGTCGGCCACGCCCAAAAGCAGCCCCTATCGACCGGGCGAAGTGTATGACATCGCCACGCTGCTGGTATCGGAACTCAATTACATCTATGCCGCAGTGCCGGGGCTGAGCCAACCCGCCGCCAGCTATTTTCCCGGACGCAAGTTTCCCTCCGATGTCCATCAACGCGCCCGGCGGCTACACCAAACGTTGATACGACTCGATGAACTGATCGCCCGTCGGCCCGGCTGGCGGCAAACGGAGCGCGGCTAATGAACGCAACCCGCGACAACGGCCATAGCCCCCATTCCAGCCTGCGTCATAAATTGTTCCAATCCCACCTCGCAGTCGCCCTGTTCGGTTTCGGTATTCTAGTCGCCGCCCTGCTATTCAGCATGTGGTTGGCCAAGTATTCGAAGCAGCTGGCCACCGCCGCCGATCCCAGTCGGCGGATCGAATTGCAACAGATTCATGATGCCTTGGAAACATCCAGCGCCTTGGTATTCCGGTATATCGCCATGCCCGAGACACAATACCGACACCGCTGGTGGACAAATTGGGAAACCAGCGTCTGGCCGGCCCTGGCGAAACTGGAGCAACAAAACCCACTCAATGGCGCCTACCAGGCCGATTTGCTCGCCAACCTCAAGGCGCTGCTGGCACAGCTGGAAATGCGTCAATGGCAGATACTGGAGGTACGCGACGGCCCGGGCAATTATCCGGCCCAGGCCGTTGTCCATAATCACGTCCAGGACATTGAGGACCGAATCGACAGGGGACTGACCACCCTGGTCGATCTCGCCATTGCTGAATCCCAGGATGTGGTGACTGCGGCGAGCACCAAGCGGCTGTCGGACTTACGTGCCTCGTTCATCCGCTCCGCCGCATCACTGCACCGCTTTGTCAGCGAGGCCTCACCGGCAGTTGCGAGCACTATGCAAAAACAACATGAGCTCTGCGTCTCCTATATCAATGCGCTGATCAACGCATCCGACTTGTCGGCCGCACAACTTGATTTGCTGACATGGCTGAAACGGGAATTCCGACTCTACGTGCGCTATAGCGACGAAGCGGTCGCCGCACGCAACTCGGAACAATGGAACATCGCCCAATACCTTATGGTGACCGAGGTCAACCCCCTGACCGAGGCCGCCGACGATCTGATTAACGAAATGTTGCGGCATAATTCGGCCCGTATTACACAATCCAGAGCCACCGTGTTTTCCCTCAGCGAACTCAATTTCAGCCTATCGATCGTGTTTCTGTTCGCCATGCTGCTGGCGGCCTGGTTCTCCGCCCGCTACCGCGCCAACAGGATCGTGACGCCGATTGAAAATCTGGTGGCCGCCACCCGCAAACTGGCGCAGGAACAACGCCTGGTGCCGTTGCCGGTGCGCGGCGACGACGAACTGGCCGCCTTGACCGAGTCCTTCAACGAGATGCAGCGCTCTCTTCTACATAAACAGGCCCAGCTGCACCAACTGGCCACCACCGACCCACTCACCAGTTTGGCCAATCGACGGACTTTTACCGAGACCATGGCGCGCGAGTGGAAACGCTGCCTGCGCGACCGCAAGAAGCTGGCGGTCATCATGATCGACGTAGATTACTTTAAGCAATTCAATGATCAATTCGGTCATCAGGCGGGCGACCACGCCTTGTGCGCCATCGCCGACGTGCTGCGCGAACAGCTCCACCGGCCTGGTGACCTGGCGGCCCGCTACGGTGGCGAAGAGTTCATCATTGTTCTGCCGACCGACACCCGCGGTGCTGGTAAGATTGCCGAGCAAATCGCCCAAGGGGTGGACAAACTGCGCATCAGCGCCGCTGCCGTCAGCGCCACCCGGTACCTGAGCGTCAGCATCGGACTCGCCGTCTGCCTGCCGGATCACGACCTGGAATGGGAAGGACTGATCAAGACCGCCGATCAGGCGCTCTACCGCGCCAAATCTCAGGGCCGACACCGCACCTGCGAGTCGACTTATGGCGTCGACGGGATGGCCGAGAGCAGTTGCGACTCCTTGAGACTGAGCTAAGCATACACGCTCGCCCTGTCATAGCAGCAGTCAGCCCCCCGGAGGCGATGGTCGGGACCACTTAGGCCAAGGGCGTGCCACCCCGACATCAAGGGGAAACTCAGCGCTGACGCAGATAGGCGTAGCGCATAATCTCGGCCGGCACCTTGGTCAGCGGTATGACCTGATCCACGCCGCCCAGCGCGATGGCCTCCTTGAGAGTACACGCACAGGCCGCGTCGGCGCTGCACACCGCGTCGCACCGATGGATACTCGGCTGGCCGACAGCAGGTATGCACCAACTTAATGCACGTCAAAGAGCACTGAAAAATCGCGACGCTTTCGTTACAGTGTGGGATGCACGACCCAATGGGATGAATGCCTTCCCGCCCCTGACTGTCACGCCAATACAGGTAACGCGATGAAAGACCGGATCTGCACGCACTGCTACTACGTCGGCCAACCCACTACCCAGGGGATGGGCAGTTTCGCTGTCGACGCCCTGATGTGGCTGATATTTTTCAGCCTGTCCATGTTCTCATCTATCTTCCCGCTGATGCTGATCCCCCTGGCCTGGACCAGCTACCATATCCTCATTTATAACAAGTCCACCTGCCCCAAATGCGGTCGTCTGAATATGGTGCGGTTGGAAAGTCGCAAAGGAAAAAGAGCCCTGCAGGGGCCTAGTGTGAAGGTGTCATATTCCGCCGCCGAGGATCCCGAGCGGCCGGATGAACAGCCCCAACCGCCGCGCCGCCGCGCCTCGGATCGCTAAGCGGGGGTGCGGTGGTCGGGCGGCTGCAGATTATCGCCGATGACAGCCAGCAGCCTTTTCACATCAATGGGCTTTTCCAGGATATCGCGGATACCGGCCTCGCGTAGCGCTTGGCCGTCGAGCTCACCGCTGAACCCGGTGCAAAGCACCACCGGCAATTGCGGCTGCGTGGCCGAGAGGCGACGCGCCAACTCCAAGCCTGTCATTTTGGGCATCATGTGATCGGTGATCACCAGGTCAACGCCATCGGCGTCGGCCAGGAGATGTTGTAAGGCTTGCGCCGCACTGTGGACCTGGACGCAACGATAACCATAACTGCCCAGCAGCTCGGCCAGCATTTGCGTAATGGCCCGTTCGTCATCCACCAATAGGAGGGTGCCGCCAGCGTTGGCAGGCCGGGCGGCGGGTGCCGGCTGCGGCGGCGCCGCATCGTTCTCTCCGGGGACACCGGATGCCCGGTACACCGGCAGATAGACGGCAAAACGGCTGCCTCCGCTCAGCGCCGATTCAACCTGGACATGGCCATGATGACTGTGCACCAGGCCGTGCACCATCGACAGGCCCATGCCGGTGCCCTTACCGATTGCTTTGGTGGTGAAAAAGGGTTCGAAGATGGTGACCAAATGCGTGTCGGCAATGCCTTTGCCGCTGTCACTGACACGTAATTCGATGTAGTCGCCGGAAAAGCGTTGCTGACACGAGGTACATAAACAGCCCCGCAGTTCACGCCTGCGCGCCAGCAGGACCACCTCGCCAAACCCCTCGATGGCGTCACGGGCGTTAATCACCAGATTGGTGATCACCTGATGCAGCTTGACCTGGTTGGCGTGCACCGGGGGCAACTCGGCTTCGAGCTCCAGCTTGAATTCGATGGCCGCCGGCAGGGCGGTGCGAATCATGCGATACACATCGTGCACCAGGGTTTCGATATCCACCACTTCGAGTTCATGATTATCGCGGCGGCTGAAGGTGGTGAGTTGGGCAATCAATTCTTTGGCCCGCGCCCCGGCCTTGCTCACCTCGTCCAGATAGCTCAGGTATTCGGCATCACTCACCGGGCACTCTTCGATGGCCAGTGCGGTATAGCCCATGATGGACGACAGGATATTGTTGAAGTCATGCGCCACCCCGCCGGTGAGTTGACCGATGGAGTGCAATTTCTGCGCGTGTTGCAATTGATTCTGCAAGGACTCACGCTCGCGCTCCGAATGCTTCTGCTCGGTGATATCCATTAATGTCCCGGCGATACGCGTGGCGCCGTCCTCGCCGCCGCTGTAGACCACCCACTGGGCACTGACGTGGCGCAATTCGCCGTCGGGCAGGCAGATACTGAAACTGAGGCTGCACGGCTGACCGTCTCGGGTGCAACCCCGGATCTGCTGCTCCACCATCTCGCGCTGTTCCCGGCATATGGTCGCGAGCAGGATTTTCAGCGACGGCGTGACGGCGCCCGGTTCATAGCCCAACAAACGAAATAACTCGTCCGACCAGCCCATCTTATCGCTGCCCAAATCCCATTCCCAGCTGCCCAGTCGCGCTATTTGCTGCGCCCGCTTGAGATTGATCTCGCTCTCTCTCAACGCCGCCTGGGTCGAGTCGCGCTCGCTGCGAATGCGCAGGCCGGTGATGCCGTAGGCAATATCATCGGCCAACAGTTTGAGCAAATCCACCTCGTCGCCGACAAAGGCATCGCGCCCGGCGGCATAGATCACCAGCACCCCGAGTGTGCGTGCGCCCTGAGCCAGAGGCAGGGCGATGACCGATTGGTAGCCGCGCTGGAGCGCGGCATCACGCCAGGGCACAAAGCCGGCGTCGCTACCCACATCGCGCACGATCACTTCGCGTCCCAGGCGGATCGCTTTGCCCGCCGGTCCGCGCCCCCCTGTTGTATCCTCGGCCCAACTCACCGAGACATTGTCCAAATAGCCGGCGGCATGGCCCGCCTGTGCCATGGGTTGTACGGATTTGCCGGCGTCGTGGCGGGCATACCCGACCCAGGCGAAGCGATAGCCGCCCTGATCGATCAACAGGCGGCACACCTTATCCAACAGCTGTCGCTCGTCCATGGCCTTGGTCAAGGCCTTTTGAATCTGGGTCGAGGCCAACAAGGCGCGGTTAGAGCGCAGCAATTTCTCTTCCACTTGTTTCTGATGGGTAATATCAGTGCGCAGGGCGATATAGCGGTCGACCGTGCCGTTGACGTCTAAATGGGGAACGACGGTGGTCCTAACCCAGTACAGGCTGCCGTCCTTGCGGCGGTTACAGATATCGCCGTGCCATACCCGGCCGCCGCTGATGGTGGACCACAGTCGACAAAAAAACGTCTTGTCGTGACGCCCCGAGTTGACCATCCGGTGGGTACGACCGATCAACTCCCGTTGCGAATACTGGCTGATCTGGCAGAACTTGGCATTGACCCGAGTGATCACACCACTGACATCGGTCTCGACGATAATGGCGTGCTGATCCATGGCCGTGCGCATGAAATTTAATTCATCATTGGCGCGGCGCAGATTTTGGTTGGCGCCTTCGATTTCGCCGCGCGAGCACCTGAAGGCGCTCACCATGCGATCAAAGGCACGCGACAATTCGCCGATTTCGTCGCGCTTGTCGGTGCCCACGCCATAATTCAAATCGCCCAAGGCGACCTTTTTCACCCCTTGGTTCAGCGCGCTGATCGGGCGCGAAATCACCCGCGTGACAAATATGGTCACGACAAGGATCAGTAACAGCGTGGTCAACAGCACTAGGCTGAAAAATCGGCGATAATCGCTGATCAGGGCGAAGGCTTCGGCTTGTGAGATCTCCGCCAGCAGGACCCAGCGAAAGCCCGCCATTTGCATGCAGCGGGCGGCGCCGATGACCTCGACGCCGCGATAATTGCGCCAACGGCCGGTCATGCTTTCGCCCTCACTCAGACAGCGGGCGACGGGGTCCGTGGTCATCGGGATGGCGCGCGTGGCCTTGTCGCCATGGCGTGCGTGATTGATCATCATTCCCGCACCGTTGACCAGATAGATCTCCTCCGACTCGCCTAAGCCGCCGCCGCGTTCGCCCCGCAACATGGGCATCAGCCATTGGCTGGTCGTGAGCAGATCGAGCATGTCGGCATCGAAGCGGATGGCCAGATAACCGATCCTTTTATCATTGTCGGTACGGGAATTGACGACAGAGTACATCTCGATAATCCCTTGGCCGGGTGTCCCGCTCGGGTTCACATCGGTGGTGTAAATTCCGGCCTGTTTATTTACCAGCCGCGAGATGGCTGCGGTGCGCTGGCCGACACGGGTGTTATCGGTGGAAACAACCACCTCTCCATCGCGGTTGATGAGATCGATACTCAGCACGCGGTCATCGATATTTTGTTTGTTCGCCACGAGGTGGTTGCGCGCGCTGGCGATAATGGTGGCGCGGTTCTCCACGCGCTGGAAGCGTTCCAGACTGTCACGCAGAAAACCGTCGGAGGCAAAATCAAGCGCGCGGGTCTGCAGCTCCGCCAAATACAGCTTGAGCTTTTCCTGCTTGTACTCGGCGAAGATTTCCAGGTTGTTGAGGGTGTGCCGCTCGCTGACCTTTTTGAAGTTGGAGAAGTAGATATAGCCGATCACCAACACCGGCAGGAATGCAATACACAGGATGAGGCCGATCAGTTTTCCTCGAATAGACATGCTGTCTAAATCCACTCCACGCAGTTGCCCCCAGTCTTACGGCGCCGGCGCCACACACCACACCCCGTTATATTCGTCGGCACGAGACCGATGCCACGCAGCCGTGCTTAATATTCTGACCCGATAATTGTCGGCCCGAGCGGGGCTCTCTTTAAAAGAAAGTATGATCTGCGGCACACCGAAACGGGTCATGCCGGCCGTAACGACGCCTCAAACGCGCTACATTTCCACTCAAAAACAATTGTAACCACGCGGGCGGCCAAGGTGCAGCGCGCGCGCCACTGTGGTAATTTGGCTTGCTCCAAATAAAAAAAAGGACTATTCATGCACTTAGGCGGGAACACGCAACAGCGAGGGGAAATTGATCCGTGACGGACACTTCAGACACCCAATTACTGCGGGCATTCTCAGACCCCTCTCAAGCACTGGACCCCAGAATCATTGAGCACTTCGATGCCAACCTGATGCGCTATGAAGCCAAACAGGTGATTTATCATGCCGGCGCCGAGCCGGACTGCGTCTACTGCCTCAAACGCGGTTTGGTGAAACTGGTCAGTTATCTACCCAACGGTCAGTCGCGTATCGTGCGTCTACATAACGCCGGCGCCTGGTTCGGCCTGGGTCGGGTACTCGACGAACCCTGCGAACACACCGCCGTCGCCGTCGAAGACATCGAACTGTACCGCATCGAGGCCACGCGCTTGAAGCGCCTGCGCGACGAACTGCCGGAGGTGTATTGCCTGCTGATGGAGTGCTGGTACGATTATCTGCGCCGTGCCGACAAATGGATCGCCGAATTTTCCACCGGCAGTTTGAAATCGCGTCTGGCGCGGCTGCTGAATTTTCTCGGCGAGATAGAAATGGAGCTGGACTCGGACCAGATCAAATTGCTGACCTGTGAGGAAATGGCCGAGATCCTCGGCACCACCCCCGAGAGTGTCAGCCGCCTGTTGGCGGAAATGAAACGCCAGCAAGTGCTCAAGCCACTGGCCGACGACAACCGCTACCGCTGCGATATGGAACAGCTGGAGACCCTGGCCGAAGACTGAGCCTGTGGCCGTGGCTCAGCCCCGCCGGGCATCGCGCGTGTTGTCTGTGTCTTCCTGTTTTTGATAGCTGATCACCACATCGCCGGGGCCGATATCCTCAGTCTCTTGCAAAGGAAACAGACCCAGTCGCTTTTTGTCGGTGACCAGCGCCACCGGGATTGCCTGCGGGCCGGCATGGGCGATAAAGTCCTGGTAGCCGAAATCCTCCGTCAAATGCGTCTGGTGAAACCCCCAACCGGCGTAGTGGCGCTGCATCAGATCATCGTAGGTATGTTTGTCCTCCAGCACGATCTTGCCGCGCACCGTACGCGCCATTTCGCCCGCCTCTTCGTCATCCTCTTCATACGGCAACTGAAACACCTTGTCGCTACCCAGCTCTGGGGCAAAACGGGTGCACACCAGGGCGTTGTAGGCCTCGTTGTTGGTGGCGGCCAGCAGGTGGCTGATCTCGTGTATTTCCAGTGTCTGTTCGGCCCGCTCCGACAAGATGTGGCCGTGGTGAGTGCGCAACCCGGACATGCGCGCGGCACGCAGGTGGTTCCAGCCGGCGTCGCTGACGATAGTGGGAATCTCCAAATCCTGCAGCACCTGGGCCAGGCCGACAGACCAGGGCGAGGCACCGACGATCAACAGGCCGTCGGTCTTGCCCGCGGCCAGGTCCAGACGGCGCGAGATGAAACCGATGCTCAGGCCGTGCAGCACCACGGTGGCGGTGATCAGAGTGAATACCAGGGGCAACAGTTCGGCGGCGTCGGCATAGCCATTGTCGATCAGCCGCGGCGCAAACAGGCCCGCGACGGCGGCGGCGACGATGCCGCGCGGCGCGATCCAGCTGATGAGCAGCCGCTCGCGCCAATCGATGCCGGTACCCACGGTGGCCAGGTAGACCGCCAGCGGCCGGATGACGAAGATCACCAGGGCCAGCCAGGCGGCGCCGCGCCAGTCCAGCTCCTGCAGGCTGGCCAGTTCCATGTTAGCGGTAAGGATAATGAACACACAGGACACCAGAAAGATGGTGATGTATTCCTTGAAGCGCCGCAGCTCCTCGATACTGCGCAGCTTCTGATTGGCCAGCACGATGCCGGCCACGGTCACCGCCATCAAGCCGGCCTCGCTTTGGAAGTGGTTGACCACGGCATACAGCGCCAGTACCGCCGCCAGCATCACCGGTGACTTGAGAAACTCCGGCACATGGCCGTGACGGAACAACCAGCCCAGGCCGAAGCCGGTACCGGCGCCGAAGGCCGTGGCCGCCACCAGCACCAGCGCCAGCGTGAGGATCACATCCACGGCGAAGGGCTCGTTGCCGGCGCTGACGAAATACTCGAATACCAACACCGCCAGCAACGCGCCCACCGGGTCGTTGATGATGCCTTCCCACTTCAGCAGCGCCGCCGGGCGGCGTTTCAGCTTGGCCTGTTTCAACAGCGGCATAATCACGGTCGGACCGGTGACAACGATAATCGCGCCCAGGGTCAGGGCCACCGCCCAGGATAAGCCGGCGATATAATGGGCACTGATGCTGCCCAGTCCCCAGGTCAATACCAGCCCGACAGTGACCAGCCGTTTGACGTCCACACCGGTCTCGCGATATTCATGCAGGCGCAGATTGAGGCCGCCCTCGAACAGGATGATGGCCACCGACACGGCGATAAACGGATGCAACAGATCACCCAAGTCTTCGGAGGGGTTGATCCAGCCGGCCACCGGCCCGGCCAGCACGCCCGCCACGATCAACAGGATGATGGCCGGCAGTTTGACGCGCCAGGCCAACCACTGGGCGCCGATACCAAGCGCGGCGATCAACACCAAGGCGATTACGACATGTTCATCCATGCTTTCCTCACTGCGAGCAAATGACTTAAGTGGTCAGATAATATCAGTAAATCTCTGCCAACAAGGGCAGATGATCCGATACGTTGCGGCTTAAAGGTGTCTTGACGGCGCTGACGCTGTGCAGCCGCGCGCAGGGATGGACCCAGATACGATCCAGTGCCAGCAGGGGCCAGCGGCTGGGGAAGGTGGCCGGTTGTTCACTGAGGCGAAAGTAGCGCTTCAACCAGCGCAGCGGCCGACCCCACATAAACCATTCGTTGAGATCACCCATGAGCACGGTATTGACGGCCTCGTCGCGGCGGATCTCGCGCAACAGGCTCTGCACCTGCCAGCGCCGCTCCCGCGGACTCAGCCCCAGGTGGGTGGCGAAGATACGCCAGGGCTCGCCCGCCAGGCTGACACGCACTTCGATGGCCCCGCGCGGCTCGTGGCCGGGGCGACTGAGATTGTGACGCCTGGTCTCCACTTGCTTGCCCCTGACCAGCAGCGCATTGCCGTAATGGTGGCCGGGCTGTTCGACCACGGTCGGCCCGAGCACCAGCTCATAATCATTGGCCTGCGCCATGGCGGTGAGCATCTCCATGCCCTGACGATCATCGCCACGCACCTCCTGCAGGGCCACCACCTCGGCCTGCAGCTGTTCGATCTGCATCAGGGTGCGCGCCGGCGCGTATTCACCGTCGCGACCGATGAAGCTGTGAATATTGTAGGTGACGAGCCTGAAGGCGCGGCTCATGACTGTCGCTGTTTTTGATTCAATAACCAGTGACGCAGCGCCAACCCGCCGCCCGCCAATACCAGCAGTACCAGCGCCACCAACGACAGATGGTAGACACTGGGTTGTTGCGCCGCGCGCATCACCCCTTCAGTGATCAGCGCCAGCGCCACGATGCCAGGCAACATGCCGATGGCGGAACCGATCAAAAAATCGCGCAAGTGAATATGGCTGACGCCGAGGGTATCCCGCCCCAGGTGCTGGCCGGCGATATACGCCACGGCGGCACTCAATAAGGCCCCGCTCAAGCCGTAGACAGCGCCGGCCAGACCGCCGAACACCAGCATCGATGCGACGATCAACAGGGTCACGGGAATGGACACCAAGCTGCCCACCATAACAATGCCGACGGCGGCCAGGGGCGCGAACACGTTGTCTTGGAATTCGCGGATCTTGTTCGACAAGGCCTGGGCGTCAATCATCTCGGCCACGGGGCTCCAGCGCCAAATGGCGGCCATGGCCAGGATGATCACCAGCGCCAGCAGAACCAGCATGACGCGACTGGCGGTGGAGCGACGCGCCGGTTTCGGTACCAACAGATCACGCAGGCGTTCACCGTCCACCGGCACTTCGGGATCGATCAAGGCCTTGTCCGGCAGATTCTGCTCCACTTCTTTCGACACCTGTGGTTGCAGGTTCTTGAGGCTGCGCGGCCGTCCCTGCAACTGCTCGACGGCGGCGATCAGCGAGCCCCGCGCGCGGCAGTGGCGCGCCACCTCGGCCGGCTCCACATCCAGGTGCTCGGCCAACAGGCGATTACGGAACGCCTGCACCGCGCGGCGGCCCGCCGCGTCCTCGACCGCGAAACTCACATCACACTCACTGTCCAGGCCCATGGAACGATTGTTGAGATTGGATGAGCCGATGCGCAGCAGGCGGTCGTCCACCACCATCACCTTGGCGTGGACATTGAGCGCCATCTCCGCATCGGCATCGGGCAGATGGGGATACCAGATGCGCAAGCGATGGTATTTATCACACTCACGCAAGCGCCGCGCCATGCGCGAGCGCAGCACGTCCATGGTGTACTGGGACAACCAGCCATTGGTATTGAACGGCGTGATCACCACAATCTCCGGACCCTGCTCCTGCTGCAGCGACTTAACCAGTGCCTCGCCGATTCTGTCGGCGGTGAGATATTGGTTTTCGATATAGATGTAGTCCTCGGCCGCCTCGATCATGTCAAGATAAAGCCGCTCCACCTGGCGCACCTGTTCCTGTTCATGTCCCTTGGCGGCAAAGGTGAGGCTGATGGCGACGTCGACGTCATGGAATTCGGCCTCGACATCATCCAGCCACAGGCGTTTGCCTTGCGCCGGTTCGGGCAGCTGTTCGCCGGTGGCGTCGCGCCAGCGTTGTCGCGCCAGCTCGCCCAGGGCGGCCGCGCAGGGGCCGCTGGCCATCATCTGCACGTCATGATAGGGGCGCGGCACGGGACCGCTATCGGTGTCGCGGCGACGGCTGTCGTGAATATCGTGGGCAGACGTGTCCCAACGGCCGAAGGTCAGGTCCAGGCCGCCGGAAAAGGCCAACCCATCGTCGATCACGACGACCTTCTGATGATGACTGGCACCGGTGACCGCCTCCTGCAATCGAAACTTGACGCGCGTGTGAGTGCGCCAGCTGAAGCGGTATTCCGGCAACCACTCGCGATCCAGGGCCAGCAAGGCGGCGAAGTCCCACGCGACGATATAGATATTCAGATCGGGCTTGGCGGCCGCGGCCGCGTTTAGCAGATCGCGCAGCTCCACCGGCATGCCGTCATCCACCGCCTCACGCACCAGGGCGAAACGGCTGTTGATGTCCCAGCCCAATATAAAAATGGAATGCTCGGCCTGTAAAATGGCCTGGCGCAAGACGGCGAAATAGTGCTCACCGTCCACCAGACAGGCGACCCGATCGGCACGGGCGACGCGCCAGCAGTTATCGCCCTCGCGGAACAGCGGCATAGCGTTTAAATCGTGTGCCGTTCGCCAACGTCAGCGCTCAGGGACGCATCCCCTCCAGCAGCCCGGCCAGATCGTCGGCGTGCTCCTCTTCCTGGGCCAGGATCTCCTCCAGCATACGCCGCGTGGTGGGGTCGTTCTTGTCGAGATAGGCGATCATTTCACGGTAGCTGTCAATGGCGATGCGCTCGGCGATCAAATCTTCCTTAATCATATCGTGCAGTTCGGGACTGTCGTCGTACTCGGCATGACTACGGCTCAACAATCCGTCTGGCGAGAAATTGGGATCACCGCCCAATTGCACGATACGCGCGGCGAGCATGTCGGCATGCAGCTGTTCCTCGTTGGCGTGCTCAAGAAACTCCGCCGCCACCTGTTGGGCATTGATGCCCGAGGCAGTGTAATAATGACGCTTATAACGCAAGATACAAACGATCTCAGTCGCCAGTGCCTCATTCAGCAGATTCACCACCGTATCGCGGTCACCCTGGTAACTGTCGGTGATGGCGCCCTGTTCGATGTGTTTGCGGGCGCGTTCACGCAGGGTCTTCACATCAGTCAAAAACGGTTGCGAACTCATGAATGTCTCTCCTTACTTAGTTACGTGTTGGTCACTTAAATGATCGGCGCGTGCCGCCCCAATATTTTAGGCCCTATCCGCCCGACGCGCATTCAAGGCCAAGGTGATCAACCAGGCGCCGGTAAACAGAAGATCGAAACCGATCAGCAGGCCCAGCAACCAGACAGCCGCCTGCGGCCATTCACTCAACACCAACAGCGCCAGCAATACTGCCAACACACCGGACACGGCCAGCCACTTATAGCCGGGCTCCGGTTTCAGTTTAAAGGCATAAATAATTTTAAACACACCGCTGACCAACAGGAAGGCCGTAATGACCGAGGTCAAGGTCACAACCCCCACCAAAGGAAAGCCAAGCAGCAGCGCCCCCGCCACTATAGCAAGTATGCCGCCCACCAAGCTCAAGCCGGCGAATTTCCATTTTCGGGTTTGCACGCCGTGCACCATCTGTATCACCCCGGCCACCACCAGAATGGCGCCGATGGCATAGTTGCCGGCGATGGAGGCGGCAAATGGAAATACGATGGAGGCCAGCCCCAACAGCACCAGCAGCACGCCCGAGGCCACATACCAATACCAGTGCGCCTTGATGGCATCGGCGCCGTACAGGTGTCCCATTTCCATTTTTTCGCTGTATATATGCGCCACGTGGTCCTCCTTAAAATATCGCTCATCAGGCGTACGGATATGCTATGTCGAAGCGGCCGGCTTCACATTGATAAACATCAATGAATCACCGGCGGGCGAAAACCGGCGTTTGGCACTAACGCAAAAACACCTCGGCGTATCGCTTGAGGAGGCAACACGAAACGGATAGCGGACACGCTTGAGCTGTGCAGCGCCGACCACGGAAGCTGGCATACACTGGACGATACGGGCCGGACACAAACCCGCAGCGTTTTTTACCTCAGTCAGACGATTTGAGTGTAAGGATTGGCGCCTTGCCGCGACTACTGTGGCAAAGACACACGCGTTGCAGTATGCCATGCCAAAGTCGCGTTCGATACAGGCCGCGCTGACGGGCGCCCCACTGGCCGCCCCCTTAACGTTCAGCGCGAAGTCGCGCACGGCATTTCATCCGGAAACATCGGTGTTTAAGGCGCGGCGAATCAAGTAGCATAGCAGGAGGCCCATTATGGAAATCACCCAGACAGCCGTGAACTCGAAACCATATTGCCGGGACGAACCTATTGAACCGCCAGTCCCCGGAACAGGCAGTGAATACCCCGGTTCTCGCCTGTGGCCGATGGTGATGAAAACATTTCGCACCCCAGCACACTCTTAAGGACGAAGGACAAACCCATGCATGCCACCCTACCCTTGCTGGAGCAGACCGACTTCCCCGCCATCAAACGCGGCACGCTGGAGACGCTGCAGGTCAATCTCGGTTATCGCTGCAATCAGCAATGCCTGCACTGCCACGTCAACGCCGGACCACGACGCAAGGAAAACATGGAGCGCGACACCGTCGAGGAACTGATCGCCGTCATCAAGGCCGCCGGTATAAAGCGCTTGGATCTCACCGGCGGCGCGCCAGAGCTCAATCCCCACTTTCGTTACCTGGTCGCCGAGGCGCGCAAGCTGGACGTGCACGTGGTCGACCGCTGCAACCTCACCATCCTGTTCGAGGCGGGCCAGGAAGACCTGGCCGAATTCCTGGCCGCGCATCAGGTGGAAATAGTCGCCTCCCTGCCCTGTTACCTGAAAGAGAATGTAGATACTCAACGCGGTAAGGGGGTATTCGATACCAGCTTGGCGGCGCTGAGAACGCTTAACCAACGTGGCTACGGCAAACCCGGCACGGGGCTGCTGCTGAATCTGATGTACAACCCGCAAGGGCCGTCACTGCCGCCTGCGCAGGCGGGGCTGGAACAGGCCTACCGCACACACCTGCAACAAGACTATGGCATCGTCTTTTCCCGTCTTTATACCCTGACCAACATGCCTATCCAGCGTTTCGGCTCCATGCTGGTCTCGAAAGGCCAATTTGCAGACTACATGCAACTGCTGCGCGATCACTTCAAACAGGAAAACCTGGACGGCGTCATGTGCCGCAGCCTGATCAGCGTCGACTGGCAGGGCTATGTCTACGACTGCGACTTCAATCAGATGCTGGGCCTGCCGGCGCCACTCGGCAACACCGCCAAGCCCCATATCCGCGACCTGATCGGCAGCGCTATCGAGGGCACGCCGATCGTGGTCAAGGATCACTGCTACGGTTGCACCGCCGGACAGGGCAGCAGTTGCGGCGGGGCGCTCTGATCCGTGTCTCCCACCGGACGGCCAAGGGCTGTGATGCAGGCAACTGAAATCGGCAAAAAACAATCGACCGTGGGCATAAGCGGGCAATGATACTCCGTTACCGCCCCATCCCCATCGCGACAAGGCACACGGGCCGGTGAGCAAACAACTCTCCATCATCATCCCCACGCTCAACGAGGCCGAGCACATCGAAGCGAACTTATGGCGCTTACAGGGCCTGCGTCGGCAAGGCCATGAGATCATCGTCGTCGACGGCGGCAGTCGCGATGCCACAACCCGCCTGGCCGAGGCGCTGTGCGATTGTCTGTGCCACGCCGCCCCGGGGCGCGCCCGGCAGATGAACGAAGGGGCGCGCCATGCCTGCGGCAATTATCTGCTGTTTCTGCATGCCGACACCCACCTGCCCGACGCCGCCGCCACGCTCATCTCAAGCGCCTTGCACACTCATGCCTGGGGCCGTTTCGATGTCAGGCTGAGCGGTCGACGCTGGCCGCTCAGGGTCATCGAATTCATGATCAACCTGCGCTCGCGACTGAGCGGCATCGCCACCGGCGATCAGGCCCTGTTCATGCGCCGCGGCGTGTTCGAAGACCTTGGCGGTTTCGCGCAAATCGATTTGATGGAAGATATCGAACTCAGCCGCCGCCTCAAACGCCAGGGTCGTCCCGCCTGCCTTAGGGCAACGGTGGTCACCTCCAGTCGCCGCTGGGAGGAACGCGGCATCCTCAAAACCGTGCTGCTGATGTGGCGCCTGCGGCTGGCCTATTTTTTCGGTGTCCGGCCCGAACGCCTGAGCCGACACTATCATTGATGCGCCAGGCCGACGCCCGCATCCTGGTGTTCGCCAAGCCACCGCTGGCGGGGTACAGCAAGCGCCGCCTGATCCCCGCGCTCGGCCCTCGCGGCGCGGCGCGGCTGCATGCAGAACTGGTACACCGCACCCTCGCGACCGCCACCGCGGCCCAACTCGCGCCGGTGGAATTGTGGTGTGCGCAACAAACCGGGCATGCGTTTTTCCGGCACTGCCTGGACAGGTTCCCCATCCGCTTGAAACAACAACAGGGCGACGATCTGGGCCAACGCATGGCCCACGCCTTTCAAGTCACCCTGACCGAGGCCAAACACGTGCTGCTGATCGGCTGTGACTGCCCGGCCCTCACCGCGGCCGACCTTGACGCCGCACTGCACAGTCTGCGTCAGGGTAACGCGTGTGTGCTCAAGCCCGCCGAGGATGGCGGCTATGTGCTGATCGGGCTGTCGCGCTTCGACGCCGCGCTCTTCGCCGACCTGCCTTGGGGCGGTTGCCATGTCATGTCCACAACACGGGCACGTCTCGCCGCCCTGGACTGGCGTTGGCAGGCACTGGCCACCAGCTGGGATGTGGATCGCCCGGAAGACCTGGAAAGACTCAAAAAAAGCGGCCTGCCCATCGCCGTCGACTATCAATAAATTCTATCGGCTGCCGCTGATATGCTGTGTACACTCAGAACCGGCACAAGCAAGGCTTACCCCACAACAAGCAATAACAGGTCAGTGAGGCATCACATGTCAGACCCCATCAGCAACGAACTGTCTTTCAGTCAAAACGTCAATTATCTGGTCGACCGAGCCATCGCCGCTATGGATCTCGAAGAGGATACCGCCGCGGCCATCAAGGCCTGCGCCTCTACCATCAAGGTCACCTTCCCGGTCAAGATCCGCAACAAGATCGAGATGTTCACCGGCTGGCGTTCGGTGCACAGCACCCACCGCCTGCCGGCCAAGGGCGGTATTCGCTATGCCCCCTACGTCAATCAGGACGAGGTCGAGGCCCTGGCCGCCCTGATGAGTTACAAATGCGCCCTGATGGACATCCCCTTCGGCGGCTCCAAGGGCGCCCTGCTCATCGACCCGGGCAAATACACCCGCGATGAGATGCAGATGATCACCCGCCGCTTCACCGTGGAACTGGTGCGCAAGGGATTCCTGAGCCCCTCCACCAACGTGCCCGCCCCCGACGTGGGCACCGGTCAGCGCGAAATGGCCTGGATGGCCGACACCTACAAACACCTGTTCCCAGAAGACATCAACTACCAGGCCTGCGTCACCGGCAAGCCGGTGCAGCACGGCGGCATCCGCGGCCGCACCGAGGCCACCGGGCGCGGCGTGCAATATGCGATTCAGGAATTCTTCCGCCACCCCGCCGATGTCAAACAGGCACGCCTGACGCCGGGGCTGGCGGGCAAGCGTATCGTGGTGCAGGGTTTCGGTAATGTGGGTTTTCATGCCGCCCGGCTGCTCTCAAGCGAAGACGACGCCAAGATCATCGCCGTCATCAAGAGCGAGGGTGTGCTGGTGGATGAAAACGGCCTGGACATCCAGGCGCTGCACGATCACCTCATCGAACACAAGACTATGAAGGGCTTCCCCCACGCCCGTTTTCACGAGGACGGCGTCAAGGCGCTGGAGATGGAATGCGATATTCTGATCCCGGCGGCGCTGGAGAGCCAGATCACCTGCGACAACGCCGACCGCATCCAGGCCAAGCTGATCGTCGAAGCGGCCAATGGCCCGCTCACCTATGAGGCGGACAAGGTGTTGAGCGACAAGGGCATCACCATCATCCCGGACATCTATGCCAACGCCGGCGGTGTCACCGTCTCCTATTTCGAGTGGATACGCAATCTCTCCCATATCCGTTTCGGCCGTATGCAACGGCGTCATGAAGAGATGCGCAGCCACGAGTTCGCTCAGTTATTGGAGGACCTCACCGGCCAGATCATCAGCGACGAGATCCGCAAGCGGGTCATCCGCGGCGCCGCCGAGGAGGATCTGGTCAACTCCGGTCTGGACGACACCATGCGCCTCGGCTATCAGCAGTTGAGCGAAATCCTTCATCGCCACGACAAGATTCACGACCTGCGCACCGCCGGATACGTCATCGCCATCGACAAGATCTCGCGCACCTATCTGGATATCGGGGTTTACTAGCCCGCCTTTCTCACCCCTGTTCGTGACGAGCAGGCGGGTGGTGAGAAATGCACGCTAGGGCCGGCGGATGGAATATTGCACAGCGCCTTCACCGGCACGGGTCTGTGTCGGGGTCATGGCAAAGATATTCCCGGCCCCGGCATCGTGCACCGCGGTGATGTTGAGGGCGCGGTCGATCGACCAGCTGATGGCCTTGTCGTACAACAGGGGCGTATAGTCGGCGACGGTATCGGGCTCAGCCACCGCCACATCGTTATCGACCGTCAGTGCCGGCGTGTGTACATGCTTGGTAATGCTTACCGTGTGACCGGCGGGGATGCGGTACCAGCCGCTGACTGCGGCGATGTTTTCGGAGCTTGTGTCGTCATGGACCGTGAAGCCCGCGGTTGCGAAATGCTGTTGTTCTTCCAGGAAGGCGTGACTGTCTAGGGGGTAACCCGGTTCGCTTTGATAAGTGTAACGCTCGAACTGCTTGAAATAAGGCACCACAATACATGTCGTCAATTCATCATCGACACTGGTATCCACGTAATCCACCAAGCGCTGCCAGTTACTTATTAAAACCGGCTGAGACAGCCCCTGCTGACTGGTGACATTCAGGAGATAATCGTAGTCATAGGTAGTCGTGGCACTGAAAGACTGATTGGCGGACGATATTTCATTACTGGCGAAGAGCTCATCGAATACGGCGGCCAGATCGACATCTACACGTTGCGAATCCTCAGGTGGTTCCGGCGCATCGGAAAATACGTTGATAGGCTCACCGATAGTCGCCGGGGGCGTCATCGCCTTCACCCAGCCATTGCCGTCAAATTGATACATCTCGTTAACCATCTCGAAACGCCGGTTGACCAAACTACCGATACACAAATCGGACGCATTTTCGATCACGCCCACCCGCCACATAGGGGTCGTCACTTGACGCACCTTATGCTCGCGCAGCAACTGTTCCACGTCGCGCCGCGCCACATGCCCGCCGGCGTCATCGGGCTGAATATAGAAGGCCTTGCCACTCGTGTTGGTAAAGGTATAGGCCAGCGCGGTAATGTCCCGGTCATACAGAGCGGCGCGGTCGGCGAATGCAGTGGACTCAAACAATGCCGCACTCGGCTCACGAATGTGTTCCATCTCAATGCCGGCCACGGCGAAAGCGGCGCGGAATGCAAACAGTTTTTCGACGCGATTGCCGGCCTTGTCGCGCACTTCGACGCGCACGCCGTGTTCATCCGTCGGCAAGGACTGATGCCAACTGCTGTGCAAGGTCTCGCCGGCCAGTGGCACCAGATACTCGCCGGCCAGCGGCGTCAGCGGGCGCCAGTCGGCCAGGGTGATGCCGTTCTTTTCATAACGCATGCGCACCTGCAATTCAGCGGCGCCGGTCGCGACGCCGGTGTCCAATGCATCGATCGCCGCAAAGGCGAAATAGGGAATGCCGGCGCCGTCCAGGGCGGCACGCGTAATCGCGGTGCCATCGAGATCGGCCTGGTGCGTTTCGATATACACCGGTGCGTCGGTATTGCTGTCGGCCAGCATGCCGTTGACCAACTCCGAGGCCTGGATAAAACGTGCCTGACTGTGGCCGGCGCCGCTGTCGATCTGCGGCGGCGTCTGGTCCAGGACGACAGTCACCTGCTCGGCGAAGCTGTTGCCCGCCCAATCCTCCAGGCGCATGGCGACCGGGTTGTTACCCGGCTGCAGGGCGCGCGCCAGCGACCAGCTGTTATCGGGGTTTATGCTCACCGCCTCAGCATCGATCTCAAACTGCAGTATCCCCGAGCCGTTGTCACCCACTGTGCCGCTGAGCAGATAATTCTCTTGATTGGTGTACAGGCGTGAGCTGACGTTGACATAGGGCAGCGTGTTGTCGAACTGAAACACGATGGCATGGTTCGCCACCGGATTACCGAGCCAGTCCAGGGCACGCATGGCGACCGTGTGCTGGCCGTCAGCGAACTGGCGGGTATCGATGGGGACGCGCATCTCGCCCGGCACCGCCGCCACGGGCAGATCGAAATCATCCACACTGAAACGTACACTGCTGATCAGTTCGGGGCTGTCCAATGTCACCGCATACTCAAATACGCCGCTGCGATAGCTACCCAGGTTTTCATCCCCCGATACAGCCACCTGCCCGCCGCTGAGGTCGGGTGCCACACCGGCAAACAGGCGGTGCTCACTGTTGACCAGACGGAAGGCCAGGGGCAGCAGCTGCTCGACACTGACACCGCTGAGATTGGCCTTGCCCGCCGCCATGGCCAGCATGTGCTGCGCCAGTGACAGCCGGTAGGCATTCGGCCCCAGGCCGACCGTGCCCAGCGCCAGCGCGTTGCCGGCCTTGCCGTCGAGCAGGCCGTCGGCGGCGACTTCGTCGTACAGCACCTGGCTCAAAGCGATGGAGGTATAGACCGCATGGGGCGCCAGGCCGTTTTGCTCATTCACGCGCTTGGTCCAGCTGGACAGGGCCGAGAGAAAAAAGCCGTAGAGGTAATCGGGCGTCAGCTCGCTCGTGCCCTGCTCGGCGATGCTGCGCGGCCGCACCGCCGCCACGTCGATGCCGAACAGCTCATTGAGCTCCGCCGTGGCGGTATCGATGGCCGCCTCCACCGCCATGCCCGAGTCCAGGTAATAGCGCACCAGGGCCGCCGTCAGATGCGTCAGGGGCGTCACCATCACGCTCATCGACTGGCCCGGCCGGTTGACGGCCAGCGCCTTTAACACCTGGTCTTGCTCCAGCTCGACGCGCTGTCCGGTGGCCAGCTCGATGTATTCACCACCGCGCGCCTCGAGCAGCAGCAAACGACGCTCGACGCCGTCGACCTGGAGGCTGTAGCCACCGTCCTGGGCGGTGGTGGTGCTGGCCAGCAGCTCGCCTTTGACGCCGTCATCAAAGCCATAGACATTGAGCAAGGCGCCGCCGACGGCGTCATCCACCACGTAACCGGAGACGGTATTCAGCGGCCGTTGCGGCGGCACGTCGCCTGATTCGCTGCCGGGGATCCCGTTACAGGCCGCCAGCCCCGCTAAAGACAGACACAATGCCGTGATGAGGGTACTGCGGGTGGCACGATCCATAGGTAATTTCCTTATTAAAGACCGAACAGCACAATGACCGACAAAGAAAACTCGCGACTGCCATCACCCGCCGGCAGACTCTGCTCCAGCTTGACGGCCATGTCCCAGCCATTCAGCCCCGCTTCGACAATGTAGTTCAACAACAAGGCCGGGATAAATTCAGAACGCTGCGGGTAGCTCTGGGCCAGGAAGCCTGCGCCATCGAGGCGGTGACGGTTCTCAAAGCGCTCGCGGGCCAACTGCACGCCCGCGCCCAGCCAGGAGCTTCCAACGGTTGGGACACCGAGGCGGCGCTGGAACGAGGCCCTGAGCCCCAGCTGGCGTACGCGCTGACCGATGTCGGTGGTGGACGCCGGCAACACCGCATCCTGATAAAAGGCCTCGGCCCAATAGCGATAGGGTCCGCTGGCCGGCTGGGTATAGACCACGTTGAGCGGCCGCACCACCCATTCGGCGGCACTGGCGCCGGCGGGGTCCTCGACGGTGAGCCGGGCATACCCCAGCCCCAGCCCGATACGGTCGCTGCGCTCGGGCATGCCGATGGCGGCGGCCGAGACCGGACCACTGACCAGGCATAACAGCCAAACGCCCAATACACCCCTGCCGCGCTTCAACCTCCTAGCCCGCATTTCTCACCGGGTTCGCGGGAGCAGTATGTCACTGCTTGGTCGATCGGCATTCTTGATACCCCTCCATCAGTTTCAATCAACTACACCACAGCCATTAGCCGCCCGGTGAGAAATGCGGGCGAGTCCCTTTGCTCAAATCGCCTCCTGCGAAGATGTGCCGCTATGCGACAAGTGTTCCAGACACTTATTGCACCTGATGGACCATATTCTGAATCACCAATCTATCCCCCTGCCTGACGACTTCCAACGCTAGCTCGCCCTGTTGCGACAAACCCTCATCACCGTTGTTGCGCCATACCGTCACGGTGAAATTGCCGCGCCCGTATGCCTCCTTGTCGCGCTGTTTCCACCACATGTCGTCGATGCGCATGTAGCGCATTTCGGTGCTATTGAACAAGGCCAGATAATCCTTTCTAATGCTGCCCACCCCCCGGGCCCCATCCGCTTCGGCATCGGCTGCAAACAGCCCCACCAGCCTTTCCAGGTTGCCGGACTCATAGTAGAAAATCAGATTGTAGAGCAGTTCGGTGAGTTCGAATTCACTAAACATTGCGCCCGGCGCCTGGGGCGACTCGAACGCCGGCGGCGGTTCATCGACCACGCGGGTATCGGGCAACTTAGCGACGACCTCAGGCTCAGGAGTCTTGGCCGGCGCAGTGTGTTGCGGTTCTATCGACGCCGTTGCTGCCGCAACCGGTGCCGGTGGCTGGGTGGCTGGCTGTTGCTCGACTGCCGCCGTTACCGGCGCTTTCTGCGTCACAACCATGGGTTTCGACGGCACTGCGCCTGACTTGGCCGAGGCGGGCGGCGTCTCCGCTTGGGGTGCGGGTTTAGGCTCGGCGTGTTTCTCGACTGACTGGGTTTCGAGCGCGGCGGGCGCGGAAACAACAGACGCTGAGCCGGTCTTGTCCGCGGGCGCGGGCGCCGTGCCCGCATGGGCGTGTTCATTGGCGGCGGCTGCCGCTGGCGGCTGACTGTCCGGCATTGCCGCCTCAGTTATCTGCGCCGTGATGTCGGCCCCGCGCTCTGTGAACGCGTCGGTCCCATCCCCGGCCGCCACCGGCGCACCGATGACCGGCGTCATGTCCGCGTCATCAAAACCGGCGTCTGCCTCAGGCGCCGTCAGGCCATGGATGGCGTAACCGTCGAGTTCGGCCAGAAACTCGGATTCATGCGGGTCTCCCGCGTGCATCACCGGCTGCCGCGTCGCGGGCGGCTGGGATTGCTCCGGCTGGGATTGGGATTGCGCCGGGGCGCTCAGCGGCGGCGCGGCGCTCGGGATCAAGGCAGCGGCTCGAGACCACACATCGTCCGCGTGCCGGATGCCGAACCATGCGGCAGCGGCGACGGCCACCAAGGCGAACATCAACACAATCCATTTTTGACCGCCGCCACCACGGTGCTCGCGCGGGTCGGCGGCGGGATAAGGCGTCTCGACGTGCTCCATTGCGATGGAAGGCTGGCTGAGCGCTCGCCCGGCAAGCTCGGGCGGCAGTGGCTGCGCAAGGCTGTCTTCATCCGCCGCAGCGCTCGGCGCCGTCGCCGGCGGCTCGGGCATGTTATCCCTGTCAGGTGTTCCATCACGGCCGTCAAAGGCGGGTTCGAAGGCGGCGCCGTCATTTTCACCCTGCGTACGCGCGCGCTGCACCGCGGCACCGGCGTCTGCGCCCACGGCTTTGCGCTCGGCCCGGGGTTCGCTGTCCGCCTCGGCGTCATTGGCGGCGTCCAGAGAGGCATCGGCTTGGGTCAGGGGCGCCATCGCCGGCAGTTCCCGCGACAGCGGGATACTGCACAGGGCAAACGAGCCGGTGGATTCTTCTTTCAATTCGGTCAGCACTGCCTGCGCCAGGGCTTGGTCGATGTCGTGGCGCTCGTCCAGAGACGCCGCCAACAACAGGCGATCGCAGAATATATTGATCAAGCGCGGAATCCCGTGGCTGACGCCATAGGTCAACGCCAGCGCATCGCCGCTGATACAGGGATCGCCGCGCCAGCCGGCGCAGTGCAGACGATGGGCGATGTAGCCGCGGGTCTCGTCGGCGCTGAGCGACTTCAAGTGACAGGAGGCGATGACACGTTGGGCCAGCTGTTCCAACTCCGGTCGCGCCAGCATCTCCTGCAGCTCCTGTTGACCGAGCAACAGAATCTGCAACAGCGGCTGTTCGGCAATCTGAAAATTGGACAGCATGCGCAGCTCTTCCAGGGACTTCAGCGGCAGGTTTTGCGCCTCATCCACGATCAGCACCACGCGCTTGCCCTGACGCGCCCGGGCCTTGAGAAAGTTTTCGATGCCGATCAGCAAAGAGGCCTTGCTCTTGCCGTCACTGTAGACATCGAAACAGTGACCGACGGCTTGCAGGATGTCGTCGGCACCGAGATTGGTGCTGGTCAGCCCGGCCACCACCAGGGATTCACCGGCCAGATCGGTGAATAAGGTCTGGACCAGGGTGCTCTTGCCGGTGCCGGGTTTCCCCGTAACCACCACGAAGCCCTGCCCCTGGTGCAGGCCATAGCGCAAATAGGCCAGCCCGCGTTTATGGCCGCTACTGGCATAAAAAAGCCGCGCGTCTGGCACCAACCGGAAGGGGTTGGCGTTTAGCCGGTAAAACGATTCATACATTCCAACTACCCGCAATAGGCCCGTTTGGGCGCAGTCATCATGAGACGTCCCTATCCCTCACCCGCATTGCAATTCCTTATTCTTGTGCGCGAATTATACTACCGATCGCATCCGGGCAGAAACCTGGTTTTATTACCCAATCAACGGCGTGTCGGCACCGGCAACCGCCAGGGAGCTGTTATCATGGCCCGCAGCGAAAACTTTTTGACTGCTTATGGCAAAACCAAAGACGCATTTCTGGCAACACAAGACCCTCGACCAGATGAGCCGCAGGGAATGGGAATCGCTGTGCGACGGCTGCGGCCGTTGTTGTCTCAACAAGCTGGAGGATGACGACAGCGGCGCCATCTTCTACACCGATGTCGCCTGCAAATTGCTGGACTCGGACAGCTGCCGCTGCCGCCACTATCGCCAACGCGTCCGCCATGTGCCCGACTGCCTGGTGCTGGACATGGATCACCCGGAGTATTTCAAGTACCTGCCCGACACCTGCGCCTACCGCCGCCTTTATGAAGGCAAGTCCCTGCCCGACTGGCACCCCTTACTCAGCGGCGATCCCGGCAGTGTTCACCGCGCCGGCATTTCGGTGCGCGGGCGCTGCATCTCCGAAGAACAGATTCACCCCGATGCCTTGGAAGACCATATAATCGAGTTTCAAACATAACGATTGCAGTGACCATGTTGAATGTATGCAGACTTGCCTTGGCGCTGGCCGGAGTGCTTTCCTCCGCCTCGGCACTGGCCGCCAGCCGGGGCTTGATCCTGAGCCAGGACAGCGCCCAACTCTATTATCTGAGCGACATCAACGACACGCTGCTGCGCAATTCGCGCCAGCAGCTGAGTCTGATCGTGGCCAAGGAACAGGATCCGCGCAACCTGCTGCTGCAGGCCGACGCCGAACTGCTCGACTATCAGCGTCAGGTGCTGGGTACGCGCACCCTGAGCCCCAAGGCCGGGCTGATATACGGCAACTCGCACGACCAGGACTACGGCGCCCTGCTCGCCGGCGCCATTTTGCGCCAGCCGCCCAGCGCCGAACGTCACCACGAGTGGCTGGTCGAGCTCTTCCTCGCCCCCCATTTGGGCAGCCACAAGGAGAGCGGCAACGAGTGGCGAATGGACTTTGAATGGACCTGGGGTTTCAGGATCCAGGTCAACTATCCGCTGCCGGACCAGGCCGAACTCAATCTCGGCTTTCGCAAAATCGAAGTAGATCTGCACGAGCGCCAGCCCTCCTCCTTCGAAACCGGTCTGTTTTTTGGTCTTTCCTACAGGTTTTAACTCACGATGCAAACACTCCCCGACCTGCATATCCTGCAACACATCGTCATCACCGCCGCACGCGAGGAGCTGCTGCCGCGCTTTACCCGGGTGGAACGCAGTCACAAGACCGACGGCAGCGTCATCACCGCGGCCGACCTGGCCATGCAGGGCCGCCTCCAAACTGCGCTGCAACAACAGTGGCCACACATCGGTTTTCTCGGCGAAGAGATGGAGGCCGCCGAGCAAGCCCGTCTGATGGCCGACCCGACGCGGCCCCTGTGGGTGCTGGACCCGCTCGACGGCACCAGCAACTTCGCCGCCGGCCTGCCCGTATTCTCTGTCTCGTTGGCCTTGCTGTATCGAGGCGAAACCGTGCTGGGCCTGGTCTACGACCCGATCCGCGACGAATGCTTCAGCGCCGCGAAGCATGGCGGTGCACAGCTCAACGGTGAAGCCCTGGGCCGACACCGGCCCGAGGGCCCGCTGAAAAAGGGCATCGGCCTGGTCGACTTCAAACGCCTGGCGCCCGAGCTGGCCACGCGCCTGGTCCGCGACATGCCCTACAGCTCGCAGCGCAGCCTGGGCTCGGTGGCGCTGGACTGGTGCTGGATCGCCGCCGGCCGCTGCCACGTCTACTTGCACGGCAAACAGAAACTGTGGGACTACGGTGCCGGTCATCTCATCCTCGCCGAGGCGGGCGGCTACTCCTGTACCCTGCAGGGCGACCCGGTATTTCAGGCCAGCCTGCAAGCGCGTTCGGCCGTGGCATCGCTGGACCTGGAACTGTTCGTGGCCTGGAGCCGCTGGCTCGGCATTCAGTCAGCGTAATTTGGTCATCACTTCCGCTTTCGCGGATAATGGCGCAGCAGCACATCACACAAGGTCTTACATGAGCAGCAAACAAGCCTCCAAGCGCGGCAGCCGCAAATATATATTGCGCGCCTTTCAGCAACGTTTCGATCTGGATCGGCTCGACTACAAGCGGCGCATCAAGCCGGGCAGGGACGTGGCCAAGATCACCGGGCTGATCCTGGCCGCCGCCGTCTATCTCACCGGCTTCGGCCTGGCCCTCTACAGTTACAACCAAGGCATGATCGACGCCAATTTCCTAAACAAAATCTCATGGATCTTCATGATCCCCGCCTCGGTGGTGGGCATGTTCGCCTACCTGATCACCAGCAACCGGCGCGAGTTTCCCATCCGCGAGGATATCCGCGCCCATGTACGCGACTTCGAAGGCGAAGGCGGTTATCTGTGGCGCTACGCCCCCATCCTCGAGCAACTGGAATTGAAGAAAATCGACATGGAATGGCTGGTCACCGCCTCGCGCGAAGGCCGCCTGGCGGAGATGGCCCCCGAGGACATCTGCACCAGCGTCCACGCCCTTTACGCTGCCCTGCAGGACAAGCATCCGGCCGCCGGCGCCGCCGCCATCGACCAGATCGAACAAAATCTCGACCAGGCACCCGCCACCGACTAGTCCGGTGATAAATGCGGACGAGGCGCCTTTACAGCCTCCCTTTCGCGCCGTAGAATTGCGGCCTCATACACTTCAAGGTGTTCCAAGGGCGTCCGCCCGAGGGATGAAACGGGAAGTCGGTGCGCATCCATTCAGCATGCAAGTCCGACGCTGCCCCCGCAACGGTAAGTGAGTAAGGCCGGATATCCATGCCACTGCGTTTTTGACGTGGGAAGGCCATCCCGCCAAGCATGACTCACAAGCCCGGAGACCGGCCTTGAGTGAATGCAGTGTGTTGCGGCGGGCGGCACCGGCAGGCAGGTCTCCCCCCCTGTTCCTTGTCAAGTCCTTCCGCAATATTCGTCATTGACGCCGCCCGGGTGTGTGCGGCAAAACCGGAAGGATCACTATGCAACAACGCCTTATCAGCTTTATCTGCAGCACCGCATTGACCGCCGCCGGCGCCGCCCAGGCCAGCGATATCAACCCTGTCTTAGTCACGGCCACACGCACGGCGGAAACCGCCGACCAGAGCCTGGCCTCGGTCAGCGTCATCGACCGCCGCGCCATCGAGCGCAGCCAGGCGCAAAGCGTGGAAGAACTGCTCGCGGCCCGGGCCGGCATCGACATGGTGCGCGCCGGCGGCCCCGGCAGCCAAACCAGTCTGTTCATGCGCGGCACCAATTCCGACCATGTGCTGGTGCTGGTGGACGGCCTGCGACTCGGCTCGGCCACCAACGGCACCACGGCGCTGAATTTCATACCCCTGAACCAAATCGAGCGTATTGAAATCGTACGCGGACCGCGCTCCAGCCTCTACGGCTCCGAGGCCATCGGCGGGGTCATTCAAATCTTCACCCGTCAGGGCGGTGACGACTACCGCACCCAGTTTGAAACCGGCGTCGGCAGTCATAATCTACGCCGCGACAAGCTGGCAACCCGCGGCAGCCACGGTAACAGCCGTTACAGTTTCACCCTTTCCAACTTGGAATCCGACGGCTTCGACGCGCGCCGCCCCACGCCCGGCCCGTTCGGGGTCGACCAACCTGACGACGACGGCTATACCAACCGCGCCGTCTCACTGGGCCTGGAACACCGTTTCGACAGCGGCCTCGAACTCGACGGCCGCATTATGCGCGCCCAGGGCGAAAACGAATTCGACAGCAGCTTCGACAACAGCGCCGATTTCGTGCAACAGGTCACCGCCGTCACCGCGGCCTATCCCGTGAACGCCCTGTGGTACAGCAGCCTGACCCTGGGCCAGACCCGCGATGAATATGACAGCTTTAGCAATGGCACCCCAGCATCCAGTTTTCACACCCAGCGGCGCCATGCCCAATGGCAAAACAACGTGTTTCTGAGTAGCAGCGACACACTCACCCTGGGCATCGATTTTCAACGCGACGAAGTGGAAAGCAATACCGCCTTCACAATCACCGAACGCGACAACACCGGCACCTATGTGCAGTACCAAGGGGCAAAGGACGAGCACGATTATCTGCTCAGCCTGCGCCATGACAATCATGACGCCTTTGACAGCGAGACCACCGGCAACCTGGCCTGGGGCTATGACATCAACCAACCCTTGCGCGTGACCGCCAGCTACGGCACCGCCTACAAGGCGCCCACCTTCAATGATTTATATTGGCCCGGCAGCGCCTTTTATACCGGCAATCCCAATCTGAAACCTGAAAGCTCCGCCACCGCCGAGATCGGTCTCGCGGGGCAACACGACTGGGGCGGCTGGAATATCAACGTCTTTCAAACCGAGATCGAGGACCTGATCGTATTTGACGGCACAGTCAGCCCCAGCACGGTGAACAATCTGGACCAGGCGGAAATCGACGGCATCGAAATCGGCGTGGATAGCGCACTGGCGGATTGGCACATCGGCGCCGAGCTAACGCTGCTGGATGCCCAAAATCCACAAACCGGTAATACCCTGCCGCGACGGGCCGAGAAAAGTCTGCGCCTCAATGTGGACCGCAGCCTCGGCCGCGCTGAAGTGGGCGTCAGTCTGATCGCCCAGAGCAGCCGTTACGACGACGCCGCCAACACCACCGACGTGGCGGGTTACGGCATTGTCAATGTGCGCGCGGCAATGGCGCTGAACAAGCACTGGCGCCTGAAGGGCAGTATCGAGAATGTCGGCGACAACAGCTATGAACTGGTGGACAGCTATAGCACGGGCGGTCGCATGGTGTTCATCGGTGTCAGCTACGACACGCTGTAAGCGGTGGCGACGCTGGCGACAAGCCATGGTTTCAAAGCGGGGTCGGGACGCCGGCTCAGCATCCTGCTGGGTTTGTCCATTGCCTTGCATCTCGTGCTAATCGCCATGTGGCAAGGCACACCCAATATTGCACTGCAAACCGGGCCGGTGGTCACGGTGCGGCTCAATGCGCCGGAACCCCATGCCGAACCGCCAATCGATGCAGCGGCGCAGGCGGCACCTGCAGCGCAGCATGACATCGCGCCCACGCCGCGCGCGCGCAGCGCGCCTGCAACGCAGACGGCCGCCGCGGCAGCCGAACCCCGTCCAGCGCAAGCGCCGGCTGAATCGTCCAAGGTTCGCCCGGAACCCACCACAGCGCGTCCTCCTGCTCAGCCCGCCCCCGAACCTGAAACGACACAATCACACGCCAAAGCGGCGGGGGCGTCGTGGGAGACCGCCAAGGCCAAAGTGCTGGCGCGGGTGCGCGATGACATCGCGCGTCATTTCAGCTATCCGCCCATGGCGCGAAAACTGGGCTGGGAAGGGGAGGTGCTACTCGGAATCCATATCCTGGCCAACGGCGACATCGAGCGCGTCGTCATCGCCCAGAGTTCGGGCCATGCCGTGCTCGATCATTCAGCGCTGGAGACGCTACAGCGCATCGGCCAGGTCGGCGGCGCCGCGGCATGGCTGCAAGGACACAGCCTGGAACTGACCCTGCCCGTCATTTATCGCCTGACCAGCAGCTGATATAAAAAAATCTTCTACGGCCTGTTAACACAAAAACTCCGGCTGGTCCTGCCGCGGCATCTGCAAAAACCAGCCCTGTTCCTCGATATGTTTCAGCACTTCGCCGGCATCCTCCTGAGCCAGTCGGCGCTCGGGGGTGAGCTCGAATTCCAGCACGCGCTCAACCGGCGAGATCATATTCATCAAGGCCTCGGGCACGCGCGTCATGTCGTCCTCTTCGGGTAGATAGAGGTAGGTCATGTCCTTTTTGTTACTGCGATACACCGCACATTTCATAAATATACCCATTGTTATTTTCGGACCGCGGGCGAGATTTTAATCCATAACCGCCCAAAATTCGATTCTTCATGACCGTCTCTCCATAATGTAGACGACCGTTGTCATTGTGCAAGCGGTCAAAGCCCAGCCCGCTGAGTCGAAGCCATAAACGCATCATCGTTTTCATTATTGTTATTCTGCTCGCCGTTTTCACAGTGCTGCAGTTGTCCAACAGACCGGTATCGCGCAATGCGAGGCGCAAGCGCCCGCCGTTGTGGGCGGCTTACAGTGCCGATGCTGTAGGCATTGGGTTCGACGCGGCGGCAAATATCGCGGCTGTTGCTGAACGCGGCGCTGGCGTTGAGCCTGTTGGGCGGAATCGCCGGCCTAATCCTTGGGGCCGGTGCTGCCGTAATAGTTAATTGGGTGATACCGGCCCTGCCGATCCAGCTCTCTCTCAACTATATCCTGCTGGCGGAACTGGTGGCCGGTTCCATCGGTTTGTTTGCCGGTGTCGTACCCGCGCGGCGGGCGGCCGGGCTCGCCCCGGTCGAAGCACTGCGGGCGGAATAGCACATACAAGGTTTACAGGCACAGGAGTCAACATGGACAGAGCTGAGCTGGAACAAAAACTGGACGAGCTGAAGAAAAAGCACGCCGTGATTGAAAAGACCTGGCAAAAGGCCGGCAATCGGCCCCTGCTGCAGTTCTTCGTCGAGATTATTCCCAAGGTGCTGAACTGTGAGCGCATCAGCATTTTTATCCATGACCCGGTCGACGCCAACCTGTGGGTACAGTGCGGCACCGGCGTCAAGGAACGCCAGATCGAAGTGCCCCAAAAAGGGTCCGTGGTGGGCCGCGCCATCGAAACCGGCGAACCGGTGTTTGAAAAAGACATGCAGCGTCAGATGGGGCCGCACGATACCGTGGCGCTGAAAACCGGCTACGTCACTTACAACACCCTGTGCGTACCGGTGCGCGCCGTGACCTCCGACAAGATCACCGGTGCGATCCAGGCGGTCAATAAAAAGGCCTCGGTGGAATTCAAACCGGAAGATTTAGACATCCTGCAGAAGCTGGCCTTCAACATTCAAATGCATTTGGAGAATATGTTCCTGCGCCAGGAGATGGCCAAGATTTCGACCCAGATGAGCAAACAGATCTTTCTGCTGGAAAAGAAACTCCGAGAGGCTTAACCCGCAGCGAGCTGCGGGGCTGTATGCATCAAGTTGCGCTCACAATACGGTTACGCCCCTGTTCCTTGGCTTGGTACAAGGCCTTGTCGGCGCGACGATAGACATCGTCGATCTCATCCTCCGGTCCGAAGCCCGCCACGCCCAGCGACATGGTAATGGGCACTGGCGTGCCCTCATAGACAAATTCACAACCCGCCACGCCCTGACATAATTTTTCCGCCACCACCTTGGCGGCCTCAAGCGCGGTTTCCGGCAACAACACGACGAACTCCTCACCCCCGACGCGGGCGACGAAATCGGTCTGCCGCACATGCTGGTTGATGCTTTTGGCGATCGCCATCAGGGCGCGATCGCCGGCCTTATGGCCGTAGCTGTCATTGATGCGTTTGAAGTGATCGACATCACATACCAACATGCTCAAGGGATTGCCGTAGCGCTGCCAGCGGGCGAATTCTTGTTCCATGCGCCGCTCATAGCCGAGCCGATTGGCGACGCAGGTGAGCGGATCGGTCATGGCCTGGATGCGTTCCTGGGCCAGGCGGGCGCGCAGGCGTTCACTCTCGCCTTCCATTTCCACCAGACGATAATTCAGCGTCTTGAGTTGTTGTTCCAACTCGGTCTGGCGTCGCTCTTCCTGCTGGCGCTTGTCGGCCAGGTGGCGGCGGATGTTTTCCAGACTGCCGCGGATCACGCCCTTCATCTGACCGATGTCGGCGGCGCTGTGGACGCTCTGCTCGATGTCGTTGACTTCGGCCTGGACGATTTCATCCAGTTCACGGCCGCTGGCCAATGAGGCCTGACGCCGGCTTTCGGCGCCGTCGACCATGGCATCCAAGGCCTGCAGGCGCTGGCTGAGCTGATCGAGAAACAATTCCAGCGCTTCCTTTTCACGCTCCAACTGTTGCTGCACATCATTCACCAGCCCCACCATGCGCTTGACCAGGTCACCGACCGCCTGCGCCGAAAGGCCGGCCTCAAGCTGCTTCCTTAATGCCTGCACCCGCGGCGCGAAACCGGCCGGGACCGCCAGGCTCCCGAGAAAATCCAGCCATAGGGTCTCGATGCCGTGGCGCGCTGCAGCCTGGGAGGCGGCCGGCGCAACCGGGGCGGTGCCGGCCGCATCGCTCTCCCCCATCTCTGCGCGGGATTCGGCGGCCACGACAGAAGCGGATTTATCGCCGCCGGCGAAGATCTTCCGCCACCAACCGCCCTGTTGAGCGCCGCCTTGCTTATCTTCGTAGAAGGCCGCCACCACCAGGCCGGTAAACTCCTCCACCAGCGCCTCCAGGCGTTGCTCGGCAGCGCGCGCATTGAGCCCGCGGCGCAGGCGTTTGAGTTTGGATTGGTAGGCGGGGGGAAATTCGACGCCAGTGACGATCTTGCGCAACACCTCCAGCCCGGCCTGATCCGGGTCGGCCACAGGTTCCACCCCGCCACTCTCATCCAAGGTCTTCAGATATTCGGAAATCTTGGCGACCAGATCGTCGAAATCATCGCCCTTGACCTGGTCCTGCAGCGCCCGGCGCAGTTTTTTGAGCTGCACATCCAGGCCCGGATTGAGCCCGGTGGAGACCAGGGCCAGACGGCTCAGGCCGTGACGCAGGCTGGCGTCGGTGCGGCGCCAGGCATGCTCCTTATCCTCGAGCTGCTCCAAGGCCTCAAGGTATTTGGTCTTCCACTTATCCGGTTCGCTATTGTTAGCCGACATGTGTCGCTCCCCTGCTAGCCCGCATTTCTCACCGTGATAGGCCACGGACGGGAACCGTATATCATTGCCCGGTCGATCGACATGCTTGATAATCCTCCATCGGTTTCAGTCATCCACACCACAGCCCTTGGCCACCCGGTGTGAGAAATGCGGGTTAGCGCTTTGGCATCCCCGCCCCGCGGCTATCCAGCTTGCGACGCACCTGGTCGAGATAGCCGCACATCTGCTCCGCCCCCTGCAGGATTCTCGGCGTGTGGCGCTGGATGATATCCGGGTGAATCACGTACAGACTCTCCTGTTTAACGGCCGCTAGGGCCTCCCACTTCAGCCAGGCCTGCAACCACTCGGGGCGCTCCACCGCCCTGCCGCTGGCGATGATGACCTGCGGATCGGCCACCAGCACCGCCTCGGTGGAGACCTGGGGCGCCAGAGTGGGCAGGTCGGCGAAGATATTGTCGCCGCCGCACAGGTCCATGACGGCGCTGATCAGGTGCTCGCCGTTGACCGTCATCAGCGGCCGGTGCCAGATCTGATAGAACACCCGCAGCCGGGGCTTGCCGGCATGTTGGCGGCGCAGCTCGTGCAAGGCCTGGCGAAAGGCCTGTGCCGCGCGCGCGGCCTGCGCCTCGGTGCCCGCCAGACGGCCCAGACGCTCCAGACTGGTGGCGATATCCCCCAGACTGCGCGGATCGGAACGGTATACAGATAGGCCCAGAGATTGAAGCTTGTCGATCATCGCCGCGCCGCCACCGCTTTGCCAGATCACCACCAGATCGGGCTGCAGCGCCAGCAGCCGCTCCAGATCCAGCTGCAGCGCGGAGCCCAGATGGGTGATGTGGCGCGCCGCCGGCGGATAATCGCTGTGCTGATCCACGCCCACCACCCGCGCCCCGGCGCCGGCGGCAAACAACAGTTCGGTGAGATGCGGCGCCAGGCTGACGATACGCCCGGCCGGCTGCGCCAGCGCGACCTGTCGCCCGCTGTCGTCGGTGACCGTGACCGCGCCGGCCTGGGCCGGCGCGGATGGTGTTCCCAGCAGCCCGGCCCAGAGCGCCGCCAACAGCCATACGCGCGCGCAAACCAGTGTCAATTGATTGTGAAGCCCGAGCCGCCCCATTATGATTCTTAGCTCCTTGTATAATGTGTGAGGTATCGCATCGTGTTTTATCAGCGCATCTCGGCAGTATTGATTGGCTGCTGTGCCCTGCTGCCGGTGCGGGCCGACGAGGTGGCGCGCGAGCTATTGCAACACTGCCTGCCGGCCCCCGTCGCCATCAGCCTCCAGGCTGGCATTGACGTTGAGGTCACTTACAAGAACAAGGCGCCGGAAGCCTATCATTACCTGCGCCTGGAAGACCCACAGCGGATTTACATTGACCCCGACGGCGGACAGGGGCCGGCCCTGTTGTTGGACAAACCCAACGCACAGGCCTGGCGCTACGCGACGGACACCGGGCGGTTTTCCGCCGCCGGCGAAAGCAACACGCCCCTGTGGCTGCTCAGCGAGACCTTCATGCAGCCGCGCCGGCTCGACGCGTTTGAAGTAGCCATCAGCAGCCATAACAGTTTCGGCGGCATGGACTACTACACCCTGAATGCGACGCGCGCCGACGCGCCCTATCCGAAACGCAGTCTATCGTTCAAACGCGCCGCCGACGGCCGCTGCCACCTCATGCGCGCGGCCTATTTCAATAACGATAACAAACTGGACAAGAAACTCTTTTTTCAATGGCGCGTCATCGAGGGTCACACCCTGCTCAAGGCCCTGCACCTGGAAGACGTGAGCACGCTGACGGCGGTGCGCTATCACATCGACGCGGTGGACGTGGTGGACGCCATCGCGCCCGGGCGTTTCCCCACCCCGCCCGGGCTAGAGACACCCGGCATGGAATAATAAATGGGCGGCCGCCTCGCGTCCCTCGCCGTCGACGCGGATGCGGCTGATCGCGGCATTGGGCACCTGAATGCGGAACATACGCTCGGGCGGCGCCGCCAACACATGGCTGAGCAGCATGCGGATGACGCCGGCATGGGCCACCAGCAACACCTGGCCGCCGGCATGGGCCTGTAACAAATCCCACCAGGCGGCGACAATGCGTTGTTGGAATTCGCTCAGCGGCTCGGCCCGGGGCGGTCGATGGCGCACCGGGTCGGCGTAAAAGCGTTCCAGGGCATCCGGGTTCTGGGCTGTGATCTCGGCCTTGGTGCGCCCTTCCCAAACGCCGAAGCCGATCTCCTTGAAGCGCTCCTCCAGGCTCAGGGGCAGTGCGTGGCGCTGTGCCAGTTCCGCGGCGAAGGCGGCGCAGCGCCTCAGCGGTGAACTGACCACGGCCTGCCAGGGACAATGGTCCGCCACCGCCGCGCGCATCTGCGCCCAACCCTTGTCGCTGAGCGGATCGTCGACCTGGCCGCGATACTTGCTGCCGCCCACCGGTTCGCCGTGACGCATCAGATCCACCGTGGTCACCATCGGCTTCATCCTTTTTCGCCTTCCACTTCCGGGGCCTGCAGGGGTGCCGTCGGCCCTTGCCGTGTTTTCACAGCCTTGCGCACCAGATGGGGAATAAGCAAGTGCAGCGGCATGCGCAGATAATGGGAGCGCACGTAGAGCAGCCACCGCGCCAGCGGCGTCAGGGCGTCGTCGCAACTGACATGATCGGGCATCAGGGCGCGGCGCAGCAGGGCGTCCATGAGGTGTGACTGAGGGGCCGCCGGCCGGCCCAAGGCCGCCGCGCCTTTCCTGGCCACATCGGGCACGGGTGTTTGAAGAAACCTCGCCGTGTAGCGCAGGGCGTAATGCAGCGGCCGGCCCAACTCCAGCTCGGCGGCGCGCTCCACCAGTTCGTCCCAAAACCCATCGGTTGTACCGAAATGGCGCAGCAGGGCATCCAGGTCCACCAGGTCACGCAGGCCGTTTTCCAACTCGCCGTCATGGAACAGGTGGGTGGCGCTGTGCAGCACCATGTCTACATTCGACAGCGTATACAAATGGCGGTAACCGGGCAGGGGCTGGCGCCGCGCCAGCAGTTTTTCCGGATCGGGGTGCAGGCGCGCGGTCTCGGGCAGGATGGTGTGGTGCATGTCCACCACGGTGCCGCGGCGGCCGTGTTTCATGGGCGGCAGCTCGTGCATCCAGTTGCGGTAGTAGCGTTGATCGTATTCATCATGATGGGTGGTCATCCAACCGGCGCGGATCATATAGCGCTCGGCCTCGTCCAAATGCGCTTTGGGCACCAGGATATCGATGTCGGAAAAGATGCGTCCCCCGGCGGGCGGCAGTTGCGCGCCCACATAGGCCGCCCCTTTCAGCACCATCACCGGGGCGTCGAGGGGCCGCAACGCAGTCTCGATGCGACTCAGCTCGAAGCGCACCACCCGGGCCTGCTTGTCCGCCACCCGCAGCGCCGAGCGCAAATGCATGGCGACCTGGGGCGGCAGCGCATCCATGCGGCCGCTGCCTTGCATCAGCCAGCCCAGACGCGACAGCAATGAACTGTGGCGCGCTTGGCGGATGAGCAGATCCCAGTCGCCCAGACTCGCATCGACACCCGTATCGGGATGCCGGATCAGTTCGGTCAGGCGCTGCGCGGCGTGCCTCATTGCCCGGCCGCCAGCTTATCGAAGATGTGCACGGCATCATCCAGGCGACTGTAGCTGAAGTCGTAACAGTCGCTTTGGTCCAATAATTCTGTCAGCGCCTGAAACCCTTCATCTGCCAGCAGGCTGAAGTTGAAGGCGTTGTGGGCCAGGTCCATACAGGTCTGGGCCTTGCCACGGGGCGTCAGGCTGGCCGCGGCCTCCGGCACGTAGCGCGGCAGGATAATCCAGGCCGGCAGCGCGGCTTCGGCGGCGCGGGCTATACTGTCGGCGGGCGCCTTCATGTGGCACACCGTCCCCTTGTTGGTGTCTGCAACGCGCGGCCCGAACACCGCATCCGGCGCATACGCCTGCATGATATCGATGGAATTGTTCTTGAGATTGACCGGACGCGGCAGCGGCACCAGTTTACGCATTTGCAGGGAAAACATGGCCAATTCGTCGGAAAACAGGCGCCAGCCACAATTCACTAAGGCGGCGCAAAGCGTGCTCTTACCCGAGCCCGGCGGGGCCGGCAGGATGGCCGCCTTGCCGCCCTTTTCCACCACCGCCGCATGAATGATGAGATAGTCGTGGGCGTGGTTGGCGACACACCAGTTCAGGCCCCACTCGAACATGGGAAAGGCCTGCACCAAGGGCAAAGGCTTAAAGGGAATATGCCCGTCAAACGCGAACTGCACCTGGGGCCGAACCCAACGACGCAGGCCGGCCACCGCATCGACATTTAGATGGAAATCAGCGAATTCGGACCGCTCGCTGCGCGGGTATTCGAAATACAGTCGCGCCAAACCCTCGGCCACCGAGGCCAGGCCTGAGCGCAAATGGATGGAAAACGGCCCGGTCTGGAGGTAGACGCCGGTCTGTTCCAGCTGTGCGGCAAAATCGTTCACGGTACTTATCAGGAATCTCTACGCCTGCTCCACTAGGCCCAGGCTCAATAGCTGGCTCAGTGATTGTCTAATAAACAGACCGAGTTGAGAATCGCCGTCCAAGGCCAGACGGCGGGCAACGGCGTCTATAACCGCCTGCTCATCCAAGGGCGTTTGACTCAGACACTGTAGCAGCGCGGCCGTCGCCGCATCGAAGCGATGCAGGTCGCCGGAAAAACGCTCGTAGCCCACAGAGTCTGACGCCCATTCGCGCCACACCAAATCCACGCCGTGGGCCAGGCGCCACCGCTTGCCCTCAGGCATGCTTAGGAAAAATCGAGGCTAGGCGCGCAACCCAGCTGCGCACTAGCCATGCTTGGGATGGGGGGTCTCGGCGTCCCAACGGTGATTCAGGGCACTGAAAAAGTCGGCCAGATCGGCCACCGAACCGGTCCAACCGTTCCAGGTATTGATGACCCAGTCGGCATCGTAGCCGAAATAGGTCTGGCCGTAGAATTGGGCGTTGAGCAGGGAGCCGGCCGCTTTGAAGCCGGCGTTGTGATCATCGCTGATGTCGAGCTCGGCAGAGGCGCGCATCACTTGGATGAAGCTGGCATCGCCGTAGTTATAGACACCGGTGCCGAAATAATCATGAAACCGGGTCTCCGGTGTGAACGGCGCGGGCCAGTAATGATGGGGATAGGTGGCGGTGCCGCTGTCGCGCGAGCGGCGGCGGCTTCCGCCGCTGGACGGGCCGAGTACGGACTGGCTGCTCCAAACACCCTCGCTCTTACTGAAACACTGATCCACGTTGGGATCGATATTGGACAGATTGCCCGACATCATACCGGACACCGTACACTGGTACGCACCCAGCACCGGACGACTGTTGAGGGTCATAATCAGGGGCGCGCCGAGCAGGCCCGCCTTGGTGAATTTGCGCCGCGTCAGCCCGGCATTGTCCGGCTGCTCGGCACGCTTGTTGTCATGGGCATCCGACACTTTGTGACCCTTCTGCATGTCGTTACTCATAATCCACATACTCCTGAAATACCGGCGACATCCGGCAACTGATTAAAAATATTGGCGAAATATACCATATTCCGGACATAGCCATGGCATCCGACGCCTGATTGCCGGGTGAGTTTGCAAGAACCATACCTATTTCCCCTAGACATCTGATTTGGCGAAACTTTCCTTCTGCCGACGGTTTGCAGCGGGCGGCGGCGATGCCAGCGCCGAAACACATGTGTAAAATTAGTCGACACTCACCCACCCCCCTGCACTCGACGGCCATTGCAGGTAAGATATCCGCCTTGAATTTTGCCATGTTGAGAGAGCAGACCCCATGGGCCACCGCCTTTCCAAAATATACACCCGCACCGGCGACAGCGGCATGACGGGACTGAGCGACGGCGCGCGGGTGGAAAAAGACTCCGCCCGCATCGAGGCCATGGGCGCCGTCGACGAACTTAACAGTCATCTCGGCGCCACCCTGGCCCAGTCCCTCCCAGACGCCCTACGCGATTGCCTCACCCAGATCCAGCACCGCTTGTTTGACCTGGGCGGCGAGCTGTCCATGCCGGGGGATGAATACAGCGTGCTGCGCAGCGCCCATATCCAACAGCTGGAACAATGGCTCGATGAATTCAACGCCGAACTGCCGCCGCTCAAGGAATTCATTCTGCCCGGCGGCAATGCCGCGGCCGCCAGCTGCCACATCGCCCGCGCGGTCTGTCGGCGCGCCGAGCGCCGCGTCGCCAGCCTGCTGCGCCAGGAGGCGGTCAACCAGCAGGCCCTGTCCTATCTCAATCGCCTCTCCGACCTGTTGTTCGTCATGGCCCGCCTGCTGGCACGCGAAAACGGCGGCAGCGAGGTATTGTGGCGACCCGCCAAGGCCGAGGACAACTAGGGCCTGTTAACGCTAATCAATTTCCAGATCATTATCGGTTTGCCTGCCGGGCACACGGCCACACCCGCGACCATGAATCGCTTGCCCTAAACGGTTATAATGATTTGTTTATTCAAGGCAAAAGCATAAGGGATTGCTATGTATAAACCGGTGGTCATCATTGGCGTGGGCGAAATGGGCGGGGTATTCGCCCGCGGCATATTGCGCAGCGGCTATCCGCTCTACCCTGTTACCCGCGCAATGGACCCAATGACCGTGGCCGCGGCCGTCCCCAAACCCGAATTCGTGCTGGTGGCAGTGGCGGAACAGGATCTGCATGCCACCCTGGCCAACATCCCCCCGGCATGGCGTGATCGTCTGGTGCTGCTGCAAAACGAGCTGCTGCCGCGCGACTGGCGCGACTACCCCTTCACCGATCCCACCGTCATTTCCGTTTGGTTCGAAAAAAAGCGCGGCCAGGACACCAAGGTACTATTGCCTTCGCCGGTCCACGGTCCTCATGCGCAGGCCATCCAAGAGGCCCTCGGCCAACTCGACATTCCCTGCCGCGTGGTCGATTCGGACGCCGCGATGGAGTACGAGCTGCTGCGCAAGAATGTCTATATCCTGACTACCAACATCGCCGGCCTGGAAAGCGGCGGCACCGTCAACGAATTGTGGCGCGACCATGAGGCGCTGGCGCGCGCCGTAGCCGACGAAGTGATGCAGGTTCAAGCCACCCTGGTGGATCACCCCTTGCCGCACGCCCGCCTACTGGAAGGGATGTTGGAGGCCTTCGACGGCGATCCCGAGCATAAGTGCACGGGGCGCTCGGCGCCGGCCCGTCTCAAGCGTGCCTTGGCGCAGGCCGACGCGGCCGGGCTGCAGGTCCCCACACTGCGCCAGCTTGGCACAACACTGTGACCGCAAAACCGCTACAGAACCACGCCTTGCTGCCGCTTGTCTAACAAAGACCCCGAATGTATAACGGTCGATCCGAATTTGGCAAAGACAGGTTGATGAGCACATGACACGGCGTCGCGTAACGACGAGCGCTATACTCCTCGGGCCGGCGCTGGCAGCGGTGCTAAGCGGCAGCGCCGCAGTGGCGGCCCAAGTGTATGACATCACCGATTTGGGGGCCAATTTCCAACCCCTGGGCCTCAATGAGAGCGGCCTGATCAGCGGCGTCGACAGCAGCGCGGCCACCCCCACGGCGGTGCTGTATCGCGACGGCATTTTGATCCCGCTGCAAAACCAGAGCTATGCCCTCGCCGCCAACGAAAACCAACTGGTGGTGGGCTACCAGGACAACAGCCCGGACAATACCGCCCTGCTCTGGAGCGATACCCAGCTAGCGTCGGAACTGAGTCCGTTCAGCAGTCTGCTGGAGGCGCGCGACATCAGCAGTTTCGACGAAGTGATCGGCGTCCGGCAGATCACCGACGGCTTCGAGCGCGGTTTCAGTTACGACATCTACAGCGGCACCCTCACCACCCTGGGCACCCTGGGCGGCGGCAACGCCCATGCCAACGCCATCAATGATCGCGGTCACATCACCGGCGCTTCCGCCGATGTCGACGACAACATGCTGGCCTTCCGTTACGACACTGAAACCCTGATCAACCTGGATACTTTTGACGGCTATCGCCAAAGCGAAGGCCTGGATATCAACGAAAACCATGACGTTGTCGGCTTGGCCTACAACCGCAATGTCCTGTTCGGCGGCCGCCGCGCCTTTTACGCGCCGGTGAACAGCGGTATTTTCAATCTCGGCGCCCTCAATCACGATGTGGACAGCATTGCCCGAGGCATTAACAACGACGGCTTCATTGTCGGCCAGTCCGTGCGCTTCAACGGCGACAAACGCGCCTTTAGTTTTGACACCTCGGCCAATGACACGCTGTTGATCATCACCGACCCCCAAGGAACCGGGACGGTCTACACCGGCAGCAGCAACGGCAACGGCGTGGCGCGCAGTTTCAACAGCGGTGAAGACTGGCTCAATGTCAATTTGGGACTGGTCAACCGCACCATCAACGGCCTCTCCATCGACCCCGACACTAGCGCCCGCATCTATGCCGCCACCAACGGCGGTATTTTTGTCAGCAACAACAGTGGCAGCAACTGGTTCAGCCTGCACCAAGACCTCAGCGGCTTTACCACCTATGCACTGCATGTGGATAACGCCGTTCGCGAGGACGAGGACGAGGAACGGCGCATGTATGCGGGCACGGCGCGCGGCATCTTCTACAGTCATGACAACGGCGATACTTGGGACCTGGCCCCGGAGACCTCCAACTTCGGCTCCTTCGTATTTGCCAGCGACCCCGACCCGGACAACGAGCTGGTTTACGCCGCCACCTCCAGCGGCCTGTATCGCTCCATCAACGGTGGTGCCAGCTGGAGCCAGGCCAACGGACAGGATGAAACGCGCCTGTTCACCCGCTTTCTCACCATGGTGTTGCTGGATGAAAACGAGCCCGGTGTTCTCTATGTGGGAACACGCGGCGGCGGTATCTACAAAGCCACCCAGATCACCCAGGATATTCAGTTCGAACCCATCAACGACGGCCTGTTGAATGTCGTCATCAACGACTTGATCATCGACACCGACAGCAACCCCAGTATTCTCTACACCGCCACCAACGACGGCTTTTACCGCCGCAGCACCGACCTGGTCAGCGACTGGGAAAAACTGCGCGACGGCGCCACCTTCTCCAGCGCTTTGGCCGACGAGGGCGGCGCCACCAAGACGCTTTATATCACCACCCCCGGCAGCATCTTTCGCTCTGAAAACGGCGGCGCCAGCTGGGCCTCGGTGACCCCGGGCATCAGCTCCAGTGACGTCTACACCTTCCAGGTGATCCGCGACCTGGTCACGCCGACCCAGAGCCGCATCTTCGCCGGCACCGCCAACGGCATTTATTCCACCCGCGCCAACGACGCGGTGGCCGATGCGCTCTGGTCCATCGCCGACAGCGGCACCTCGGGCTTCAAGATCACCAGCATCGCCGTCGACGGCGACAACTACGATCCACCGCGCCTGTGGGCGGGCTCCACCGACCAGGGCCTCTACGTCTCGGTGGACGACGGCCAGAACTGGATCAGGAGCAACACCGGCCTGGACAACTACAATATCCAGGCCCTGGCGGTGGACACCACCACCTTCCCCCCCATCGTCTACGCCGCCACCCTGGGCGGGGTCTATGTCAGCACCGATGCCGGCAGCAACTGGGCGGCGCTGAACAACGGCCTGACCAATCTGTCGGTCTACAGCCTGGCGCTGGACATCGCCGCCACCCCCAAAATCCTCTATGCCGGCACCGCCGACGGCGTCTACCGCAGCAGCGACCAAGGACGCAATTGGGTGCCGGTGAGTATCGGCCTGCCTGACGATGTCGACATCGTCGACCTGGCCATCAACCCGAACAACGATGACCAGATCATCGCCGCCAGCGCCTCTGAAGGTTTGTACCGCAGCCTCGACCAGGGCCTGAGCTGGACGTCACTGAACACTAACAGCACAGTCAGTGATAACGACATCTTTGACATCGCGCAGCATCCCGGCACGCCCGGCACGTTCTTGGTCGCCGCCAAAAACGGGGTGCATCGCATCAGCGACGCCTTCGGCGCCTGGAGTTGGGCGGCCATCAACAGCGGTATCGACGGCCTGAGCGTCTACTCAGTGGCCTACAATCCGGACGCAAGCACCGAGCTGTTCGCCGGCGTCGATACCGACGGGGTCTATAAATCCACCGATGACGGCGCCAGCTGGAGCTTGATGAGCAATGGACTGGAATCGCTGACCAACAAGATGGTGGCGCTGGACACCCAAGTCGAACGGCCGGAATGGCAACTGCAGGACGCCACCGCCATCGACAACATGGGCCGCATCGTCGGCACGGGGCTGCTCAACGGCACGTCGCACGGCTACCTGCTCACGCCGGTGCTGGGCACCGCCAGCGCCGATGTGGCGCTCACCATGACCAGCACCCCGGAGACGCTCAAGGCCAACATCCCCATGACCTTCGAAATCACCATCACCAACAACGGCCCGGACGCCGCCAACGACGTGCAGTTCACTGACTGGCTGCCGCCCAACGTGCTGTACCGGCATTCGGCCGCCAGCCAGGGAGTCTGCAGCGCCGCAACAAGCGCCGAGCCGCCGCTATTGCGTTGCAACATCGGCGTTATGGACGTAGGCGACAGCGTCAATGTCTCCATCTCGCTGGAACCGCAGCAGACCGAACTCCAGATACGCAATATCGCCCGCGTCAAGGCCAACGAGCACGATCCCGACTTCAGTAATAACACGGTCGGCGAGAACCGCACCATCACCATCGATGAGTGTTTCATCGCCACCGCCGCCTACGGCTCATTCCTGCATCCGTATGTCACCGAGCTGCGCGCCTTTCGTGATGATTACCTGCTCAGCAACCGCCTGGGACGTTGGTTCGTGGATTTTTATTATGAACACTCGCCACCGATCGCCGCGCGCATCGCCGAGGACGAGACCCTACGCTGGCTGGCGCGCCTGGTACTGGCGCCCCTGGTGTATACCGTAATGTATCCCGGTTGGGCGTTCACCGGCGTTTTGCTGTTGCTGACGGGCTATGGCTACCGCCGCCGCCACGTCAAACAATGGAAGGCTTACGCGCCGTAATCCACCGGCCACAGCCTGGCCGCGCCGCGCACCCCGCTGGAATCGCCGTGTTTGGCCGGCAGTAAGTGGGTGGCCACGGTATCGGAGAATACCCACTGCGCCCATAACTTGGGGACGCGGTGATAAAGACTGCAGATGTTGGACACACCGCCACCCACCACAATCACCTCCGGGTCGAGGATATTGATCACCCCGGCGAGGGCGCGCGCCAGGCGGTCTTCGTAACGCGCCATGGTCTGCTCGGCCAGGTGATCCCCCTTTTGACAGCGCAGGGCGATCTCATTGGCGCTGAGGCGTTGGCGGGTCAGGTCGTAGTGGTCGCGACTCAGGCCGGCGCCGCTCAGATAGGTCTCGATGCAGCCGCGTTTGCCGCAGTAACAGGGCGGACCGCGGCGTTCGTCCCAGCGCGGCCAGGGGAGGGGATTGTGGCCCCACTCGCCGGCGATGGCGTTAGGCCCTTTTAATACCCGCCCGTTGACCACGATGCCCCCACCGGTGCCGGTGCCGATGATCACGCCGAACACCGTGCCCGCGCCTTCGGCCGCGCCATCGATCGCCTCTGAGAGTGTGAAGCAATCGGCATCGTTAGCCAGGCGCACCGGCCGTTCCAAGGCCGCGACCAGATCCTGTTCCAGGGGCTTGCCGTTGAGCCAGGTGGAATTGGCGTTTTTTATATGCCCGTTGGCAGGCGAGATCGCCCCCGGGGTACCGATGCCCACTGTGCCCTTACGGCCGGCGTATTGTTCCGCCTCCTCCACCAGGGAGGTGATCAAGGCGATGCTCTCGTGATAATTGCCGCGCGGCGTGAGCACGCGATGGCGGAACAGCTCGCGGTCGTCTTCCGCCAAGGCGATCACTTCCGTCTTGGTGCCCCCCAGGTCAATACCAATGCGCATAGTCATGACTGATCTCCCGCTAACAAACGCCGAAATTCCCCCCAATCAAAGGCGGCACCGGGATCGCTCTTGCGCCCCGGCGCGATATCGCAATGTCCCACAATGCGCTCCGGCGTGATACCCGGATAGGCCGCCATCAATCCGCGCGTTACCTGCGCCAAGCGCCGGTACTGGATCGGCTCATAGGGCTCGTCGTCACAGCCCTCCAACTCGACGCCGATGGAAAAATCATTGCAACGTTCACGTCCCTGAAAACAGGAGACGCCGGCGTGCCAGGCGCGTTTAGCAAACGGCACGAACTGCAGCAACTCACCGTCACGCCGGATCAACACATGGGCGGAGACCCGCAATTCGGCGATCTCGGCGAAATAGGGATGGGCAGCGGGATCGAGCCGATTACAGAACAAGTCCTCGATATAACACCCGCCGTACTGGCGCGGCGGCAGACTGATGCCGTGCACCACCAGCAACGAAATAGCCTCCCCAGCCGGCCGCGCGTCGCAGTTGGGCGATGTCAGTCGCCGCGCCTGCCGCAACCATCCCCGCTCTATCATGGTCATGGTAACTGTTTGTAGCACCTGTAAAAGATGCCAGTCTAGCGGAAAAATCGCCGCTGCAAAGCAGGCCCCGGCCGCGCCCACCCAGAACGGTCGGCGTAAAACACAAAGCCCGCTCGCGGCGGGCTTTGTTCTTAATTCATATTTTTAAGCTGACTCAACAGCTTACGGCACTATTCCGGACCCGGATCACGACATCGACCCCCTCCGCCTCGGTCCCGGACGGCAGTGGCGGCAGCTCACCCAAGGACAGCGAATCCGGCGCCATGTCCATCAACTCGCCGGTATCCACATTGTAGAAATGATGATGCGGCGTGGTGGTGGGATCGTAAAACACCCGGCTCGGATCGACGATCACCTCGCGCACCAGCCCCTTCTTGGCGAATAGGCCCAGGGTGTTGTAAACAGTCGCTTTGGAGACGATGGAGCGCTTTTTATTCACCATGACAAGCACCTGGTCGGCCGAGACATGTTGCGGCTCGGCAAACAAAACCTGTGCAATTTCAACGCGTTGCTGGGTCGGATTGACCCCCTTGTGGCGCATCAGGTCAATCACTTCGGCGCGTGAGCGCGGGTATTTATCCATCATAGGCCTTTTGACTCAGTCTAAACCGGTAGGTAATTAGCTTACGACATCAAACAATTATGTCAACTTCAGTATCGGCATCAAGGCCCCGGCACATAAGCCGAGGGCGCCAGGATCGGCGTTCGCGCCAGCATCAAATCCGCCAACAGGCGCGCCGAGGCGGGCCCGATGGCCACCCCGTTGCGGAAATGACCGGCGCTGAGGTAAAGATTCGCCACCTTGGGGTGGGGGCCGATATAGGGGATGCCCTGCGGTGAACCGGGCCTGAGTCCCGCCCAATGGTTCACCAGGGGATAATCGCGCAGGGCCGGGATGAGGGCCTCGGCTGCCGCCTGCAACTCGCGGCGCGCGTCCGCGGTCGGCGTCTTGTCGAAACCGACATGCTCCAGAGTGCTGCCGGCCAGGATATGGCCATCGCGGCGCGGGATCACGTAATGGCCGCCGGCTAGCACGATACGCCGAACCAGATCCGGCGCGGCGCGGTAGAGCAGCATCTGTCCCTTGACCGGCTCGACCTGCAACTCGACCCCCAGGCCCTCCAGCAGCGGCCGGCTCCAGGCGCCGCCGGCAACCACCACCGCCTCGGCATGACAGTCCCGGGTGGCGGTCCTGACGCCCCGAACCCGGCCCTGCTCGATCAACAGCCGCTCGGCCGGACACTGTTCGAGCACGTGCACCCCCAGTGCGGCACAGCTCTTGGCCAGCGCCTGCATCATGCGCGGATTACGCAGTTGAGCGATATGCGGCAGCCACACCCCCGGCTTCGCCTCACCCAGGCGCGGCTCGATCGCAGCGGCTTGCGCCGCAGACACTTCCTCCAGTTCGACCTGGTGCTCCCGCCCCCAGGCCAAGGCCGCGCCGCGATCGTCCGGCGCCAGAATCAATAAACCGCTTTGCAGGTATTCCGGATCCAGTCCGGATTCGGCTTGAATCCGGCTCACGAGCTCAGGGTAATGACGCTGACTCCACGCCGCCAACGCCGTCACCGCCTCGGGATAACGCCAGGGATAAAGGGGCGAGAGAATACCGCCGCCGGCCCAGGACGACTCACGGCCCGCCCTGCCGCGCTCCACCACGGTGACCTTGGTGCCCGCCAATGCCAACTCGCGCGCCAGCAACAAGCCGGTCAGCCCGGCGCCGATAATCACAGTGCTTTTCATGGTGTGAATTATTTCACATTTTCACGCGCCGCGACGGCCGCCGGAACCGTTCATCGCGTCAGTCGCACCACTCGATCCTTTGCCGAGCACTACTGACTCAACATTACCCCAGCCGGCCCGATAAGGAAGTGCAGATACTTTGAAAACCATGGTGAATTACGTGATAGCAGGAACCCGAAAAGCCGACAGCAACAGCGCCCAACGCGGTTTTACCTTGGTGGAGCTGATGATCACCTTGGCCGTCGCCGCTATCCTGATGAGCCTGGCCGTCCCGAGTTTCACCAGCACCATCAAAAACAACCGCCTTACCACACAGGCCAACGATCTCATCGCTACGCTCAATTATGCCCGTAGCGAAGCCATTCGGCGCGGCGCCAATGTCTCTGTCGACAGCAACGATGCTTCAGCCAACTGGCACAACGGCTGGGTCGTGAAAGACAGCAGCAACAATATCCTGCGTAACCACCAGGCTTTCGAGGGCAGCAGCACACTCGTTGCCGCCTCCAGCGTCAGCAGCTTGAGCTACAGGAGCACCGGGTTTTTGAGCGGCAGCTCCGCGATCACCTTCACACTATGCGACGACCGCAGCGGCGAAACCGGCCGGACAATCAGTATCTCTCTGACCGGGCGACCCAGCGTCAGCAACTATACCTGCGACAGCTAGGAGGCGTAATAAGAATGTATCGAAAAAAACACAACGCCGGTTTTACCATGATAGAAGTGCTGATCACGCTCATTATTCTATCGCTGGGACTGCTGGGCTTGGCCGGCATGCAGGCCACCGGGCTAAAGAGCAACCACGAAGCCTATATGCGCAGCCAGGCCACTTTATTAGCCTATGACATGAGCGATCGCATGCGCGCCAATATGGCCGGTGTCAGCGCCGGTAATTACAACAATATTTCAGGCATTCCGCAGTCCTACACCGATTGCGAGTCCAACGCGTGCACGCCGGCACAAATGGCGGTGTTCGACACTTATCAATGGAACACCGCGCTGGCGGACAAGCTCCCCTCCGGACAGGGAACGGTAACGACGTCAGGCGGCATCTCCACCCTCTCGGTGATGTGGGATCACGAGCGCAGCGGCGCCAGCGGCACCGACTGCGACCCCGATGATGCCGACGACCTTAAATGCTTCCAGGTGGAGTTGGAGTTATGACAGACCGCACAAATCACGTGTCACAGCAACGCGGCTTCTCCATGGTGGAACTCATGGTGGCAATCGTCGTCAGCCTCCTGTTAATGACCGGCACTATTCAGATCTTCGCCAATAACAAGCAGACCTATCGGGTACAGGAAGCACTGTCACGGTTACAGGAGAACGGGCGCTTCGCCGTGAACCTGTTGACCAAGGATATACGCATGGCGGGGTTCGCCGGCTGTGGTGATATCGGTGTAGCCACCAACATTGCCGATGTCGATGGGGACGGAGTACCTGATCAAGCGGGTGACGTTTCGACTGCCGGTATCGATGGGCGAGAAGAAGCCGGCCTGCCTGTCGCCATCACCGATACAGTCCAGCTCACCGCAGCTGATGTCTATGACGGCACCGACGTCATTCTTATAAAACGAGGCAGTGACACCGGCGTACGCCTGGTCGGCAACATGACCGCGGATAACGCCAACATCCAGCTGGACGCCGTTACCGCCGCCGGGCTCTTTGCGCCAGATGACATTTTGGTTATATCCGATTGCGAAGACACCGACGTCTTTGCCGCCAACAACGTCTCATCAGGCAGCGGCAAGATCACTATCGCCCACTCCAATTCCGTCAACATAAACAACAAGCTGTCAAAGGCCTACGGCGCCGACGCGTCTGTCATGAAGATGGAAAGCTTCGTCTATTACATCGGCATCAACGCCTCGGGCGGGCCTTCGCTCTACCGCAAGAGACTCAGCAACGTCAATGTGGTCACAGAAGAGCTTATCGAAGGCGTGGAAGACATGGAAATACTATACGGCGAGGATACGAATGGCGACCAAACGGCGGACACCTATATCTCCGCAGCCAGCGTCACGAACATGGTCGATGTCGTCAGCGTGCGTCTCACGCTGACCCTGCGCACGCTCGACGACAATGTCTCCCTGACCGCCGGCGGCGGCGACAACCGCATCCGCCGCACCTTCAGCTCCACCATCACTATTCGAAACCGGGTTTCTTAATCCCTATGGTTACAGCGATGAGAAAACAAGACACATCACTTCAAAACGGTCAAGGCGGCGCCGCCCTCATTGTCAGTCTTCTGCTCCTGCTGGTCATGACAATCATCGGCGTCACCGCCATGCAAACCAATATTCTAGAAGAGAAAATGGCCGGCAATGATCGCGATATTTCACTGTCTTTACAGGCGGCTGAAGCAGCGCTACGTGCCGGCGAAGCCACCATTGAAGGAATCGTCTCACCGGCCGCCGCATTTAACGGTGAGACAGGCGGGCATTACCCGGAAGGCAGTGATGTCAACGTATTCTCGGATGCCACCTGGACGGCGGACAACTCCTTGGAATACGGGGCGGACATCGAGAATATCGGAACCAGACCCCGGTACATTATCGAGTTTGTCGGAGAAATAGGCACCGGCACCAGCGACGTTAATATCGGTGGCTATGGCGAGACATCCGGCCAGGGCACGCTCAACAGCTTTCTTATCACAGCGCGAGGAACCGGCGGTTCAGACACGACGGTCACCTTACTACAAAGCTATTACGCCAAACGTTTTTAATCAGCATCACAGGCCGATGACGGGAGAAACATCATGAAACATCGTAAGCACTCGTACCAACACGTTTTGGCCGTGACAGTTTGCGTGATTTCCGCCACCTTATTTCAATCCCGGGCGCTTGGTGCGCCGGGCTCACTATCCGATCAGCCCTTGTATGTAGGCCCCGCCGTTGAGTCTAACATTTTCATGCTTAGCGACGACTCGGGCAGTATGGACTGGGAGGTTATGACTACAGACACTGACAATGGCGGCCGCTTTACCGGCAGCCAGCCTGACGGCAGCAATCCGGTCGGCGCAGGTGACGTCAAGCACCGCGACAGCAATGACGATGGGTCAGCCAATTGCAGTTTCTCCGACAGCTACTCTTCTGACGGCTATATCTATATCGTGGAGTGGGGCAGCAACGCCTACAGTGATAACGGTAACGACTGCTATACCGCGGACGACCAGGCCTGGCGCATCCGCAACAGCGACTTCAATCCGCTCTATTTCGACCCAACCAAGACCTATGAACCCTGGGACGGCAAAGACATCAATGGAAATCCCTTCGACAATATTGATATTACCAATGCCCCCGACGATCCCTACAATCCCCAGGAAACCATTAACCTCCTGACAGACAACTCTAACTGGGCGGGTGCCGGGCTTGCCCGACTTACGAGCGATCGCGATGGCGACGGCAACCCGGATGGATTCTATTTCTATACCTGGACTGATGATGGTGACGGAATCTTTGAAAACGGCGAAGAGACTGAATACAAGATCCGCGACATTACCGACGCCCAAGCGGTTACCTGGCTGGGAGAAGGCAAAACCGCCGCCGATGTAAAACAGAATTTCGCCAACTGGTTCGGCTATCACCGCAAACGCGAATTTGTCGCCAAGTACGCCCTCAGTAAGGCCATTGTGGACCTTACCGGCGCACGCGTCGGCTACGGCAGCATCAATAACAATAACAACGTCAAGATCGAGGTCGCGTCATTGAACTTGGAGCCCGACGTCGGGAATAAAAAGGCGCTGTTCGACAAGCTCTACTCCACGAACTCATCGGGCGGGACGCCGTTACGACAGAACCTGAGAAATGTGGGGAGATATTTCGACTATGTCAACAACAGCTTTTTTGGCGACACCGGCGACTACACCAATCCCATTCTTCCGGCCGGTGAATACGGTATGTGCCAGAAGAACGTCAGCATATTGATGACCGATGGTTTCTATACCGGCTCCAGCCCCAGTATAGGCAATGCCGACGGCGACGGCGACACGGCATTTGATGGCGGCGCCTATAGCGATACGTATTCCAACACCCTCGCCGACGTCGCCATGCACTACTATGAAAATGATCTGTCCGCGCTTTCCAACGAGGTCCCCACGTCCGCGAGCGATAGCGCATCCCATCAGCACATGAACACAATCACGGTCGCATTCGGCGTCAGCGGTACACTGAATCCGGCAACGGATGATCCGACAGCAGGCGGTTTTAGTTGGCCCGATCCCGACGACGGCAATGACGAAAAGATCGACGACCTTTGGCACGCCGCCTATAACGGCCGCGGCGATTTCTTCAGCGCCCAAAATCCCGATTCGCTGGTCACCGCCATCCAAGCCGCCGTCAACACCGCCTCCAAGGGCACCAGCACGGCGGCGGCGGTGGCCTTCAATACCACCACCCTAGATACCGGCTCGGTGGTTTATCAAGCCAAATTCAACCCGTCCGAAAACTGGAAGGGTGAGCTTATCTCTAGCGATCTTGCCGGCGACGGCAGCATTGCCGAGTCACCCACTTGGAATGCCGGCAATGTGCTAAACACCCAATCACACGCATCCCGGGTTATATTGACCTACAAGAGAGATACCGGGACGCCCGGCAATTCCACCGGCATTGCCTTCAAGACGCTTGCCAACCTGGCCTCAAGCCAACAGGACGACCTCAATATGGGACCGTCCGGCGCGGACGGAGAAGGACAGGCGCGTATCGATTATCTGCGTGGCGACACCTCCGACGAATCCCAGGACCTGTTTTTCCGTGACAGGACAAATGTACTGGGCGACATCGTCCATTCGAATCCCGTGTATGTGGGCAAACCCCAGTCCGGCTATCCCAATACCGCCACCTTCGGCGACGGCGTTTACTCAGATTTCGTGGCCGCCAACGAAGACCGCGGAGGAATTATTTATGTCGGCGCCAATGACGGCATGTTGCACGGCTTCAACGAAGACGACGGCAGCGAGGCCATGGCCTTCATCCCCAACGCCTTGTTTTCATCATCCGCAGGCGAAGGGTTGCATTACCTCACTGACCCTTCCTATTCGCATAGATACTATGTCGACCTGAGCCCGACCGTTCAGGACGTGTACATCGACGGTGCCTGGAAAACCGTGCTGGTCGGGGGCCTGCGCGCCGGCGGCCGCGGCATCTTCGCGTTAGACATTACCGACCCCAGCTCATTCGCGGATGCCAATGCCGGCGACATCGTGATGTGGGAGTTCGATAGCAGTGATGATGCGGATCTCGGCTATACCTTTAGTCAACCCACCATCACCCTGCTCGAAAACGGCAAATGGGCAGCCATCTTCGGCAACGGCTATAACAGCACCGGGGACGGCCAGGCCAGCCTGTTTATCTTGTATCTGGAGGACGGCATGGATGGCGAGTGGTCCAATGGCGATTACATCGAGATCAAGACCGGGGTTGGCACGCTGGCCGACAAGAACGGACTCTCGTCATCCGCCGTGGTCGACGCCGACGGCGATGGTCGCGCCGACCGTGTCTATGCCGGTGACTTGGAAGGTAATCTATGGGCCTTCGATATCAGCGGCAGCAATCCCAGTCAATGGGGGGTTGCCTATAAACAGGGCAATACACCAAAACCTCTATTTATCGCGGCGAACAGCGGTGGCACTGCGCAAGCAATCACAACCAAGCCCATTGTCGCCACGCAAACGGCGTCCGTCAGCGGCAATCCGGACCCTAGCCTGATGGTATTCTTCGGTACCGGACAATTTATCGTCGACGGCGACAAAACCACCAGCGACACCCAGAGCTTCTACGGCGTATGGGACAGCGGCACGAAAGAGCTGACCCGCTCAGACCTGACGCAGCAAACCCTGACTGCATCAGGGTCCGTGCGCACCACGTCGGATAACGTAGTGGCGTACAGCAACAGCAACCACGGCTGGTTCCATGATCTACCTACCAGCGGCGAACGGGTGGTGGTCAATCCAAAAATCCGCGGCGAATTCGTCTTCTACAACACCTTGATTCCAGGCACCCAACTCTGTCAACCGGATGGCTACGGCTGGCTGATGGCGGTCAAACAGGTCGACGGCACCATGTCGGACACCGCCCTGTTTGACACCGATGGCGACGGCGACGTCGACGGCGACGACGCCCAGGCCGCCGGCGTCCAACTGACCGATATTCCGGCCGGCTCGAACTTCCTCGGCGATATGATGTATACCCCCGACGACGAAGGCAACATTGACGCCCGCCGGGTCGACGTCGGTATCAGCGGCGATTCGGGGCGGCTTTCCTGGCAGGAACTTTTCGCCCAATAGGACCGACTTTAATCTGACACTCTTAATGACGGAATTCAATTATGAAGAAACGCAGTCTCAGTTTAGCAGCCTTGTTTTTGCCGCTCATCTTGCCAGTCGGCTTGTTGGCGGCTCAATTACCAAGCCATTACCCGGACCACTTCGATAACGTCGGCATCATCGACGATATCGACGCGCGCCAAAGTAGAATCGTGATATACGACACCCTGATGCGACTCCCCGCAGGCGTAGCGGTGCACAGCCCAAGCCGTCAAGTCGGACTGGTCAGCGAGCTGCGCAAGGGCATGAAGGTCGGCTATAGTTATCGGCGGGAAAACCGCAGCAAGAACCTTACCGATATCTGGATCCTGCCCGGCAACTACCCCCTGGGCGGTGACGAATAGAGCGGAACGTGTAGACTTCGTATAAGCGATCCGCCCAACCCGCCCGCTCAGCGAAACCCAGCGCATTGGCCACACAGAACTGAATCAAGAGAACTGAATCATGAGACATAGACAAGCCACCGGCTTCACACTGATTGAATTGATGATTGTCGTCGCCATCATCGGCATCCTCGCCGCCATCGCCTACCCGGCGTATCAGGACCAAGTACGCAAAGGCAAGCGCGCCGAAGGCCAGGCCGCCTTATTGGACATGATGGCGAAACAGGAGCGTTTTTACACCGACAATAACAGCTACACCACGGCCCTCACCGATCTCGGCTTTGAGGCCGATGCCAATGTTGATTCGCCCGAAGACCACTACAAACTGTCCGCGGCGGAGTGTAACGGCTCCATTTCATCCTGCGTGATTATCACCGCCGACCCGCAATTCGACGACGCGCTATGCGAAAACCTGACGTACAATTCGCTGGCGACCAAAGGTATAACCGGCAGCGGCACCGTGGACAACTGCTGGTAAATCGCCATGACGCCAGGCCGATCCCGATGACGTAAACGGCCGAAATAAATTAGAAAATCCTAATAAACCGCTCATCGGCCACCCGCCGCCTTTCGGCACGCCGCCGTCCAAAACCCAATCATTTCCGCCGCCCTTTGTGCTAGCGTGCAAAAAAAGCGAGAAGGGATGCGCGGACAATGATTGGGGCTGTCTCGACCCGCCAGGCGGGTTTCACATTGATCGAAATATTGGTCACGATCGTCATTCTGTCGATCGGCTTGCTCGGCATCGCCGGCATGCAGGCCTCCAGCCTGCGCAACAACCACGCCGCCTATACCAAGACCCAGGCCGCCAATCTGGCCATGGATATGGCCGATCGTATTCGCGCCAATCCCGGTGCCCGGGCCGAATACGTCGGCTTCGACACGGGCACCAACGTCCCGGCAGATCCCGGCTGTATCGGCACCGGTTGCACGGCCGAGCAGCTGGCCGACTTCGACATGCGTCAGTGGAGCATCCCCATCCTCGGCACCAACGGTACCACCGTCACCGAAACCACCAAACCCGCCCTGCCCGACGGCCGCGGCATGATCGGAACAGACAACGGCCGGTACGTCGTCACCCTGCTCTGGCGTGAACCGGCCTTTGACGCGGACATGACCCGTACCCAATGCATCGCCGACCAGGACCCCGAATTCGCCTGCTTTCAGATGAGGTTCCTGCCATGATGAAGCTGCCGCGTACGCAATCCGGCATGTCGCTGGTGGAACTGATGATCGCCATCACCCTCAGCCTGATTCTCAGCCTGGGCATCATCCAGATCTTCAGTTCCAGCAAACAGACCAGCCGGGTGCAGAATGAACTGGCGCGGCTGCAGGAGAACGCCCGTTTCGCCTTGGACCTGCTCAGCAGCGACATCCGTATGGCCGGCCAGTTGGGATGCAACAGCAATGTGCATGTCAACGACAGCAGCAACGGCAGCCTTGGCCCTTTCAGCCACGGCATCCGCGGGTATGACTATGCGGGCACCGACGACATCAAGCTGACCGCCGATGGCAGCCTCAACAATGTGATCGACGGCACTGACGTCATAATGGTGATCGCCGCCGGCGCCAACGCCGTTTCGGCCACCAGCACGACGGCGGCGGTCACTGCCGGCAGCATCGCGCCCATCGCCGACATTGATGAGGGCGATCCGGCCATCGTCAGCGATTGTGAGACCGCCGACCTGTTCATTGCCGGCGCGCGTGAGCCAAACAGCAACATCCTCCCCGTCAAGGGCGCGACCTTGAGCAAGACCTACTCCGACAATGCGGAAATCGCCAAACTCGACTACACCGCGTATTACCTGCGCGCGGACGCCGACGGGGTACGCAATCTCTATCGTTCCTACGTCAACAACCTGAATAACAACCCCGGCATCAGAACCGAGGCCTTGCTGGCCGGGGTGGAGGATTTCCAAATCCTATACGGCCAGGATATCAACGGTGACGGCAGCAATATCCGCTACGTAGACGCCGACAATGTTGATCCCACCAATCCTGTGGCTGACATGAGCGATATCATCAGCGTACGCATCCATCTGCTGCTCGCCACCACGGAAGACAACCTGGCACCGCAACAGCCCCAGCCGCAGCAATACTGGTTCATGGATGACCTGCAAACGGCCGCGGCCGGTGACCGGCGCCTGTTCCGCAGCTTCACCACCACCATTCAACTCCGCAACCAAGGCATCGGCACATGATGAATAGACAACGCGGCTCGGCCCTCATCCTTGCCCTGCTGATCCTGTTGGTGATGACCATGCTGGGCATCACCGCCATGAGCACCTCCACACTGGAGGAAAAGATGGCCGCCAATGACCGCAATCAAAAACTTGCCTTTCAGAACGCCGAACTCAAACTGGCCCAAAGCGAATCCGAAGTACGCGATTACGATTGGAATGTGGACGTCAGCGGCGTGCTCGATGCCGAGGCCGCCCATCCCGGACTCTACGGTGAGGGCACATCCCCGAATTATTACGAGCCGGCCACCTGGACCCCGGAAGCGGATCTGTGTGAAACCGTTGAAAACAATCTCGCCGACAACAAGGCCTGCCGCATCGTCCAGGTAATGGACGTGCCGCCGCCCCTGGAACAGGGCGGCGGCTACGGCCAACTGAGCCAGTCCAACATGCCCGCGGCCAAGCTCAGAATCACCGCCCAGGGCCGGGACGCCAGCGGCGGCGCGCGCGTCATGGTGCAAAGCACCTATGAAAAGAACATCACCCCATAAGAATTCGGATAATATCGTGAGCAGAAAAAAACAACACGTTACCAGCGCCACCTTTGCCTACGCTTTCACCTTGCTGACGCTCGGCCTGCCCACCGCCCAGGCCGCGCCCGGCACCCTGGCGCAACAACCTTTATTTCTCACCAACAACGTCCCGCCCAATGTTCTTTTTGTTAACGACAACTCCTTCAGCATGAGTTGGGAGATCCTTTTCCCCGGCGGAGAGCTGGGTGCCGACGGACGGCTGTCGGAAAATAGCGACAATCTCACGCCGCCACTGATTCACAACACGACCTGTACGCTGAATTCCGAGATTGACACCGAAGAAAAGATTGCGGAGCATTACCGCGCCAGGCAATACGGACGCATCCTCCAGATCTCAAGTAACGAGTGCACTCAAACTGTCGCCGAAGAGGAGTGGCGCGCACGTACCCGTGCCTATAATCGCCTCTACTTCGATCCCCAACGTCAGTATGAACCGTGGCCCGGCTATAATAATTCCAGCATTACCCAGGCGCCGATTGATCCGACGACATTCGATTGGGACTCGGAATCGCCCACTGCCGGAAGCTACGTGAATCTGACCAGCGACTCTGCGCTACTAGTAAATGGCAATCGCAGCGGCTATTACGCAACCTCAGAATGGACAAACTGGTGCGCCAGCAACCAATCGACGGCGGGCACCTGCAAGGGTTGGCGCTACTACACCTGGATTGACAGTGACAGCGAAGACGATATCGACGAAGGTGAACTTTCGATTCACTGGATCAAGGACCAGGATGACGCAACCAAACAGAATTTTGCCAACTGGTTCACCTACCATCGCAAACGCGAATACGTGGCCAAATACGCCATCGCCAAGGTGATCAGCGAGACTAACGGCATGCGGATGGGCACCGCGACGATTAATCTTCCCCCGGAAGGCCCCTCAGGGAGGGTTCCGATTCAGCCGGCCGATAGTGACAAGGAAACTCTACTAGATGCTGTATTCAAAACTGACGTTACCGCCAGAACGCCTTTACGCAGCGCCCTGGAAAATGCCGGCAAATATTATAAGAACGGTGATTTCTTCGGTACCGCACACGATCCTATCTTGCCGGATCCGGCCGGTCAGTGTCAGATCAATAATACTATCCTCATGACCGACGGCTATTACGATGGAGATGAGTTTGATACACCAGAGTTTGCAACCCTGGCCGACGCTGCGGAATTCTACTACCAAGACTTGCGCAGTTTAGAAGGTGAACAGCGCATGCACACCTATACTGTAGCCTTCGGTGTACAGGGAACATTGGACCACGATACCGACGTTTATGCCGACGATTTCACCTGGCCGGACCCTACCATCTCGGATGCCGCCAAGATCGACGACCTGTGGCATGCCGCCGTCAACGGCAACGGCCTGTTTCTGAGCGGCGACAACTCCGATGAGCTGGTGGAATCCCTGCGTTCGGCGCTGAACGATATTGACCAGCAGATCGAAAGCGCCACCTCCGTCACCGGCTCGTCGTTCCGACTGGACGACGATTCCTTGATCTATGTGAGCCGCTTCAATGCCGCGGACTGGACGGGCGAGTTGTTGGCCTACTCGATGGACAGCAGCGGCAACCTGACATTGACCTGGAGCACCGACTCGACCCTAGCGAACGAGGACCATAGCACCCGCGAAATCATCACCTTCGACGGCGCTGACGGAGTGGCATTTAACTGGAATGACGGTTCCTGCAGCAACTGCATCAGCAGCGCCATGAACGAGGCCCTGTCCCTCACCTCGGACGGCACGTTGGACCCCGACCTGGGCCAGGCGCGGCTGGACTACCTGCGCGGCAAGCCCAGCGATGAATTTGCCGACGTTGCCTTCCGACCACGCGCTGCGCTGCTGGGCGACATTGTCAACAGCAGCGCGGTGTATGTAGGTGCCCCCGCCAGCTTCTATCCCAACAGCGACCCCTTCGGCGTCGAAGAAAACCGCTTTTTCGATTTCTGGGACGCCAATAAAGGGCGCACGCCCCTGCTCTACGTCGGCGCCAACGACGGCATGCTGCACGCACTCAACGCCAACACAGGGGAAGAGGTATTCGCCTATGTGCCGGAAACCCTGTTCGCGGACCTGCCGCTGCTGACCGATCCGGCCTACAACCACCGTTTCTATGTCGACAACACCCCCAGCGTCAGCGATGTCTACACCAACGACGCCTGGCGCACCGTGCTGGTGGGCGGCCTGGGGGCCGGCGGGCGCGGCGTGTATGCCTTGGATATTACCGACCCGCTCAATCAGTCAGCCACGCCCGTCGAGGCCTACGCCGCGCAACGGGTACTGTGGGAATTCAACCACGGCGACGACGAGGACCTGGGCTACAGCTTCAGCCGCCCCGTCATCGCCCTGACCAAGCAAGGCTGGGCGGCCATCGTCGGCAACGGCTCTAACTCCTCCGATGCGGCCGATGACAACGGCACCGCATCCTTGTTTATTCTTTACCTGGACGCGGACCTCAGCGATGCCGGTGAGTGGGACCCGGGTACCGACTATCGCAAGATCGACACCGGTGTCGGCGGCGTCGACGCGGCCGAGAACGGCCTGTCCTCACCCACCGCCGTGGACACCGACGCCGACGGTTATGTCGACCGCGTCTATGCCGGCGACCTGCACGGCAATCTGTGGGCCTTTGATCTCACGGATGCCGACGACGCCAACTGGGACGTCGCCTACCAAGAAAGCGATGGCACACCCGTGCCGCTGTTCAAGGCCGCCGCGGCTGACGACACGCCCCAACCCATCACCGCCAAGCCGAGCGTCATCCGTCATCCCTTCCAACCCAGGGTCAGCGCCAACGGCCCCAATCTGATGGTGTATTTCGGCACCGGTCAGTATCTGACCACGGACGACCTGGGCGATACCGCCACCCAAAGCTTCTACGGTGTGTGGGACAGCGGCCGGATCGGCAGCGGCGACACACCCTTGAGCCGTGCCGTCTTGCATCAGCAGAGCATTATGAGCGGCCAGGCCCTGGGTGAGGATGTGCGCACCACCAGCGGCACGGCGGTGAATTACGAAGAGGGGCAATTCGGCTGGTATTTCGATCTCGGCCCGGACGCCGATTCGGCGGGCGAGCGCGTTATCAGCAATGCGGTCGTGCTTAACGACACCGTCTTTTTCAACACCTACATCCCCAGCATCGTGCCTTGCGACAGCGGCGGCAGCAGCTGGTTCATGTTCGTCGACGCGGCCTCCGGCGGCACGCCGCGCGCACCGGTCATCAGCATTAACAACGACACCGTGATGGACCTGGTGGACTTGGGCAGTGGCGACAGCCCACCGTCAGGCCTGTTGTTAGAAGGCGCGCTGAGCAGCCCGTCATTGAGCTTGGGCGCCGGCAACAGCGGCATCGGCGCCACCCTGATTCATACCCAGACGGGCATCGAGAATCTCGCCACCGATCTGGGCGCGGCCATGCTGGGCAGACGCCTGTCCTGGCGCGAATTGCGCCAGGAATAAAGCGCGCGGCGGGCGGCGGCTTATCGCAGCCCCTTGGGCATGGTGAAGACGACGTTTTCTTCCTTGCCGGCCAGCTGTGCCGCCGCGCCCATGCCCCAGGCCTCGAGGCGTTCCATCACCTCGTTCACCAGTACTTCCGGAGCCGAGGCCCCGGCGGTAATCCCGATCTTATCGGCATCCGCCAACCAATCGCGCTGAATCTCACCGGCGTTGTCGATGAGATAGGCGCGGGCGCCGAATTTTTCGGCGATTTCGCGCAGGCGGTTGGAATTGGAGCTGTTGGGCGAACCCACCACCAGGATTACATCGCTTTGCTCGGCCAGTTCCTTGACCGCATCTTGACGGTTCTGGGTGGCATAGCAGATATCGTCCTGGCGCGGCCCGACAATGGCGGGGAAGCGCTGTCTCAGGGCCTCGATCACCGCACGGGTGTCGTCCACCGACAGGGTGGTCTGGGTGACGAAGCCGAGACGTTGCGGATCCTTCACCTCCAGCGTCGCCACATCGGCGGGGGTCTCGACCAGATACATGCCGGCCTCGCCCTGGTACTGGCCCAGGGTGCCTTCCACCTCCGGGTGACCGGCATGACCGATCAGCACCACGCCATAACCATCGCGGGCGAAGCGTTCCACCTGCAGGTGCACCTTGGTCACCAGCGGGCAGGTGGCGTCGAACACCTTCAGGCCGCGGCGCTTGGCCTCGTCCCACACCGCCTTGGAGACGCCGTGGGCGCTGAAAATCACCGTGGCCTGGTCCGGCACCTCGTCCAGTTCTTCGACGAAGACGGCACCGCGCTGGCGCAGACCACCGACCACGAATTTGTTGTGCACCACCTCATGGCGCACATAGATGGGCGCGCCGAACAACTCCAGGGCGCGCTCGACGATGCCGATGGCGCGATCGACCCCGGCACAGAAGCCACGTGGATTGGCGAGTAAAACCGACATAACGAGTTCCTTAATTGGTTGCCTTGTGACGGCTGCTGAAGCTGTCGATGACCAACAACAGCGCCCCCAGGGTAATGGCTGAATCGGCGATGTTAAAGGCCGGCCAGTGACAGCTGCCGCCGCGGTTGCCGATCGCCTGGCCGAAAAACGGCAGGCAATCCTTGCTCAGATAATAGACATCGATAAAGTCCACCACATGACCGAGCCAGATGCGGTCGATGACATTCCCCAGTGCACCGCCCAGAATCAGCGCCAACGCCACCGCCAGGGGCCTGTCTTGGGGCCCGAGACGACGCAGCCAGTAGACGATGTATCCCGACACCAGCAGGGCCAGGACGATGAAAAACCAACGCTGCCAACCGCCGGCCCCGGCGAGAAAACTGAAGGCGGCGCCGCTGTTGTAGGACAGGGTCAGGTTGAAGCCGGTAAACACCTGCTGCGGCATGTGCAGTTGCAGCGCGGCATTGGCCCACAGCTTGGTGACCTGGTCGAGCACGATCACCAGCAAGGCCAACCAGGTCCAGCGCAGCATGGAACGGCGTTGTTCAGGCAAAACGGCGCTGCTCTCCATCACCCACCACATTCTCAACACAGCGGCCGCACAGCTCCGCATGCTCGGCATGACGGCCCACATCCGCGCGGTGATGCCAACAGCGCACGCATTTACCGTGCGGCGAGGGCGCCACCGCGATCCAGAGTTCGTCGTTGGAATCCAGGCGGTAATGCGCCGCCTCGTCCGGCACCACGGTGGTGCCGTGAACGCGCGCCTCGGACGTGATCAAGGCAAAGCGCAGCTCGTCGCCCAACTGTTCCAACTGCGCCTTCAGTTCGCTGCCGCAGTAGAGCTCCACCTCGGCATCCAGCGAGCCGCCGATGCCGCCGGCGATGCGTAATTGTTCCAGTTCTTTCTTGACGTGCTCACGCACCTGCAGCACTTGTCTCCAGAAAGCGCCGCCGAATTCCTCGTCACTGATCTGCGGCAGCGGGTACCAGGTTTCGAGAAATACCGAGGCGCCGCGCTCACCCGGGATGTTGCTCCAGATTTCTTCACTGGTGAACGACAGGATGGGCGCCAACCAACGCGTCATGGCCTCGATGATGTGGTACATGGCGGTCTGGCAGGAGCGCCGCGCAATACTGTTTTCCCGGGTGGTGTACTGGCGGTCCTTGATCACGTCGAGGTAGAAACCGCCCAGGTCCACGGCGCAGAAGTTGTGCACCTTTTGATAGATCTGGTGAAACTCGTATGTGTCGTAGGCGGCCTTAACCTGCGCCTGCAGGGCGCTGGCCCGCTCCACCGCCCAGCGATCCAGGGCCAGCATCTGATCGGCCGGCAGGGCGTGCCGGGCGGGATCGAAACCGTTGAGATTGGCCAGCAAAAAACGCGCCGTGTTGCGCAGACGCCGATAGGCGTCGGCGGTGCGTTTCAGGATTTCATCCGAGACCGTCATCTCGCCGCGGTAATCGGTGGCCGCCACCCACAGGCGCAGGATGTCGGCGCCCAGGGAGTTGGCCACCTTCTGCGGCGCCACGATATTGCCCTTGGACTTGGACATCTTCTGGCCCTTGGCGTCAACGGTGAAGCCGTGGGTCAACACGGATTTGTAGGGCGCCGCCCCGCGCATGGCCACGCCGGTCAGTAATGAGGACTGGAACCAGCCGCGGTGCTGATCCGAGCCTTCCAGATAAAGATCCGCCGGCAAATCGAGTTCGTTACGCCGCGCCAGCACCGCGGCATGGCTGACGCCGGAATCGAACCAGACGTCGAGGGTGTCGCCGACCTTATCGTACTGCTCAGCCTCGTCGCCCAGCAACGCGGCGGGATCGAGCTCGAACCAGGCGTCGATGCCGCCTGCTTCAATGCGTGCGGCCACCTGCTCGATCAACGCCTGGGTGCGTGGGTGCAATGCGCCGCTCTCCTTGTGCACGAACAGGGCGATGGGCACCCCCCAGGTGCGCTGGCGCGAGATGCACCAGTCGGGGCGTTTTTCCACCATGCCCTCGATGCGCGCCTGACCCCAGTCGGGCAGCCATTGGGCGCCCTTGATGGCCTGCAGGGCCTGCCGGCGCAGTCCCTCTTGCTCCATACTGACAAACCACTGCGGCGTGGCGCGGAAGATGATGGGCGTCTTGTGGCGCCAGCAGTGGGGATAGCTATGACGCAGCGCCGCGGCGCGCACCAGTTTGCCTTGGCGCTCCAGCACCTCGATGACATGATCGTTGGCCTTGAACACATGCTCGCCGGCGAACAGCTCGGTACTGGGCAGGAACTTGCCGTCGCCGCCCACCGGATTATCCACCTTGAGTTTGTAGCGCGAACCGACCACGTAGTCGTCCTGGCCGTGACCGGGGGCGGTGTGCACCGCGCCGGTACCGGCCTCGGTGGTGACGTGGTCGCCGAGAATGATCGGCACCTCCCGGTCATAAAACGGATGGGCCAGCGCCAGGCCTTCCAGTTCCGCGCCTTTGCAATAGGCCACCACGCGGTAGTCGTTGATCTCGTAGCGGGCCAGGGTGTCCTTCACCATGGGCTCGGCGATCACCAGGCGCTCGGCGCCGTGCTCCGCGTCGCATTGGATGACCGCGTAATCCAGCTCGGGATTCAACGCGACCGCCTGGTTGGCCGGCAAGGTCCAAGGGGTGGTGGTCCAGATCACCACCGAGATCGGTCCTTCGCCTTCATGATCCTCGACATGGTGACAGCGCTGCATGAAGGCCTCGTCATCCAACACGGTAAAGCGCACGTCGATGGCGGGCGAGGTCTTGTCCTCGTATTCCACCTCGGCCTCGGCCAAGGCGGAGCCGCAGTCCACGCACCAGTGCACCGGCTTGTAGCCCTTGTGCAAATGGCCCTGCTCGATAATGCGGCCCAGGCTGCGCACGATGTCGGCCTCGAATTTGAAATCCATGGTGAGATAGGGATGGTCCCAGTCGCCGATCACGCCCAGACGTTTGAAATCCTCACGCTGCTGATCCACCTGTTTGGCGGCGTACTCACGGCAGGCCTCGCGGAAGGTCTTGGCGTCCACCTTGTGACCGGCCTTGCCCACTTTCTTCTCCACTTGCAGTTCGATGGGCAGGCCGTGGCAGTCCCAGCCCGGCACGTAGGGGGCGTCATAGCCGCTCATGGCCTTGGACTTGACGATGATGTCCTTCAACACCTTGTTCACCGCATGGCCGATGTGGATCTGGCCGTTGGCGTAGGGCGGGCCGTCGTGGAGGATGAATCTGTCGCGCCCTTCAGCGCGGGCGCGCAGCTTGCCATACAGGTCCATGGCCTGCCACTGCTTGACCATGTCCGGTTCGCGATTGGCCAGGTTGGCCTTCATAGGGAAGGCCGTCTTGGGCAGGTTCAGGGTGTGTTTGTAATCAGCCATGTCGTCCGTTGTTCTTTCAATCGTCGTTTAAATTCGTCATATCCAGCAAATTGGCTTCACCACTTGCTATTCGGTCCCCCTCTTCGCAAAAGAGGGGACAGAGGGGGATTTAAATCCCCCTCAGTCCTTTATGCCCTGCGGGTGCCCTTCAAGAAAGGGGGAAGCGGGTAGTGGCTTCGTTGTCACACCGCATTAGCCGCCAACATATATCCGTCATTCTTGCGATAGCCAGTTTAAATTCATCATATCCAGCAAGCTGGCTTCACCACTTGCCATTAGGTCCCCCTCTTTGCAAAAGAGGGGACAGGGGAGATTTAAATCCCCCTCAGTCCCCCTTTAGGAAAGGGGGAAGTAGGTAGTGGCTTCGTTGTCACATTGCGTTAGCCGGCAACATCACCGTTACACCTAACGCCGGGCAAAAAACCATTGCGCCGCCTCCACATCCAGGGCGATCTGCTGCTTCAGGGCCTCCAACGAAGCGAAGCGCACCTCGTCGCGCAGCTTGTGTAAAAATACCACTTCCACATAGGCGCCATAAATGTCGGCGTCAAAATCAAACAGATTCACCTCCAGCAGGGTGCGGGTGCCGTCCACCGTCGGTCGCGTACCGACATTGGCCACCCCCGCCACAGGCTCACCGCTGACGCCGAACATCTCCACCGCAAACACACCGCGCACCGGGGTGGCCTGGCGGTGCAGGTGGATGTTGGCGGTGGGAAAGCCCAGCTCACGACCGCGCTGATCCCCACGCGCCACGCGCCCGCTCATGCGATAGGTGCGTCCCAGCAGCTTCTCCGCCGTGCGCATATCGCCCTGGGCCAGGGCCTCGCGCACGCGCGTGCTGCTGACCCGCTCGCCGTCGACGTGAAAACTGTGCATGCTCACCACTTGAAACCCATAGCTCTCACCGGCCTGCTTGAGCGAGGCGAAATCGCCGCGGCGCTGATGTCCGAAACGAAAATCATCGCCCACCACCAGATACTTCACCCCCAGGCCTTGGACCAGCAGGGTGTGGATGAATTCCTGCGCCGACCACGCGGCGAGGCGCCGATTGAAGGGCAGGCACAACACCCGGTCCACCGAATACCGCCGCAGCGCCTGCAACTTCTCCCGCAACCGGGTCAGTCGCGGCGTCTGTGCCGCGGCGCCGAAATACTCCTGCGGCTGGGGCTCGAAGGTGATCACCACCGTGGGCAGATCGAGCCGCCCGGCCGCCTCGGCCAACTGGCCCAGCACCGCCTGATGACCGAGATGGACGCCGTCGAAGTTGCCGATGGTGGCGACACAGCCGCGCTGGCGGGGCTGCAAATTGTGAATACCGCGGATTAATTCCATCCCTGACCAGATTCAACGCGCAAAGGGGACTTATTATAAAGCACCTTGGCTAGACTTTCTGCCGCCAGAGCGTGCCAAAGCGCACCCCCACCAGCAATAACACCAGAAAATAGACCGCGGCCCCCGCCGCTATCCACAGCAGTAACTGCCATGTCCGCGTCAGGCCGTCCCAGGCGAACCATTGCGCCAGCTCGCCCGCGCCCCACCATAACAGCGCCGCCATGACGATATTGGCCAGCAGCACCTGGAGGAATAATTTCAGCCAACCGGCCTCCGGCATGTAAACGCCTTCGCGGCGCAGGATGCGGTACAACAACCCGGCATTGATAAAGGCCGACAACGAGGTCGCCAGCGCCAGCCCCGCATGGGCCAGGGGAAATACCAGAATCACGTTCATCACCATATTGGAAACCATGGCGATGATGCCGATCTTGACGGGGGTCTTGGTGTCCTGACGGGCGAAGAAGCCGGGCGCCAAGACCTTGACCAGAATGAAGCCCTGCAGACCGAGGGCGTAGGCCATCAGGCTGCGGGTGGCCATTTCGGCGTCGTGCTGACTGAATTCACCATATTGAAACAGCGTCGTCAGCATGGGTCCGGCCAGCACGAACAGGCCCACGGTGGCCGGGGTACCGATGAGCAGCACCCAGCGCAAGGCCCAATCCAGGGTGCGGGAAAAGGCCTCGGCCGAGGCGGCGGCATGTTGCTGCGACAGGTTGGGCAGGATGACGGTGGCCAAAGCGATGCCGAATACCCCCAGCGGAAACTCCACCAAACGGTCGGAGAAATAGAGCCAGGAGACGCTGCCGGTCACCAGAAACGAGGCGATCAGGGTGTCCAGCAGTAGATTGATTTGCGCCACGGAAGACCCGAAGATGGCCGGAATCATCAGCGTCTTGATCTTCTGTACCCCGGCATTGTTGCGATCGAAGCGCGGCCGCGGCAGCAGTCTCAGCCGCGCCAGGAACGGCAGCTGGAACAGCAGTTGCACCAGTCCGGCGGCGAACACCCCCCAGGCCAGCGCCATGATGGGCTGCTCCATCTGCGGCGCCAGCCACAGGGCGCAGCTGATCAATATCAGATTCAGCAGCACCGGCGTGAAGGCGGGCACGCTGAAGCGACCGTAACTGTTGAGAATGCCGCCGGCAAAGGCGGTGAGCGAGATAAACAAGATATACGGAAAGGTAAACCTGAGCATGTCGGTGGCCAGGTCGTATTTTTCAGTTTCGTCGAGAAAGCCCGGCGCAAAAACGGCGATCAACAGCGGTGCGGCCAGGATACCGATGATGGTGATCAGCAACAGCACCGCGCCGAAGGTACCGGCCACATCGTCCACCAGGCGCTTGACCTCGTCGTGCTCGCGTTGGGTCTTGTATTCGGACAGCACCGGCACGAAGGACTGGGAAAAGGCCCCTTCGGCGAACAGCCGGCGCATGAAATTGGGAATCTTAAAGGCGACGAAAAAGGCGTCGGTGCCCAGCCCGGCGCCGAAGATGCGCGCCACCACCATGTCGCGGATGAAGCCGAACACCCGCGACAGCAGGGTCATGCCCCCCACGGTGGCCGTCGATTTGACCAGCTTTTTGCTCATTTTCTGCCCATAACTGTCTATTTTTATTGCGTTCTCAGCGACTTCCGGATTCTAACCGTTCCGGCGCCAAAACACACTGCGCGCCCTTGTTTGACATCGGCGCCGGAATCAGGCATATTTACGCGCCTTTGAGGCCCCGCCTTTAGGTGGCCGGATCAACCACAGAATTTGAGGAGTCTTACCTTGGCTAACTCTGCACAAGCGAGAAAGCGTGCCCGTCAGGCTGAAAAGAGCCGTCAACACAATGCCGCCCTGCGCTCCAAGATGCGCACCCATGTCAAGAACGCCGTCAAGGCGATCCAAAACGGCAACAAGGAAGACGCCCAGGCCGCCTACAGCGCCGCCGTGCCCATGATCGACAAGATGGCGCGCAAGGGTATCATCCACGGCAACAAGGCCGCCCGTCACAAGAGCCGCCTGAATGCGCATATCAAATCTATGGCATAAGCGTTAAGCGCGATGGATTGAAGAAGCCGGCTATCAAGCCGGCTTTTTTGTTTCTGAGAGACTCCCCTCTTTTCTCCGGCTGTTTTGTTTTTGAAGGCTCCCCTCTTTTCTAAAGAGGGGCTGGGGGAGATTTAAAGCTAAGCGCTCCAAACTTTTAAATCCCCCTCAATCCCCCTTTAAGAAAGGGGGAGGCTAAAGGCGTTATTTATGTGCATCCATGCGCGTTCGCTGGCGGATTCAAACAACCACCAAATTATCGCGATGAATCAGCTCCGGCTCGTCCACATAACCCAGCAGTGATTCGATGCGCTCGCTGGCGTGGCCTTTGATCTTGCGCGCCTCATCGGCACTGTAGTTGACCAGGCCGCGGGCCACTTCGCGACCGTCGGGGTCGACACAGGCCACTACTTCGCCGCGGCCGAAACCGCCCTCCACCGCCGTCACCCCGACGGCCAGCAGGCTGCGGCCCGATTCGCGCAGCACCCGCACCGCGCCCGCATCCAGCACCAGGCGGCCGCGGGTCTGCAGATGTCCGGCCAGCCATTGCTTGCGTGCCACCAGCGGCGGCTTGCCGGGCGTCAACAAGGTGCCGATCTCTTCACCAGCGGCGATCTTGAGCAGCACCTCAGGCTCGCGCCCGCCGGCGATCAGGGTGGCGGCGCCGGAACGGGCGGCGCGCTCGGCGGCGCGTACCTTGGTGAGCATACCGCCGCGGCCGAGGCTGCCGATGCCGCCCGCGCCGGCCATCTTTTCCAGCTCGGGATCACCGGCCTGGCGCTGGCGGATCAACGGCGTATCGGGGTTCTGGCGCGGATCGGTCTCATACATACCCGCTTGATCGGTGAGCAATACCACCAGCTCCGCCTCCACCAGATTGCCGACCAGGGCGGCCAGGGTGTCGTTATCGCCGAAGCGGATTTCGTCCACCGCCACGGTATCGTTCTCGTTGACCACCGGCACCACCCCCAGGTCGAGCAGGGTACGCAGGGTGCTGCGGGCGTTGAGATAGCGGTGTCGGTGACTTAGGTCCTCGTGAGTGAGCAGCACCTGGGCGGTATGGATGCCGAATTTTTGAAAGCGGGATTCATAGGCCTGCACCAGACCCATCTGGCCGGTGGCGGCGGCGGCCTGCAATTGATACAGGGCATGGGGACGTTTGGTCCAGCCCAGCCGCTTCATGCCCTCCGCAACAGCGCCGGAGGAGACCAGGACCAGGTCGATGCCACGCGTGCGCAGGGCGGCGATCTGCGCCACCCAGGCGGCAATCAGATCATGGTTCAGGCCCTGGCCGTTGTCGGTCACCAGCGAGCTGCCGACCTTGACCACCCAGCACTTTGCTTGACCCAGTTCTTGGCGCGTTGTCATGAGGAATCTACAAAAATATCGATGCGCTATTGTCGCGCTTCACGCGTCCTTTGTCACCGGATGCTGTTCCAGATAGTCCATGATCTGGTAGACCAGCGGCTGGGTGTTGGTCTTGTTGATGGCAGCGATCCTGAACACCGGTCCGTCCCAGTCCAGCGCATCGATAATGCTTTGGCAACGCGCCTCGCGCTCGGCATCGGGCAGCAGATCGATCTTGTTCAGCACCAACCAGCGCGGCCGCTGCGCCAGGGTCTCGCTGTACTGCACCAATTCGCGTTCGATCTTGCGCACGTTGTCCACCGGCTCGGTCTGGTCATACGGGGCAACCTCCACCAGGTGCAGCAACAAGCGGGTGCGCGACAGGTGTTTGAGAAACTGGATGCCGAGACCCGCGCCGTCGGCGGCCCCCTCGATCAAACCGGGCACATCGGCGACGACGAAGCTGCGCTCGTAATCCACCTTGACCATGCCCAGGTTGGGATACAGGGTGGTGAAGGGATAATCCGCCACCTTGGGGGTGGCCGAGGAGACGGCCCGGATGAAGGTGGACTTGCCGGCATTGGGCAGCCCCAGCAGGCCCACATCGGCCAGCAGTTTCAATTCCAGGCGCAGGCGCCGCACGTCGCCCGGCGTGCCCGGTTTGGATTGACGCGGCGCGCGGTTGGTGCTGCTCTTGAAACGGGTGTTGCCGAGGCCGTGAAAACCGCCCTGGGCCACCAGCAGTTGTTGGCCGTGCTCAACCAGATCGCCCATCTGTTCGCCGGTCTCGTCGTCTGCCACCAAGGTGCCCACCGGCACGTGCACGAACAAATCGTCACCGCCCTTGCCGGTGCGCTCGCGGCCCATGCCGTTCTGACCGCGCTCGGCACGGTAATCACGCTGATGACGGAAATCCACCAGGGTGTTGATGTTCTCGTCGGCAACCAGATAGACACTGCCGCCGTCGCCGCCGTCGCCGCCATCGGGCCCGCCGTAGGGAATAAATTTCTCACGCCGGAAACTGACACAGCCGTTACCGCCGTCGCCGGCCTGGACCCGAATTGTGGCTTCATCGATGAATTTCATTTCAAATCCGAACAAAGAGCGCAGAGAACAGATAAAAGAAGAAAGCAGGGTGTTTTCCGTGCCCTATTCTGTACCCTTTTCTCTGTTCGCTGCTGCATAACTAAAAAAGCCCCGTCGCTGACGGGGCCTTAGTCGCGTATCCGCTTTAGCGGGAAATCTAGGCGGGAACGACGCTGACGGTCTTGCGGTTTTGGGGGCCTTTGACTTCAAACACCACCTCACCGTCCACGGTGGAATACAGGGTGTGGTCGCGACCACAGCCCACATTCACGCCGGGATGAAAACGCGTACCGCGCTGGCGCACGATAATGCTGCCGGCATTGATGCGTTGACCGCCGAAGACCTTGACGCCCAGGCGTTTACTCTCTGAATCGCGACCGTTGCGACTACTACCACCCGCTTTCTTATGTGCCATTTCTGAATACCTCTTTAGCGCGCTGCTCAGCCGGCGATGCCGGTGATCTTCAGCTCAGTGTAATTCTGACGATGTCCCATCTGCTTGCGCGAATGCTTGCGGCGACGGAACTTGACGATCTTGATCTTTTCGCCGCGGCCGTGCCCGGCCACGGTGGCGGTGACCTTGCCGCCGTCGACATAGGGCGCGCCGACCTTGACGTCATCGCCGTTGGTGATCATCAGGACCTTGTCGATCTCCACACTACCGCCCTCTTCAACGGGCAAACTCTCAACACGCACCACATCGCCTTCAGCCACGCGATACTGTTTGCCACCGGTTACTATGACAGCATACATGCCGTTTTCTCCAAAATTTCTATAGCTAGTGCCGCCCCCGACGAGCGCGGCGAAGGCCCAATAAATTCAGACAAATACAAAAGAGGCCGAATTCTAACCCCTGTTGCGGCCAAGGTCAAACCCGGCGGCGCAAAATAAGCGCTTGTAAGTGCGTCTTCTTCGCCACTAAAATGTGCTTACCTATGCTTATCACTCAAAATAAAGCCCCGCAAGCTGCGGCCGCGCCCCCGTTTGACATACAGACCATCATCGACCTGACCCAGGGCGATATGACTGCAGTGAATCGGGTGATTCAGGACCGGCTGCAATCCGACGTGGCGCTCATCAACCAGCTGGGCCACTACATCATCAATAGCGGCGGCAAGCGCCTGCGTCCCCTGCTGGTGCTGCTGACGGCGCGCGCCTTCGGCTACACCGGATCGCAACATATTGATATTGCAGCCATAATAGAATTCATCCACACCGCCACCCTGCTCCACGACGATGTCGTCGACGGCTCGGACATGCGCCGCGGCCAGGAGACGGCCAACAATATCTGGGGCAACGAGGCCAGCGTGCTGGTGGGGGATTTTCTCTACTCACGCGCCTTCGAAATGATGGTGGACGTGAAAAACATGCGCGTCATGGAGATCCTGGCCCATGCCACCAACACCATCGCCGAGGGCGAGGTGCTGCAGCTGCTCAACTGCCGCGATGCCGATACCACCGAGGCGCGTTATCTGGAGGTGATTCACTCCAAGACCGCCAAGCTGTTCGAGGCCGCCACCCAATTGGGCGCCGTGTTGAGCAAACGGCCGGACGATGAAGAACGCGCCCTGGCCGCCTACGGCATGCACCTGGGCACGGCGTTTCAACTCATCGACGACGTGCTCGACTACAGCGCCAATGCCGACCAGATGGGCAAGAATATCGGTGACGACCTGGCCGAGGGCAAACCCACCCTGCCCTTGATCTACGCCATGCGCAGCGGCAGCAGCGTACAGGCGGCGGTCATTCGTCACGCCATCGAAAACGGCGGCCGGGATGAAATCGCCGCCGTCATCGACGCCGTTCAAGACACCGGCGCCATCACCTACACTGCCGATTTGGCCCGCGAAGAGGCACAAATGGCCGCCGCAGCCATTGCCAATCTCGCCCCAAGCGTATATAAAGACGCCCTGTACGCGCTGGCCGAGTTCTCGGTCAACCGGACGTACTAATATAATTCGGAGTGTAGCTCAGCCTGGTAGAGCACTGCCTTCGGGAGGCAGGGGCCGGAGGTTCGAATCCTCTCACTCCGACCAATTTCTCCGCGTCACTGCATCGTCTCGTTGTTGCGCTGCCGTTCGGAGTCACTCAACACGTTAGCGATCGTTTTCAACAAGGCCTTTACGCCTATCGGCTTGGTCAAATAGGCCGCGAACCCGACCGCTTGGCCGCGCTCCACGTCCTTGAGCGTGGCGTTGGCGCTGACGGCAACCACTGGAACCGATTGGGCCTTTTCCAAGGCCCGCAGTTCGTCCAGGACCGCGAAACCATCCCTGTCCGGCAGATTGATATCCAGCAAGATTAAATCGGGCATATGCTCGCGCGCCAGTGCCACGCCCTGGCTAGCATCCGCGGCCCACAACAGCCGGTAGGGGGTATGCTGCTCAATGATGCGTTGCACCAGATGCAGATTGGCGCGGTTATCTTCGATATAGAGCAGGGTCTTGGGCGCCATCGGAAGCTCGGCCAACGCTGGAGTTGGCGCAACATTAGCACCGGATTGCGCATCGTTCGAGATGTGGCTGAGATCGACCGCGTCGACTTCGACCCAGAAGGTACTCCCTTCGCCGACTCGACTGTAAAAACCGATCTCTCCCCCCATCGCCTCGATCAAACGTTTCGAGATCACCAAGCCGATACCGGTACCGGACACCGCCCCGCCTTCGGCGCCAAGCCGATCAAAGGGATTAAACAAGCGTTGCTGCTGCGTTTGGTCCAAGCCCTTGCCGGTGTCGGTGACTGAGAACCTGAGCCGCCCGGAAGGATAGGGTGCGCAAGAAAGCGTCACATGACCCCCTTCGCGGTTGTATTTAATGGCGTTGGACAAAAGATTGATCAGCACTTGTTTGAAGCGGGTTTCGTCCACATACGCCCGAGCCCCGTCTATTGCGTCGAGGCGCGCGTTCAGCTGTACCCCCATCTGTTTTGCCTCGGGCTGCATCAGGGTGACGCATGCGCGGCAAAGTTTCTGCGCATCGGCCTCGACCAGGAGCAGATTCACTTTGCCCGCTTCGACCCGGGCCAAGTCCAGCACCTCTTCGATGAGGTCCAGCAGATGATCGCCGGCCCGCAAGATCTCGCCGATATATTCCCGACTCTGGGGGTCGCGCGCATCCAGCTCCATCAATTGGGCAAAACCGAGAATGGCATTCAGGGGCGTACGCAATTCATGACTCATGCGGGATAAAAACTCGGATTTTGCCTGGCTGGCCTGCTCCGCCTCCCGTTTGGCGTCGATCAACACCTGTTGGGCAGAGCGCAGATTGCTGCGCATGACATCAAATTCCGAGGTGAGACGGCCGATCTCATCACGCGAAGCCGCCGGCAGAGCGACATCGAAATCCCCACCGGAGATGCGCGCTGCGGCGTGCTCCAGCCGCGCCAATGGCCGCCGCACCCACCGTTCCTGCAACCATAAGCCCATCCCCAGCAGCAGCACCAACACCAGCAGCACCATCTGTTCCAGGCCGCGCACCTGGGTAAGCGCAGCCATGTATTTTTCCTCCAAATCGGCCACCAGGCTGAGTTGAGCCACTTGGGCGCCGTCCCATACCATGACATGCTCGATTGCATTCAGATATTCACCGCTGGGGCGCGGACGAGGAGTCAGGGGATACAGCCGTTTGCCATCGGCATTACGCAATTCCAACCATACCCACACCCCATTGCGGTTTTCGATTTGACCGTCCAGGGTGGCATAGATGGCCGCCAGATCGCCGCGCAACAGATCCTGAACCATGCCCATCTCCAGGGCAGTCAATATCTCATGCTCATAGCGCAGGGCGGAGGCCCGCTCGCTCTCCAACAGGCTGGGCACGAAATAGAAGTGGATCACCCCCATTAACAACATGAAGGCCAACACCATAGGCCAGAGTAGTTTTGCGCGTATCCCCATAGTCACGGCACTATTGAAAGCGCTTCAGGCCCAACTCGCGCAGGAACCGGTACTCCTCTACGGACGCCGGCCCGAGCGCCGCGATCGGCACGCCGGACAATAGTTCGCGCCCGCCGGGTTCCCGCCCCAACGCCAGCAATGCCTGCAGCAGCCGATCGCGAATCTCAGGCGGAATACGATTGTGGACCACAACGGGATGGGAGGGCACGGTCTGGGTTCGATACACCACCCGCAGGGACGACTGCAGTTCATGCGGTTGTTGCGCCAATGTCTTTTGTACGCCGCCCCCGGCGACGGTTTCGCCCAAGGCCACATTGAGATAGACCGAGCTATGGCTCTGCACATAGCGGGGTACGACCTCAACGCCATAACGATCAAGCAATTCGGCGCGCATCAGCAAGGTGGCCCCCAATGCCATCGGGGCGGGAAACGCAACCGTCCGCCCCTCTAATTCCTGAACCGACTGGATCGGACTCTGCCGCGGCACCACCAAAATACCATGCAAATCGGTGCCCACATCCCGCACCAGCGGGGTGTAATGTCGACCGCTCACCGTGACTGCATGATAGGGGTTGATATAGGCGAGATCGAATTCGCCAACGGCGAGATCGCGCTCAAAGGATGGAATCGTGGACGCCCCGCGTAGCACGAACGCGAAACCGGTGCGCCGCTCCAACTCATCGAGGATGGGGCGCCACACCGCATGAATCTGGCGTACATCAAACTGGGGCACCACGCCCACCGTCAATACCCGAGGCGCCGATGAGACTTGCGGCTCAGCATATCCCACGGCGGCCACCGCCATTAACAGCCACGCCATGCCCAGCCTCAGCAATCCATTATTCCAGCGATTCACGGGTACTCCTTACAGCAAAATTCACAAACCCCCATACTACATCTCCCGTGGGACGAGTGCCGGGACACCGCGGCGATGATAAACCCTGTCTCCCCGATGATGGGATATAATAATCACCCCGAGACGCTTCGTCTCGGGACTCTACAAAATTCGATCAGGCACACACAGTATGTTATTCAGATTACTCATCGCCACCCTATTTGTCGCCTTAGCCTTCTTTTTGATACGACGCCTGCGCCGCGGCAAGCGCACCAAAGACCAACTCCCGAACGCCTACGCGGAAACCGTCGCCTGCCACAAATGCGGCATCCTGGTCCCCAAAGACGAGGCCGTGGAAAAGGACGGCCGGTTGTACTGCTCGGAAGAACACAGCCAAGAATAGACTACAACTCCGTCCGGCTGTTCCGATAGTAAAATTGGGCTTATCTTTACGCGAATCGACCTGATGCAGAGCGCGACAAACCAGTTCAAGGCAAGCGACGGCACACCGGCACAGCAAACCTGGCGGCCGCTGCGGCTGTTCAATCTCTATCGTCTGTTGATCTCGGGCGCCTTCTTGATCAACGCCATGATGGATTTCAGCATCCAATCCATCGGCCAACACGACCCGACGATCTTCCAGCTGACGGCGATTGCCTATTTCATAGTCTCCGTCGCCAATGTCTTCACCATTTATTGGCGCCGGCCTGAATTTCCTATCCAGGTCTACTTTCAAGTTGTCGTCGATTGCGTTGCCATTACGCTGCTGCTCCACGCCTCCGGTGGCGTACAAAGCGGTCTGGGCATGCTGATCATCGTCGCCGTGGCGGGCGGCAGCATTCTGCTGCCCGGGCGTAGCGCCCTGGGGTTCGCCGCCATCGCCTCTCTACTGATACTGGGCGAACACATCTATATCCAGCTCAGCAATCCGACCATGCCCACGGCCTACACCCATGCCGGCCTACTGGGCGCCGCCTTCTTCGCCACCGCCCTGCTAGCCCATGTATTGTCGAGGCGCGTTCGCGAAAGCGAGGCGCTGGCGGAAAAACGCGGCATCGACCTGGCCAACATGGAGCTACTGACCCAGTACATCATTCAGCAGATGCAGACCGGTGTGGCCGTCATCGACAACGAAACCTGCCTGTGGCAGATCAATGAATCGGCGCGCCGTCTGTTGGATATCAAGCCACCAAACGGGCGACCGCGGCTGGAAAAGGTGTGTCCCGAGCTTGCCGCCGAGCAAGCCCGCTGGCTGGCTGACCCAAGCGCCCCCCCGCAACGCTTTAAGCCGGCAACCGGCGCCACCGAGGTGCTGCCCCACTTCGCCAAACTGGGCGAATACACCGGCACCCTGATCTTTCTCGAAGATACGGCCGCCATGAGTCAGCAGGCGCAGCAGCTCAAACTGGCCTCCCTGGGCCGACTGGCCGGCAGTATCGCCCATGAAATCCGCAACCCCTTAGGCGCCATCGGCCACGCCGGTCAGCTGCTCGCGGAGTCCGACCATCTCGATCAGCGTGAGCAGCGCCTCACCGAGATCATCCGCGGCAATACACGACGCATGAACAGCATTATCGAAAATGTGCTGCAGTTGGGGCGCCGCAACCAGGCTCAACCCGAGGTCATCGCACTCAAGCCCTGGCTGGAGGAATTTATCGACGAATTCTGCCGCGGCCAGAACATCGATCGCGGGCTGATCGAGCTGGACGTCATCCCGGAGCAATTGAGCTGCGAATTCGATCCCAGCCAGCTGCACCAGGTCTTGTGGAACCTGTGCCACAACGGTGTGCGCCACAGCCTGGCCCACAGCGGCAGCCCAAGACTGGCCATTCGAGCCACGACCAGGGCGGACAATCCAACGCCCTATCTGGACGTGATCGATTACGGCCCCGGGGTGGCCGCGGAGGTCGTCGATCAGCTGTTCGAACCGTTTTTCACCACCGACAACAAAGGCACCGGCCTGGGGCTATATATTGCGAAAGAGCTGGCCGAATGCAATTATGCACACTTGAGTTATTTCCCCGCCAATACCGGCGGCAGCTGTTTCCGCATCACCTTCGCGGACCCGAGACGACGGAGAACGGCCCAGTGAGCCCCAAAGCCATTGCCCTGGTGGTGGACGACGAGCCCGACATCCTGGAACTGCTCGAGATGACCCTCGAGCGCATGGACATCATCGTCCATACCGCCGCCGACATGGACGCGGCCAAGAAACAGTTGGCCTGCAATGAATATGATCTCTGTTTTACCGATATGAAACTGCCGGACGGCGACGGCCTCAACCTGATCAAGCATATCCAGCTGCACTACCCCAACACCCCGGTGGCCATGATCACCGCCCACGGCAACATGGAGGCCGCCATCGCCGCCCTCAAGACCGGCGCCTATGATTTCGTCTCCAAACCCGTCGACCTGCAGATGCTGCGCAACCTTGTCACCACCGCACTCAAACTCAAACACGGCGAGACCAGCCAGGTCGAACGCCGCAGCCGCGACACCCTGCTGGGCGAGTCGGAACAGATGCGCAAGATCCGCAACAAGATCGTCAAGCTGGCGCGCAGCCAGGCACCGGTTTATATCAGCGGCGCCTCCGGCAGTGGTAAGGAACTGGTGGCCCGTCTGATCCACGACAAGGGCCCGCGGGCCGATACCCCCTTCGTCCCGGTGAACTGCGGCGCCGTCCCCCAAGAACTGATGGAGAGCGAATTCTTCGGCCATAAAAAGGGCAGCTTCACCGGCGCCAACACAGACAAGGCCGGTCTGTTCCAGGCCGCCGACGGCGGCACCCTGTTTCTGGACGAAGTGGCCGACCTGCCTTTGCACATGCAGGTCAAACTGCTGCGCGCCATCCAGGAAAAATCCATTCGCCCCGTCGGTGCCCAGACCGAGGTACCGGTGGACGTGCGCATCCTCAGCGCCACCCACAAGAATCTAAGCCAGCTGGTAGAGGCGGGCGAGTTCCGCCAGGACCTGTTCTACCGTATCAATGTCATCGAACTGCGGGTGCCGGGGCTGCAGGAACGCAAAGACGACATCCCCCAACTGGCCGATCACTTTCTCACCAAGATCGCGCAGCAGGCCGGCCTGGAAAAGCCGCGGCTATCGAACGAGGCCCGGGAGGCCCTGCTCAACTATTCATTTCCTGGCAATGTCAGGGAGCTGGAAAACATACTCGAGCGCGCCTTCACACTGTGCGAGGACGACACTATTAATAAAGAAGACCTGCAGCTGCCGGCGGATACGCATAACCATAACCACGACATACCCATGGACGACCAACCGCTGGACTCCTTTCTCGGCGACCAAGAAAAAGAGGCCATCCAAAAGGCCCTGGAACAGAGCAAATACAACAAAACCGCCGCCGCCAAACTGCTTGGCATCTCCTTCAGACAACTGCGCTATCGGCTGAAAAAGCTCGGTATCGATTAATTACGACCGGCATTGTCAAAAAGTGACAAAATCTGTCACATTGTCAGTCGAATAAACGTTTCCCTCACGCCAATATCCGCCCACCGCTTGCCCGAAAAACAAACTACAAGAACACCCCTAACCCCCTATTCAAACTAGAAAAATATGACATAATAAATCCGAATCCAGGGACGGAAGGGTAACAACAACTCCACACACCCTCCTCACCGAAAACTTGGCACGGGAAGTGCTCTGTAACTACCGAGGCAAAAAGTTCTCAACGTATTAAAGTCTGGAACACCCGGACCGATATGGATACCGAAGAACGGTTTATGCTTGGTTCTTAAACGATACACAACACTCTGGCACGAGGAGAAAGGCAAATGAAAAAGGTACAACAAGGTTTTACACTTATCGAACTCATGATCGTTGTGGCGATCATTGGGATTTTGGCGGCGGTGGCGATTCCGGCATATCAGGATTACACCATTCGCGCCAAGGTTACTGAAGGGATTGGCTATGCCAACGCTGCGCGCACGGCCATCTCAGAGTACTACTTGTCCGAAAATGACTTTCCCACCCAAGCACAAGCGGGTGTGGCTAATGCTTCCACCACCGACGTAGTCCAAGGCGTAACCGTAGCCCGTACCGGCTCAACCACTGGAACGATTACTGTTGCATTCAGAGCGCTTGGCGGTGACGCCGCTGCTGGCGAAACGATTGTCTTCACCGGCACCGGCGGTCCAAATGGCGTTCAATGGACCTGCGCCACCGGCTCTCTGGATTCAAAATATCGTCCATCCAACTGCCGCTAATAAGCAACCATCCTAGTTAGACCTTATCAAGCCCCATGGTGACATGGGGCTTGTTTTTAAACGCGACATAATCGAGAAGGCAGTGAAGATCACAGCCAACACAGGGAAGGCGCTGCTAATAGCATGCACCCTGCTGCTCACCTACCTGATATACCAGCCCGGACTCTCCGGTGCATTTATCTTCGACGACTACCCTAACATTATTAACAATGAAGCAATTCAGATCGCTTCACTGGAGGCTGGCGAGCTAAAGCAAGCCACATTTTCAGGGACCGCGGGGCCGCTAAAGCGCCCGATCCCCATGCTCTCATTCGCCCTAAACCACTATCTGACCGGGCTGGATAGCCGCGGATTTAAAAGCATTAATTTACTGATTCATTGCATCAATGGCGTTTTAGTGTTTTTACTCACCCAGCTACTGCTAAATGCTTATCGGCAAACCCAGGATGGGCGCATCTCATCCCGACAAATCGTATTTGTCAGCGCGGTCGTCATGGCTGCCTGGCTCCTGCACCCCATCAACCTGACCTCAGTATTGTACGTAGTGCAACGGATGAACGCGCTAGCGGCATTGTTCAGCCTAGCGGGGCTGATTTTCTATTGTGTCGGCAGAATTCGTCAGATCAATGACAAGTCGGGAGCCCTATGGATACTTGCCAGCCTTATGCTGGCCACACCGCTCGCCGTATTCAGCAAAGAAAACGGAATTTTGCTACCCGCATTGCTAACTGTTATTGAAATCACCATATTCCGTTTCAAAAGCGCTCAAGGGCGGCACAGAAATCCCTTAATCGCACTGCACGCCGCCATTGTCGCCATACCCATACTTATAGTTGCCTCAATGCTCATATCGGGCACTATGGAAACCATGCTGCGCGGTTACCATGTGAGGGACTTTACTTTGCCGGAACGTCTCCTAACCGAGGCCCGTGCATTCTGGTTTTATATCTCGCAGATCATTGCACCTATGAATACCCAGCTCGGCATCTATCACGATGACTTTCCTATCTCACGCTCCATGACTGACCCGGCCACGACCTCCGTAGCCGTGATTTCGTTTTTATTGCTAGTTGCGTTCGCAATTTACTCCACATACCGCCTACCCATACTTGGATTCGGCATCCTGTTCTTTATCGTGGGACACAGCCTTGAATCCACCATACTGCCGCTGGAGCTTATTCATGAGCATCGCAACTATTTGCCCTCATTTGGACTACTATTTGCACTAGTGTTTTATCTAACCCATTCTTTAAAGTATCTTGACACACTGCGTCTTAGACAAATTGCATCCATCCTGTTGGTCGCAAGCTTTGCACTTGTGACCGCAGCCCGCGCTGAAATATGGTCTGACCCACTCACTCACATCACCATGGAAGTGGACAACCACCCCGAGTCACCACGGGCAAATCTGGAAATCGGGCAGATCTATATGGATCTAGGCATAAAAGACGAAGCAAACAGCGCCATACTTCTTTCCGCCGCCGCATCTCACTTTAAACGTTCCGTCGACCTACGCCCCTATTTTATCAGCGGACTATTTGCACAGCTGGCCATGGCCGCACAAACAAGCCAACCCTTTCCCGACGACGTGTTCGAAGAACTCATCAGGCGATTAAACAATCAGCCCATCCCTAGCAACACAGTAGCGTGGATAGACTATTTTGCTAAATGCAACGCAAATCCTACCTGCGAAGCAGATGATGAAAAAATAAACAGAATAATACAAGCAGTTGTGGGCAATGAACTTCTCAAGGGCCGAAGAAAAGCAGAGCTACTGACTGCCGCCAGTAACCACTACGTACACACAAGAGACTTCCAGAGCGCCCTCTATCTCGCCGCTGAGGCCGTAAACACGCAACCCAGAGACCCACGCTATCGGCTTAACCTGGTAAACCTACTAATCATTATGAACAGAATAAATGATGCTAAGATGGAACTAGAACAAGCCACCCTAGACGACGCATACGGTATCTATAGCAGCGAATCGAAACGCCTCCTGGACATCATCAACGAAATCACAATGGCAATGAACGGATAACCATGGGGTCAAACCCGGCTCTGCTGCCTAGCGATTGACTCCACGCATTATGGCGAAAACATGTCGAGACACAAAAATATTTGCATCAAACACATAACGTCATTGGGATTTTAGAATGAACCAATCAACTTATGATAGTAGTAACAAAAAAACAAAAGCATATCGAGCTTTAATTAAACCCAGAACGACCCACCCACAACATACCGGCCCAGGCAGGTTAGACCAATGGCTTAGTATAGTCATTCCCGCAAAGAACGAGGCGGAAAACCTCGAAAGACCATTACCTATACTTAAGAAATCGTACCCTAACGCTGAAATCATTGTAGTAAATGATGGATCTACAGACAAAACAAAAATGTCTCTCGAAAAAGTTCGACACAAGAGTAATAAATCACGCATATAGCATGGGGAAACGGGGCCGCCATTATCCATCTCAAAACGATTCTACCTTACAATAAAAGCGCCCCTATTATGTACCAACATGAAGGCCTGTATCTTTTAGCTCAAGCTCAATTTTACTCCGTCGATATTACCGGTGCCCGAGCATCAATTAACAAGCTAAAAGAGATGAATAAACACTCTTTGATTGATATTAGTAAAAAAATAGAACCGCTAGAGAATATACTATTTAAAGAATGATGATCACACTCACATCAATCAAATAGAGGATTATTAAGATGACTCACATATTGCTTCAGTAACTCGAACCATTCATAATTACTGAGATACAAACCTAAATTAATATTTACGTAGGTTTATAATAATGCATTCAAAAAAAGACATGTCTATCGTAATTCCAGCGAAAAATGAAGCTGAAAACCTAAGGCAATTAATACCCAGCATTAAAACGCTTTATCCAGACGCCGAAGTTATTATAGTAAACGATGGATCATCCGATGCCACGAAAACGGTCGCAGAAGATGCTGGTGCGACCGTTATTACTCATCCCTACAGCATGGGTAATGGCGCAGCCATTAAAACTGGAGCTCGCTCTGCGAGTGGTGAAATCATAATATTCATGGATGGCGATGGTCAGCATAAACCTGAAGACATAGAGAGGCTAGTTCATAAAGTAAATGATGGTTACGATATGGTGGTAGGTGCGCGCATGCTGGACACCCACTCATCTGTATTTAGACGCTACGCAAATATCCTATACAATAAGCTTGCCAGCTTAATGACTGGACATAAGATAGAAGACCTAACATCAGGCTTTAGAGCCGCTAGAACTCGCCATTTCAAAAAGTTTTTATACCTATTACCGAATGGCTTCTCTTACCCCACAACAAGTACAATGGCCTTTTTCCGTTCCGGCCTACCGGTGGGCTACATTCCAGTCAGAGCGGAGAAGCGAAAAGGCAAAAGCCACATACGCATACTCCACGACGGAACACGGTTCTTTATCATTATTTTAAAAATTGGAGCGCTATTCTCTCCAATGAGATTTTTCCTGCCCATAAGCGCCGGACTATTTTGTATTGGGCTAGCGTACTATGGATATACATATATCAACTTCAATCGATTTACCAATATGAGCGCCTTGTTATTTATATCGTCATTACTTACGTTCCTGATCGGCGTAATCTCGGAACAAATATCATCCCTTCATTACAAGGGCATTGAAGATGAGCAAAGACGCACCAAGCGATAAAGCACCGTCTCAAAACAATCCTAAGATACCTGCGTTGCCAGACCAGCACAGCCAATTCGAAGAGATGAAGGTATTCTACCGGGACGCCAACAAACTCCCGCAAGGCTCATTCCACCCAAAGAGGCTAGCAGCATTTCTTGAATACCAAAGGCAGCGACCAAGTCTTTTATATCGTGTGCGGGGCGGCGGTGAAAGGATTCATGCTTTCGCTCATAGGGGTGCTCGCGTTCATGGTACAGATTTATCCGAAAGGGCGATTAAATGCTGGAAGCATGATTTCACGACCATTACCTAGCAGCACATTGAACAGGGGATGGAGAAACTCAATAACCGTCCCCGAAACTGTCTTGGTATCAAAGCACCGAATCAGGTATTTTTCGGAATTAAATCTGATGTTTCACTAGAAACTTGAATCTACGATGGCATCTATTCCTCTATGCTCATGGAAACACGGATTCAACACCAGCGGGCGTGGCGGCTCCTGGCTCTCGGCACGGGTAATCTTTCCGGACTTGACTATCCGTGTGAGCGGACCATCCTTCAGCCTGAATTACTGGGAAATTGAACCCAAAGCCAGACCAAAAATGACCGGACTGCCGCGACGAAGCCCAAGACGTTGACCCAAATGACCGATTTATCAGGCCGATACCCGTGGACCGGCAGAAGCCTGAGACCACAAGGAACCTTAATCAAAACGCGTCTTCGGGCCGTTATAAAACTTCAGAAGATACTAGGGAAACGAACAAGCGCTTGGACTCAATAAAGTGGCGGTTGATAAATCATGAAAAACATTTTAATAACCACATCAACGCTTCCCGCATCGGAAACCGATGAGGTGCCCGCCTTTGTCATGGACCAGGCCATCGAACTGAAAAAACTTTTTCCGTCCCTGAACATTGTGATGCACGCGCCACACAACACTTACAGCAACACAGTCAAAATCGCTGAGAAAAACAGCAGTTATCGGGTGCATCGCTATCACTATTTTTGGCCTTTCAAATGGGAGCTTCTGGCGGGGAGAGGAATCATGCCAGCACTGAAGAAAAACCCACTGCTGTATTTCCAGATTCCCTTTTTAATATTCTTCCATTTTATTTCACTTCTGGCCGTGACGCTGAGAGAAAAACCAGAACTACTATACGCTCACTGGTTTACACCTCAAGCAATGACAACAGCGCTGGTTTCAAGGATCACAAAAATCCCTTTTGTCTTTACAACACATGCATCGGATGTCTCAGTGCTGAACAGGTTTCCATTCAGTAAATCCCTGGTGAACTGGGTATGCCGTCGAGCGTGTTCTTACATCGCGGTATCAGAGAGCACCGCTAAAAAGCTGACACACTTTTTCGCCGGAGCGTCAGACGAGCGCGCCTTGACCGACAAGCTATCCATTATTCCGATGGGAGTTTCAACTGATGTCCACCGAATTTCAGAGTCTGAACGCACGAAAGTATTATCTCGCTTCAGATTACCGAAGGACAGGCAGTGTATGCTGTTTTTAGGAAGACTTGCTGAAAAAAAAGGCGTGTCATGCTTGCTGGAAGCCGTTGCACAACTGCCATCGACGTCGGCTCGTCGACTGCATCTGATAATCGCCGGGGATGGTCAGCTAAGAGGTGAACTGGAGGATCGCTCACATCGCCTGGGCCTCACCAATGTTACCTTTACAGGCTACGTTACCGGCCAGGACAAATGGGCGCTGATCGACACCGTGGATTACGCCTGTTTTCCCTCGATTATAGATAGTAGTGGTGATGCGGAAGGCTTTCCTGTTGCCATCATGGAGTGTTTGGCGGCAGGCAAAATTGTCCTTTCCAGCAATGTCACTGGAGCTGAAAAAGTTATCAACGAGTACAATGCGGGATTCGTATTTCCAGAAAAGTCAGCAGCTTCACTGGCCAGCCTGCTGGAAAACGTGCTAACCCTAGACCAGTCTCGCAAAAATAAGTTACAGACAAATGCAAAAAGGCTGGCACTGAACTATGACTGGAGAACGATATCTCAGCAACATTACTCTATATTCCTGAAGTGCTGTAATGATGGAATTTAATTTTTTCGGCTATCTGACACTGAGATTGTATTCCGGCCACCACGCCGGTTATGAGAAATATTTCAGCAACGAGTATGCAAGAATATCCTCACAAGAATCAATCAACCCAGATGCCGTTTCCATTAATATTCACATAGTCAAAGAGCTGCCAGAACCAAGCTCAAATGACTTACACCGCACCGTTAATGTAAAAAAACTCTTTACATTCCATTATCTCATTAGAGGTATTAATAGCGAAGAAGTCGATATCTATTTCAAACGCCATTGGCTTGATAGCCTCTACATGAATGCTATTGCCGTATTCCTGCAAGCTCAGGTCCTGGAGCCCGTGATGTACCTGAAGCTGCTCAACAATAATGTTTTTTTTATGCACGCTGCCGGAGTATCCAGAAATTCTGAAGGATTTCTGTTCCCGGCTCATGGCGGAACCGGGAAAACGACTTTCAGCATAGTCCTGCTGAACAATGGATTTAAATTGTTGGGGGATGACCTATTGTTCGTGGCTCTCAATGAGGGCATTGTGTATCCCTATCCTCGTCCCATGCACATATTCACCTACAATGTGAACAATCTGGCCGGGGCCAAAATTTCGTTGCCCTATAGGGCGAGAATATACCTGAAGAACGTAATTCGATTTATATTGGAAAGGGTGCTTAAAACAGAATTTCTAATCTCAACACGTATTCACGCCGATGAAGTATTTAGCACCCCACCTTTTGGCACTCCGGTACCCTATAAAAAGATATTTTTCCTGCGAAAAACCGGCGATGCTGTCGAGCCTCAACCGATTACAAACGAGAATCGCGCGAGCCTAGCGGAAGAAATTATCCAGTCAGCGGATTTGAATGACAGCCTGTACAAAATTATTAACGACCCGAATGAAATAGATTCTATCAGGGAGCAGGAACGCGCAGTCGTGGGGCAATTGCTATCCCAGGTCGGTGTGCTTACTTATGTCAATCCGCGCAAACTCGATCTGAACAATCTAGGTTCTTTTATCCACAACCATCTCTAAGTGAAAATGACTGGATTTCACCGGACACTCTTGAATTTCCTGCTCATTGCGCTGATTGTTGCCTCCTTTGCACTTTATCTGAGTGATATTGACTATTCCCGAATCAAGGGGATTGAGCCGTCATGGCCCTGGCTGACCGCGGCCTCGCTCATTGCCCTGGCGTTCAGATACATGGGTGTCTTCGTCTGGCGCCGGATCTTGCTCGACCTGGGGGCAAAGGAAATGCCCAGATTTCGAACCCTTTCCTCTATATACGCCAAAGCCTGGATGGGGAGATATGTCCCCGGAAAGATTACCTGGATTGCTGCAAAGATCTACCTAGCGAGCTCACTGGGCATTTCAAAAAGCAGGCTGGCGGTAGCATCCACCCTCGAGGCAGTGGTGCAGATTGTCGCTATAACCACTGTCTCTTTGCTGCTGGTGGGACTCGATGTTCGTACCAGGGTGGTTTTGCCCGAGGTAAAGATACTCCTGGTTCTGCTTGCAGGCATAATGATTGTCTTGCTGCATCCACGCATTTTTAACGGGATACTGCAATTCACTTACCGAACTCTGGCTCGCAAAGCGGCCCACCCAGAATTGCAAAGCAACAAAAAGGCCGTTTATTCATCATTCATTCTTTACAGCATCGGAGCATTCGTCTCCGGCGCCTCCTACTTTTTCCTGACCCTGTCTCTGGTGGAAGGTACGTCTTGGGAGTTGTTTTTTTACATTGTCGGAGCATACAGCCTGGCCGGTGCGCTTGGCATGGCGGTACCACTACTGCCCAGTGGTCTGGGTGTCAGGGATGGCGTACAACTGGTCCTCCTGAGCGCCGTGTTCCCGAAGGAAATCTCACTGATACTGGTCGTCTATAGTCGCCTCTGGTCCTCCCTGATTGATGTGCTCTTTTATGTGATCGCTAACATGCTAGACAGGCGGCCGAATCAAGCACGGCCATCCACGCAGCCTTGATTTTCGACCGGTTAGAACGATCGATCAGGACTGCTTAGCCCACTCACAGGGCCTTTACCCCTCATGCTTGATCAGCCTAGTCACAGGCACGCCATGCCAATAAAAATAGCAAAAATGTTTATGATGAATCGCCCCGCGTTACTCGCGGAAGCGTTCTTGGAGTTTACTCTAGTGGTGGATTACTCTATAAGCACTGGATAGAAATCGGAGACTGCCCTAACAACCCCATTAATAAATATACACCAGAACAAATACTAGCCATGCAGCAACGCAAGGAACGCACTCGTCATCAGAACCTCATGACTACATTTCTTTAGCTTTAGCGCGAGCCGGCTGTAGCTGGCTAATATCACCTTCGTGGCAACTTAACCGAGTTTAGTCTATGCCACCTGTAGTGGACCGGACTGGAATTAAATTTTCAATGTCTACCCGCCCCTTTGCGAATATCTTCGCTCCAATTGTGATGGCCTTCGCAAGTTTTTATTCATTCACCACGCTATCCGCCAAACCCGTGACCCACTTTATGTTTACGTCATTTTTCTTTGAAAACTTAGATACATATCACTTCATCTTGCCCTAAAGAAAACATCGCTCATGGTCGACTATACATCGAGAGCAGAATGCTCCTTAGACAGTCATTTTTCCACTGGTGAATATTAACGATGCTGACCGGCCTAGCGCTAAGACTTGTTCAAGATGAACTATTGACCGAGACAGACGCCCAGAAGGCGTTTCAGGAGGCATCTGAACAAAAAATCCCTCTCGTACGTCATTTAGTCGAAAACAAGACCCTTAATGCCCGTGATATAGCCGTCTCCGCCGCCAACGAATTCGGCACCCCAGTCTTCGACCTGGACGTCATGGACATGGAAATGGCCGCCGCCTCACTAATTGATGAGAAATTAATCAGAAAACACAACGCGTTGCCTCTTACCAAGCGCGGCAATCGCCTCTATATAGCCGTATCCGACCCCACCAACCTCCAGGCCCTGGACGAAATCAAATTCGCCACCGGCGTTAGCACCGAGGCCGTCATCGTCGAAGATGACAAGCTTGCCAAGCTCATCGAGAAGATCCTCGAGGCCATGGACACCTCCATGGAAGGCCTGGATGACGAGGATCTGGATGACCTTGACATCTCCGGCGGTGAAGAAGAATCTTCCGGCGAGGATGTCAGCGAAAAAGACACCGAAGACGCGCCAATTGTTCGATTTGTGAACAAGGTGCTGTTGGATGCCATCAACAAGGGCGCATCCGACCTCCATTTCGAACCCTACGAAAAAACTTACCGGGTCAGATTCCGCCAGGATGGCATGCTGCACGAAGTGGCCGCCCCCCCCATCAATCTGGCCGGCAAGCTGGCCGCCCGTATCAAGGTCATGTCCCGTCTGGATATTTCCGAAAAGCGAGTCCCCCAGGACGGCCGCATGAAGATGAAGCTGTCCAGGAACCGGGCCATCGACTTCCGTGTCAGCACCTGCCCGACGCTTTACGGCGAAAAGATCGTTATGCGTATCCTGGACCCTACCAGTGCGCAGCTGGGCATCGACGCCCTGGGCTACGACCCGGAACAGAAACAACTGTACATGGAGGCCCTGCACAAACCCTACGGCATGATCCTGGTCACCGGCCCCACCGGCAGCGGTAAAACGGTTTCGCTTTACACCGGCTTGAACATTCTCAACACGCCGGAACGCAATATCTCCACCGCGGAAGACCCGGCCGAAATCAATCTGCCCGGCGTGAATCAGGTCAACGTCAATCCCAAGGTGGGACTGACCTTCGCCGCCGCCCTGAAGGCATTCCTGCGCCAGGACCCGGACATTATCATGGTGGGGGAGATTCGTGACCTGGAAACGGCCGAAATCGCCATCAAGGCGGCACAGACCGGCCATATGGTGCTATCCACGCTCCATACCAACGACGCCCCCCAGACCCTGTCCCGCATGATGAACATGGGGGTAGCACCCTTCAATATCGCCTCGGCCGTCTCCCTGATCATCGCCCAGCGCCTGGGCCGGCGCCTCTGTTCACATTGCAAGCAACCGGCCGATATACCCAGAGAGACCTTGATTGCGGAAGGCTTCCGCGAGGACGAGGTCGACACACTGAAAACCTACAAGGCGGTGGGCTGCGATCAGTGTACCGAGGGTTACAAAGGCCGGGTCGGTATCTACCAGGTGATGCCAATCTCGGAAGAGATGGGTAGAATCATTATGGCCGGCGGCAATGCCATCGACATCGCTGACCAGGCCAAAAAGGAAGACATCCCGGATCTGCATGATTCTGCCCTGGAAAAAGTACGCCAAGGCGTCACCAGCTTGGAAGAGATCAACCGGGTCATCACGGAGTAATGTATGGCTGAAAAAACGGCTTCACTCGACACCTTTATCTGGGAAGGCACAGATAAGCGCGGCAATCGCGCCAAGGGTGAAATCCGAGGCAATTCACCCACCCTAGTGAAGGCGGAACTGCGTCGTCAGGGCGTCAATCCGCTAAAAGTCAAAAAGAAGCCTAAACCGCTATTCGGGGGGGCCGCCAAAAAGAAAAAGATCACCGCCAAGGACATCGCTGTCTTCAGTCGCCAAATGGCCACCATGATGAGTTCAGGGGTGCCGTTGGTACAGGCCTTCGAAATCGTCGGCCGTGGCCACGAAAATCCTGCCATGCAGGAAATGTTGATGCGGATTAAAACCGATATCGAGGGCGGTGCTTCCCTGGCAGAAGCACTTGCCAAGTATCCCAATCAATTCGACGGTCTGTACTGTAACTTGGTCAATGCCGGTGAACAGGCGGGTATACTGGAAAGCCTGCTGCACAAGATTGCTATTTATAAAGAAAAAATCGAGGCCATTAAGGGCAAAATCAAAAAGGCCCTTTTTTACCCCGCAGCGGTTATCGTCGCGGCCATCATCGTAACCGGTATTTTGCTGTATTTTGTCGTGCCCCAATTCGCTGCATTATTCAAAGGATTTGGCGCCGACCTCCCTGCCATGACCCAGATCGTCATTGATATGTCTAACTTCATGGTCGAATCCTGGTATATCGTGGTCGGGGGCATTGCAGCAATCGTCTACGCATTTACCCAGGCAAAAAAGAAATCTCAAAAATTTCGAGATTTTCTCGATCGCTTTGCCCTTAAGGCCCCCATCTTCGGTGAAATCATCCGCAAGGCCACCATCGCCCGCTTTGCCCGCACCCTCTCCACCATGTTCGCCGCCGGCGTGCCCTTGGTGGAGGCCATGACCACCGTCGCCGGCGCTGCCGGCAACGTGGTCTACTCCAACGCCATCCTGCGTATGCGTGACGAAATCTCCACCGGCATCTCCCTGCAGCAGTCCATGCGCCAGAGCCAGTTGTTTCCCAACATGGTGGTGCAGCTGGTGGCCATCGGTGAAGAGGCCGGATCGATCGACGCCATGCTGGCCAAGATCGCCGATTTCTATGAAGAAGAGGTCGACAATGCCGTAGACGGCCTCAGCAGTCTCATGGAACCCCTGATCATGGCCTTTCTCGGCGTCATTATCGGCGGTCTGGTCGTCGCCATGTACCTGCCGATCTTCAAGATGGGCGAGGTCGTTTAAACGACGCCGTCAGGGATGACGATTCTCGAATACCTGGCCGGTAATCCCGCCTTTTTCATCACGGCCGTCGCCCTCCTGGGGGCGACCGTCGGCAGTTTTCTGAATGTGGTCGTCCACCGCCTGCCCATCATGATGGAACGGCAGTGGCGCCAGCAGTGCGCCGAGCTGGAGCATGCGGAGGCACCCGAACAGATCCAGGAACCGTTCAACCTGGCCAAGCCTGATTCGCGCTGCCCCCATTGCGGCCACAAGATTCGCGCCTGGGAAAACATCCCCGTCCTCAGTTACCTGTTTTTGAAGGCCCGCTGCGCCGGCTGCGGTGCCAAGATCTCCCCGCGCTACCCCATTATCGAAACCGTCACCGCCCTGCTCTCCGGCCTTGCCGCCTGGCACTTCGGCCTGGCCTGGGAGACGGCCGGCGCCCTGTTGCTGACCTGGGGCCTGATCCCGCTGACCATGATCGACATCGATCATCAGCTCCTGCCCGACAGTATCACCCTGCCCTTTCTTTGGCTCGGCCTGGGCTTGAACCTGTTCGGGCTCTACACCGATCTCAGCGCGGCGGTTATCGGCGCCATCGCCGGTTATCTCAGTCTCTGGAGTGTCTACTGGGGCTTTAAGCTGCTCACCGGCAAGGAGGGCATGGGTTACGGCGATTTCAAGCTGCTGGCCCTGCTGGGGGCGTGGATGGGCTGGCAGCAATTGCCGGCCATCATCCTGCTCTCGTCAGTGGTGGGCGCCGCGATTGGAATCGGCATGGTGCTGATGCGCGGCCGTGATCATACCATCCCGATCCCCTTTGGGCCCTATCTCGCCATCGCCGGATTGATTGTCTTTTATTGGGGTGATGACATTACCGGGGCCTATTTGCGCTTTAGTGGTTTGACCTGACCGGATGCCTGTCTCGCGGTCGTTGAGCGGGGCTGCGTCAGCACTCAAAATGGGGCAAGGGTGGGCTAGGGGAGATTTAGTCTCTCAGGCCACGTTAACCGGATTGATTGTCTTTATATTGGGCTGATGACATTACCGGGGCCTGTTTGCGGTTTAGCGGGATGGCTTGATTGGTTTCCTGGGTGCCTCTACCGATGCGAGAGGGGTGATAACTTTACTAGGATCTGGGAGCCAGCAAGGCCTTAAATCCCCCTCAGTCCCCCTTTACTAAGGGGGATGTGTTACGGAGCTACTCCAGATGTCAGCGCCAACACATCAACCTTAAGCGTTTATGTTCCCCTCTTTCTCAAAGAGGGGCTAGGGGAGATTTAGTCTCTCAGGCTACATTAAATTGTCGGGGACCCGCGACGGATTTCACCCCCGCTACCCCCCTTTTCCAAAGAGGGAGGTTATAGTGGTCGATTCAAGAATAAACCTAGATACCCGACTATGCTGATCATCGGCCTCACCGGCGGCATCGGCAGCGGCAAGTCCGCGGTCTGCGCCCTGTTCTCGGAACTCGACGTCCCCGTCATCGACGCCGATGTGATTGCGCGTCTGGTGGTCGAACCCGGCCAACCTGCCCTGGAACAGATCCGCGCCACCTTCGGCGATGAGATATTGACCCCGGACGGCCTACTGGATCGCGCCCGGCTGCGCGCTCTGATCTTCGCCAACCCGGCCAAACGCAAACAGCTGGAGGCCATCCTCCATCCCGCCATCCGCCGCGAGATGCTCATACAGGCGGCCCAGGTTCAAGCGCCATACTGTGTGTTCGCCATCCCCCTGCTGATCGAGGTGGGGCAAACCGACATGGTGGACCGCGTCCTGGTGGTCGATGCCCCGGATGCGCTGCGCCGCCAGCGTCTCAAACAACGTGACGGCCTGGACGATGCCCAAATCGACGCCATCTTCGCCGCCCAACTCGAGCGGATAGCGCGCCTGGCCCAGGCCGACGATATCATCCACAACGCGGCCGACCTGGCGCATCTGCGCGCTCAAGTGCTTGATTTACACGACTGCTATTTAAAACTGGCGCAACTGGAAAAATTTCAAGGAAAATGACCGACTTCGCCGCATGGCGCGTGGCAGCGTGTTTACAGGCAGAGATGTTCGCGTAAACTACTCAAGATTAGGCACAGCCTGACTTGATTAAACACCAACGTGAGCAAGCATTCCGCGACCGCCATGCAGCCGAAGCATCAAACTCAAACCGTGGAACCTTATGGGCGACAGCAGACCGTGCCTGAACAAGTGACCTATGAACAACCGCTGAATGAACGCATCCGCACCCTGCTGCGGCTCGAATTCCTGTTCGCCCAGGCCAACGCCCATCTCTATCGCCACAGCAACTGGGACAACCGCGCCGCCGTCAACGCCCTGTTCGACATCATCAATGTCTTCGGCCGTACCGATCTCAAGACCGAGATCATGAAAGAGCTGGAACGCCAGGCCCTGTTTCTGGAGAAGCTGGCCGAGAACCCCCAGGTCGATAAGGCCCGGCTGGAAAGTGTGCTCGACGAGATGGACATCCTCATCGACCAGTTGCACGGCCTCAAGGCCCAGGACATGGACATCCGCAACAACGATTTCCTCGGCAGCATCAAGCAGCGCTACCACATCGCCGGCGGCGCCTGCGACTTCGACCTGCCGGCCTATCATTTCTGGCTGTCGCGTCCGCAGGAACAACGCATCCTCGACATGCAGCAGTGGTTAAAACCCTTCGACCCGATCCAGCAATCCGTAAACCTGATCCTGCGCCTGATCCGCGACAGCGCCCAGACCAGCCGCGAAATCGCCGAGGCGGGCTTCTTCCAAAAATCCCTCGACCCCAGCAGCGCCTGCCAGATGATCCGCGTGACCCTGGACGGCGAGACACCCCACTTCGCCGAGATCAGCGGCGGCAAACACCGCTTCACCATCCGCTTCATGCAGACCGGCTTCAGCGACCGGCCCACCCAAGTCGACCAGGACACCCCCTTCAAGCTCACCTGCTGCATGCTATGAGCGAAGCGCCCGTCGTCAATTGCCCGAGCTGCGGCAAGCAAGTGGTATGGGAGGAGACATCGAAATGGCGCCCTTTCTGTAGCGAGCGCTGCAAATTGATTGATTTGGGGGAATGGGCCAGCGAATCTCACCGTATTCCCGGCGAAGAGCTGCCAGCGACGGAAGAAAACGAGGACTTCTTGCGCAACAAATAGACGCGTGTTTAGACTTCGCGGGGCTTGGTGGCCTTAAATCCCCCCAGCCCCCTTTACAAAGGGGGCAGGCAGGCAGGGGGTCGCCGTCAGGGACTAAGATAATCGATCGGCTGTTGAATATCCTCCAATCCCGACTCGGTCTGATTTTTTGTTCCCCCCTTTTTTAAAGGGGGGCGGGGGGGATTTAATCCTCGCCTCACCCCGCCGGCCAAAGACTGCGAATCGCCGCAATCCCCTGCCCACCGGCGGCGAAGGCCTGCGCCAGATCATCGCGACTCACCCCGCCCAGGGCGTACACCGGGATGGGCATTTCATCCACCAGGCGGCGCATCTCATCCCAGCCCAGGGGCTCGGTATCGGGATGACTTTGAGTCCACTTGATCGGCGACAACAGGGCGAAATCGGCCTCCAGCTGCAGCGCCTTGTGCAGCTCTTCACGGCTATGACAGGAGGCCGCCACTAGCAGACTTTTATCCAACGGGCGTTGGCTCAAAGAGTGTAACCGCCCGCTGCTGAGCTGAATCCCGTCGGCCCCCACTTCGGCCACCCAGTCCGGCTCGCCGTTCAATAACACGCGCGCGCCGTGGGCATGACAGAGTGGCACCACCTGCTGGGCCAGCGCCTTGTATGCCTCAGCGGCCAACCCCTTGGCACGCAACTGCAGCAAGCGAATGCCCTGCGCCAAGGCCTGCTGCAACTGGGCAAGAAACGCATCCACCGCGTCAGGCTCAGGGGTGATCAGGTAACAGTCGGGCAGTTGCGCCGCGGCGATGATGGGCCGGTTGGCGGCGGGAAAATCCCATCGGGAAAGTTCATCCACATGGCACCACGCCAGCGGCTGACCTTCACGCCCGTGCGGCGTGCCGCGAAAGCCGTCCACGCGCCAGACATCCAGCAATACCGACCTGTCGGGATACGCATGCTTGACCCGGATCAAGGGGCGGGCCCGCCCGACCTGGATGCCGACCTCTTCATCCAATTCGCGCGTCAGTGCGGCCAGCACATCCTCGCCCGCCTCCACCTTGCCGCCGGGGAACTCCCACAGGCCGCCCTGGTGCTTGTGCGCCGGACGTTTGGCGATCAAGACCTGGCCTTGATCATTACAGATGAGGGCGGCGGCGACGTGAATATAATCCATACGTTTAAAAACTTATATTGATTCTATACCTAAAGACAGGCCTGGCTATCGACCTCCCTCTTTATTAAAGGGGGAACGAGGGGGATTTAGACGATGGAGCTATATCCAACCGCTGGTTAAATCCCCCCCTACCCCCCTTTTTCAAAGGGGGGGAATGGGCATGGAGATGGCATCGGGGCATGGGGTATCAACACGCCGCCGCCACCTTCAACTTTTCGGCATTGATGGCGTGACTACTGGCAAAGCCTTCCACATAGCGACCGGCGCGCGGCTCAAAGCGATACAGGGAAAAGTCGGAGAACTGGAACAGCCCTTCGGCGTCGGGCAAGCGGGCGAGATAGAGCGCCTTGAGGTGTTCGTAATCAGGGTGCTCGGGCGTGACCGCTGTAACCGTCCCTTGCAAGCTCACGCGCGCCAGCTGCTGTGGGTCACGCCGTCCGTCGTCCGGCTCACTCAACGCCAGAGAAACCCGCGCATCGGCCTCCAGATTGCGGGTGTGTTGAGCAAGGCGACTCAAATGCATGATCAGCGCAGAAAAATCCGCCACGGCGACGAAGGCCACCCAGGAGACATAGGGTCCATCGTCAGACTGGGTCCCCAGGCAGGCCCAACGCTGGCCGCGCAGCAACTGCGCCAAGCGGGTGGGATCCATCGGTTTCATGGCGGCGCTCTGTTGCGTCATACCGCCCTCAGGCGTAGACATCCAACCTGCCGACCCGGTCCACATCGGCCGGCTGGCTTAGCTGCGCCGCGGTCTCATAGGCGGCGATGGCGCGCTGGGCCGGCGCCTGATAGCCCTCTGAGGCACGGGAATGCTGTTGCTCATGTCGTGCCAGGTATTCCTCTTCGCTCAGCGCCGGCGACTGATCGTGTTGCCGCCCCTGCTTGTTGAGCAGTTCCCCTTCCAGGGTGTGTTCGGCGGCAGCGCCCGCCTCGCGCTGGACCAGCCTGGGCTGTTGCTGCTGCTGGCGCGCCTGGGCGGTGGCATCCCGCAGCCGTTGCACGGCCTGAGGATCATACCTCACCATGTTACCGACATAGTGTGCGATCGCCGCTGCGCTCATATGCTTACCGTCTGTTGCGACACCACCCGCGTCAAGGCGGGATTAGATTAGAACGACATCCTCAAGCCGATGTGCCAGCCCTTATCCAGGTCCACATCGACATTGTTCTCCAGGCGCGTGCGCACCTTGCGGTAGCCCACGTAAACCGCCGCCTCGGGCAGCACCTCGTATTCGGCACGACCGCTGAAATCCCAAAACCTTTCCGCGTCACCGAAGGTGGTTACATCGGGCCCGAAATAGAGCTGTGCCACCAGGCCCATGCGGTTGAACTGCGGCGGCACGTACCAACCCTTGGCGCCCAGGGTGATGGAGCCCACATCGGCGCCGCTGTCGAGGGACACGCCATAGCCCTTTACCCCCACACCGAAGTGCAGACCGGGGGCATGGCTGCCAGCCTCGCCCATCATCTCGATGCCGCCGACAATCATCACATCGTCGGACTCGGTGTACATAAACCCGACTTCGGCGTCGGTTTGACCATAACCGCTGTAGCTGATCGGCGTGGCGTAACGCACCAGCGCCGTATCATTACTCAGACTCAGGTCCAGCTCCCGCGCGCCGGCCTCGGCGCCCGCAAGCATTAACAATGCCGCAACACTCGCTCGCAATTTCATTTCCAAACTCCCTGAAAATTCAATGTATTTTGCTATCGGCCGCGGAACAATTCCGGGCCGCACATCCTAGCAGCGGGCTAATAGTATCACGGTGTAGACGAGACCCAGAGCGCAAAAGTTCCTGAGCCTTTTCGAACCACAACCGTATTACATTAGACCACCACCCGCCGGTTTTCCAGGTCAGCTTTGCAGCGCGGCGCGGGCGCACAACCACACATCCACGCGCTCCACCCCGGCCCGTTTCAGGGTCCGTGCCAGCATCTCCACCGTCGTGCCGGTGGTCATCACATCATCCAGCAGCGCGACGTGGCCCACCGGCGCGCCGCACACCGCAAAGGCATGCTTCAAATTGCGCCGCCGGGCCTTGGCGTCCAGCCCGGTCTGGGGTGTGGTGGCCAGTCGCCGGCGGCAGAATTCAGGCTGCAACGGCAAGCCCAGGACCTGGGCCACGGGCCGGGCCAACTCCAGCGCCTGGTTGAAGCCGCGCTGGCGCAGGCGCACGGGATGCAGGGGCACCGGGATGAGCATATCCGGCGCATCCGCCGTCACTTGCGCCAAGCGCTCAGCCATGAGTACGCCCAACAGGCGGGCGTTGTAGAGCTTGCCGTTGAACTTGAGCCCCTGAATTAACTGGGCCACGGGCGGGCCGTAGTCGAAAACCGCGTAGGCGCTGTCAAAGCTGGGGGCCTTTTGCTGGCAACGGCCGCAGATACCGGGTTCGGACAGGGGGATGGCGCAGCGGCGGCAGGCGCTGCGCAGATAAGGCAATTCCATGGCGCAGCACTGACACACATCGCGACCGTTATGGCCCGCGCGACCACAGAGGATGCAACGGGCCGGCAACAGCCAGTCGTGAGCATGTTTTAGCCAGCCGTTAACCTGCAGAGTTATTTTGGTTGACAGCCGCCCCCGAGCCATTAACATCACCCCCATGACGTTTTAGCCACTCTATTACAAGGACACCGGCATGGACAACGCGATTTTCAGCAAGATTGACCAGATTACCCAACGCATCCTGGGCGGCGGCGAGATGACGGCCGAGGAAGGCCGCTGGATGATCCGCCTCGACGACGACTATCTGCCCTGGCTCATGGCCGGCGCCGACCGCATCCGCAAGACCTTCCGCGGCAACGAGATCGAGGTCTGCGCCATCGCCAATGTGCGCTCCGGCAACTGTTCCGAAAACTGCTCGTTCTGCGCCCAGTCCGGCCACCACAAGACGGCCGCCCCGGCCTACGACTACATTCCCGCCACCGACCTCGTCGCCCAGGCGCAACAGGCGCGCGAATGGGGCGCCAGCGATTTCGGCGTGGTCTCCAAGGGTTGGGGCGTGCGCTCCGACAAAGAGAGCGCCCAGCTGGAGGAGTACTTCGCCGCCATGGACGCGGGCAGCGACATCGGCCGCTGCGCCAGCCTGGGCGCCCTGACCCAGGAATCCGCACAAAAACTCAAGGCCCTGGGCATGGAGAATTACCACCACAATCTGGAGTGCGCCGAAAGCTTCTTCGACCAGGTCTGCACCACCCACACCTATCAGGACAACATCGACACCATCAATAACGCCCGCGCCGCCGGTCTGCGCGTCTGCGCCGGCGGCATCCTGGGCATGGGCGAGTCCCTCGACCAGCGCATCGAAATGGCCGAAACCCTGCGCCAATTGGATGTGGAATCGGTGCCGCTCAACTTCCTCGCCCCCGTCGTGGGCACCCCCATGGGCAACCGTACCCCCATGACGCCCCACGAGATCCTGCGCGCCATCGCCAGCTACCGCTACATGCTGCCGCGCGCCGAGATCCGCATCGCCGGCGGACGCCAGTTCCTGGGCGACATGCAGTCCATGATCTTCATGGCCGGCGCCTCCGGGGTGATGATCGGCAACTACCTCACCACCCAGGGGCGCAGCGTGGACGATGACCTGAAGATGATCCGCGACCTCAAGCTCGAGGTGCGCGGCGACACCCAGCAACGGCGGGCACAGCAGAACAAGGCTGCGGCGGCCGTTTGAGTGAGGAGACATGGAAAGCAGTTAAATCCCCCTCAATCCCCCTTTAGAAAAGGGGGAGGCTACGCTGCTATCGCCACATCTCGAGTCCACCACAGCCCTATTCCCCCCTTTGTAAAAGGGGGGCTAGGGGGGATTTAGCCGACCTCAGACGTTAACCCAGTGCGCGACTTAAACACCGAACTCACCCGCCTCCACCAGGCCGGCCTCTACCGCCAACGCCGCATCATGGCCAACGCCGCCGGCGTCTACGGCCATGCCGACGGCCGCGAGGTGCTCGCCTTCTGCAGCAACGACTACCTGGGCCTGGCCAACCACCCCGAGGTGGTCAAGGCCCTGCAGGCCGGGGCCGAACGCTGGGGCCTGGGCAGCGGCGCCGCGCACCTGGTCAACGGCCACACGACGGCCCATCACGCCCTCGAAGCGGAGTTGGCCGCCTTTACCAATCGCCCCCGCGCCCTGCTCTTCTCCACCGGCTACATGACCAACCTGGGGGTGATCGCCGCCCTTTGCGGCCGCGGCGACCATGTCTTCGAGGACCGCCTCAACCACGCCTCGCTGCTGGACGGCGGACTGCTGTCCCAGGCGCGGCTGCAGCGCTACGCCCATGGCGACGGCGCGGCCCTGGACGGGAAACTGGCGCAGCGCACCACAGGTGAAAAACTGGTCGTCACCGACGGTGTCTTCAGCATGGACGGTGATCTCGCCCCCCTGCCCCAGCTCGCCGCCACAGCCAAACGGCACGACGCCTGGCTGATGGTGGACGACGCCCACGGCTTCGGCGTGCTGGGGGCCAACGGTGGCGGCACGGCCGAACACTTCGGCCTGGGCATGGACGCGCTGCCCATCCTGGTCGGGACCCTGGGCAAGGCCTTCGGCAGCTTCGGCGCCTTCGTTGCCGGGTCCGACGCGCTGATCGAATTCCTGATCCAGAAGGCGCGCCCTTACATCTACACCACCGCCCTGCCGCCGGCCGTAGCCGAGGCCACCCGGGTCAGTCTCAAGCTGCTGCAGACCGACACCTGGCGGCGGGAAAAATTACAGAGCCTGATCCAACGTTTTCGCCGCGGCGCGGAAGAACTGGGGCTGACCCTGATGCAATCCCAGACGCCCATCCAGCCGCTGCTCATCGGCGACAATGACAAGGCCGTGGCCCTGAGCCAGGCCCTGCTGAAACAGGGCATCCTCGTCAGCGCCATCCGCCCGCCCACCGTGCCCGAGGGCGGCGCCCGGCTGCGCATCACCCTCTCCGCCGCCCATCGCGAGGTGGACGTGGATCAACTGCTCACCGTGCTGGAGATGGTGGCATGAGATTGTTTTACCGCACAGGACGCGAAGGTCGCCAAGATAAAATCGTAACTCTGGTCATTATCAATATTAAACAGCCGGCATGTGCTGCAAATGCAATTCGTCCGACTTCGCGTTCCTGCGCGTCCTGTGCGGTAAAAAGCTGATACCACCATGGCATTTTTGCACACCGAAACCCATGGCCACGGCCCCGACCTCTTCCTGATCCACGGCTGGGGGCTGCATGGCGGCATCTGGCAGTCGGTCGTCGAGGCGCTGCAACATCGCTATCGCCTCACCGTCGTCGATCTGCCCGGCCACGGCCACAGCCCGCTGCCCGCCGGCGGCTTCGATCTCGACCGACTGGCGCAACTGCTGCTCGACAGCGCGCCACCCCAAGCCGCCTGGGTCGGCTGGTCCCTGGGCGGCATGGCCGCGCTCAATGCCATGCTGCGCTGGCCGCAACAGATCGACAAAGTGACCCTGGTGGCCGCCCAGCCCCAGTTCATCCAGAGCGACGACTGGCCCCATGCCACACCGGAAAAGAGTCTGGCCCAGTTCGCTGAGAACCTGGTCAAGCACACCGACCAGACCCTGAAACGTTTCCTCGCCCTGCAGGTGCGCGGCACGGCGGACGAAAAGGACCAACTGCGCGCCATGCGCGCCCTGGTCGACGCCCGCCCCCCGCCGCAGGCCGAGGCACTGCGGCTGGGGCTGGAGATCCTGCGCAGCACCAACCTGCGGCCGCGCCTTAACCAGATACAGCGCCCGCTGCAGTTCATTCTCGGCGGGCGCGACATGCTGGTGCCGGTGGCCGCGGCCAAGGCCATCGGGACCCGGGTCCCGACGGCGCGTATCGACATCCTGCCCCAGGCCGGGCATATCCCGTTTTTTTCGCATACGGATGAATTTTTAAAACCGCTCGGGGCCTTTATGGAGAAAAATTATTGAACCGCAAAGGACGCCAAGGAACGCGAAGTTGAATTTTCGAACCGCGCGGACAGCATGCAGCGTGAATTCACATCGCAGAGAACCGGACCGACTACACGCTTAGCGCGCCTTCGCGTCCTTTGCGGTAAAACTTTTTAGCAGACAAAAATATGGACAATACGCTTTATCAACTCGACAAACGCCTGGTGCGCGACGCCTTCGACCGCGCCGCGGCCGCGTATGACGAAGTCGCCATCCTGCAGCGCGAGGTCGGCCGCCGCCTGCTGGAACGGCTCGATCTGATCAAGCTGCAGCCGCGCGCCATCGTCGACATCGGGGCCGGCACCGGCGAGCTGGGCGCGGCCCTGGCCAAGCGCTACAAGGGCAGCGAGGTGATCCTCCTCGACCTGGCCCCGCGCATGCTCAAACGGGCGCGCCAACGGCGGCGTCTGGTGGAGCGTTGGCTGGGCCGACAAATTCCAGCGCGTGCTGCGCCCCGACGGCCTGCTACTGTTCACCAGCTTCGGCCCCGACACCCTCACCGAGCTGCGCCAGGCCTGGCGCGCGGTGGACGACGCCGTGCACGTCAACAGCTTCATCGACATGCACGACATCGGCGATGCCCTGATGCGCGCCAAGCTGGCCGAACCGGTGATGGACGCCGAGCGCCTCACCCTGACCTATGCCGACGGCATGGGCGTGATGCGCGACCTCAAGGCCATGGGCGCGCACAATGTCTCGGCCGGTCGCCATCACGGGCTTACCGGTAAGCGAAAATTGCAACACATGCTGGCCGCCTACGAGCAATTCAGGAACAGCGCGGGACTGCTGCCGGCGACCTATGAGGTGGTGTATGGTCACGCCTGGGGCAGTGATGTGGGGGCGGGACAAGTGCACGAGGACGGTACGGTGCATGTGCCCTTATCCCAACTTAAACGGGGATAGATGATGGACGGTTATTTTATCACCGGCACCGACACCGACATCGGCAAGACCTGGACCAGTCTGGGAATCGTCGAGGCCTTGAAACGCCGCGGCCACACGGTCGGCGTCATGAAACCCGTCTCCGCCGGTTGTGCGCAAACCGGCGCCGGCCTGCGCAACGAAGACGCCCTGCTGCTGCAACGGCACAGCAACGTGGAACTGGCCTACGACCAGATCAATCCCTACGCCTTCGCACCGGCCATCGCCCCCCACATCGCCGCCGCCGAAGCGGCGATGCGCATGGATATCGAAACCCTGCACGCACAGTTTCAAGCCATCGCCGCCCAAAGCGACTGCGTGGTGGTGGAAGGCGCCGGTGGCTGGCAGGTGCCCTTGAATGATTTCCAGACCATGGCCGAGCTGGCCAAACGATTGGCGTTACCGGTGTGCCTGGTCGTCGGCCTGCGTCTGGGCTGCCTCAATCACGCCCTACTTACGGTGGCATCGATCCGCGCCAGCGGCCTGCCGCTGGCCGGCTGGGTGGCCAATCAACTCACGCCGGAAATGGCTCGTCTGGATGAGAATATAGCCACCCTGGAGCGCATGATCGAAGCCCCGCTGTTGGGTCGGATCCCCTATCTCGAACACTTGGATGTAAATGCCATCGCCGACCGGCTGAGCTTGCCGCCGGCGCGCAATACGCTCAGACCGGACTGGGCCATCTAAACCACCACACTGCGCTCCACCCGCATCAACCACAGGCCGCTGGCAATGATCACCAGCGCCCCCACGGCGGTCCACAGATCGATGCGGTCGCCAAAGAAGAAATAACCCAGCACCACCCCCCAAACCATCTGCACATAATGGAACGAGGCCGCCGTGGCGGTGCGGGCATGGGCAAAGGCGCGCGCGATGGCGATGGCGCCGAAGGCGGAGACCCCGCCCATGAAGGCCAGATAGCCCAGGTCCTGCAAACGAGGCCCCTGCAGCTTGTCGAAAAAGACCAGCATCAGGATGGCGATGATGACCAGGTGCGGATAAAAGGCCCAGGAGAGCAGGGTGTGATTGCTGTCGCGCATGTAGCGCGCGGTGATATTGACCAGGGAAAAGAACAGCGCCGAGGCCAGCGCCGCCAGCGAGGCCGGCTCCAAGGGGATCAGGCCGGGACGCAAAATGATCAACACCCCGGCAAAACCCAGCACGATGGCCAACACATGACGCAGGCTGACCCGATCTTTCAATAAGGGTATGCCCAAGAGGGCGGAGAAAATGGGCGCCATAAAGGCCATGGCGTAGGCCGTGGCCAGGGACAGTTGCGTGAAGGCATAGACGATCAGAGACAGCTGCGCGAATACCAACACGCCGCGCAATACATGCAAACCGCGACGTCCGTCCTTGAGCGTGTTCTTGATCCCGCCCAACCACGGCGACAGCAACAGCAGAACGATCAAGCCGAACAATGAATTGTAGAAGACGATGGAATACGTCGAATAATAACTGCTCAGGTACTTGATGGTGGTATCGCCGAAGGAGAGCAGGCTAAAGCCCAGCAGCGATAAAACTATTCCCTTGGCGGCACTGTGCGTGTTGTCGGTCATGTAAGAAAATCGCGGTGACATTCATGGGCGAACGGCGCATTTTCTCACAATAACAGGGCGCGGGCTAAGCGCGCCTCATGTGTATGTCTCGGCGTTACTGCGCACACCGAAGCCACTCTAACTATCCGTGGTCAATCTCTCTTTCACGTGCCGACTGCAAAGCACCGGCAGAAACGACGTGACGCGACTATCTGACATGAGCTTGCTCAGTTCTTGTTCGTACAGGCGCCGGATATGGTGTTCGTCCAACTGGTATTGCATGGCCAGCGATTCAATGACGCTGTCATGCACATCTCTCCCGGCATCGGATTTAGGCGTGTCACTCATGGCAAATGATCCTGTTTTTGGTTGAACAAAGCGCAAGACTCTATAGCCTTGCCATCCACATGACTCCCATGGCCTGGGGCAAATCATAACAGCTCAATTGCGACGCAGCATGGAAAAAATTTGCATGCCGATATCCGCCCAAATCAGTCAAATTTATCCAATTCATTCAGCGCATTAGAAAATTCCCCGGATCCCCGGCCAGGCATGTGGCTATGCAAAAACCTGCGGCATGGCCTGCCGAAGTCGGCTAAACTAGCCCGACATACGAATTTAGGGATGTTGCGATGACCTATTGTGTTGCCATTTCGGTCAACGACGGGCTGGTGTTTTGTTCTGACTCGCGCACCAATGCCGGGCCGGACATGATCTCGACCTACAGCAAGATGCATGTCTACAACCCGGCGGCGGACCGCATGTTCGTCATCCTGACCGCGGGCAATCTGGCCACCACCCAGGCCATCATCAGCCGTATCGAGCACGAGTTGGAAGAGCCCGACACCACCAATTTGCTGAGTTGCAAAAAAATGGTGGAAGCGGCGCGCTATGTCAGCAAGATCAGCGGCGAGGAGCAGGCCAGCGCCAAGTCGTCCGCCGCCGGCAGCAATGTGGACACCTCCTGCACCCTGATCTTCGGCGGCCAGATCAAGGGCTTTGCGCCGGCCATCTATATGATCTACCCGGCCGGCAACTTCATCACCGATTCGGACGAAAATCCCTTTCTTCAGGTGGGCGAAAGCAAGTACGGCAAACCCATTCTGGATCGCATCCTGACGCGCGAGACCTCATTGGGTGACGCGGCGCGTTGCAGCATCGTCTCCATGGATTCCACCATCAAGTCCAATGCCACGGTGGGCCCGCCCATCGAACTGCTGGTCTACGAAAGCGACACCTTCGAGGGAAATCATTACATGCGCCTGGACGAGGACGACGAATACCTGCGTGACATCCGCCAGGCCTGGAATGAGGCGCTCAAACTGTCCTTTGCCGAACTGCCCCAACTGGACTGGGAGGAGCGCAGCGAAGAGATCCCACCGCTGCAGGCCATCAGCAACGAAAACAACACATAGCGCGCTTAGGGTATGTCGATCCGCGTCGCCATTCGTCACCAGACCCGTTACGACTACGACCGGCCGGTACGCCTGTCGCCCCACCTGATCCGACTGCGTCCCGCGGCCCACTGCCGCACACCGATCCACAGCTATAGCCTCAAGGTCGAGCCTTCAAGCCACTTCGTCAACTGGCAGCAGGACCCCTTCGGTAACTTCGTCGCCCGTTACGTGTTCCCGGAAAAGATCACCCGTCTGAGCGTCGATGTGGAGCTGATCGCCGAGATGACGGTGATCAATCCCTTCGACTTTTTCGTCGAGGAGTACGCCGACAACTGGCCCTTTGAATACGACGAACAGCTGGGCCACCAACTGTCCCCCTATCTCAAGATTCGCGAGGACGGCCCCCTGCTGCGCGCGTGGGTCGCCAGCGTCAAACGCGAGGCGACGCCCACCGTGGACTTTCTGGTCCACCTCAATCAGCGCCTGCAGCAGGAGATCGGCTACCTGATCCGCATGGAACCGGGCGTGCAAAGCTGCGAACAGACCCTGCAAACCGCCACCGGCTCGTGCCGCGACAGCGGCTGGCTGCTGGTGCAGATCCTGCGCCACCTGGGCCTGGCGGCGCGTTTCGTCTCCGGGTATCTGGTGCAGCTCGCCGCCGATGTCAAATCCCTCGACGGCCCCTCCGGCACTGACACGGATTTCACCGACCTGCACGCCTGGGCCGAAGTCTTCGTCCCCGGCGCCGGCTGGCTGGGGCTGGACCCCACCTCGGGCCTGTTCGCCGGCGAGGGTCACATTCCCCTCTCCTGCACCCCGGACCCCGGCGCCGCCGCACCGGTCACCGGCCTGGTGGAACCCTGTGAGACCGTGTTTCACTTCGACAACCGTGTCACCCGCATCCACGAGGACCCACGCGTCACCAAGCCCTACACCGAGGCGCAGTGGCAACAGGTGATGGCCCTGGGCGAGCAGGTCGATCAGCGCCTGCAGGATCAGGATGTACGCCTGACCCAGGGCGGCGAGCCCACCTTCGTTTCCATCGACGACCCGGACGGCGCCGAGTGGAACACCGCCGCCCTGGGAGCGCGCAAGGAGCGCCTGGCGCGCGAACTGTTGCAACGGCTGAGCCGGCGCTTCGCCGCCCACGGTGTGCTGCACCACGGCCAGGGCAAGTGGTACCCGGGTGAGGCGCTGCCGCGCTGGGCCTACAGCTGTTTTTTCCGCAGCGACGGCGAAGCGCTGTGGCATGACACGGCGCTGCTGTCACCGGCCGACACGCGTAAGATCGGGATCGGCGAGGCGCGCCGCTTCGCCCAGACCCTGGCGCGCACATTGGGCGTGAGCGACGCCGCACTCATGCCCGCCTATGAGGACGCCGCCCACTACCTGCACGCCGAAAATTCACTGCCCGTAGACATGGACCCGCACCGGGCCGACCTTAAGGACCCGCTGGAACGGCGGCGCCTGGCACGGCTACTCAACCGGGGCCTGGACGCGGTCGCCGGCTACGCCCTGCCGTTGCGCTGTGCCAGCGCACATGGGCGCTGGCACAGCGCCCGCTGGCCGCTGCGCAATGAGCGTCTCACCCTGTTGCCCGGCGACTCGCCCATGGGTTTGCGCCTGCCGCTGGACGCCCTGCCCAAACAGACGCGGCGCAAGACCGAGCCGCCGCGCGACGGCTTCGAGGCACGCACACCGCTGGTCTCGGCCAGCGAGATCGCGCGGCGCTACAGCCTGTTCCAACCCACGGCGCCCGTGACCCAGCCCCTCAGCGAGCAAGCCGCGGCGGATGTTGATGATTTGGAGGAAATCCCGCCCACCGCCCTCTGCGTCGAACCCCGCGACGGCCGCTTGTGGATATTTTTACCGCCGCTCACCCATCTGGAACACTGGATCGAGCTCATGGGCGCCCTCGAAGCGACGGCACGCCAGTGCAATCTCGCCATCGACCTGGAAGGCTACGAGCCACCCCACGACCCACGCCTGCGCAAGCTGGCCGTCACCCCCGATCCGGGCGTGATCGAGGTCAACATCCACCCCGCCCACCACTGGCGCGAACTGGTGGAAAACACCGCGACCCTTTACGAAGAGGCACGCCTGACCCGCCTGGGCACGGAAAAATTCATGCTCGACGGCCGCCACACCGGTACCGGCGGGGGCAATCACGTCACCCTGGGCGCGGCCACCCCGGTCGACAGCCCGTTTCTGCGCCGCCCCGATCTGTTGGCCAGCCTGGCGCTCTACTGGCAGCACCACCCCGCGCTCTCCTATCTCTTTTCCGGCATGTTCATCGGACCCACCTCGCAGGCGCCGCGGGTGGACGAGGCGCGCGACGATGCCTTGTATGAATTGGAAATCGCCGTCCAGCAGCTGGCACCCGGCGAGGTCACCGAACCCTGGCTGGTGGACCGTCTGTTCCGCAACCTCCTGGTGGACATCACCGGCAACACCCACCGCGCCGAGTTCTGCATCGACAAGCTCTACAACCCCGGCGGCCCCCACGGTCGCCAGGGCCTGCTGGAATTCCGCGCCTTCGAGATGCCGCCCCACTGGCGCATGAGCGCAGTGCAGATGCTGCTGCTGCGCGCCCTGGTGGCAAGCTTCTGGCACAGGCCTTTCCGGCAACGTCCGGCGCGCTGGGGCACGACCCTGCACGATCGTTTCATGCTGCCCCACTACGTGCAGCAGGATTTTCATCAGGTGCTGGAGGATTTAAAACAGGCGGGCTTCAACTTCGACCCGGCCTGGTTCGCCCCCTTTTTCGAATTCCGCTTTCCCCACTACGGCGAACTGCGACGACAGGGCATGGAGCTGCAACTGCACGGCGCCATCGAACCCTGGCACGTGCTCGGCGAAGAGGTCACCTCCCAGGGCACGGCGCGCTTCGTCGACTCGTCGGTGGAACGGCTGCAGGTCAAGGTGAGCCGTTTCAACCCGGAGCGCTATTGCATCGCCTGCAACGGCCGGCGCGTGCCGCTGCAGGCCACCGAGGTCAACGGCGAATACGTCGCCGGGGTACGCTTCAAGGCCTGGCAGCCCACCTTCGGCCTGCATCCGCGCCTGCCCGCCGACGCCCCGCTGGTGTTCGACATTGTCGATCTGGCCAACCGGAAAAGCATCGGCGGTTGCACCTATCACGTCGCCCACCCCAGCGGCCGCAACTACGAACGCCTGCCGGTCAATGCCAATGAGGCCGAGGCGCGTCGCATCGCCCGCTTCTGGGATCACGGCCATTCCACCGGCCCCCTGTTGCCGCGCGAAGAACTGCCCAATCCCGAATTTCCCTGCACCCTGGATCTGCGTTACCGGCCAGGCTGAGTCGGATGGGTGACGCTGCGCGCCACCCATCCTATGCCACCGGCTAGCGGGTGCCCCTCTCCCTCAAGGGGGAGAGGAGATATATGGGTCGCCCGGCCCCTGTGACCGGTTCGGACAAACGCTTAACAAACCGCCCCACTCCGGTTATCTTGCCAGGCACGTCACTTTGGAGTTACCCGGAACCCGCATGCCTTTCAAAAAACTGTTACCGACGACCCTGTTGCTGGTCCTGGTGGTCGGGGGTCTCGGCTGGCTCGCCTACCCGCGCTTGCAGGCCCCTGATGATGGCGACGCCAAACCCGCCGGGGGTGACGAGACACGCCCCGTGCCGGTGGAAACCGCCCTCATCGAACAGCGTCCCATCGCCCTGCGGCGCGGTTTCACCGGCTCCCTGGAGGCGCACGCCGAGTTCACCGTCTCGCCCAAGGTCGACGGTCGCTTGGTCGAATTGGAGGTGGACCTGGGCGACGCCGTCCGCCGCGACCAGGTGGTGGCGCGCCTGGATGACGCCGAGTATCGCCAGAGCGTGGCCCAGGCCGAGGCCGACCTGGCGGTGGCGCGTGCCAATCTGGCCGAGGCGCGCAGCCAGCGGGTGATCGCCGAGCGCGAGCTGGAGCGTCTCGACCAGCTCAGCGAACGCGGCGTCAGCTCCGCCTCCCAGCGCGACGTGGCCAAGGCGGCGCAACTGGCCCGTGAGGCCCACGTCCAGGTCACCCAGGCCCAGGTGATGCGCGCCGAGTCGCAACTGGAGGCGGCACGCATCCGCCTGGGCTACACCCAGGTGCGCGCCGCCTGGCGCGGCGGCAACGACAGTCGCGTGGTGGCCGAACGCTTTCTGGACGAGGGCGAGACAGTGTCGGCCAACGCCCCGCTGCTGCGCATCGTCGAGTTCGACCCCGTCACCGCCGTGTTCTTCGTCACCGAACGCGACTACGCCCGGCTGCAAGCGCAACAGGCCGTGGCATTGAGCACCGACGCCTACCCCGGTGAGACCTTTTCCGGCCGGATCGCCCGCATCGCCCCGGTGTTTCGCGAAAACACCCGTCAGGCGCGGGTGGAGGTGCACGTGGCCAATCCCGACCTGCGCCTCAAGCCCGGCATGTTCGCCCGCGCCCAGGTGATACTGGCGTCGGTGGCAGAGGCCAGGGTGGTCCCGGAACAGGCCCTGACCAAGCGCGACGGTCAGACCGGGGTGTTCGTCGTCGGCGCCGACGGCCGGCGGGCACACTGGCGGCCGGTAACGGTGGGCATCAGCGACGCCGGCAGGGTCCAGATCACAGGTGAGCGGCTGAGCGGCCGGGTGGTCACCCTGGGCCAGCAGCTGCTGGACGACGGCAGCGCCATCACCCGCAGCGGCGCCGAATGAATCTGGCCCGTGCCAGCGTGCGCCGCCCGGTGTTCGCCACCATGGTGACCCTGATGGTGGTGGTGCTGGGCAGCATGGCCCTGAGCCGACTGCAGATCGACCTGCTACCCAGCATCGAGCTGCCCACCATCACCGTGCGCACCGAATACCCGGGCGCCGATCCGGTGGTAATGGAGCGCCTGGTGACCCAAATCGTGGAGGAGATCATCGCCACCGTGCCCGGGGTGGAGGAGCTCACCTCCGAGTCCTACGAGGGCAACAGCCGGGTACGGGTCAGCTTCGAGTGGGGCACCGACATCAACGCCGCGGCGATGGACGTGCAGGCCACCCTGGAGGACGAGGTCAGCGAACTGCCGGACGACATCATCGGCCCGCGCGTGAGCAAGTTCGACGTGGACACCTTTCCGGTGGTGCTGTTGGGCATCTCCAGCCGCCTCGACCCGGTGGAACTCACCCAGCTGGTGGAGGACCAGATCCGCTACCGCTTCGCGCGCGTGCCCGGCGTGGCCCAGGTGGACCCCTGGGGCGGCTTCACGCGCGAGGTGCGCGTGGCCCTGGACCCGGTCAAGCTCAACGCCCTGGGCCTGCCGCTCAACGACATCACCGCCGCCATCGAGGACGCCAACCTGGACCTGCCGGCGGGCAAGATCGAGGCAGGCCAATACGAAGTCACCCTGCGCGCCCCGGCCGAGTTCCGTAATCTGGACCAGATCCGCGCCACGGTGATCACCCGCCGCGACGGCGTGCCGGTGACCCTGGGACAGGTCGCCGCAGTGCAAGACACCTACGAACGTTTGACCCGCATCATCCGCATCAATGGCGAGCGCGGCCTGCGCCTGGCCATCCGCAAACAGCCGGGGGCCAACACCGTGGAGGTAGCCCAGGGCATCCTGGCCGAGGTGGAGGCCATCAACCGCGCCTTTCCCCAGATCCAGGTGGTGCCGGTGATCAACCAGGGCAATTTCATCGAACGGGCCATCGCCAACGTGGCCCAGTCCTTGCTCTACGGCGGCCTGCTGGCGGTGCTGGTGCTGCTGTTCTTTCTCGGCAATCTGCGCAGCACCCTGGTGATCGCCCTGGCCATCCCCATCTCGCTCATCGCCACCTTCGGGCTGCTCTATTTCGGCGGCTTCACCCTCAATCTCATGTCCCTGGGCGGCCTGGCCCTGGGGGTGGGCTTGATGGTGGACAGCTCGGTGGTGGTGCTGGAGAACATCTTCCGCCACCACAGCGAGCGCGGCGAACCCCCTGAAGAGGCGGCGGTGCGCGGCAGCGACGGCGTGGCCTCAGCGGTGCTGGCCGGCACCCTCACCACCCTGGTGATCTTTCTGCCGCTGATCTTCATCCAAGGGGTCTCGGGGGTGCTGTTCAAGGAGCTGGCCTACGTCATCATGTTCTCCCTGGCCTGCGCCCTGCTGGTGGCCCTGGCCCTGGTGCCCATGCTGGCGGCGCGCCTGTTGCGCCGCGGCGCAAAGCCCCAACGCCAGGGCTGGCGCGCGCGCCTGGCGGCCACCAGCGGCCGCGGTCTGGCGGCGCTGGAGACCGGCTATGGCGCTCTGCTCGCCCGCCTGCTGCGGCGGCGCTGGCCGACCCTGCTGGTGGCCCTGCTGCTGTTCGCCGCCAGCCTGCCGCTGGCACCGCTGCTGGGTACCGAGTTCATCCCGCCCAGCGACGAGGGCGAGGTGCGCGTCAGCGGCGAGATGGAGGTGGGCACGCGGCTGGAGCTGATCGACCGCCAGTCGCGCCTCATGGAGCAGATCGTCTTCGCCCACGTGCCCGAGGCGGTCTCCTCGGTGGTGAGCATCACCGCCTCAGGCACCCGCGGCAGCGCCAAGGCGGAAACGGAGATCCGCCTCTCCCTGGTGCCGGCCAAGGCGCGTGAGCGTTCCAACACACAGATCGCCGAGGCCCTGCGTCAACGACTGGAGGGCCAGATCCCGGGCATGACCATCCGCACCCGCGCCCCCCAGGGCCAGTTCCTGCTGGAGCGGCTGCTCAGCAGCGAGGAAGGGGTGACGGTGGAGGTGCGCGGCTTCGAACTGGAGACCCTGGACCTGCTGGCGCGCCAGGTGGCCGAGGCCATGCAAGGTGTGAACGGCATCACCGACGTGGCGCTGAGCCGCGAGGCCGGCATCCCGCAGCAAGAGATCGAGGTGGACCGGGCCAAAGTGGCCGACCTGGGCCTGAGCGTGCGCGACGTCAGCGAGGCCATCCAGATCGCCGTGGCCGGGGCCAAGGCCAGCGAGTACCGCGTGGCGGGCAATTCCTATCGCATCCTGGTGCAATTGGCCGACGCCGAGCAGCGCTCCCTGGATGAAATACTCGACCTCACCCTGCGCACCCCGGAGGAGGGTCTGGTGGCGCTGCGCAACCTGGTTAGCAGCGCGGCCGGCACCGGCCCGGTCACCATCCAGCGCCAGGCCCAGCAGCGCGTGGTGACGGTCAGCGGCAATGTCGCCGGGCGCGACCTGGGCTCGGTGGCCGCGGCCATCCAGGACCGCCTGGACCGCATCCCCCGGCCCGAGGGCTACGACCTGACCATCGCCGGCAACGTCGAGGAGCAGCAGAAGGCCTTTGGTGAGATGCTGGCGGCCCTGATCCTGGCCCTGGCGCTGGTCTACATGGTGCTGGCGGCGCAGTACGAGTCCTTCATCGACCCGCTCATCGTCATGCTCACCGTGCCCCTGGCGGCCATCGGCGTGCTGCTGACCCTGTTTCTCACCGGCACGACCCTGAATCTGCAATCCGGCATCGGCTGCATCATGCTGGGCGGCATCGTGGTGAACAATGCCATCCTGCTGGTGGACCAGGCCGGACGGCTGCGGCGCGAGGGCTTGGCCATCGACGCCGCCGTGGCCGAGGCGGGGCGGCGGCGGCTGCGCCCGGTGCTGATGACCACGTGCACCACCATCCTGGCCCTGCTGCCCCTGGCCCTGGGCATCGGCGAAGGGGCCGACGCTCAGGCGCCGCTGGCGCGCGTGGTGGTGGGCGGTCTGCTCTCCTCGACCTTGATCACCCTGGCGCTGATCCCGGTGGTCTACTCCCTGGTGCACGGCGGGCGGGCGCAGCGGCACGCGGCGCCGTCGACGACGTGAGGCGCGGTATTGAGGTGTTTGCACTATAGTTACTGAATTAAAGGATTCAGGGACGCCTCAACCATGAGCGATCACCGGCTGGTAAGCACATTGACCTTGTGGGAGCCCCCACCACCGTCCGGCGACGAAAAAGAAACGGAAGAGGACGAGCGATTCAGCCAATGGAATGTCAACTTCCTCACCCGCAAGCCGCCGCTGCCCCAGTGGCGCGACCATTTTCTCAAGCGCTACAGCGACGCCTTTGAACTGCACGCGCGCGCCTTAGTGGCCACCCTCTCCACCAAGCTCACCATTCCCCGCCCCCATCCAACCCTGTGGATGCAGCCGCGGCGCATTCGCGCGACGCTCTCACCGACCCTGCGCAAGCACACCGGCTTCGCCGATCGCAGCGAGAATGTTTGGAAGGCGGTGCAAAAATATTTCCAGCCCATCCAGCAGGCGGTGGCGCGGCCGGCGTATCTGGATTTCATCGCCTGGCCGCTGTATCTGATGATCGTCGCCTCGCGCAGCGGTGCCGGCGTCACCTTCAACCTGGATGTGCCGCGCCAGAATTTCGCCCGGCTGGAGGCGCGCAAGGTCAAGGGCGAGGCCGGGGCCCGCCTGGCGCTGTTGGAATCCATATTCTCGGCTTATACGCGCGTGGAAGAGGTGCCGGGCCTAAGCATCGCACCGAACCGCAATCTGCTGATCGGTGAACGGCTCGCCGAGATCCTGGAAGACGCCTATCTGCTGGAGGCCTCGTCGAAGCTGAAAAAATTCTTCAGCATTCAAACTAACAAGGCCGCCCTGAAGCGAGATCTGCGCATACTGACCCGTCAGCTGGAAAAGCGCTCCTGGGCGCGCAATGCGGTGAAGGGCACGACCCAGCTCGCCACCCTGGGCAGCGACATGAATGCCGTAGGCGCCGCCCTGGGCGAGGTGCTCGCCGGGGCCGGGGTACGCAGTTACGGCGCCCCACCCATCCTGGACCGGCGCATGCTGGAACTGGAGCACAGTCTGCCGGGCGGTACGGTCAACACCCATTACCGCCTGGTGACGGCGGACACCGCCCCCACCGGCAACAGCCGGCTCAACGCCAGCCATGGCGAGTGGGGCACACCGAACTTTTAGGCGGCAAGCGTGCTCAAGCTTAGCAATGCCATGGCGCGCTGGGGAACAGCCGACTTCGAAGACACCCTGAAGTCGGAGATCGAGCAGTTGTCGGTGGCGCAGCTGCCCTTGCAACAAGCCCTGTCCAGCAGCAGCTATGCCCTGGATCAACCGTTCCAGGTGATGGTCAACGCCGTGTCGGATCGCGGCGCAGTTGTCGGCGTGAAGGCGGGGATCTTTTATGCCGGCACGGTCGCCGGCTGCAGCTGTGCAGACGACCCCACACCGGCGGCAGTGCAGCCGGAATACTGCGAGCTTGAGTTTATTATCGACAAACAGACGGGCGCCGCCCGGGTCCGACTCTTGTCAGAAGATTAGATTTTTTCGCATTATGCGATAAATTTTTTTCTCGCCCATCCCGCTGGCACACCGGCGTGACCGGTCACTCACCCGCCAGCAGACGTCGCACATCGACCGCCAGGGTCTGCAGGGGGGCGTTGAGCTTGTAGAAGGCGCGGATTCGCCCTTGAGGGTCGATGAGATAGATGATGGCGGTGTGCGCAAGACTGTATTCCCCCGCCGTTTCCCCCGCTTCCTTTTCAAAGCGAGTGCCGTATTGCTCGGCCACCTGCCTTGTCTCGGCCATGCTGCCGCTGAGGCCGACGAAGCCGGGGTCGAAATAGGCCATGTACTCGCGCAGGCGCTCGGGGGTGTCACGCGCCGGGTCCAGGGTGATAAACAACACCTGAACTCGCTCCCCATCTTCGTCCAGGGCATGGACCAGGCGCTTCAGGGTGAACAGGGTGGTGGGACAGATATCCGGGCAATGGGTATAGCCAAAGCTCAGCAACACCACCTTGCCGGCGTAGTCCGACAGGCTCAGCGCCTGGCCGTGTTGATCGGTGAGGGTGAATTCCCCGCCCCACTTATCATGGACCTTGAGCGGGGTCTGGGCACTGCCCAACGTCGGATAGCTCAGGCACGTCAGCAGGAGCAGGAATAGGCGGCAATAGGGATACAGTGGGATCATCCCCACTCTATCGGGAGATGGCAACAGGACTTAAGTCGGGACAGCCTCGTAGCGGCCGATGGCGGCATCTACAAAGCGCAGCTTGTCCGCCACCGCCGGGGTCACAACGAAGGGATAGGCGTCCTGCAGGCCCAGACTGCGATTGAGTTCATTGACGCTGACTGCCAACGTGTCCCAGCGCTGCAACAGACGGTCGATGGGCTCGACATCCGACAAGGGCACTATAATCCCACGCGCGGCGGCGGTCTCCAGGGTATCCAGCATGTGCAGATAGTGGGCGAAGCATTCGGCCCAGTCCTCGATGGGATGGGCACTGGCATAGGCGCTGATGTAGTCGTTCTCCCAGCCCGCCAGGGCGCCTTGATTGTAGTAGCGCTGCAAGGCCTGGCCGTAGGGCTGGCCGGGGTCACCGAACAGGGCCATGAAGCCCTGGCGATCAGGCACCAGCAGTTCGAAATAATAGTGTCCCGACTCGTGGCGGAAATGACCCAGCACGGTGCGATAGCGTTCGCTGCTCAGCTCACGCTGCCAGACCCGTTGCACATCGTCGGCCTCCAAGACATTGAGGGTAATCACGCCCTTGAAATGGCCGGTGGTGACAAATTCCTGAGGCACGGCCGGATTGCTGCGTTGGTCTTCGAGAAAATCAAAACTCAGGCCGCGTGGATAACCGGCCACCGGCGCCTCTAAGGGCAGGCCCAGTTCCAACAGACCGTAGATGAGACGGCGTTTGGCCTGCTCGATACGGCCCCAGCGCTCCAGGTTTTGCGGGATGGAGATGTTGGGGATGGTGCGATTGAGGCGACAGGCGACACACAGTGGATTGCTGTCGCCCACCTCCACCAGGCCGTTGCAGACACCGTAGTTGAGTCGGTTGCCGCAGAGGCGATAGGCCACCCCGTTTTCCTCGCACCACCAGCCGTCCCCTCCCCTCTGTGCCAGGGCGACCATGGTGCCGCGCTGCGGATCGTAGCCCAGATGACGACCACAGCGCTGGCACCGCCTGTTTTCGAAAAAGACCTCTTGACCGCAGTGACATTGAAACCGCTTCATAATGACAAACCGCCTGTTCGCCTGGCTGGGGGATCAGCTTAACAAAGATTGTCCGTGCGCATCAGCGGCGTGGCTGATCCTGGGTCAACTGCTCCAGCATGCCCTCCATGCGTTCCAGGCGCTGTTCCATCTCGGCAGTGTGTTCCCGTATCCAATGCACCTCGCCGGCCTCGCCCTCGCCCTGTTCGACGCTGAGCTTGTCGTGTTCCTTCTGCATCACATCCAAGACCACGCCAATCATCATATTGAGAAACACGAAGGCGGTGAGAAAGATGAAGGTCAGATAATAGACCCAACTGAAGGAATAGACCTCCATGGTCTCGTACATGACATCGGTCCAATCCTCGAAGGTGGCGACGCGAAACAGGGTCAGCATGGCGATGCTCACATCCCCCCACAGCACCGGATTGATCTTTTCGAACCAGAAGCTGCCGATGGCGCCGTAGATGTAAAAGATAATAAACATCAGCAGGGCCACATAACCGATACGCGGCACGGCCTTGACCAGGGCATCCATGAGTATGCGCAGCTCGGGGATCATGGAGACCAGACGCAAGACCCGGAAGATGCGCAACAGCCGTGCCACCAACACCATTTCGCTTTCGTCCACCGGGATCAGGCTAGCGCTCACCACCAGAAAATCGAAAATGTTCCAGCCGTTTTTGAAAAAGTCTCGAAAGCGCTTTTCCGCCGCCATACGAATCAATAACTCGACGAGAAAAAACACCGTGACGGCAATATCGAAAAATTTCAGCACGCCCATCCAGCCGGGACCGATGTCGTAAGTGGTCACCCCGACCATCATGGCCGACAGGATGATGATACTGATCACGGCGATTTCGAAGAATTTGTTGCTGCGGATGATGAGAAAACGCGCTCTCCAGCCCAGGGCGTCCACACTCATGCTTGTTACTCCCAACGGTTGTTTCAGAATGCCCGGCATTGTAACCGAGGCGGCTTGTATTTTGATCGGCCAAAAAAAACCGGGCGCGGGCCCGGCAGTCGTTTGATGATGTAGGGGGTGCGGATCAGGTCGCCATGGTGCCTTTGAGTTTCTTCATGGCGTTGTTTTCCAACTGTCGAATGCGTTCGGCGGAGACGCCGTACTTATCGGCCAGTTCGTGCAGGGTCGCCTTGCGCTCCGCCAGCCAGCGGCTGCTGAGAATGTCGAAGCTACGCTCGTCCAGCTGCTGCAGGGCGCCGTGCAATTTCTCTTCGTTCTGGGCCTGCCATTGATCCTGTTCCAGCTCACTGGCCGGATCGAGGCGCTGATCGGTGAGATAGGCCACCGGCGCGGCACCGATCTCCTCGTCATCGCCGGCGGCGGTGAAGGGATCGAAGGAGGCGTCGTGGGCATTGAGACGTGACTCCATCTCGCGCACATTGTCCTCGCTCACGCCCAGGTCGGCGGCCACGGTCTGGATCTCGTCCTCGCTCATCCAACCCAGGCGGGCGCGGGCCTTGCGCAGGTTGAAGAACAGCTTGCGCTGCGCCTTGGTGGTGGCCACCTTGACGATGCGCCAGTTGCGCAGGATGTATTCGTGAATCTCGGCCTTGATCCAGTGCACGGCGAAGGAGACCAGGCGCACGTTCATGTCGGGATCGAAGCGCTTGACCGCCTTCATAGGCGGCGCGCCGCCTCCAGATCGTTGTCACGGTGTAATCGGATGGCCAACTCACGCTCTTCCTCGGCACTGAGCACCGGGATGCGGGCGACCGCCGCCTGGTAGGCCTCAATGCTGTGGGTCGGAAGGGCCAAAGCCAAATCCATGCCTTTACCCATGCTGTCGTTCATATCGATGTGATACCCCTTTGAATAAGTTTTCCGAGTTTAGAAATGTAGACCCCGAGCCGGCATATTGCCAGTGCGAATCCACTGCTGCCACTCCAAGAATTGCTTGCAAAATATTCTAGCACTCAATCCCTATGAGTGCTAACCGACCCCAAAGTTCCGACGATTAATCTCGCAAAATCAAAATCTTAGGCGGGCTCTATGGCGCGCAAGCGACGTCCGGTGGCGAGCCAGGCGCCGAGCAGGCCGAGCAGCGGGCCGAGCAGCAATAATAATAGAGTGGTCCTGATATCCACCAGCCCCAGGGAGAAGTCGCTGCCGTAGAGCCGCGCCAGCTGCCGCACCGGACCGTTCAGGCTGAACAACAACAGATTCACGAACAGCCAGGCCAACAGGCTGCCAAATAGCCCGAACCACATGCCGTTGTAGAGAAACGGGCGGCGCACAAAGGCGTCGCTGCCGCCGATCAGCTTGACCACCTCGATCTCGTCATACCGGCTCTGGATCGCCAGGCGGATGGTATTGCCGATAACGAACAGCACGGTCAGGGCCAACAGGCCGCCGAGCAGCAACACGGCGCGCTGGGCCAGGCCGATCAGGCTGTGCAGGCGCTGCACCCATTCCAGATCGAGCTGGGCCAGCTCCACCTCGGGCAGCTGGCTCAGGCGCGCCAGCAAGGCCTCGGCGGCGGCCGGGGCCTGGTGGGCCATGGCCGGGGCCACGACCACGACGCCGGGCAGGGGATTGTCGTCGAGCAGGGCCAGGGCGTCGCCCAGGCCGGAGTTTTGCTTGAAGTCGCTCAGGGCCTGCTGCGGGCTGATGTAGTCCAGACGACCGATCTCGGGCCAAGCGCCCAATTCCTGCATCAATTGGGCGGCGCGCCGCTCGGAGACGTCGGGCTTGAGGAACAGGGAGACCTGGGCCGATTCCTGCCACGAGGCGCCCAGACCGGCGATCTTGTCGAGAAATACATGCAGGGTGGCGGGCAGGGCCAGGGCGATGCCGATCACCAGGGCGGTCATGAGATTGCCGCCCGGGGAGCGGCCCAGCTGGGCCAGGGACGTGGTCAGGACGTGAAAATGGAGGCCGAAATAATTGCGCAGCCGTCGCCCGATACCGACGCGGCCGCTGCGCTTAGCGGCCGGGCCGCGCTTGAGCGGCGCCGGCTTGGCCTCGCGCTTGGGCGCCGAGCGACTCGCCCCCGTGTTAACCCGTCTGCGCGCCAAGCTCGCCTCCTTGGTCCGCCACCATCCGCCCGCGGCGCAGGGCGAGGATGCGTTTTTCCAGGCGCCCGATCAACTCCAGATCATGAGAGGCGATCAGCACGGTCACCCCCACTTGGTTGAACTGCTCGAACAGGGCCATGATCTCGCGCGACAGGGCCGGGTCCAGATTACCGGTGGGTTCGTCGGCGAGCAGCAGCTTGGGGCGATTGACCACTGCGCGGGCGATGCCGACGCGCTGACGCTCGCCGCCGGAGAGGGATATGGGAAAATCATGCTCGCGGCTCAGCAGGCCCACCTTGTCCAGCGCGGCCCGCACCCGCCGGCCCACCTCACGCGGATGATGATCCCCCGAGACCAGCAGCGGCAGGGCCACGTTGTCGAAGACATTGCGGTCGTTGAGCAGCTTGCTGTCCTGGAAGATGATGCCGATGTCGCGCCGCAGCGCGGGGATATGACGGCGTTTGACCCGGCCCAGGTGTTTGTCGTCAATGATCACCTGACCGGCGCTGGGGCGTTCAATGAGGGGGATCATTTTCAGCAGGGTGCTTTTGCCGGCGCCCGAGTGGCCGGTGAGAAACACCATCTCACCCCGCCCGACGTGAAAACTGACCTCGTTCAGGGCCTCGTAGCCATTGGTATAGCGCTTGGTGACATTACTGAAATGAATCATGCCGGCTGCCGCGATCCCGGTGAGAACTGCGGACTAGGCCTCCGTCTCGGGTCTGACCAATAGCGCGTCGACAAATTCATCGGCCTTGAAATCGCGCAGGTCGTCGATGCCCTCGCCCACGCCGATCAGGCGGATGGGCAGTCCCAGCTTCTTGGCAATGGCAAATACCACGCCGCCCTTGGCGGTGCCGTCGAGCTTGGTCAGCGCCAGGCCGCTGACCCCCACGGCCTGGTGGAACTGCTCGGCCTGGGCCACGGCGTTCTGACCGATGCCGCCGTCCAGCACCAGCAACACCTCATGCGGGGCCTGTTCGTCCAGCTTGCCCATCACCCGTTTGATCTTCTTCAGCTCTTCCATCAGGTTGGACTGGGTATGCAGGCGGCCGGCGGTATCGACGATGAGCACATCGACCTGACGCGCCTTGGCTGCCTGCACCGCATCGAAGGCCACCGAGGCCGGATCGGCATTGCGCTGCTGCGCCACCACCGGCACGTTATTGCGCTCACCCCAGGTCTGCAGTTGTTCCACCGCCGCGGCGCGGAAGGTGTCGCCGGCCGCCAGCATGACGGACTTACCCTCGCTCTGGAAACGCTTGGCCAGCTTGCCGATGGTGGTGGTCTTGCCGGCACCGTTAATGCCGACCATGAGGATGACATAGGGCTGGGTCTGCGCCTCCAAGCTCAGCGGCCGTTCTACCGGCTGCAGGATCTCGAGCATATTGTCGCGCAATGCGGCGAACAAGGCATCCACATCGTTGAGCTGCTTACGCTTCATGCGCGCGGTGAGGTCCTCGATGATCGCCATGGTGGCCTCCACGCCCACATCGGCGCTGAGCAGCTGGGTTTCCAGCTCATCCAGCACCTCGGCGTCGATGGTCTTCTTACCCATCACCAGGCTGGCGACGCCTTCACTGATGTTGCTGCTGGTACGGCTGAGACGTTCCTTCAAACGGCCGAAAAAACCCGTTTTGGCGGGCTTCGGCGGGTCGGCGGATTCGGCGCTGCGGTGTTCTTCCGCCGGTGCGTGCACCGCTTGCGGCGCGGGTGCGCCGGTTGATTCTTCCTGTGCCGACGTTTCGACTGGCGCTGCGGTGTCGGCAGCGGCCGCGTTCGACTCGGTATCGACCGGCTTGGCCGCGTCGTCACCTTTATCCTTTTTTAGAAAACCAAACATAAAACCCCTGGTTTTAAGAGCATGTCGTTGAATGAATTCTTGATTGGTCCCGCGGTCGAAACCTGGACCACGCTGGGATAGGATATGCTACCACAAGTGTCCTTCACCCCAGACACGCAAGCAGATCAACAAAGGGAAGCATGCATGAAAATAAAAGTGACCTGTTTGGCGCTGTTGTGCGCCGTTTTCGCGGTCCCTGCCGGCGCCGCCGCCGAGGTCCACGAATACAGCCTGGATAACGGCATGAAGGTGTTCGTCAAGGAAGATCACCGCGCCCCGGTAGTGGCCACCATGGTCTGGTACCGGGTCGGCAGCAGTTACGAGTACAACGGCATCACCGGCGTGTCCCACGTGCTGGAACACATGATGTTCAAGGGTACGGAAAAGTACGGCCCGGGCGAGTTCTCGCGCATCATCGCCGAGAACGGCGGCAAGGAAAACGCCTTCACCAGCCGCGATTACACCGCCTATTTTCAGCGCCTGCACAAGGACCGCCTCGAGATCAGCATGAAGCTGGAGGCCGACCGCATGCGCAACATGAAGGTGTTGGATGAGGAATTCGCCAAGGAGATCCAGGTGGTCATGGAGGAACGCCGCATGCGCACCGAGGACAATCCCGAGGCCTTGACCTACGAGGCCTTTAACGCCAGTGCCTTCCTCACCAGCCCCTATCGCTGGCCGGTGATCGGCTGGATGAACGATCTGGAACACATGACCGCCGACGACATCCGCGCCTGGTACCAGGTCTGGTACGCCCCCAACAATGCCGCCCTGGTGGTGGCCGGCGACGTGGATCCGGACCAGGTCTTCGCCCTGGCGCAGAAACACTTCGGGCCGCTGCAGCCCATGTCCAACCTTACCCCGCCCAAACCGCGTGAAGAGGCGCCGCAACGCGGCGAGCGCCGTATCAGCGTCAAGGTCCCGGCCGAACTCCCCTATCTCATCATGGGCTACAAGGCGCCGGTGGTAGAACCCGGCGACGACGACGATTACGAGCCCTACGCCCTGGACGTGCTGGCCAGCATTCTCGACGGCGGCAACAGCGCCCGCTTCGCCAAGAACCTGGTGCGCGGCCAGCAGGTGGCCGCCAATGCCGGCGCCGGCTACAGCGCCTTTTCGCGCCTGGAAACTCTGTTCCTGTTCGACGGCAATCCGGCCCAGGGACACACCATCCCCGAGCTGGAAACGGCCATTCGCAAGGAGATCGACAAGGTCAAGAACGAGCTGGTGAGCACCGACGAACTGGCCCGCATCAAGGCCCAGGTGATCGCCGGCGAGGTCTATCAACTAGACTCGGTGTTCTACCAAGCCATGCAGATCGGCCGCCTCGAGAGCGTGGGCCTGGATTGGCGCCTGGCCGATGAATACGCCGAACGCATCCAGCAAGTCACGGCCGAGCAGGTGCGCGCGGTGGCGCGCAAATATCTGGTCGACGAACACCTGACTGTGGCGGTGCTGAAGCCCCAGCCGCTGGACGGCAAGCAAGCGCCCCGCCCCGCCCCCGGCCTGCGTCACTAATCGAACAAAAACAGAACAGGATTCGTATCATGCTCAAGCGAGAACTCAGACTCTTTCATTGGCTCTGCGCCGCCCTTTTATGCATCGGCGGCGGCCTGGCTCAGGCCGCCCCCGAAATCCAACACTGGCGCACCGACAACGGCGCACGGGTATATTACGTGCCCGCCCCCGAACTGCCCATGGTGGACGTGCGCGTCATCTTCGACGCCGCCGGGGCGCGCGACAAGATCCCCGGCACGGCGTTGATGACCAACGCCCTGCTGGCCGAGGGCGCGGGCGACATGGACGCCGACGAGATCGCCGACGCCTTCGCCGCGGTGGGCGCCCAATTCAGCACCAGCTCGCATCAGGATATGTCGGTGGTCAGCCTGCGCAGTCTGACACGGCCTGAATTGCTCGACCCGGCGGTGGCCACCGCCACCCGGGTCATCAGCCAGCCGACCTTTTCCAAACAGGCGCTGGAACGGGAGCGCAAGCGCCTGCTGATCGCCCTGCAGGCCGAAAAACAATCGCCGGGGGCCATCGCCAGCGATGCCTTTTTCGCCGCCGCCTATGGCGACCACCCCTACGCCACGGACGCCAACGGCACCGAGGACTCGGTCAAGCAGATCAAACGCAAACACCTGGTGGAACACCATCGGCGCTACTACGTCGGCAACAACGCCATTATCGCCATCGTCGGCGCGGTGGACCGGGAGCAGGCGGCGCAATTGGCCGAGACCCTGCTCGGCCGGCTGCCCGCCGGCGAGGCCGCCCCGCCCCTGCCCAAGGTCGAGCCTTTGAAACAGGCCCAGCTCATCAAGAAGGACTTCCCGTCCAGCCAAACCCACCTGCTGGTGGGTCAGCCGGCCCTCAGGCGCGGTGATGACGATTACTTCCCGCTCTATGTCGGCAACCACGTCCTGGGCGGCAGCGGCCTGGTGTCGCAACTGAGCGAAGAAATCCGCGACAAGCGCGGCCTGGCCTACAGCAGCTACAGCTACTTCAGCCCTATGACCCGGCGCGGCCCGTTCCGCATGGGTCTGCAGACCCGCAACGACCAGGCCGAAGAGGCCTTGGACATCCTCAAACAGACCCTGGTGAAATTCATGCAGAACGGTCCCAGCGGGGATGAGCTGGAGGCGGCCAAAAAGAACATTACCGGCGGCTTCGCCCTGAACCTGGACAGCAACAGCAAGATCATTGAAAACATCGCCATGATCGGCTTTTACGAGTTGCCGCTGGATTATCTCGACAGCTTTACAGACAACGTCGATGCCGTCACCATCGAGCAAATCAAGCAGGCCTTCGCCCGTCACTTGGATCCGGACACCATGGTCACGATCATGGTGGGCGGCGAGGCCGAGGGCAGTTGAGCAGGGGCCAACTGCGCATCATCGGCGGCCAGTGGCGCGGCCGCAGACTGAGCTTTCCCAGCGTCGCCGACCTGCGCCCCAGCGCCGACCGGGTGCGCGAAACCCTGTTCAACTGGTTGCAGGCTGACATCGCCGGCGCCCGCTGTCTCGATCTGTTCGCCGGCAGCGGCGCGCTGGGGCTGGAGGCCTTATCACGCGGTGCCGCCGAGGTGCTGATGGTGGAGGAGAATGCCCAGGCGGCGGCACAGATTCGCCAGCACCTGCAGACCTTGCATGGCCGGGCGGGGCGGGTAATTCAGGCCGACGTCTTTGCATTTTTGCAAGGCCCCGCCGCGGCGTTTGATGTGGTGTTCCTCGATCCGCCCTACCGGCTCGACTGCCTGGCACAGTGCTGCGCCCTGCTTGAACAAGGCGGCTGGCTGGCGCCCAAGGCCTATATCTATCTGGAAGACCTGAGCCAACGGCCGCCCCCCGCGCTGCCCGCCCAGTGGCAGTTGTTGCGCAGCAAGAAGGCCGGTGACGTGGGCTACCATCTGGCCGCAGCGGCGCCAGGTTCATGATATGATTCAAGCCTTTAGGCCTACTGGTCGGGCACCGTAAACCGGGGAGCACAGCCATGACTCAAACCGCCATCTATCCGGGCACCTTTGACCCGATCACCAACGGACACACCGACCTGATCCAGCGTGCCAGCCGGCTGTTCGACAAGGTCATCGTGGCGATCGCCGCGCACAGCGGCAAGCAACCGGCGTTTGAATTGCAGGAGCGCATCGCCCTGGCCGAGCAGGTGCTGGCGGATATGGACAAGGTGGAGATATGCGGTTTCGACACCCTGCTGGTGGATTTCGCCCGCCAGAAACGGGCCGATGTCATCCTGCGCGGCCTGCGCGCGGTATCCGATTTCGAGTACGAATTCCAGCTCACCGGCATGAACCGTAAGCTGGCGCCGCAGATCGAGACGCTGTTTTTGATGCCGGCCGAGCAATACACCTACATTTCTTCCAGTTTAGTGAAAGAAGTGGGCCGGCTGGGCGGCGATGTCAGCGGTTTTGTCCATGAGGCGGTTTTTCGGGCACTCAGGAACAAACTTGCGATAAAATAGGTCGACATTAAACCGGCTGAACATATCGCTAACCGTAGTTTTAGAGAAGAAGGTAGTTAGTCATGGCTTTAATCATCACCGACGAATGCATTAACTGCGACGTCTGCGAACCGGAGTGCCCCAACAGCGCCATTTCCCAGGGCGACGAGATCTATGAGATCGATCCCAATCTGTGCACCGAGTGTGTCGGCCACTACGACACCCCTCAGTGTGTTGAGGTCTGTCCGGTGGATTGCATCCCGAAGGATCCGGATCATGTGGAATCCAAAGAACAGTTGATGGAGAAGTACAAGCACATCACCGCCGACGCCTAAGTGCCGTAGCCATGAGGATCAGCTTCTCATACGCCGGCGATTTTTCGCGGCAACATCTGACAGCGGGGCTTCTGACCCTGCTGTTGTCGTTTATGGGCGGCGCCCAGGCGCAAACACCACCCGCCGCCGCCGTGGCCAGCGCCCATCCCTTGGCCACCGCTGCCGGCCACGAGATCCTCGCCGCCGGCGGCAACGCCTTCGACGCCGCCGTGGCCGTGAGCGCCACCCTGGCGGTGGTGGAGCCCACCGGCTCCGGCTTGGGCGGCGGCGGCTTCTGGCTGCTGCATCGCGCCGCGGACGGTTTCGAAACCATGGTGGACGGCCGTGAGCGCGCACCGCTGGCGGCCCATCGGGATATGTATCTGGACGCCGCAGGCGAGGTCGTGCCCGGCCTGTCCATGAACGGCCCGTTGGCGGCGGGCATTCCCGGTGAGCCGGCGGCCCTGGTGCATATCGCTGATAAATATGGCCGCCTGCCGCTCAAGCAAAGTCTGGCCCCGGCCATCCGTGCCGCCCGCGAGGGCTTCGCCGTAGACGAGCATTATCGCGTATTGGCCCGCTTCCGCCTCAAACACCTGCAAGACGACGCCGAGACGGCGCGCATCTTTCTGCACGACAATGAGCTGCCGCCGCCGGGACACGTCATCAAACAGCCGGAACTGGCCGAGACACTGACGGCCATCGCCGAACACGGCCGTGACGGTTTCTACGCCGGGAAGCTCGCGCAAAGATTGGTCGACGGCGTGCGCCGGGGCGGCGGCATCTGGACCCTGGAGGACCTGCGGCAATACCAGGTCGTGGAACGGGCGCCCATCCGCGGCGACTATCGCGGCATGCGCATCAGCTCCGCCGCGCCGCCCTCCTCCGGCGGCATCGCCTTGGTGACCATGCTCAATATCCTGGCTGGCTTCGAGCTGGACCAGATGGATGAGACGACGCGCATCCATACCATTGTCGAGGCCATGCGGCGCGCCTATCGCGACCGTGCCGAATACCTGGGCGACAGCGATTTCGTCGAGGTGCCGGTGGCCATGCTGACCCATCCCCTGTATGCCGCCGGACTGCGCAACAGCATCCGCCTGGATCGCGCCACCCCCAGCCGTCTGCTGCCGGGGATCGATCACAACACCCCCGGCCAGGACACCACCCACTTTTCTATTCTCGACCAAGACGGCAACCGCGTCGCCGCCACCCTGAGCATCAATTATCCCTTCGGTGCGGTGTTTATCCCGCCCGGCACCGGGGTGTTGCTGAACAACGAAATGGATGATTTTTCCGCCAAACCCACGGTGCCCAACGCCTACGGCCTGGTGGGCGCCGAGGCCAATGCCATCGCCCCCGGCAAACGCCCCCTGTCGAGCATGAGCCCCACCTTTCTGGAAACCGAAGACCGGGTGGCGATTCTCGGCACCCCCGGCGGCAGTCGCATCATCACCATGGTGCTACTGGGCGCGCTGGAATTCGCCGCCGGCAGGCCGCCCTTGGACTGGGTCAGCCGGCCCCGCTTCCATCATCAATATCTGCCCGACGCCATTCAATTCGAGCCGGGCGCCATCAGCGCTGGACAACAGGCACAACTCGAACGCCTGGGCCATGAGCTGAAACCCATGACGCGCCGCTACGGCGACATGCAGTCCATCCTGTGGCACGTACAGGCCGGCCGGGTAGCGGCGGCCAGCGATCCGCGCGGCGGCGGCGCGGCACGGCTTAGGGAGCATTGAGCCTGGGCTTGCACCGCCTGGCGAATTGTTCTAGACTCGAGCGACAGATATTTAATAGCGTCAAGCATTTTTATACAACATTCATTCGGGAGGGAATAATGGCAATATTTAGCATCGGCATGTTGGTTCCACTGACAATCTTCTTTGGGCTGACCGTAGTGTTGTCCGCCGTGATGGCGGGGACTGCGCTTAAGAACATCGAACACAAGAAGCAACCAGACTAAGCAACAACTCATCTGGATGCGAAAAAGCCCGGGCCTGCCGGGCTTTTTTATTGTAGAATCTCCCGAATTAATTCGAATTACGACTGTCTATGTTTTACCAGACAGTACGGGTAGGACTTACGCATGCCGGATAGACAACACAGACACCTGACCAAATTTCTCGCCGCCTCAGTCACCTTTTTCTTCATCGGAAGTATCCAGGGAGTCCTGCAGATGCTACCCCCCGTGCGCGCCTGGCTGGACAGCATCGGCAGCCCCTACGGCGGACCGGGGCACATGATTGACCCACTGGCCCACGCCCATGTCAATCTCATCGGCGGCGTGATGATGCTGGCCATGGCGGTCACCTACTATCTGTTACCGCGCTTCACCGGTAGCCAGATCTGGTCGCGTAAGCTGGAAGACGTCTCATTTTGGATGACCCTGATGGGGGTAATCTGTTTCTACGGCAGCCTGATTTTATTTGGTGTATGGGAAGGAATCCTGCTGCTTGAATACGGTGCCGAATCGGTGAAAGAGGTCCATGATATCTATATCCCCATCGGCGCCGTTTCCGCCACCATCATGGGCATCGGCTTATGGCTGTTTCTCACCAACAGCGCCATGACGATTTACAAAGCCCGACATAACGACGACGCATGACCCTGGAGTGCGGCTGCCCCGAACATTTCCCTGACTGGGACAATGAGGATGTCGACTTGGGCGGCGCGGCGATGCTGGAGTTGCCCATTCCCAGCTTTTTGCACATGCCCATGGGATACGAGGTCTATCTGGGTCGGGCGCGCCATCTGGTCAGCCAGCTGGAATTGGAACCGCGCTGGCCCGATTTCTACCTCACCCGGACCGGTTGGTTGCGCGGCCGGATTCTTGCTCCGCTGAGCTCGGCCGATTCACCGTCACGCCACGTTAAGCGACTGCCCTACCCGTTTCAACTGCGCGGCAAACTGCACCAAGGAGACATCGGCACCATCAAAAACAGCGTACGGGAAATGCAGGCGAAACTGCTTGATGCCGGACGCATGCCGAAAGAATTATATCTCAGCTATCTGACCTGTCCTTTGTGCCAGGAGCAGCGCGGCGGCGCCAAGATATTACTACTGCGCCGCTGGGAACAAAGCGGCCGTTTGAGCAAACGCCTTAAGACTTAAGCTCGTCCGCATATACAATGGGGAATTCCAATACCGCCTCTTCATCCGAATGCGTCTTGCGCAGCTGCACGAGCACGCTTGGCGCACCCGGCGGTACGCGCAGCGCGCGGCGATAAACGCCGCTGTGACCGTCCTGTATCGCCTGCTGCCATTCATCATCGGTCGCGGCGCGCAGCGACACCACTAGGTCCGGCACGGGCCTGCCGCGCTCGGTGGTGGCCATAATCAGGAATTCGTTCATGCCGGGACGTATCGGTGTCGGCCGGCTTTCTATCTGGACTACGGTATCGTTCCATTGCTGCGGCACCATCAAAAAACGCGGATCGGGTTCGCTGCAAGCGCTCAGCAGCAACATAATCAATACGACGATCAAACTACGCATGGCTTAGCTCTTGGCAAATTCCTTGAGATAATCGAGCAACAGACGCTCTTCGTTTTCATCTATCAGGGTGTAGGCCTTCATGCGACGTCGCTCCTGCATACGATAAATCACGTTGGGCCACTCCTTGGCGGTATGTGCCGCCGGACTGGGCGGCGCGTGACAATCGGAGCAGTACTTTTTCATCAGCTGCGCGCCCTTTGAATCGGATGCCGGCAATACGGTGTGGGAGCTCTGCTGCGGCAATTCACAGGCGATGAGTAACAGCGGCAGCAACGGCAGGACGAACCACCTAGTCATGCTTGTGTTTGTCCGCCCCTTGTCGTTCTGTTTCGCTGTTATCCAGGTCGAGGCGGCCGCCGTACTTGGAACCGTACAGATTCACCATGAAATAGACAAAGGTCGCGGCCACGGCGATGTAGATCAGAGCGAGCCCGAAGCCCCAGTTGACCCATTCACGTTCATAACCGGGACGGTCGCCCCAAAAGGGGAAGCTGAGTCCGATGGCCACCAATAGCACCACGATCACCACACCGAGAAACCATTTGGGAATGCCTTTTTGCGACTCGGGAATGGATTCGACCATCTCCCAATCCTCCATACCTCGTTTGGCGCGACGCTCCTCGTCGCTGGCATAGCCAAAGTGATCGTCGGGCTGTTTGCCCCACTTGCTCTCAATCGAGGTCAACTCCTCCTTGGGCAAGGGTTGATGCTTTTGCTCACTCATACGCCACCTCCTGAGAAATGTTGGATGCGGAAGCTTTCTTCCCAACCGTCTTCCGACTGAACCCGGACCGTCACCGGATACAGCCCCTTGGCCAGGTCGGGACTGATGTGCAGACCGACATCGAGGCGTCCCGCGGTAATGAAATCCACCTTGTCGCTTGCCAAGCTATAGGCACTGTCCGGCAGGCCTTCCACCGCGACATAGAGCCGGGTCGGCTGGTAGAACTTATTGGCCACCGAGATGCGATAGTCCGAAATCTGCGCCCCTTGCAAGGTTTCGGCGCGGTACACCGTGAGATGGTAACGATCATAACTCCAAGCCCCCCAGGCCACCAACAACACCCCGATCAGAAAGAGAGGAAAGGCCCACGAGACCCGCGAAAACAGGTCACTGACATTGGTCTTGAAACGATCGAAGTTCTGTCCCTGACGCTCGCCCATGGCGAATTTCAACAGGCCCTCGCGGTCGCTCTGTTTGCGCACCTGAAGATTGTCGCAGGCGGTGATGCATTCGCCGCAATTGATGCAGGTGTCATAGACATCGGTGCGGCGCGGGTCGATACCGAGAAAGCAGGAGCTGACGCAATAGTTGCACTTGGTGCACTCGTCGGCGCGGCTGTCGTCATAGGCCACATGCAAGGTCTGGCGGGTCTTGAAGGTGTGTTGCCAGACCTTGTAGATGCACATGAAGCGGCACATGAAATGGCGAATCATGGTGATGTCCACCAAGATCACCAAAAAGAACACGGTGTAAATCCAATGCAGCGACGGCGCCAGACCCGGGTCGTGTTGAAAGGTAATGAATTTCCAGACAAGCGCCGGCTCGTAGAAATAAAACAGCGGGATCAAGGCCACCGCCCCGGACACCGCAGCACAGAGTAGCACCAGCACGGTCCAGTTAAGCGGCCTGTTCTTGGCGCTGGAGAGCTTCATGGGGGTGCCATCCAGGCTGACCTCGGCACGCCGGCCGAGCAGTTTCTGGGTCGCCATGTTGGCCAATTCCGAGAGGGTGTTCTGGGGACAGGCCCAACCGCAAAAGACCGTGCCCATCATCGAATAGAGCATGGCCAACAGGCAGGCCACCACCATCCAGAAACCGAACACCATACCGAAGTCGGAAAACCAGATCTGGCGGCCCAGCATCGCAAACGCGCCTTGCATCGGGTCAATGCGAAACAGACCGCTGACGGGGATAATCACCAACAAGGCCAGCACGGACAGCTGGAAGGCACGGCGTTGCCAGTGCAGTTTATAACTGGGCCGGCGCGCTTCGATGACCACCGGTATCTTGCCTAAGGTTTTATTGCCGCTCATTATTATAATTTACCATAAAAGGGGGGCATATTTCATCCGCGATCGGACTCCGAAATTTGTTCCAAGGCCGCATCCAGAGGGCTGTAACGCCGCAACATATGACGATACTCCGCAGCACGCTCCATATTGCCTTGGACCCGTTCCAGGCGCCACAGTTCACGCAGGGCATCGGCATGATCAGGGCGCACGAACAAGATCGCCTCCAGCGCCCGCCGCCGGTCCGCTGCCTGCGAGCTCATGGCCTGCAAGCCGGCGTACATGCGATCGGCCAGAGCGCCGCTCACCCAGCGGTCGCGGGGATTGGCCTGGTAGGCCAGCCGCAACAGACGTTGGGCCTGGCGCACATCACCTTTCAATTCCGCCACCCAGGCGCGTAAGGCCAGCTCTGTAGCGGCGTAACCGCGCTCGAATGCATCCACTTCATCATCAGCGATGCGCAAGGCCTGGCCCGCCTCGGCGAGATGAGGGCGTTGCCGCAGTAGCCACTCCACCAATGCCACCACATCCATCTCGCCACGATAACGGGCACGCGGCAGATGATATTCAATCACTGGCGCCCACTCGCTCTGCAGCGCGCCCTCGCTGGGACGGATGGGACCCCAATAACGCCCCAGCCAACTCCATACCCCTTCGCCGCCGGTCGCCTCACTACGCGCCGCGGGCGCCAGCCGTGCCAGATTATGCTGCACGAGGCGGGCCGAAAGCCGCCAATCCTGCCCGCCCACCAGGGCCAGACGAAAGCCGTCGACAAACAGCACCGCCCGGGGAAATACCCGCTGAAAGGTGCGCAACACCACCTGCAGCGAGTCGGCATCGAACTGGTTCAGGGCCAGCCACTGGACAAACACACCGCCCGGCTTCAGTCGCAAACGCGCGCGTTTGAACTGCTGCAGCGAAAGCAAGGCGCTGCGCCCGACCAGATCGGGATGGAACAGATCACCGATAATCACATCGTAGCTGTCGGGGGCGGTCTGCAGAAAACGGCGGGCATCGTCACGCACGATGTTCATGTTGTCGCTGATATTATCGTTGACGGGAGCAAACCAGTGCCGTGCCGCGGCGATGGCACCCTGGGATAATTCCACGGCGGTGCGCTCCAAGCCCGGATAGGGCAACGATGCCGCGGCCGAAATACCGGTGCCCAGACCAAGGAACAATACCTGCTTCGGGTCGGGGTGCAGTAACAGGGCCAGACGCACCTGATTTTGTTGCGACACCACCGCCAGCGGATCGGAGGAGGCGTCCATGCGTTGCAGATCGGCCAGCAAGAGTCGCTGACCGTCAGCTCGTTCAATCACATGGGTAATACTCAGGGCGTCTTCATGCACGAACAAATCGCGACTGCCGCCCTGCGTATGGGGCAATAGCTGATTCACCGCCGGCAGGTGCCATACCGGCCACGCCAGCCCCAGCAGCAGCGGCAAGGCCAGCCAGCTGTGCCGCGCCGCCCAGGCCATGCCGGCGAAAAACAACAGTAGCGCAGCCGCCACCACCGCCCCCGTCGTGCCGAGCCAGGGCACCAAGACAAACCCCGCCAACAGGGCGCCCGCCGCGGCGCCGATGGAATTGGCGCCGTAGAGCATGGCGCCGAGGGCCTTGTTCCGCCCAAAACGCGCGCTCAACAGGGGCAGCCAGGCCCCCAGCAACAAGGTCACCGGCAGGGTCAGCAGGGCGATCGCCAGGCCCTGGGCCCACATGGCCGCCGCTAACGAGTCGAAGTCGCTGCGCTCGGCCCAGCCCGCCAGTGCCGGAATGGCCCACAGGCTTAGCAGCGCGAACAGCGCTGCGGCAACGGGCAAGACATCAAACCAGATACGTCCGTTAAGACGCCGAGCCACCAGGCTGCCCAGCCCGATCCCCAAAAGAAATACCGCCAGGATCACCGCCATCACGTATTCGGTGCGCAGCAGCAGCATGCCAAACAGGCGTGTCCAACCCACCTCCAGCATCAGCGCCGCGGCGCCGACGCCGGCATAGGCGAGCAAGGTAAAGGGCGGCACCGAACGCCACGAAACGGGCTCTGTAGTGATGACGGTCTCAGTCTGCGCTTGCCGTGACAGCGCCCAGGCGGCCACCGCCACCACCATCCCCGCTGTCGCCACCAGCCAGACCCCAGCGACCCATCCCAGCGCCGGCAACAACACCAGGGGCAGCAAGGCACCCACGGCCGCGCCGCAAGTGTTCAATCCGTAAAGTCGCGCCAGACTCAGCGGCGTATGCTGCACGGCCTTTAATATCAGGGGAAACCCCACACCCATGAGGGTGGCGGGCAAGGTGATCAGCAGCAATGCCGCGCTCAGTTGCAGGGCGTACCAGAACCCGAGGCTGTCGGACGCCAGCCACATTACAACGTCGTCGACACCACGCAGCACCATGGGTAACAGCAGGGCATACACAGCGATCAAGATTTCGATCAAGGCGAACAGGCGCAGCGGATGTCGGCGTCCTCGACCGATGTGGCCGCCCAGCAGGGCCCCCATCCCCAGGCCCAGCATAAAGGCGGCGGCGGTCACCACCACGCCGAAGATACTGACCCCGAACTGCAGCGACAGCATGCGCGCCCACAGCACTTGGTACGCCAGCCCGATGCCCCCGGAAAAAAAATAAAGCGCGGCCACCCCGCTCACATAGGATGGCCGCGCAGCATTCACTGTCGAAACCTCGACGGACATCAGCTCAAGCTCTGATGCCCGCAGCAAACTGTACGCGCCGCATCGCTAAATCAAAAGGGAAAGAACCACACCATGGCCGCCACCGCATGGGCCAGACCCAGAGTCACGGTAAGCCCCGCACAAACCATGTGGGCGACAAACACCTGTTTGCCGAAGATCGCCATGTTGATACCAAGATAGGCGGTGCTGCCGAGCAATAACAACAGGCCGAGCCCCATAAAAAAGAGAATCTTGTGCTTATCCTCTTCAGTGAGCTCGTAGCCCCGCTGTTCTGCCGCCGACTGCTGATTGAAGGTCTCCATGATTTCCACTGCATCGTCACTGGGTTCCGGCGGTTCCTGAGCTGGCGCCATCGGCGCCAACAGCAGAAGGAAGAGGGGAAGGCAGCAGGCAAAAAATAGTTTTGTTAAACGGGGGCTCGACCGAATTGCGAGTGACATGCCTATTCCTCGCCTCGCGCGTCTTCCTCGCGGCTCTTGCGCACAGCGTTATGCCAGTAAAGTATGGCCATCAAGATGAAGGGCGACAGCACCGCAAACAATAAAAATACAAAGATCATCCATGGCGTATCGATGGTTACATGCATGTAGCGGTAAGTATCCGCCATCGCCTCCGGCGTAAACAGCGTCAACACAGAAATTCCAATCCAACCAGCCAGTATCCTTTTCATCTCACCCCCCCTGTTCACTCGTATCCGCCGCACAGCGAAAACCAAAAAAGTCGGATGCATAATGCGGCCATGAATAATTGCGGTGATAGGTGGTGGTGGAAAAAGGATCGCTTTTCCACGACCCGCCGCGTAGCACCTTGTATTTGGCATCGACCCCGACCAGATCAACCACCTTCATGGCGCGATCGGTGGGGGTGGACGCAACCGCGATCTTGCCCTGAAACAGCTCCTTGCCGGCATCCGTTCCCTCATAGGGCAAGAAGTCGTCTTCAATCCATTCGGAAACATTCCCGGCCATATCCATCACGCTGTACGGACTGGCACCTTCGGGATAGGCGGTGACTGGGGTCGTCGACCCGACGCCGTAATAGGTGTTCAGACGATCCGGCTCCATCTGTTGTCCCCACGGCCAACGGCGAGCGTCTTCACCGCGCGCCGCCTTTTCCCATTCCGCCTCGCGCGGCAGGCGCTTGCCTGCCCAGCCGCAATAATTGCTGGCGTCGTACCAGGAGACCATGGTAACCGGGTGCAGCTCCAAGCCTTCGGGGATCTGGCCCTGCTCCCAATCCAGCGGGGCACGATAGTCCTGCGCGGCGACGAAACGAGCGTACTGGGCGTTGGTGACAGGGTATTTGTCGATCTTGTATGCAGGCAATGTCACTTCATGTCGCGGCCGGTTCTGGGCGCCGGTTCTGATGCGGTCCGAGCCCATCAAAAAAGGACCCTCGGGAATGGTGACCATGGTGTCGATCTCAGCCCAGATGTCGGGCGCGAGCATTGCCTCAACATCATCAGGACTGTATTTAACCAGCTCCAGCTTACCGGCCTCATGTCGCGCGTGCCGCGTTATGTCCTCTCCCGCGGCGCGAATGCGTGACTCCATCTTGGCGATATCGTAGGTGGCCTTGCCCGGCATCTCCTGAAATACACGCGTGTGGCCCAGATCTACCACGTGCAGGGAGCCCCCGACCATCGCCAGTGCGGCGCAAGTTACCAGGGTGGCTGCCAGGAAGCGTTTGCGTTTCGCCCGATCCGCGTCACTGAGCCGGCGCTTGTTTTGGTACCGCTTGACCATTTACTTGTCAGAGCTCACCGGACCATTATCGGACCGCTGTTTATAAAGTAGATGTTTGGGACGTCGCCCATATGTCTTTTTGACCATAATCTCGCCAAACACCCCACCGAAGGCGGCCGCCTCGATAGCGACAATCAATATCAACACCCAATACCCCAGCGGCAGCAATACCATACCTTCCGGCAGCCCGTCATAGTACGCCATTTGAATATAGCTTGCCCCGCGTACAATAATCGGCACGAAATAACAAAGCAACTTACCGCCCAGTCCATACACGAATGACACAACGGCACCCGCAATAAACGGCACCAGAAATAGATCCAGCACCCACAGAGGACTGAAGGTGCCGACGCCCCAAAACAATTCGAGCCGGACACCCAATAGTTTGTCGCCGAAAAAATTAACGAGAACGCCGGCACCGATTGCCACCGTACCCATGATGACTGTTAACAGACGATTATTCATGGCCGTCTTCGGGAGGGGATTCCCCCGTCAGTTTCTCCTGTTCGCTGCGCTTAACCTCGTCCAAATACCAATCCTCCACCTTCAAACTGGCAAGGTAGGCAGCAAGCGTTCTACGCTCGTGCTCTGGCAAATGCGCATACGACGGCATCTGATATTCCGCCTTTAAGCGCGTTGGCAGAATGTTCTGAGGGTCCGCTGCCGAAAGATACTCATACAACCACGACTCATCCCGAATCGACCCAATACCGTCAAGCGCCGGCGATGGAACCGATTGCATGGGATTACGAAACCCCCACAACGTGTGACAATTGCGACATTGATAAACGCGCAATAGTTCGGCGCCTTTATTTTGCAGTTCAGTCGATGCCGTGGTGTAAAACGGTATCCCCTTGTCCTCGGCAACCTGGGAGTGGCGATAGGTATTAATCCCCATAAACACCAACACTATGACCACAATTGCAACGAGGATACCCTTTTCACCTTTACGCATCTAGCTTTCAGCTTCCTTTTTCCAGCTGTTCGGCTTCGGCCTTTTCCTTCAAGAACTCCTCGCGCCGGTTCATCTGCGTTTCCAGGACCTGTTGGCTTTTCTTAAACTCCTCAGGCGTCATCTTATTCTTATCGTTTTCATCGAAAACCAGGTACTTAATGTCCTCATCAAACTGATCATTGCGTTTCGCCCAACGCAGCCCATAGATGGCGGCAACAATAATCATTGCGCCGGCAATCAGCCATATATAAATAGTCCAGCCGTCTGGTAAGTTATCCAAATCCATCGAACTCTCCTTTAAAACAGGTAGCCCTGCAGCAATTGTACCGCCGCCATAATCACGGCTACGACGATCCCGCAGTATATGAAAAAAAACATTATCTTTTCACCGGTTTTAAGCCGTTTACCCGGTTGATTCGGCGACGCATCACGTGGACTGCTACTCATGAACCTAAAGACGATAACGGTAAATAAAATAATGCTTATCAACAAAAAAAAGAAAATACCAACACTAAACTGCTGGCTGTATAGACCCTCAACCCCCCCGCGATCGTCGGTAATAGCCTCAACTGATAGACCGCCAGAGAGAAAAAAAGTTGCCAATGATTCTAGGTAATTCATTTATCTAAGTACTCAACCGTATCCAATACCAACCAAACGTCCAAAAAACGGATACACATACCAGGGAAGAGAGCCAGGACGCGCGCACATGCTCCCTGCCTTGAAAGGAAAGAAACAGCAGGGCATTGCTTTGCAACACAGGTCGTCAGCGCCGCTACCCTGAAAACATAGCAATTATGTATTGTACCTGAAAAAAAATGCCGCTCAATACAGGAGCGGCATTTCTTCTTTCGACCTTCCCCGAGCTCACGCTCCGGGAAAGCAGGCGCTGTGCCTTACGACTTAATCTTCGGCTTGTCCTTGTCGTAATTATCCACAAAAAAGCTATAGATAGTTGGCGCGACAAACACCAAAGCAATAATGCAGGCCAATATTAACGGTGGATTATCAATATCAATCATTATCGTACCTCCGAATTAGATTTTATTTGTCATCGCTGTAATCAGGCTGCCAGCTATAATGTGGCAGGCGCTTGATCACAATAAACATTGCAATTAAGAAATAGGAAACGTAGAAGATATCGATGGTATACCCTTTATCCCACCGGGGCTGCACGCGCGAGCGCGTGCCATCAGCCTTCAATTCACCTTCAAAGTTGGCCAATACGACGTCGGGACCGACCACGGTGTATTCAGCCAGATCCACCCCCTTACGCTGTAGCTCGATCACCTGGTCCTTGATCAAACGCAAGTCATCCATAGTGATGGGATGACGAGCCTGCTCCGATTTCAGTCTGGGATCTTGCGCATTGTCGCGCAGATACGCCATCTTCTTTTCATCACTCTCGATCGACTGAACCGCCTGGCTATCCATCATCTGAACATAGGGCGCATATATCTCAGCCGTCGGACGCTGCCCCCAGAGGGGATTCGTGATCAAGAACGCAGTAACGATCACGACCCCTATGAGAAAGATGATGGGCACGGGCAAGCGACCGTTAAGCACCCCAACACCTCCCATTTTTTCGTCTTCCCACAACTTGGTCGCTGCATTATTCTGCTGCTCATCGCTCAGTGAATACAGCGGTTTATCAATTTTCCATGCCATTTTCTTCTCCTCCCCTTACTTCAAGCTAAGCACAAAGTCAATCAGATAACGGATCTCGCTATCCGGCGCGTAGCTTGGTATTTCCGGCGGATAGACGGTTTGGCCATCTTTGTACTTATTATATGCGGTTCGCCAGGCAGCAAAGTCAATCGGATTGCCATCCGCGTCTTTCTCGCCCCATAGGTAGTCGAAACGCGGCATGATTGAATGCGGCTGGACCAGACGGGGGTTAAAGAAGTGCATCATCATCCACTCTTTAGACGAATTGCGTGACCCCACGTGTAGCAGATCGGGGGCCTTGCGGTCCGACCCGAAGGCGGTTGGCGATTCGCCGTTAAAGTCACCCAGGCGCGGCGGAATACCGAAGGCCTGCCAATCCTGGGTCTGTTCCGGCAGCAGTGTGTGACACCACCAACACCCTTCCCGGACAAACATGATTTTGCCCGAGCCGATGTAGTGCGTGTTGGCATCTCCGCCCGCCTTTAGAACCTGCTGGGGCTGCCATCCGCGTGTCGCCGTCGCATTTTCGATGTAGTTGACAGTTTCCCCTTGGTAGGTACCACGCTGCACTAAAAATACAGCCCCTTGGCTATCGTCGGCCTCGGTGACACGCCCTTTCTCCTTACTCAGCTCGGTCACACCCTTCCCGAGAATCCGGGGATGGTTAATACCGCCGGCAAACGGAACTCCTTTTTCATAGACGTATGCCTCAACAGTTTCCATCGACTCGCCGGTCTTTGGATCCTTGTTCAAGACAACCGTCTTGGGTTTCCCTTCACCCTGCAGGAATGGATCTTCGTAAGAAAACCCGCCGATACGACCATATGACAACTGCTTCTTAAGGCCGGTTTCGGTTACCTGCACAGAGGTCATGTCCACTGTGGGCATGTATAGGGTGATAACCATCGAGCCACCCAGGGCTACGCCGAAAAGGCGCGCCCCAATTTTGTATTCTCTAAACGCCACTGTTAAGTTCCTCCCTACTTAATATTATTAACGTTCGTAAGCCAGTTCGTGCGGCAGACGGCCTTCTGGGATTTCAGTACCAGCCTTGGCTGTCATGTACATGTTGTACAGCCAGACTATATTGCCTGTGAACACCATCGTGCCGCCGATCCAACGAGCGATCATATACGGATGCTCGGCGATTACGACGTCGATATAGGGAACCTCATAGATCTTTCCCGCGCCCTGGATCAAACCTGCGATGGTCATAGACACCCAGTAAATCGCGAACCCGATCAATACGAACCAGAAGTGGAAGTTGGCCAGTGCCAGGGAATACACCTTACGACGCAGAACGGTCTGCAGACCGAAATACACTGCCGCAATTTCCAGGAATGTAGACATGCCCAGCAACGCCAGATGGGCATGCGCGATGATCCAGCCGGTCCCGTGCACATACCAGTTAATGGCGCGAGTCTGCTGAAAACCGCCCTGCATGTTCAAGGGAATCGACAACAGAACACCGGTAATGGTGAATTTGATTTCAATGTTCTCGACGAACATATGCCACTTACCCGCCATTGTCAGGAGAATGTTGGACACAAACGCGATTGCAGGCACCAGAATCAACACCCCTTCTACAGATGCGAATGATTTCAGCCACTCAGGCAGCGGCGATGACATGAGATGGTGAGCGGCGGGCGTCGAATAAAACACTATAATAGACCAGAAGTGCAAATGGCCGATACGATGCGAATACAGCGGATTACCGGTTACCTTAGGAACGGTGTAATACGCAATCGCGGCCGCAACCGGGGTAATCCAAAGACCCAGCACGTTATGAGCGAACCACCAAGTCAGATAGGCCTCACTCAAACCCGTCAGATTGAACCACTCCGGGCTGTTACCCACCAAAAACACAATCGTAACCGCGAAAATGCTGCCACCGAAGAACCAGTTGGTGACATAGATACCCTGCGTACGACGCGTAACGATGGTCATCAACACATTGATCATCAAAGGCATGAAGACAAAGGCGACGATAGCCAGATCGACAATCCAGGGAAAATCGGAATATTCACGACCTGAACTCATGCCGCCCCACAGCATAGTCAAGCCGAGAGACAGGCCTATGTTCCACAGGAAGCAGTTCCACACAGCCAGCTTTTCGGACCACAGCTTGGTATTACCCAATGCCGGCGTGATATACATCATCGTCATGGCAAACGCCATGGAAATCCAGCCGAAGACTACCGCCAACACGTGAACTTGGCGCATATGGCCAAACGAAAAGAGCTCCGACCCCGTTACAAAATCAGGGAACGCGAGCTTCGCCGCATTAAATGAACCCAGGCCTGTGCCGACCACAAACCAGATAATAGACGAGAAACCAAAGTATACCGCAGCCGTGCCTGGCGGGATATCCTCACTTCTCGTGAACAAGTATTTCAACATGACTTACAACCTCCCCCTTCTTTCGAAGAACAATAATTTATAACTAGAGACTAATCGTGTTTACCGGGCATCAACAGATACCACGCGAACCACATACTGGAAAACGCAAGGAGAATCCCCATCATCGTCGCAAACATCGTTAACATTTTTTATATCCCTCCAAGTTTAGCGAATACTTAACGAGCCACCGGGACGGTGGCGGCAAACATTATTTTGCAGTTGCCGCTTCCAGCTTACCGTGGCGATTCAACGCGATCAGCAAGATGATCATAAATGCCGCACCAAAAATGAGCATACACCAATTAACGAACCCTTGGAACGTGCTCGGATCGTAGGCCTGCATGCCCCAGCCGCCCCAGGTTTCGAAGCGTCCACGGCCCAGCGCGCACATGAGTGCCGCACCGAATACACTGCCGTTACCCATGCCGGTGGTGACGCCCCCAATGAGAGCCAATACAAAGGTATTCCTCGGTGTCAATTTATATTCCATGATTCCCCTCCGTGTTTAAGCTTGGTCAACCCAAATTTCATCACTGCTGCCCCCCAATTATCCCGAGCTGTTTAGCCCTCGAACCCCTTTCAGGTTCGCATCAGGCCCAGATTATTATTGCAATATTGGAAGCCAATTCTGACTCAGAATAGTTGCATATATTTTGCAATTCAGTCAAGACTTTTTTCCTGCAAGAACGGAATCCAATAGCGCACCGAACAAGGGCGACAAAGACAGCACTGATTCCGTATAATCCCCGCATAACAGATTGACGCAAAACTATTTTTTCGCACCAGGAGAACATAAAGAAATGAAAAAAGAAATTCTGATCTATGGCTTAGCGGCGATCGCCGCCATCACCCTATTCGGCTATTCGATCCACATGTTCATCGGCGGCCTTGTGGCACCGGAAACCGAAACAACAATTATTGCGGCGGGCTGTATTCTGGCAGCCGGGGGGATTGGTATTCTGGCCTGGGATGTTATCAAGAGCCGACGCAACCGATAAGCACCTACTTACTTATACACAGACATCCGGGAGCGCAGATCCATAAAATCGGATTCTCGCTCGAACTGGCCGCGATGAAAAACATATTGGCGCTTTTTGCCAGACAGATCCACACCCACCAAACCGAAAGACTTAGCGGCATAGTCAGGATAATAGCGCAGATCCTTGACCAACTCGGTGCGCTCGCCCGCTTTACCGATAACCGCAACCGATTTTTTGCCCAGCTCCAACCCCCTAGGCGAATTTGGCAACAGCATTAGACGAGTACCCAGGATCCGATTAGCACCGATAAGGAAAATAAAGGTCACCAAAAAGAGTAAGACATAAGCAAATGTCTGATCGCCGCCGTACCAGCTTTTGGCGGAATATGAACTCAACAGAAGCACGACGGGAATATACAGCAACGCATCCCACATGGCGCCGCGCTTGTCCGGCGCCAAACGATAATTATCAATACCTGCCATTACCTAAGCTAACCCGCCACCCCGAGCACCTTTTTAACGGCGAACTCCAGCTCGCCATAAAGCATTCGACCCGACTGCTTGTAAGCCACAACCCGGTTTTGGTCGATTATATAGGTCCAGGGATCACCCATGACATTAAAGGCTTTAAAGGCCTCAGGATTCTGATACTGATCCATATGCAGAAAAATCACATCATCACCATATTCCGCCATGAACCCCTTCAGCATCTGGAGCTGTTTGTCACAGACAGTACAATGCCCCGGCGTGGCGAATTCAAGCACAATCGGCTTACCCTGCTCCAACGCATCATCGAGGGAATATTGGTACATACCCTTGTCCGGATAACGATAACTGGTAATGCGACTAAAATCCCCATCCACATCGGCCAGGGTCTTGGTTTTGACCATAGGCGCCTTAGCCCCAACCTGAAGTCCGTTTCCCGGCTGCGCACCACACCCAACGAGAAGCAGCAACAACCCCACACACAAAACACCCTGACGCATAACCCGTTCTCCTAGTAGTTCTTTTCCCAGCCAATACAGGTCCTGGCCAAATTATACGCCCAGATACAATTGGCCAGCAATACGAGTGTTCCGAACATACCCATAGCAGCCAACCAGGGTTTCACAATCTGCTCCACCTCGTCAGGCGACATGGAGACGCTGGCGGACCCCCCGAGAACCCCGGCAATCGTAAACAGCAACACCATGCCTATCAACCCGATATTGTGGATCCAAAAATGGACCTTTACCAAGGTGACACTATAGATATGGCGCTTTACAAGACGGGGAATTATATAATAAACACCGGCAAATATAGCCATTTCCACCCAACCAAGCAAGTTGATGTGGGTATGGGCACGCACGATCAGGTTGCCGTGTAAGCGGTGATCGACAAAGTGGCGGAAGTCGGTAATCCCGCCCATCAAGGCCCCCCAGGAAAACCCGATAATGCTATATATTATACAAGCATAAACAAACCAAAGAGTATAACGAATATAGACTTTGTCTTCTGCCCAGGGTTGCCCTTGACCTGTCACGCTATCACCTCTTCCTACTACTCTGTTGCCGCTTCTTTTTCGCGCACATCCTGATATTTGTCTTTCCAACTTTCAGGAGTCACCATTTTCAGGACGTCATCAATAAATTGAGATTTGCCTTCCGGCGGGATCGCGGACTGGGCCGAGCCCCGTTCCGCCTTGAGCCCGAACAGAAACGCGGCGACGGCTTGCAGGTCCTCGTCAGACATGGCCGAAACATAGGCCGCTTCCTTGGGCGGCATACCGTGGTCAAGCGTGACCGCAGGGTACGTCTCTTCGGGACGCTTCAGGAAGGAATAGATGTAGTCGTAGCTGCGCTTTGAGCCCAGACCATCGAGCGACAGCCCCATATTCGTACCATTGCGCATGGCTCGATGGCACGAGGTACAGCGGGCCTCGCGAAAAATCTGTGATCCTCGCCGACCCTCTTCAGTAAGCTCATAGCGGGTTTTGACTTCGAATATCGGCGTGTCGGAGTTGAGACGCACCACTTCCAGCACTACGTAACCAATGACCGCGGCGACGATAAAGGCCCCGAAAATTCCGAACATCACCTTTTCGCCCTGCTTTAAAGATTGTTTCCCTGCCATAACGTATTTTTCACCACTAATCGGCTGAATGAATTAGAAAAGTAAACAACCAGCCACGAAAAAAAAGGCGGGTTAACCCGCCTTTCTTAGATCACCGGGATGCAACAAAGTTGCATCCCGGCGTAGTGTTTATTCCAAATCATACGCCTCATTTGGCGGTAGGTGCTCAACCGGCATGCGCGTATTACCCATGGTCGTCGGAGGCGCCTGGGTCAGGTAGGTCGCGACATTGAGGATATCCTCATCCGTCAGTTTCTCAGCGACCGCACGCATTTGCCCCATAAAATCATTGGCACGGGAACCATCACGCCATTTCTTGAGCTGGCTTACCAGATAGTTGAATTTCTGCTCACCGATACGCGGATAGATCGGGTCAACACCGCGGCCATTATAACCGTGACAGGACTTACACGCGGGAATGGTGCGCTTGATGTCGCCGTACAGTACCAGCACCTTGCCCAGATGCGCGGCGCCGACCTCAGTGCCGCCCTCTTTGAGCGCGCCGATATCTGAACCGCCGGACGCCTCTTGCAGCTGCGCCCCGGCAAAGCTCCGACCGAGAGAATTCAGATAGGCTGCAACGTCGACACGGTCCTGCGGACTCAAACCCTTGGCATTCGCATTCATGACAAACATGGTGGTGTCCTGGCGTCTGTCATTGGCATAATCGTCCAGCTGCTTATGCAAAAACTGGTAAATCTGGCCGGCCAGACGCGGCGTGCCCAGAGCATCATTCCCCATTCCATCGGCTCCGTGACACGACGTACAGGCAGGGACGTCGCCCTTGCCGTTTTCAAATATGGATTTACCGTTGTCGTAATCCGCCCCGCCCACCTTTTCGCCGGCAAACGCCGCTGACGCGACCACCGACATTGCCACGATTGACACCGACCCCAATTTCTTTAAATAAGTGCGCATAGTAAAGACACCCTCCCAGATTCTTGTCTTTGTAAACCTTCGTCTCCCGGCGGCATAACCTACACTTAGGCCAGCCCAGACGTCAAGAAATAAAGCACCGCTCCCGCGCTACACAGACATGGTACACGCAGCAGGCCGCCTTAATGAAAAATTAATTCGGTATATCCCTTTACTTCAGGAATTCTTCTTCAGCACAAACGCTGCCAGCGCAAATGCAAAGACGAACCAAAGTACGTAAAGAGTGAGAACCTGACCTGTTTCCAACATGATTTTGCCTCCCAAGCAGTTTCAGTATTTAACTTGTTCTTATCGCAACCCAAAAATGTACAGCTGGTGAAGATATATATCACGACACAGAAGCCGATTGCAAGCTTTACAGCCCCCTCACAACATCCATACCGCGCCGCGGTCCAAGTGAATACGCGCTGTTTGCGGCGGGATGCACTCAGCGACAAATTAGGCTATGATTTGCCGCTTTTGCGGTCGGGGAGCACCCTGAAATTGGTGAATTTTTAATGGATACGGCAAAGATCTATCGGTACTGGGGCATATTGGCGTTGCTGGCCTGGGGCGCGGCCATTATTGGACTGAACCTGTTGCGATTTGACGCCTACGGCATCGACGAGGCCGCGGCACGGGCCCTGCTGATTAATTGGACCGTGGCCGACCGCGTCGTCAACCCCATTGTTACCCTGGGCGCGCCCGATTTCCGTGCCCTGCTGTTTCTGCCGCTAGGGGCGTACTGGTCCGGCAGCTTCATCGCCCTGAAGGTATTTATGCTGCTGGCGCTATTTGCCGCAATGACCCTGCTCCATTTGTGGAGCAAACAACACCACGACGGCGAGACGGCCCTGATTGCCTCGGGCCTGCTGCTAATCGCACCGCTGTCGCTGATGCAGATCAACTCGGTAGGCGCCGGCCCGTTTCTGCTACTCGGCTTCGGCCTGGGATGGTGGCTGGACCGACGCTACCGCAATGTCGGCAAACAACTCGGCGGTTGGTACTTCATGCAACTATTGCTGGTTGTGACCGTGGTCACCATCCATCCAGCCGGCCTGGCGTATCCGCTGGCCCTGGCCTGGGAGTGGCGCAGCAACCCGCTTAACCCACTCCAGCGCAAACAGATGCATATCGGCATCGGCATCGCCACCGTCTTCGCCCTGCTGTTCAGCTATGTATTCGGCAATCCCGCCATCGATTGGGGACTCAATCCTTTGACCACCTTGGGCGCCGCCGCCTTCGGCCGAGTCCCCGGCGACCCGTCTCCGATACTGTCCACTGCCGGCATCCTGCCGGCACTGATCATTGCCGCCGTAATCGTCGGCTACCGCAAGACTCTCCTCAGCGAAATGCTGCCGCGCATGCTGTTACTGGGCGGTCTGCTGGGCCTGGTGGCCGCCGACTTCGGCTGGGCCATGATTATCCTGGCACTGGTGTTGTACTGCGGCACGCCGCTGCTGATCCGGCTGAACAGCAGCATGGGCGCGCACAGCTTCGTCGGCCAGCGCGGCCTGGTAATGGCGGCGATCTTCATCCTCGCTACCCTTTTCATGCTCGGTGACCGAGCCTATCGCAGCAGCATCATCAACGGCAGCCTGGATCCGCACGACCAAATTATCAAGGCTCTGGCCGTTGAAACCGAAGCCCTGGACGAAAACTTCTATACCATCAGCCAATGGCCGGCGCGCACCATGCTGGCACTGAAACGCCCGGTGTTCCCATTGCCGCCGAAATATGAAACTCCAGAAGACCTCTTGGCAAGCATCGGCCAGGTCGACTTCATCGCCTTCGATCCCTTCGACCCGACCAATAAACACTTACGCGATCAGCTCGCGAACTTGCCCGAAACCATGGAAACACTGATCCAACAGGCGGACGGTGTGATCGTCAAAGTCAAACGCCAAGACAGCGAGCCGAGCCCGACCCTTTAGCGCTGACAGGCGGGACAGTAATAGCTGGCCCGCTGGCCCTGGCGCAGCTGTTTTATGGGTTTTTCGCACTGCAGACACGGCTCGCCCACCCGGCCGTAGACCTGTAAGCGCTGCTTGAAATAGCCGGGCTTACCGCCGCCGTCGACGAAATCGCGCAAGGTCGTACCGCCCTGCTCGATGGCCAGGCCCAGCACCGCCTTGATCGCCGCCACCAGCGCCTCGCAACGTAGACGTGACAAACGTCCGGCCGCCAGTTGCGGCCGGATACCGGCGCGAAACAGGGCCTCGCTGGCATAAATATTCCCCACCCCCACCACGGTATGGCTGTCCATGATGAACTGCTTCACTGCCTGTTTGCGCCGGCGTGAGCGCTGATAGAGATAGTCCGCGTCGAAGCCCTCAGACAAGGGCTCGGGCCCCAAACTGGCCAGCAATCTGTGCTGCAGGGGATCGCCGCTCAGCCATAGTACGGCGCCGAAGCGCCGTGGATCGCGCAGCCGCAGCGCCTGTCCGTTGTCCAAAACGATGTCGATATGGTCATGCTTCTCGGCCGGTGTGGCGGCCGCCATCAGGCGCAAACTGCCCGACATACCCAGATGGATCAATACCGTGCCCGCCGCGCTGCGCAGCAGTAGATATTTGGCGCGTCGCTCGACCTGCTCGATCACCTGGCCGGGCAGCTCCACCAGCAGGGCCCTGGGCACGGGATAGCGCAACTTGCGGCGCCGCAGCACCACCTCGGCCACCGCCCGGCCCTCGACATTGGGCGCAATCCCGCTGCGCGTGGTTTCGACTTCGGGTAATTCAGGCATCAATCAATCACCTTCATTGGCGGGCAGTGAACCATCAGCGCCGTGCAAGGGCGGCCAGGCCAGCAAGCGCTGGGATTGATCGCCATCGAACACATACTCCAAACCCAGGTCGCGGCGCTGCAACACCAAGGCATCGGCATCGCTTTGCAGGGCAAACTGCAGTGTCGCGCCTGACGCAAGTCGCACCTCGACCTGCTGTGAGATATCGGCCGCCTGCAGCGGCCGGACGCGCAGGGCACGAAGATGGCGCCAGTTATCCACCAGGGCCTGCAGCTGATCGGCCGATTGCGGCGCACTGGGACCTTCATAGCGCCAACCCGCCTGATCTTTGGTAATGGTCCCCAAACCAGGCAACGTCAATCCCGCCAGCGGCGCATCGGGCAGTGGGGCGGTAGAGACAAACTCCAGCCACGGCGCCGTTAGAAACGAAATATCATTCTGCGCCACCATATGCATCACATCATCCACCCGTACATACAGACGGCTGTTGAGCGGATTGACCTTGCCGAAGCTGAGCTCGACGCCGTCCGCCGTCAGTTTCGCGCGCGGCGGCCGCAAACCGTATTTCGTCAGCTCCAAACCTGCGGCCGGATAGCGCTGCAGGCTTTGCTGCGTGAGCGGCTCCAACACACGCCGGACCTGAAAGCTGTTGGCCGCTACGGCCAGCGGTTCGATCATGCGCCATTGCTTATCCTGACGCTGCAGCACAATGGTCTCGGCAGCCGGGCGCTCAATGGTCATCCTTTGCACGGCCGTCGGATCGAGCGGGGTCAACGGACTCGCCGGCTCGCTTTGCTTGCCCGGCTGCCAATAGACCACAGCCGCCAGCACCGCCACCGCCAGCAGCAGGGCTAGATTGAGCCAACCGCGCTTGCCCATCACGCCTTGCGTCGTTTCAGCCAGATGATCAGGCCGCTGATCAGCAGCAGCGCCGGCAGCACCAGCAGAAAACCGAAGCCGATGATCATGGACTGGGTCTGGGACAGGGTCAGGGAACTGTCCAGCGCTGTCTTGGCCGGGATGGCGATGAGCTGGTCATCGCTGCTGAGCCAATTGGCCATGTTCATGCCCAGGTCCAGATTGCCGCCGTTGCCGAGATAGGCGTTGGAGAGGAAATCACCGTCGCCCATCACCACTACGCGCTGCTCGGCGCCGTCCGCCGTTGCGCCCGAGGCATCGTCCAGGGTGCGCCTCAGGGCGGCGGCCAGGCTCAGCGGACCGGGCACATCCTGCAACTCGTCGAAGCCGATTTCGCCCGCCAGCACACCGGTCTCGGACCAGCTGCGCGCCGTGGTCAACAGCAGAGTCTCGCCCTGCCAGTCGCCCTGCAGCTCCAACTCCACACCGGCGGCGTAGGGGAAAATAGTCAGGGTATTAAAGCCTTCCACCAGGGGATGGAGGCCGTAATCGCCGACGATGGCGAAGGTCGGATCGTCGATGGCGAACATCTGCGCGGTGGGATCGACGATCACCCCCGGCTCGAAGGTGATGCCCAACTGCTCCGCCAGCGGCTCCAGGCCGTACAGGCCGTCGGGGTCGGCCAGCCACAGCAGATTGCCGCCGCGTGCCACGTAGTCTTCGATCAACCTCACCTCGCCGGGCAGATAATTCACCTGGGGTCCGGCGATGACCAGCACGCTGGTGTTGTCCGGCACCGTCCCGGCCGTGGCCAGATTCAGCCCCTGCACGCGCAAGCCCTTGGCCTGTAGCTGCTGCGCCCAGGACTGCAGATCGTGATTGGCCTGGCCGAAGGGACTGCGCTCGCCATGCCCCTCGACGAAGACGATCCAGCGTTCGGCACTGCGTGACAGCCGTTGCAGGCTGTTGGTAATGCTTTGCTCATTGAGTTCGGAGACCTTTTCGCTGCGCCCCTGATATTCAAGCACCAGCTCACCGTCGGTGGTAATCCCCTGCTCGCGCACTTGCTGCGGCTCGGTGTCGGGATTGACGAAGTGGAGGCGCACATCCGACTTGTAGCGCTGATAGCGGGCCAGCAGATCCTGGATATGCTGTTTCAAGGTGCCGCTGTCCGCGGTGAAGGCGCTCACCTCAATCGGTTCCGGCATTTGTTCCAGTACCGCCACGCTGGCCGGCGACAGGGTATTGCGGTTATTGGCGGTCCAGTCGGCCTGGAAGGAATAGTGTTCGCTGAGCCAGCCCAACAGGCCGATGAGCACCGTGAACAGCAGCACGAACAGCACATTCTGCAGCCGGATCTGACGTTTGGAACGTTGCGTCACTTTCATTGCGGGACCTAATTTAGGTTCAATGCTGCAGCCGCTCGGCATCGAGCCGGCGGATACTCAGGACCAGAAACAGGGTCACGAAGAGCAGGTAATAGAGCACATCCGCGCTGTCGAACACCCCCTTGAGCAACGACTCGAAGTGGCGCAACAGCGACACATAGGCGAACAGTTCGCTGGCCTGGCCGGACCCGGTGTTGCCGGCCCAATCGATAATCCAAAGCAGCAACAGCACCCCGAAACTGCTCACCGCGGCGATGGTGGGCTGCACGGTCAGGGTGGACATGAACAGACCGACGGCGGCGAAGGCAGCCAGCAACAGGATCAATCCCAACGCCCCCGCCGCCAGCATACCGAAGTCAAGGCCGCCGCCCAACAACAGCGACAGCGGCATGAGCACGATCAGCAACACCATGATCAGCAGAAACCCCATCACACCGAGAAACTTACCCAGCACAATCTCCGTCATGGACAGGGGCGCCGAAAACAACAGACTCAGGGTCTGGCTGCGACGCTCCTCGCTCACCAGGCGCATGGTCAGCATGGGCACCACCAGCAACAACACCACCGCGGCATTGCCGAACAGCGGCGCGGCGATGATCTCGGTCACGCCGGGCGCCCCTGCCATGCCCAGCAGGCGCGACTGCAGGTTCATGAACAGATCCAGCTGGGTGAGAAACATGTAGGCCAGGATCAACTGCACCACCGCCAGGATGGACCAGGCCAACGGTGAGATAAACAGGCTGCGCAGTTCGCGCCCGGCGATGGTGAAGATCATCATGCCGCCGCCTCCGCGTTGGCGTCGTGGGCCTGCTCGGTGGTGGTGATGTCGACGAAGATCTGCTCCAGGGTCAAACGTTCGGGACTCAGCTCATACAGCCCCCAGCCGTGTTGCACCGCCGCCATCACCAAGGACTCGCCCTGGGCTTCCAAGTCGGGGGCATGCACACGAAAACGGCCGTCGCCCAGCGCCTCCACCTGGCCCGCGCCGGCCACCTGCTCCAAGGCCGGCACTGCCGGCGGATTGCGCAGCGTCAGCAACAGGCTGTCGCCGCGCATACGCTGTTGCAGACCGGCGATGCTGTCGCTGAGCACCAGTTCGCCCTTGTTGATAATCTGCACCCGGTCGCACACCGCCTGCACCTCGGGCAGGATGTGCGTGGACAGAATCACACTGTGATCGGTGCGCAGCTCGCGGATGAGGGCACGAATCTCGCGGATCTGGATGGGATCGAGGCCGACCGTGGGCTCGTCCAGGATCACCACCGCCGGGGCATGAATTATCGCCTGGGCGATGCCGACGCGCTGGCGGTAGCCCTTGGAGAGATTGCCGATCAAGCGCCGGCCCACGTCGGCAAGCCCGCAACGCTGCTTGGCCAGGTCTAGGGCCTGGCGCCGCTGCGCCGCCGGGATACGGTTGAGTCGGGCACAATAAAGCAGATACTCATCCACCGTGAGTTCGCGATACACCGGCGGCTGGTCGGGCAGGTAACCGAGCAGGGCCTTGGCTTGTTTGGGCTTGTCCAACAGGTCGATGCCGCAGATCATCACCCGCCCGGCGCTGGGCGCCAGATTGCCGCTGAGGATTTGCATGGTGGTGGATTTGCCGGCGCCGTTGGGCCCCAAGAAGCCCAGCACTTCGCCCTTTTGCACCTCGAAACTGATTTCCTTCAGAGCGCATAAGGGGCCGTAAAAACGGCTGACCTGATCGACCTGTATCAACGCATCCGACAATGTCATAAGGTTCGCTTGTCTCGTCCTTGTTTGGCTAAACGGTGTGTGAATTACAGTGACCGGCTTATAATATTTTTTCTCAACAGATGGCTCAAGCCACGCACCATCCCCGGCATTGTGTCAGCAAAGGATAACAGTATGCTACTCGGCATCGACACCGGCGGCACCTTTACCGATTTCGTCCTCTTCGACGGTCGCGCGCTGCGCCTGCACAAACGTCTCTCCACGCCCCAGGCCCCGGAAGAAGCGATCCTCGGCGGCATAGCCGACCTGGGCCTCGATCCCGCCCAACTGACCATCATCCACGGCTCCACCGTGGCCACCAACGCGGCCTTGGAGGGCAAGGGGGTGCGCACCGCGTTCATCACCAACCGCGGTTTCGGCGACATGCTCAGCATCGGCCGCCAGGCGCGGCGTGAACTCTATGATCTGCAGCCCGAGCCCGTCGCCCCGCCGGTGCCGCCCGATCTGTGTCTGGAAACGGGCGGGCGCATCGCTGCCGACGGCACGTTGCTCGAAGCGCTGAGCGCCGATGACCTGAAGCATTTGCGCGAGCAACTGCAGCAACTCAAGCCCGAGGCGGTGGCCATCAACCTGCTGTTCTCCTTTATCGACGCGCGCGCCGAGCAGGCCATTGAGGACATCGTGCCAAAAGATATTTTTGTATCCCGGTCTTCCGCCATCCTGCCCGAATACAAGGAATACGAGCGCGGCATCACCACCTGGCTCAACGCCTGGATCGGGCCACGGGTGGAACAGTATCTGCAGCGCCTGCAACACGGCCTGCCGCAAACGCCCATCGCCGTGATGCAAAGCTCCGGCGGCACCCTCGCCGCGGCGCAGGCCGGCCGGCTGGCGGTGCACATGCTGCTCTCCGGACCGGCGGGCGGCCTGGCCGGGGCACGCTATATCGGTGCCCTGGCCGGGCATGAACGCTTGCTCACCTTCGACATGGGCGGCACCTCCACCGACGTCGCCCTGATCGACGGCGAACCGCGCCTCACCAGTGAGGGCCATATCGGTCCCTATCCGGTGGCGGTGCCCATGGTGGACATGCATACCATCGGCGCCGGCGGCGGCTCCATCGCCTGGATCGACGCCGGCGGTCTGCTGCAGGTGGGCCCCGAATCGGCCGGCGCCGATCCCGGTCCCGCCTGTTACGGCCGCGGTGGCGCGCACGCCACCGTCACCGACGCCAACCTGCTGCTCGGGCGACTGCGCCCCGACGCCTTTCTCGGCGGCGAGATGCCACTCGATCCGGACGCCGCCCATGCCGCGGTCCGACAACTGGCGCATCAACTCAAACTCAGCATAGAGGACACCGCCGAAGGTATCATCCGCATCGCCGACGAACACATGGGCCAGGCCTTGCGGGTCATCTCCATCCAGCGTGGCATGGATCCGCGAGCATTCACCTTAATGCCCTTCGGCGGCGCTGGCGGGCTGCATGTCTGCGCCCTGGCCGAGGCGCTGGGCATGGACCGCGCCCTGGTGCCGATCCAGGGCGGCGTGCTGTCGGCCTTCGGCATGCTGGTGGCGCGGCGCAGCCGCGAGCTGTCGCACACCATCGCCGCCGAGCTGGAGCACATACACGCGCAAACGCTGGAACAGGAATTTCAAAACCTGGAACAGAAGGCCTTGGCGGCCTTGGCCGATGAAGGCATTGCTGCCGGGCAGGTCAGCCTGGAGCGCTCACTGGACCTGCGCTATCGCGGCCAGGCCTTCAGCCTCAATATCCCCTGGCAGGGCCTGGCACACAGCGGCGCAGCGTTTCACCAGACGCATGAACAACGCTACGGCCACCGTCTACAGCACGCGGTGGAACTGGTGAATATTCGTCTGCGCGCGCACGGTCCGGCACCCGAGTTACATATTCCGGTCTTGGCTAAAAACGCCGCGCCCGGCGCCGCCTCCGATGAGGCCAGATTGCACGGCATCAGCCAGCCGGTCAGCGTATTGGATCGAGCGCGGCTCGCGGCGGGGCAGCAAATCGACGGGCCCGCCTTGATTACCGAGACCGTGGCGACGACCTTAATTGCCGACCACTGGCGCTGTCGCGTCGATGACTACGGCAATCTGCTGCTCACGCGACAACACCGGCGATCGGGATAATCCCCTACCCGGTCCGTTGCGGTGGCCGGGAATATTGACGCTGTTGTGGCGGGTGGCAGTGCACGTTCTCGGCGTCATCAGCGCACGTATTTTTCACCGTGAGAACCTCGTACTCGCAGAACGAAAACGAAATCGATGTGCCGGGCATCGGCCGCTGGGGAAGATTGCGTAGCGGGGCGTTATTCCCCCAATAGACTGCGACAGGCCTCCGTGGCCCAGGCGATGGACTGCAGATAGGCGTCAAGGATGACGTCCTCTTCCAGCTCCGGATAATCGAGCTGGTCCCATTCCCCGTATTCGTAGTGCAGGGCCAATTGCAGCAACTTGCCGGGCGTGCCTTCATAGCGTAACAGCGCCTGGTTGACCTCGTCGGAAAGGGCCAGCATGCCGAGCACCTTTTCCATGGGCATATCCAGCAGGGCCTCCAGCACAGACAACAGGCCGACGGTAAAGCAGGTGTCCTCGGCTTCGTAATTCACCGCCTTGGCCAGGATTTCGCACATCTTGGCGCGCACCACGGCGGTGACCATCAGCTCGCTGGGTTTGTCTTCCACCCGCGCCAATACCAGCAGGGTCGCCCATTTCTGAATCACCTTGGTGCCGAGCAGCAGTACCGCCCGTTGGATGCTGTCCACCGACTTGGGCATGGCGAAAAAGGCCGAGTTTATGTAACGCAGCAGCTTGTAACTCAAGCCTACATCCTGGGTGATCAGGGTTTCGAGTTTGGGAATGGTGGTATCGGGGCGCTGCACCTCGGCCAACAACTGCATCAAGGCCAGCTGATTGGACGGCAGACGGGTGCGGCGGATGATCTTGGGCCGGGAAAAGAAGTACCCCTGAAAATAGTCAAAACCCAGCTCGCGGCAGACCTCGTATTCCTCGGGAATCTCGATCTTCTCAGCCAACAACTTGAGGTGGGGATACTCCCTCAGGGCGTGCACATGGGCGCGCAGCTCCTCTTCACTTATGGCCTGCACATCGAGCTTAACAATATGGGCCAGCGCCAACAGGGGCAACATCGACTCCTGATAAATAAAATCATCCAAAGCGATGGTATAGCCCTGCTTGACCAAGTGTTTCACTCCGGCGAGCAGCTCATCATCGACGGCTATATCCTCCAGCACCTCGATCACCACCCGATCGGCAGGGAGGGGTAAAGAATACTGGCCGACGACAAAGCCACGCGTCAGATTGATGCAGGCCACACGCGCGCCGACCAGGCTGTCCAAGCCGATTTCGGTCATGGCGTTGAGGATCACCTGCGAGGTGGCGGCATCGCCCTCGGCCTGCGCCTCGTCGGCGCCATGGCGATACAACAGCTCATAACCGTACACATGCTGGGTACGGTTATAAATGGGTTGGCGGGCGACGAACAGCTCGGGCATGATTTCCTTGAAACAACAAGACTAATTGGCAATGACATCTTTATATATCGTCACCGCCACGCCATTCATTATCAATGAGTCTTATCAGGGGGATGTTGCGAGCCCTGCGACAATTACAGTAGAACCACTGTCGCCAGCCCCAAAAAGGCAAAGAAACCAACCACATCGGTGACGGTAGTGAGCACCACCGAGGAGGACAGCGCGGGGTCGATACCCATGCGCCGCATGAACAGGGGGATGGTGGCGCCCGCCAGGGCGGCGGCCACCAGGTTGATGAGCATGGCGGCGGCGATAATCACACCGATCATGTAGTTGCCGAACCAGAGGGTGGAGACCACGGCCACTACCAGGGCCCACAGCAGCCCGTTGAGACCGCCCACCGCCAGCTCCTTGGTGAGGATGCGCTTGGCATTGGCCGAGCCGATATGGCCCAACGCCATGCCGCGAATCACCAGGGTAAGGGTTTGACTGCCGGCGATACCGCCCATGCTGGCGACGATGGGCATCAGCACCGCCAGTGCTACCACCTTTTCTATGGTGGCGTCGAACAGGCCAATGACCCAGGAGGCGATCAGGGCGGTGATCAGATTGATGCCGAGCCAAATGCCGCGGCGGCGCGAGCTGACCACCACCGGCGCGAAGATGTCGTCCTCCTCGTCCAGGCCCGCCATGCTCATGATGGAGTGCTCGGCCTCTTCGCGAATGACGTCGACCACGTCGTCGATGGTGATACGGCCCAGCAGCCTGCCGTCGTCGTCCACCACCGGCGCCGTGATCAGGTCGCGGCGTTCGAACAGGCCCGCCACCTCCCTGGCCGACATGTTGGCGGGAATGGGCTCGAAATCGTGAATCATCACCTGGCCCACCATCAGGCCGGGGTCCTTGGTGACGATGTCGGCCAGCGACAGCAGGCCGAGAAACTTGTCGTTGCGGTTGACCACGTACAAGTAATCGGTCATCTCCGGCAGTTGACCGCGCAGGCGCAGGTAGCGCAATACCACGTCGATGGTGACATTGGGCCGCACCGTGACGGTATCGATGTTCATCAAGCCGCCGGCGGTGTCTTCCGGATAGGACAGTACCGCCTCGAGCCGGAAGCGATCCTGCTCGCTCATGGACTGCAGCACCTCGTGGATCACCATGTCGGGCAGATCCTGGAGGATGTCGGCCAGGTCGTCGGTGTCGAGACTCTCGGCCGCCGCCACCAGCTCGTCGGTCTCCATCTGGTGAATCAGCTTGGCGCGCACATCGTCGTTGACGTAGCTGAGGATGTCGCCGTCCTTGTCCGGCTCCACCATCTCCCACACCAGTTCGCGCTCGGAGGGCGGCAGGGATTCGAGCAAGTGGGCGATTTCCGCCGCATGCAACTCGTTCACCATGCGGCGGATCGTGACCAGGCGGCCACTCTCCAACGCCTCGGCAAAACTCTGCAAGCGCGTTTGCGATTTTTCTTGTTCTTGAGTTTCAGCCATGACGTCAGTGAACCGGGTTATGCGTGGTCGAGCATAAGCGAGGATTTTAAGGGCGCGGCGAAAACGGCGCCAGCCCTGCAGACAAAATAATCAAACTAAATCGTTAAGTTTTTCGAGAAAGGCATCCACCTCCGGGGCGGATGACATGCGCAACACCCGGCGCACCCGTTTAGTGAGCTGTTCCACATCCGATTCCTGAATGATGCTTTTGACCTCCGGCAACATGGCCGGCTGCATGCTGAATTCGGTCAGTCCCAACCCTAGCAACAAACGGGTATAGCGCGACTCGCCCGCCATCTCGCCGCACATGGCCACCGGAATACCGGCCTTGCGTCCCGCCTTGATGGTCATGTCGATGAGGCGCAGCACGGCGGGGTGAGTGGGCTGATAGAGATAGTTGACGGCATTGTCGAGGCGGTCCGCTGCCATGGTGTACTGCACCAGATCGTTAGTGCCGATGGACAGAAAATCCAGCTGTTTGGCAAACACGTGCGCCAGCAAGGCCGCCGCCGGCACCTCGATCATACCGCCGACGGGAACATTTTCATCAATGGGTTTGCCTTCGCGCAGTAGCTCCTCCTTGGCCTGATTGATCAGCACCATGGCCTGTTGCAACTCCTGCACACTGGCCAGCATGGGGATCATCATGTTGATGGGGCCTTCGGCCGAGACGCGCAGAATAGCGCGCAGTTGAGTAAGAAACAGGGCGGTATCGCGTAGACACAGACGAATGGCGCGCAATCCCAGCGCCGGATTGGTGACCACGCCACGCACCTCGGGACGCGCTTCGTAGCCCGGCGTCTTATCCGCCCCCAGGTCGAGGGTGCGGATGGTCAAGGGCCGGCCACGCAGGCGTTTCACCACCTCGCGGTAGGTCTGGTACTGCTCCTCTTCGTCGGGGGGTTGATCGCGATTCATGAACAGGTATTCGGTGCGATACAAACCGACCCCCTTGGCCGCCACCTTGTTCATCACGGCCAGGTCTTCGGGTATCTCCACATTGGCCTGCAAAGAGATGGCCAGCCCGTCGCGGCTGACGGCCGGCAGCTCCTTGAGCTTGTTGAGTTCCGACTGATGGCGCTTTTCCTCGCGCTGGCGCTGTGCGTAGTGGGCCAGGCCGCGTGCATCCGGCGCTGCCAGCAGCACCCCCTGATAGCCGTCCACCACCAGCATCTCACTTTGACGCAGATAACGCAGGGCGTTCTTCACGCCGACCACGGCGGGAATGCCGAGACTGCGCGCCAGGATGGTGGTGTGGGAATTGGGGCCGCCGAATTCGGTCACAAAGGCGACAATGCCTTCGTTCTGCATGGTGACCGTATCGGCCGGCGAAAGATCGTCGGCGATGATGACCTTGCCCTTGAGACGGCCGTCCATCATCACCTGGATGTTATCGACCTGGTTCAACAGGATGCGCTGGATGCGGTCGACCACATGGTCGACGTCGTCACGGCGCGTGCGCAGATAGGCGTCGTCCATGTCCTCGAACACCGCCACCAGGGCGTCGCGCTGCAGCTTCAGCGCCCATTCGGCATTGCAACCGCGTTCGCGGATTAGACTCAAAGGCGCCTGCGCCAGGGCCTTGTCATTGAGCATCAACAGGTGGGTGTCGATGAAGGAGACGATGTCCACCGGCGTCGACTGGGGAATACGTTGACGCACCTCGGCGAGCTGCTGCTTGGCGGTGGCCACCGCCTGCTTGAAACGCTCCTGCTCCGCCTCGACCAGGCTCGGCGGTATCAAGTATTCCCGCACCTTAAGCTGATCACGCTGCAACAGGTAGGCCTTGCCCACGGCAATGCCACGGGAAACGCCGACGCCTTTTAGACTCAGGCTCGCCATGTAATCAGCCTGTAGTGTTGACTAGCGCCGCCCGTGGCCGCCGTCGAGAATGAATTAGCCCGGATTTCTCGCCACCCACGGCGGTGAGCCCCCCGCGCGACGCATCGCGGAAATTGCATAACAGTCCGTCCTTCCCTGAACGCTTCATTACATTCGACCGCCTGATGGGACATGGAGGATTACTCCCCTTCGCCAAACCGGTCGGCGATTAGGGCCTCCAAGGCCTGCATCGCCTGCTCTTCATCTCCGCCTTCCACTACCAGCTCCAGCTCACTGCCTTGGCTGGCCGCCAGCATCATCACCCCCATAATGCTCTTGCCGTTGGACTCACGATCGCCCTTGCGCAGCAGTATATTGCTTTCGAAGCGGCCCGCCAGCTTGACGAATTTCGATGCCGCCCGCGCGTGCAGACCGAGTTTGTTGACAATGGTCACGCTTTTTTGAATCACGAATCATCCTGATCACAAACGAAAATCCCGTCCTGGCCGCCGGTAATGGCCTTGTAGACCAGCTCATCGAGACTCAAGCTAGGATAGTTCAACACCCGTACCAACATGGGCATATTCAGCCCCGCCACTACCTTGATGGGTACGCCATCGCCGAGCCGGTTAGCCACGTTACTAGGCGTGGAACCGTACATATCGGTCAGGATCAACACGCCGCCGCCCGAATCCAGGCGTCTTACCGCACTGCGAGCGCTCTCGATCATGTCATCCGGTTCACAGCCCGCACACACGGATATGATTTCCAACGCCATGGGACACATGCCGAGAATCTCTGAAGCGGTTTCCATCAGCGACTGGCCGACATTGTCATGGGCGATGATCAGCAGGCCGGCACTCATGACAACTCCCGGTGACGCACCAGCACTTCCAATTCGCTGTCGTCGAAGTAGGCCGCCAGGCGCTGCGACAAGTACACTGAGCGGTGCTGGCCGCCGGTACAGCCGATGGCGATGGTCATGTAGGCACGGTTGTCGGCCTGGAAGCGCGGCATCCAGCGCTCGATAAAATCTGTTAGATCATCGACCATCTCCCCCACCAGTGGCTGTTGTTCAAGGAACTGTTTCACCTCGTGATCGAGGCCGGTCAGGGCACGCAGCTGCGGCACCCAATGGGGATTGGGCAGACAACGCACATCGAAGACAAAGTCGGCATCCACCGGCACACCGTGTTTGAAACCGAAAGACATGAAGGTCAGGGTCAGCGAACGCGCCTCCTTCAGCATACGCTCGCGCACCAGATCGCGCAGCTGGTGCACATTGGTGCGACTGGTATCGATACACCAGTCGGCGTTCACCGCCAGCGCGCCCAATAGCTTACGTTCGCGCTGAATGGCCTCGGCCAGGGAGATGCCGGCGCGGGTCAGCGGATGCTTGCGCCGGGTCTCGCTGAAACGCTTGATCAGGGTGTTGTCGTCGGCCTGCAGAAACAGTATTTCGCAGCCCAGCCCCAGAGATTTAATCTCCGCCAACACGTCGGGAAAGTTATCGAAATCCTCGGTCAGGTTACGCGCATCGATGCCCACCGCGGCATGTTCGTAATCGCGTCGCGGCGAATTGGATATCTGGCCGGCAAAGGCCGGCAACAGACTCAGGGGGAGGTTGTCGATACAGTAAAAGCCCAGGTCTTCCAGGGCGTGCAATACGATACTTTTGCCTGAACCGGACAGGCCGCTGACAATCACCAGCTTCATGCGGCCCCCTTGTGAAGTAGAGAAGACAAGCGCGATTGCAGATCGGAACAGGCATCATAGCCCTGCTGCCGGGCGCGGTTCAAGCGCAGCGCCGTTTCCACAAGCAAGGGCATATCGCGCTGATTTGAATAGGGCAGGCGCCAGGCCGGCACGGCGACATCCAGCAAGCGCCAGTCGATGGCCACCGGTTGCAGGCCGTCGTAATCGCGAGACAAGCCCGGCTCCAAGGTCAACACCAGCGTCAGGGCGACCGAGGCGCACACAGCACCCTCGCCGTAAAGTTGTTTTAGATTGATCAGTCCCAGACCACTGATCTCGAGCATGCCTTCGAAACCGCTGCGACAGCGGCCATGCAACTCGCCGCCACAGCATTGGAATTCGACCAGGTCATCGGCCACCAGGCGATGGCCGCGCGCCACCAGCCCCAGCGCCAGATCGCTCTTGCCCACTCCGCTGTCGCCTTGCAGCAATACACCATGGCCGTGCACGTCGAGCAAGACACCGGGGCGGGACAGGATGGAATCGCTCATGCCGCGGCTGCGATTAACGCGATGAAGCCACCCTGTTACCGCCGGCGCGCCAGTGACTGACAACCTTTTCGATATCCTGCGCCGAACCGCAGCGCCGCAGGCCTTCGCGGATAGTGGCGTCACTGAACATCTCGGCCAGGGAGGCAAGCAACTGCAGGTGTTCTTCAGTCGATTCCTCCGGCACGATGAGGGCGAACATCAAATCCACTGGATCGCCGTCAATGGCATCGAAATCGACGCCCTCTTCCAGTCTGACGAAGGCACCCACCGCCTGGTCCACGTCCTTGAAACGACCGTGGGGAATGGCGACACCGTGCCCCAGGCCGGTACTGCCCAAGCGCTCGCGGGCCAACAGTCCGTCGACAATCTGGGTATCCGACAGACTCACCTCGGTTGCCTGCGAAAGGAGTTGGCTGAGCGCTTCCAGGGCGCGCTTTTTGCTGCCCAGGGCCAGACCGCAGACAATGCGGTCGGCGGATAACAAATCTGAAATATTCATAGTGACTCTTCTTTGTTTTATGTTTTTATATATCCCCAAAGCTTAAATCAAACGCTTGCGCTCGTTGGACGGCGGTATCGATAATGCCTCGCGATACTTGGCCACGGTCCGGCGCGCCACGTTGATTCCCTCCTCCTCCAAGATCTTGGCGATTTTACTGTCGCTCAATGGTTTGGCCTGGTTTTCCGCCGCAATCAACTTTTTGATCAAGGCGCGGATGGCCGTCGATGAACATGCCCCACCGGCGGCGGTAGAGACATGGCTGGAGAAAAAATATTTCAATTCAAAAATGCCGCGCGGGGTATGCATGTACTTGCGCGTGGTCACCCGCGAAATGGTCGACTCATGCATGCCCAGCTCTTCGGCGATGTCGTTCAGCACCAGCGCCTTCATGGCCTCCTCGCCGTGCTCGAGAAAACCGCGCTGCCGCTCGACGATGGCGCTGGCCACCTTGAGCAGGGTCTCATTACGACTGGCCAGGCTCTTGATGAACCAGCGCGCCTCCTGCAATTGATTGCGCAGATAGGTGTTGTCGGCGCTGCTGTCGGCGCGCCGGATGAGACCTGCATAGTGGGTGTTGACCTTGAGCTGCGGCACCGCCTCGAAATTCAATTCCACCCGCCACGTGCCCTTGTGTTTTTTCACATTGACGTCGGGCACGATGTATTCGGCCGGCGCCGAGGCAATCACCCCGCCGGGGCGCGGATTGACGGTCTGCACCACGGCGATGGCCTGCTGCAAGGCCTCGCGTGACAGCTTCATACGCCGCATCAGCTGGTTATAGTCGCGGTTGCCGAGCAGATCAAGATGCTTGTCCACTAGGGTGATGGCATCGGCCACATCCTGGTGCGCGGCATCGAACTGTCTGAGCTGTAACAGCAGGCACTCGCGCAGATCACGCGCACCGACGCCGATGGGATCGAAATTCTGCACTTGGTGCAGCACCGCCTCCATCTCCTCAAAGCCCACGTCCTCGTCCATGCCCAGGCCCTGCAGGATCTCCTCCAGGCTGCTGGACAGATACCCGTCGTCGTTGATGGAATCGATAAGGGCCTCGGCGATGAGGCGGTCGGTGTCGCTGAAAGGGGTCAGGTTCATCTGCCAGTGCAGATGTTGCTGCAGACTCTCCTCGCCGCCGCTCTGGTTTTCGTAGGCGCGGTAATCGTCGTCGCCCGCCGGACCGGCGGGGCTGGTGGCGGGCAATACGCTGTCGTAGACATCGTCCCAATTGCTGTCCACCGGCAGGTCTTCGGGCATACCCGGGTCCTGCATGTCCACGGAGGAGTCCTGCGACTGGGCCGCGGGGGCCAAATCTTCAGCCGGGGTATCACCGCCGTAATCGCCCGCCCCCAACGTGTCATTGCCGTTGACCCGCTCGCCGCTGCCTTCCTCCCAGCCCTGCTCCCCGGCGCCGGCGTCGGCATCGCCGTCCTCTTTGACCTCCAGCAGGGGATTGGTCTCCAAGGCCTCCTGGATCTCGGCCTGCAGGTCGAGCGTAGACAGCTGCAACAGCCGAATCGCCTGCTGCAGCTGCGGCGTCATCGTCAGGTGCTGACCCAAACGGAGCTGAAGTGACTGTTTCATACCTCGGGACTACTCATTATCTCTTGTGGCAGAGAGGTTCATCGAACCCCGCTGCCAAAGATTAAATTTTAACGCAGATAGCGCTTTGATATCAGTATTGCAATTCAAAGCCGAAAGTGCTCCCCCAAATAGACTTTGCGCACGTGGTCATTCGCCAATACCTCCTGCGGCGTACCCTGGGCGATCACCTGGCCTTCGCTCATGATATAGGCGCGTTCGCATATCCCGAGGGTTTCGCGGACATTGTGATCGGTAATCAGCACGCCGATGCCCTTTTCCTGCAATTGGCTGATGATGCGCTGAATATCGATCACGGAAATGGGATCGACGCCGGCGAAGGGCTCGTCCAGCAGAATGAACTCGGGGCGCATGGCCAGGGCACGCGCTATCTCCACGCGACGCCGCTCGCCCCCTGACAGACTCATCCCCAGGGTCTCGCGGATATGGCCGATATGCAGCTCGTGCAACAGGTTCTCCAGCATTTCCTCGCGCTGCGCCTTACCCAGCTCCGATTGTACCTGGAGGATGGCCATGATGTTGTCTTCCACGCTCAGTTTGCGGAATACCGACGCCTCCTGGGGCAGATAGCCGATACCGAGCCGGGCGCGGGCATGCATGGGCAGGGCGGTAATATCGTGATCGTCGATGAACAACCGCCCCCTGTCGCAAGGCACCAGCCCCACGATCATGTAAAAACAGGTGGTCTTGCCGGCGCCGTTGGGACCGAGCAGGCCCACCACTTCACCGCTATTGACCTGCAGCGATACGCCGTTCACCACTTGGCGGGCGCGATACGATTTAAAGATGGCCTCGGCGCCGAGAATACTCATTACTGCGGTGATGCTTCAGGTTGTTGCTCCGTATCCTTACTGCGCGGTTGGATCACGATCTGTACCCGCCCTTCACCGGCCACGGCCTTGCCCGCCCGAACCAGTTCTTTGTCGGCCTCATATTCAATGCGGTTACCGGAGAACAGGTTGTCGCCCTGCTGAAAGCGCGCCGCGCCATTGAGAATCAACAGCGACTCTCCGGCGTGATATTCGATGGTCTGCGCCTCGCCCCAGGACTTCTCGTCCTCCACCTCCGCATCGTGATCGAAGCGGGCCGGCTCACCGCTGGCGACGATCTTATCGACCTCCTGGCGCGCCGTGGAGTGTATCACCAGCTTGTCGGCCCACAGGGTGTCGGGGCCCTGGCGGAAAATCACATTGCCCTGGTAGATACTAATGCCCTTGCTATCGTCGATTTTGAGACTGTCCGATTCGATATAGATGGGGGGTTCTGGCGTCGGTTCGGCCGCCGCCAGCGGCAGGGCCGTCAGCACCAACCATAAGCCCGCTAATCCTCGCTTAGTCCAGCACATATTCACCTCTTACCGAGGCCAGCAAATTGACAACACCCGTCTGCATGTCGATGGTCATACCCTTGGCCGTGGTGACGCCCAAGCCGTCCCGGATGGTGACCTCGGCACCGGTCTCGGCGTATTCGCGCTCGGTGAACAACCATAAGTCGCGGGTCTGCACCTGCATGGCGGACTGCCGCGCCGTGCCCGGCCGCAACATCAGTACGTCGCCTTCCAGCAGCACCGACTCACCGCCTTGGTAGACCCTGGCCAGCGGCGCATCCAGCGTCACCGGCGGCTCAGACTGTTCAGCGTAAACCTCCAGCTGCGGTTGTACCAGTTCAGCATAATCCGTGTCGGCGTAGTGGACCATGGACTGGCCGCGCAGGCGATGTTTGGGCACCCCCTGATCATCCATAGCGGTAATGACGAAATCCGCCAGTGAGTAATCGCTCACCGGCGTCTGCTGCGCCTGCGGCTGAATCGGCCCCTGCCCCTCCTGGCGTTGCATCCACCAGCCCAACAGGGCCAGCAACAACACCATCCAGAGGGTGATATAACGTTTTTTGATCGCCTTAGCCCGCATGTCTCACCGGGATCGCGGCGGCAGGCGCGCTGGAGCGCTTCTGCCCTTTGGGGTAAAAGGCATCGTGGTGCCTGAGTAAAGCGCCGGCCTAGGGACGCGCAGACCCGCCTGATTCCCGCTAGACCCAGGGCGTGAACACTGTGTCATTGCCTGGTCGGTCGACATGCTTGATAGTTCTCCATCCGTTGCAGTCATCTACACCACAGCCCTTGGCCGCCCGCTGAAAAATGCGGGCTAGCCATCGAGGTAATTGGCCATCTGCCCCGCCAGGGTGCCCTGGGCTTCCATGATCAGCTCGCACAGATCGCGCGCCGCGCCGCGACCGCCGCCGCTGGGGGTCTGCCAATGGGCGTGTTTCTTGGCCAGCTCGTGGGCATCCTGCACCGCCACCGCCAAGCCGACTTTGCGCATCACCGGCAGGTCCACCACGTCGTCGCCCACGTAGGCAACCTGGTCGGCGCCGAGCTGCATTTCATCCAGCAACTGCTTGAAGGCCACGCGTTTATCCGCCTGTCCCTGATACACATATTTGATCCCCAGGCCGCTCATGCGATGCTCCACCACGGTGGAGCTGCGACCGGTGATGATGGCGATCTCCACGCCGGTATTGAGTAACATTTTCATACCGTGGCCGTCGCGCGAGTGAAACATCTTGTACTCGTGGCCGTCCTTATCCATGAACAGGCCGCCGTCGGTGAGCACGCCGTCGACATCGAAGACCACCAGTTTAATGCGTGCCGCGCGGGCCATGATGTCTTTCATTGTCCGTCCTCTCCTGCCAAGCCTTACACCACACCGGCACGCAACAGATCGTGCATATTAAGCGCGCCCACCAAGTGCTGCCGTTCGTCGACCACCAATAGGGCGTTGATCTTGTGGGTTTCCATCAGGCGCAGGGCCTCGGCGGCCAGCTCGTCCGGCCCGACGCTGCGGCCATTGCGGGTCATCAGCTCGCCCACGCGGGCGTGATAGATATCCACCCCTTGATCCACGGCGCGGCGCAGGTCGCCGTCGGTGAAAATGCCCGCCAGCCGGCCCTGCTTGTCGATCACCGCGGTCATCCCCAGCCCCTTGCGGCTCATCTCCATCAAGGCGTCCACCAGCAGCACGTCGTCATCGACCTGCGGCAGCGCGTCGCCGCTATGCATGATGTCACGAATCAACAGCAACAGTCGCCGCCCCAAACGACCGCCGGGATGGGACCGGGCGAAATCCTCGGCGGTGAAACCGCGCTGTTCCAGCAGGGCCACGGCCAGGGCATCGCCCATCACCAGGGCCACCGTCGTGCTGCAGGTGGGGGCCAAGCCGAGCGGACAGGCTTCCTGTTCGACACTGACGTCGATATGCACATCGGCGGCCTTGCCCAGACTGGAATTCGCATTGCCGGTGAGGGCGATCAGCGGCACCCCCAGGCGCGTGATCAGGGGCAGGATGGTGAGGATTTCATCGGTCTCGCCCGAGTTGGAAAAGGCCATCACCACATCCTTGGGGGTGATCATGCCCAGATCGCCGTGACTGGCCTCGCCGGGATGGACGAAAAACGCGGGGCTGCCGGTGCTGGCCAGCGTCGCGGCGATCTTGCTGCCGATGTGGCCCGACTTGCCCATGCCGATGACCACGATGCGCCCCTCGCAGGCCAGCATCAACTCACAGGCATGGATAAAATTATCGTCGATACGCGCCGTCAGCGCCGCCACGGCGGCGGCCTCGGTCTCCACCACCGCGGTGCCCAGTTGCTTGAGCTTGGCGCCCTCATCCGGGGCGAGTTTAACGGGCTGCTGGTCCGACTTCACAAGATCTCCTTAGGCGGCTGCGGGATAACCCAGCTCGGCCAACTTGGCGGCGATGGCCGCGCGGTCCAAGGCCTCACCGCTGACGCGGACGCGGCCGTCAAGCACATCCACCTCAATGGCTTCGACACCCTCCATGGCACTCAGGCCTTGCTTGATATTGGCGGCGCAGCCGTCGCATTTGACGTTGGCGACATTTAATTCCAGCATTTCCATCCCAACACCCCTCAACTCAGCTTATGGCCGAAAAATATAACATGACCATGTAGGCACCATAAGCCGCCACCAGCAGACCGCCTTCGATACGGCTGATGCGCCCCGGCCCGCGAAAGCCGAAAGACATCACGAACAGGGCCAAGGTCAGGCCGATCATCCAGGGAAAATCACGCATGATCACCTCGGGCAGAAAGGCGTCGGGGGCGATCAGGCCCGGCAGCCCCAGCACGCCGAGCAGATTGAACATATTGGAGCCGATGATATTGCCCAGGGCGAGGTCATGCTCGTTTTTGCGCGCACTCATGAGAGTGGCCATGAGTTCCGGCATGCTGGTACCGATGGCGACGATGGTCAGACCGATCACCAGGTCACTGACACCGAAGGCCTGGGCGATATTCACCGCCCCCCATACCAACAGGCGCGAGGCCAGCAGCATCACGACGATGCCGAACAACAGCCAAAACACAGCCCGCCCGGTGGTCATGGCCGCCGGCATTTCTTCCGTATATTCGTCTTCCAAGGGGTCGCCATTGCGCGACTTCAGGCCCAGGCTCACCACCATGACCAGCATCAGCGCCAAACCACCCATGAGCAGGGCGCCGTCCAGGCGGCCCAGATAGCCGTCGTTCATGAGCACGAAGGCGAACAGAGAGACCGCCAGCAGGATGGGGATCTCGCGCCGCACCGTATCGGATTGCACCGTCAGCGGCACGACCAATGCCGTCACTCCCAATACCAGGGCGATATTCGTGATATTGGAGCCCAGGGCGTTACCGATGGACAGGCCGGTGTTGCCGTCCCAGGCGGCCATGCCCGACACCAGCATCTCCGGCGCCGAGGTACCGAAACCGACAATGGTCAGGCCGATCACCAGCGGCGAGATACCGAAATTGCGCGCTGTGGCCGAGGCCCCCAGCACCGTGCGGTCGGCACTCCAGGCCAGCAACACAAATCCGCCGATCACGGCAATCATGGATAGCAACATATAAAAAAGGCTCTATAAAAATACTCTGATAGATACTCAGGCCTGAAGATAATGGCCCAACAGACCAAGAAAGATGACCGCCCCGACCCAATTATTGTTGCGGAAGGCGCGCATGCACTGCATGCCGTCACGGTGTTTGATCAAGCGCTGTTGATACAGCATCAACAAGGCGGCGGCCAACACGCCCGCATAGTACACCCCGCTCAGCGCCAGACGCTGACCGATAATAATCAGCACGGCCAGCAGCATCAATTGAATTATGGCGATAATGGCGCGATCCGCGTCACCGAACAGGATGGCGGTGGACTTAACGCCAATCTTCAAATCATCGGGCCGGTCCACCATGGCGTAGATGGTGTCGTAGGCGGTGGCCCACAGCACGGTGGCGATCAGCAGCAGCCAGCCGACGATGGGCACCGCACCGGTCTCGGCGGCGAAGGCCATGGGTACGGCCCAACCGAAAGCCAGGCCCAGATAGACCTGGGGCAAATAGGTGTAGCGCTTCATGAAGGGATAACTGGCCGCCAGGGCCGCGCCCACGAAGGACAACACCACCGTGAGCCAATTCAGGGTCAACACCAGCAGGAAGGCGGCCAGTGACAGCAGCGCGAACAACAGCAGCGCCTCTTTGGGCGTCACCAGGCCCACCGCCAGCGGCCGGTTGCGGGTGCGTTCGACAAAGGGATCGAATTCGCGATCGGCATAGTCGTTGATGACACAGCCGGCCGAACGCATCAGGAACACCCCCACCACGAACACCGTCACCACCCACCCATCCGGGCGCCCCTCGCCGGCGATCCATAACGCCCACAGGGTCGGCCACAACAGCAGCAGCGTGCCGATGGGGCGGTCGAGCCGCATCAGCAGCGCATAGCCGCGCAAATGTTGACGATCGAGTTTTAGCACTCAGCCAAACCTTAGTTATGCTTTAATTCTGAAGCACGCCGCCCGCGGCGGCGGTGGCAGAAAGATTTCATTCACCAGCAGCGGCAGGCCGGCCAGGCGGAATACCGAGCGCCGCCCCCACAGCGGCTGGTCAAACCCGGCCTGCTCGGGCACGGCCCAGCGGTGAAACAGTTCGCCCACCTCGATCCTGGCGATTTCCATGGGGCTGCGGCGCATGGACTTATCCCGAAACAGCAGTTCGCCCAACGGCCGCCCACCCAGGTTGGCCAAGCCGCGACCATGCCCCTGCAGCAACGCCAACGGCATCACCGTGCGGGCATAGACCTTGATCACATCACCGCAATACAAATGCACTTGGCGTACCAGGGCCAGGCTGCGCTCATCCATGCCCAGGGGCAGGCGCTCGCACAATAGCGGCCGTTCGTATTGCTGTTTCAACAGCCGTACCCGGAAGCCGCCGCCACAGGCCTGCTTGAGGCGCTTGGTCAGCGACTCACTGTCGAACAGCCATAAGGCCATCTCCGCGGGCAGCCCCGCCGGGCACCTACCATGCCCGAGTCGCCACCTGGGTTCAAGTCCAGCCTTACCTGTGGCAATACGTCTCAAACTCTAGCTCGCATTTACCACCGGGATCGCGGCAACCGGCGCAGGCTTCGCGTTCGTAGACGCCGCGCTAAAGCCCAACACGTCGCTACCGCTAGGCGTTGCGTGAAGCGCACGCACACGCGCGCGAACACCGGCCCGAACCGGGATAGGCCACGGGCGGGAACAGCATGTCATTGTCTGATCGATCGACATTCTTGATGGTTCTTCATCCGTTGCAGTCATCGACACCACAGCCGTTGGTCGCCCGGTGAGAAATGCGGGCCCGCCTGTCGAGAAACGGTATCAAACATCGCCATAGCGTTGGCGGTCGCCCAGCCAGCGCTGAATCAGGGGCGCTACGTGCTGCGGCCAGCGTTGCAATAAGGCAGTCGCCAGGCGCGCCACGTCCGGCAGCAGGTCCCGATCGCGCTCCAGATCGGCGACGCGCAGCCGCAGCATGCCGCTCTGGCGCGTGCCCAACAGCTCACCGGGGCCGCGCAGCGCCAGATCGCGGCGCGCGATCTCGAAGCCGTCGTTGGTCTCGCGCAGCGCCGCCAGGCGCGCCCGGCCCTGTTGCGAAAGGGGCTTATGATACATCAAAACGCAGCTGCTACTGACGCTGCCGCGCCCTACCCGGCCGCGCAATTGATGCAGTTGGGCCAGACCCAGGCGTTCGGCGTTTTCGATAATCATCAGACTGGCGTTGGGCACGTCCACCCCCACCTCGATCACCGTGGTGGCCACCAGCAGCTGCAGCTCGCCGGCCTTGAAACCGGCCATCACACGCGCTTTCTCGGCCGCTTTCATGCGGCCATGCACCAGGCCGATGCGCAGCTCCGGCAGGGCCTCGGTTAGCAGGGCGGCGGTGTCTTCCGCCGCCTGACACTGCAATGCCTCCGATTCCTCGATCAGGGTGCAGACCCAGTAGGCCTGGCGCCGCTCCCCGACACAGGCGCGATGCACCCGCGCCACCACTTCGTCGCGGCGTTCGTCGCAGATGGCCACGGTCTCCACCGGGGTGCGGCCGGGCGGCAGTTCGTCGATGACGGAGCTGTCCAGGTCGGCGTAGGCGGTCATGGCCAGGGTGCGCGGGATGGGGGTGGCGGTCATGATCAGCTGGTGCGGCACACTGCCGTTGCGGCTGCCCTTTTCGCGCAGGGCCAGACGCTGGTGCACGCCGAAGCGGTGCTGTTCGTCGACGATCACCAGGCCGAGACGATCGAACATCACCTCGTCCTGGAACAGGGCGTGGGTGCGGCGGTGCTGCTCGGCCAGCAGCTCAGTGGGCGCCATCACCGCCACCTGGTAACCGGCCTCGATGGCCTGCGCCGCCGCGGCGGCGGCCACCACGGTCTTGCCCGAGCCCACATCGCCTTGCACCAGACGCTGCATGGGATGAGGCCGGGCCAGGTCGGCATCGATTTCTTGCATCACCCGTGTTTGGGCGCCGGTCAAGGCAAAGGGCAAGGCGTCGATGAGGCGTTGCCGCAAGTGTCCCGGCGGCGCCAGCGGCGGCGCGCTGTATTGCTGCACTTTGTGACGCAGCTGGCGTAGGCTGAGATGCTGGGCCAGCAGCTCCTCCAGCGCCAGACGCTGCCGGGCCGGATGTTCGCCCTCCAGCAGCTCGGCCACCGGCGTGTGCGGCGCGGGTTGGTGCATCTCGAGCAAGGCGTGCCGCAAGCTCGGCAGGTGGTATTCCTCAAGCAACTCGGGCGGCAGGTGATCCGCCACCCGGCCCTGACGCAGTAGCTGCAGGGCCTGTTCAATCAATTGGCGCAGGCTCTTCTGGGCCATGCCTTCGGTGGTGGGATAAATCGGGGTCAGGTGCGCTTCCATCGGCGCCTGCGCCTCGGCATCGATAAGGTGATATTCCGGATGCACCATTTCCAGCATGGCCGGTCCGCGACGCACCTCGCCGTAACAACGCAGGCGCTTACCCCGCGCCAAGGCGGCCCGCTGACTGGCATTGAAATGAAAAAAGCGCAGCAACAGGCTGCCGCTGCCGTCGCCAAGGCGGCACAACAGGGAACGGCGCTTGCCGAACTTGATGTCGTCGGCCTGAATCTCGCCCTCGACAACCGCCTCTTCGCCCGGCCGCAGGGCGCCGATGGGAACGACGCGGGTGCGGTCCTGATAACGATAGGGCAGGTGGAACAGCAGATCCTCCACGCGGCGCAGGCCCAGCTTCTCCAGGCGCTCGGCGACACGCGGGCCGACGCCCTTGAGCGTAGTAAGCGGTGCGGAGAGAGTCATCTTGAAAAATTTTCAAGCACACAGGCCACCAAGGATCACAAAGAAAAAAGAATATGAGGCTGGGCAGTGGTGACGATCAACACCCGCCTCTACATATTACGCTTCGTATCCCATCGTGCTCTTTGTGGCTGAACAAATATTCAGTCGCCCAGCTCCAGAACGGCGTCCATTTCCACCGCCGCCCCCTTGGGCAGGGCGGCCACACCGAGGGCGGCGCGGGCGGGATAGGGTTCCTGAAAATAATCCGCCATGACCTGGTTCACCAGGGCGAAATGAGCCAGGTCGGTAAGAAAGATATTGAGCTTGGCCACATCCTGCAGTGAACCGCCGGCGGCCTCGGCCACGGCCTGCAGGTTGTCGAAGACGCGCCGGATCTGCACCTCCATGTCGCCCTCCACCAGCTCCATGGTCTGCGGCACCAGCGGGATCTGGCCGGACAAATACACGGTGGTGCCCACCTTGACTGCCTGCGAATAGGGGCCGATGGCCTGCGGGGCTTGCTCGGTTTGAATAATTTCACGCGTCATTGCTGTTCTCTCTGTTGCATTGAAATTGCTCCCTGCGTTGTAACGCAATCCGGACCGCTAGGCAAACCGCTCAGCCGCGCGAACGCAGTACCCGCAATACCGGCTCGATGGTGCGGATCTTGCGCATCAGATTGGCCAGGTGCTGGCGACTATGAACCTCCACCACCATGGTCATGGTGCTGTGACGGCCGTCGCGCTCTTCCATGTTGACGTTGTCGATGTTGCCCCCCATCTCGGCGATGGCCGCCGCCACCGTGGCCAGCACGCCGCGCTGGTTGATCACCTCGACCCGGATCTCCACCGGAAAGTCGCCCTTGACCTCGTCCTCCCACTGGGTCTCGATCCATTTTTCCGGCAGCTTGCGGTATTCGGCGACATTCTTGCAGGTCTCGGTGTGGATCACGATGCCGCGCCCGGAGGTGACGAAACCGACGATGGGATCGCCCGGAATGGGACGGCAGCAACGGGCGAAATTGACCACCATACCCTCGGTGCCCTTGATCATCAGCGGCCGCGCCGTATCGGTCTTCTCACCCCACAACCAGGACGGCATGTAACGCGACAGCGCCTTCTTCAAGCGCCGCCGACTCTCCACGCCGTCGTCATCGCCGTCCTGTTTGGGCATCAGGCGCCGCGCCACCAGCACCGCCATGCGGTTACCCAGCCCCACATCCTCAAGCAGCTGGTCCAGGGCTTCCAGTTTCAGTTCGCCCAGCAGGGCCGCCACCCGCTGCGCCGGCAACTGCGCCACCGAGGTGGAATAACCGGCCAGTTCGTTGTTGAGCAGGCGCTCACCCAACTGCACCGCCTCGTCGCGCTTGAGGTTTTTCAGATAACTGCGGATATTGGCGCGCGCCTTGCCGGTAACGACGAAGTTGAGCCAGGCCGGATTGGGACTGGCGTTGCCGGCGGTGATCACCTCCACGGTCTGGCCGTTCATCAGCGGGGTGCGCAGCGGCGCCAGTTTGCGGTCGATCTTGGCGGCGACACAGCGATTGCCGATGGCGGTATGCACCGCATAGGCGAAATCCACCGGCGTGGAGCCGCGCTTGAGCACCATGATCTCGCCCTTGGGGGTGAACACATAGACCTCGCGGGGAAACAGGTCGATCTTGACGTTTTCGAGAAACTCCAGCGAATCCCCGGCGTTTTGCTGCATCTCCAGCACGTTGCGCATCCACTCGCGCACCCGGGCATGGGTGCCGTAGCCGCTGCCCTCGCCGGTCTTGTAGAGCCAATGGGCGGCGACGCCGGCCTCGGCCACTTTTTCCATCTCGGCGGTACGGATCTGCACCTCCACCGGCACGCCGAAGGGACCGAACAACACGGTATGCAGGGACTGGTAACCGTTGGCCTTGGGGATGGCGATGTAGTCCTTGAACTTGCCCGGCACCGGCTTATAGAGGTTGTGCACGGCGCCCAGCACGCGGTAGGCCATGTCCACCGAGTCGACGATGATGCGAAAGGCGTAAACGTCGTGCACCTCGGAAAACGGCAGACCCTTGCGGCGCATCTTTTGATAGATGCTGTAGATGTGCTTTTCGCGGCCGTGCACCCGGCCGCTCAAGCCCTCCTGCTCCAGGCGCTCGCCGATGGCGCACTCGATCTTTTCCACGATCTCGCGGCGGTTGCCGCGCGCCTTTTTGATGGCCTCCACCAGGACGCGGTGACGCTCGGGATAGAGGGCGGCGAAACCCAGGTCCTCCAGCTCCAGGCGCATGGCGTTGAGGCCCAGACGGTTGGCGATGGGGACGTAGATGTCCAGCGTCTCGCGGGCGATGCGGCGGCGCTTGTCCGGGCGCATGTAGCCCAGGGTGCGCATGTTGTGCAGGCGGTCGGTGAGTTTGATGAGCATGACACGCAGGTCGCGCACCATGGCCATGAGCATCTTGCGCATGCTCTCGGCTTCGGCCTCGGCCTTGGATTCGAAGTTGATCTTGGTCAGCTTGGTGACGCCGTCCACCAGCTCGGCCACGTCGTTGCCGAAGATGGTGCCGATCTCCTCCTTGGCCACCGGGGTATCCTCAATGACGTCGTGCAGGATGGCGGCGATGAGGGTCTCGGTATCGAAACGCATCTGCGCCATGAGGGTGGCCACGGCCAGAGGATGGGTGATGTAGAGTTCGCCCGACTTGCGCTTTTGCTCCTTATGCGAAGCGGCGCCAAACAAAAAAGCCCGATGCACCAGGTCGACCTGCTCGGGCTCAAGATAGTTGTCGATTTCGGAACGGAGCCCGTCGAAAAGGGGCTCCAGGCTGTCTTGCGTGGAAACTAAGTCTTTACTCTCTGCAGACTCGGATGTACTCAAACGCCGGCTTCCTCAGTTCAGGACGCGTCGCCCCCCTCCTCGGCAACCTGAGTGGTCTCGGCCAGAATCTCGGCATCAGGGGCGGCGACCGCGGCCTCTTCCTCGGCCGGCGCTTCCAGCATTTCCGGCGTGACCAAATCTTCGGCGATCTCGCGCAGGGCGACCACGGTGGGCTTGTCGTTCTCCAGCGGCACCAGGGCTTCCTTGCCGTTGGCGATCTGCCGGGCACGCTTGGTGGCCACCAGCACCAGCTCAAAGCGGTTATCGACGTGGTCCAGACAATCTTCGACAGTTACTCGTGCCATGTTGCTTAACTCCAGTTAGATATTAATTGGCAAACCGGGGATTATACAGCAATTCCCCCCTTATTCATTCAACAGCTTCATTCAACAGCGCGTCGATCAGGGCGCCCTGACGGGCGCGCTGCACCTCGACCCGCTGGCGCCGGGCGCGCACGATGGCACTCACGTCCAGCAGCGCCTCGGCGAAGTCATCATTAATGACCACATAGTCGTATTCGTGGAAATGGCTCATATCGGTGACGGCGTCGCGGAAGCGGCGCTGGATCACCGCCTCACTGTCCTGACCGCGGCCGCGCAGACGCTGCATCAGGGTCTCACGCGAGGGCGGCAGGATAAACACCCCGACACAGCCCGGCATCCTGGGCCGCACCTGCTGCGCCCCCTGCCAGTCGATCTCCAGGATCACATCGATACCTTCACGCAGCTGCTGTTCTACCCACTCGCGCGAGGTACCGTAAAAATTATCGAATACCTGGGCGTGCTCCAGAAAGACGTCTTCGTCCACCATACGCTCGAAGACGGCGGGATCGACGAAATTATAATTGACGCCGTCCACCTCGCCGGGGCGCATGGGCCGCGTGGTGTGGGAGACCGATACGCGGATATCCTCGATGGCGTCCACCAGCGCCTTCACCAGGCTGGTCTTGCCCGCGCCGGAGGGGGCGGAGATGATGTAAAGCGTGCCCGAGTAGGGCGCCTGTCCGTCATGCGCACTCATTAAAAGTCACTACCTTTTCTATTCTATGTTCTGCACTTGCTCGCGGATCTGCTCGATCAGCACCTTGAGATCGACCGAAATGCGGGTAACTTCAGCATCGACCGATTTGGACGCCAGGGTATTGGCCTCGCGGTTCAGCTCCTGCATCAGGAAATCGAGCCGACGTCCCACCGGCTCTTCACGCTCGAGAATGTGACGCACTTCCTGCACATGACCGCTGAGGCGGTCCACCTCCTCGTCCACGTCCATCTTCTGCGCCATCAGGGCGATTTCCTGCTCCAGGCGGCCCGGATCGAGCTGCTCCTTCAGTTCGCCGAGGCGCTGTTCCAGCTTTTGGCGCAGGGCCAGGCGCAGATCGGGCAGGCGCTCGCGCACCTGTTGCACCCGCTCATCGAGGATCGCGCAACGCTGCTCGATCAAGGCCTTGAGCTTGTCCCCTTCGCGCGCGCGGCTGTCGACCATGTCATCCAGGGTGTCGTCAAGCAAGTCCAGGGCCGCCTGGTAGAGGGGCTCCAGGTCCGGTTCCTGGCGCTGAATCACACCGGGCAGATTGATCACGTCGACGGGATTGATGCGCGCCGGATTGCTCAGTCGGTGCGACACCTCGTCCAATGCCTTGGAAAGGCGTTTCACCGCCTCCAGGTCGATGGCCACATCGGCACTCTCGGCGGCGGCACTTTGAAACCGCAAACTGCATTCTACCTTGCCGCGTTTGAGACGCTGGCCGACCCGTTCGCGCACCTTCAGCTCCAGACCGCGCAGTTCGTCGGGCAGACGCAGGCTGACATCCAGATAGCGGTGATTCACCGAACGCAGCTCCCAGCGCAAACTGCCGAAATCGGTGGCCTGTTCGCGACGGGCGAAAGAGGTCATGCTCAGAATCATGGGGATACTCCACAGTGCGAGGCCGTTATGGTAACCGGGATAGGACGGCGGCACAAAACAAGCGCACTCTGCCCACACGGCCGCGGCACATGTCGACATTTTTTACAGCCAGGCCTTCGACAGCGCCGGTCGCCCCAGACCAACCGTCAACAAATCAATCTGTTAGCCCCTTTGGCATAGCTCGTGCTTAACAGTTTGTTAATCACTGGCCTCGCGGTTATTAGGAAGAGAAGACAGCGCTGCGCTCCGGTTTAACAACCGATTGTGCAAACCGTGACGGGTAACAACCAACAATAAATAACAATAAGAACAGCGTCGACCAAGTATCGGCGCCATCTATAGACCGCGCCTTCGAGCGCGGTTTTTTTTGCCCCGGGAAACTCGGCGGACACCTCAAGCAGCCGAATCCGCTATAATCCGGCCCCATTCCTATCCCGCAATGAAGTTAAAGGAGTTCCCATGCGCCCCAGCGGCCGTTCCCCCGATCAACTACGCCACATCAAGCTCACCCGCAATTTCACCAAACATGCCGAGGGCTCAGTATTGGTGGAATTCGGCGACACCCAGGTGATCTGCACCGCCTCGGTGGAAGATCGCGCGCCGCGCTGGCTCAAGGGCAAAGGCCAGGGCTGGGTAACGGCGGAATACGGCATGCTGCCGCGCTCCACCGGCTCGCGCATGCGCCGTGAGGCCCAGGCCGGCCAGGGCGGCCGCACCATGGAGATCCAGCGTCTGATCGGCCGTTCGCTGCGCGCCGTGGTGGATCTGGAGGCCCTGGGCGAGCGTGTCATCACGCTGGACTGCGACGTCATCCAGGCCGACGGCGGCACCCGCACCGCCTCCATCACCGGCGGCTATGTGGCCCTGGCCGATGCGGTGCAGCACCTGCTGGACAAAAGGCTCATCAAGCGCAATCCGCTTTACGGCCAGGTCGCCTCGGTGTCGGTGGGCATCTACAACGGCACCCCGGTCCTGGACCTGGACTATGCCGAGGACTCCAACGCCGAAACCGATATGAACGTGGTCATGAACGAGGCCGGCGCCTTCATCGAGGTACAGGGCACCGCCGAGGGTCACGCCTTCCGCCGCGACGAATTGGACGCCATGCTGGTGCTGGCGGAACGGGGTATCGGCGAGCTGATCGAGGCGCAGACCGAGGCCTTGCGGGGCTAAGACGAATGGGCAACCGGATACAGCGGAGCGCGGACACTATTGTAGCTTCCCCCTTTGCCAAAGGGGGGGTAGGGGGGATTTCTGCCACGCCCATCAAATCCCCCCTCGCCCCCCTTTTGCAAAGGAGGGAACTGATTGGCGCCACGCCTGACCTCCCTCTTTTTCAACAAAGAGGGCTGATGGGCACCATACCTGGCCTCCCCTTTTTTCGACAGAGAGGGCTGATTGGCACCACAGCTGACCTCCCCCTTTGCAAAAGGGGGATTGAGGGGGATTTAACGACGACAACAGCAGACCTTACCGGCTTATTCAAGCGGCGGCAGGATGAAATCTCCCCTGTACAAAAAGGGGGACAGTCATGACCCAACGCATCGTGCTGGCCACCGGCAACCCGGGTAAGGTGCGCGAATTGGGCGCCCTGCTGGCCGAGCTGGATATGGAGATCCTGCCGCAGTCGGCGTTCGACGTGCCCGAGGCGCAGGAAACCGGGCTGACGTTTGTCGAGAACGCCATCCTCAAGGCGCGCAATGCCGCCGCCCACACCGGCTTGCCGGCCATCGCCGACGATTCGGGGCTGGAGGTGGATTGGCTCAAGGGCGCACCGGGCATCTATTCATCCCGCTTTGCCGGCCCCGGGGCATCGGATGGTGACAACGTGGACAAGCTACTGGCCGCCTTGCAAGGTGTGCCGGATGCGGAACGCACGGCGCGCTTCCAGTGTCTATTGGTGTTCCTGACGCATGACCAGGACCCGACGCCGCTGATCTGCCAGGGCAGCTGGGAAGGGCGTATCCTGCCGGCACCGAGAGGTGACGGCGGCTTCGGTTACGATCCGGTCTTTTATGTGCCCAGCCACGACTGCGCCTCGGCCGAGCTGGCGCCGGACGTAAAGAACCAACTGAGTCATCGCGCTCAGGCGCTGCGCAAGCTGGTCGAGGCGATGAAAAACATTTGAACCGCAAAGGACGCAAAGTCTTTTCTTTGCGTGCCTTTGCGGTTAAACAGGTTTTATGACTATGAAAGCACCAGAGTTATTGGCCCCCGCCGGCACCCTCAAGAACATGCGCTACGCCTACGCCTACGGCGCCGACGCCGTGTATGCCGGCCAGCCGCGCTACAGTCTGCGGGCGCGCAACAACGACTTCGATCTAAACAATCTGGAGATCGGCATCAACGAGGCCCACGCCCAAGGCAAGAAGTTGTTCGTCGCCTCCAACCTGCTGCCGCACAACGCCAAGGTGGACACCTATCTGAAAGACATGGCGCCGGTGATCGCCATGCAACCGGACGCCCTGATCATGGCCGACCCGGGCCTGATCATGCTGGTGCGCGAGCAATGGCCCGAGATGCCCATTCATCTATCCGTGCAGGCCAACACCGTCAACTACGCCGCGGTGAAGTTCTGGCAATCCATGGGCCTGGAGCGCATCATCCTGTCGCGCGAACTCTCCCTGGACGAGATCGAGGATATTCGCCAGCGCTGTCCGGATATGGAGTTGGAGGTGTTCGTCCACGGCGCGCTATGCATCGCTTATTCAGGTCGTTGCCTACTGTCCGGCTATTTCAACCACCGCGACCCGAACCAGGGCACCTGCACCAATGCCTGCCGCTGGGAGTACGGCATGAAGACGGCCGAGGAAGACGACGCCGGCGATATTCAAAAGATCGACTTCGATCCCTTCAAAGCCATGAACCAATCGGGGCTGTCCGATTGCGGCGAACTGAAACGTCATCCGCTGGCCGATCGCGCCTACCTGATCGAAGAGAAGAATCGACCCGGCGAATACATGCCCATCTTCGAGGACGAGCACGGCACTTACATCATGAATTCGAAAGACCTGCGCGCGGTGGAGCATGTGGAACGGCTGGCCCGCATCGGCATCGACTCGCTCAAGATCGAGGGGCGCACCAAGTCACACTATTATGTCGCGCGCACGGCCCAGATCTACCGCCAGGCCATTGACGACGCCGTCGCCGGCCGCCCGTTCCAACCCGAACTACTGGGTGTGCTGGAAAACCTGGCCAATCGCGGTTACACCGACGGCTTTTATAAACGTCATCACACCGCCGAACACCAGAACTATATGACCGGCTATTCCAAGAGCAACCGGCAACAATTCTGCGGCGAGATCACCGGCTACGACCACGAGCGCAAGATGATGCAGGTGGATGTCAAAAACAAATTCGCCGTCGGCGACGAATTGGAGATCATCCTCCCCGCCGGCAATCGCCGCATCAAACTCGAACATATGGAAGACTTATTCAAGCAACCCATGGAGGTCGCCCCCGGCGGCGGCTATCAAGTCAAAATCCCGTGGCCGGATGAAGATGTCAACTTGGGGCTGGTGACACGCCAACTGCCCCCCGGCTAAACCCTAGTCGCAAGCCGCCACCCTTCCTCCCCATACGCTTTTCCTTGCGGGGCGACACGCTTGTGCTAATGTTGACGTATACCTGAGCGCAAAGCCCAGGCGTTACCACCCGCAGGATGCAGCACGCGATAAACCCTTATCCCATCTCAGATCATGGAGGAGATAGCAATGAAAACAATCACCTGTATGTTATCCGCGCTCGCACTCGGCTTGAGTCTGAGCGGTGGCGCCGTTGCCGACAATGATTCCCATAAATTCAAGGCCAAGCTTAGCGGCGGCCAGCAGGTGCGCACAGCCGACATTCTTGATTCTTCAGGCGCGGAAGTCACCATTCCCCTTGGTCCCCTGGTCACCGGCGCCTACGGCAAAGCCCATTTCAAACTCTCACCCGATGGCACCATGCTGCATTACGAGTTTGAGGCCACCGGCTTCGCGACTCCCCTGTTCATGGCTCATATCCACTTGGGCCCCAAGGGCGCCAACGGCCCGGTCATAATGTGGCTGTTCGGCGACCAGAGCAACGCCCCGTTCCCGCTGCCGCGCGATGACGGCCCGTTTACCGGCTCCATCAGCGGCGTGCTGACCGAGGCGGATTTGAACCCCCGTCCCGACCTGGGCATCAACACCTTTGCCGATGCAGTGGCCAACATCATGAACGGCAATGCCTATGTCAATCTGCACACCACCGCCAACCCCCCCGGCGAGATCCGCGGCCAGATCAAGATGCATAAAGACCACCCACCCTTCGGCAATAAGTTTCCCTTCGGGAAAAAGAATTCGCCCTTCGGCCCCGGGTTTCCGTTTGAGCGCTAAGTCTTCGGAATGACTCAACTTGGATAAAAAAGGGTGCCAGAAGGCACCCTTTTTTATTGTGATACTTTTGTGATTTTTCCCCAGTAATATGGCGAATATGAAAAACCCTATGCAGGTGAAATCATGAGCGGCATCTCGGGCACATGCGGCGCCAGTCTCGCCAGTCAATTATTCCAACATGGTATCGAACAACAGACGGCCCAGCGGCTAGAACAACAACGCGAGCTGCAACAGCAGCGCTTGCACAAGGCTCAGGAGAGTCAGCCTGGTGACCCGGCAGAACAGGGGCTGCAAGACCACGACCAAAACCGTTCCTCCCTCGCTGATCCGCTCAAAGGCAGCCTGCTCGACGCCTACGCCTGATCTTTATCAATTCCCCGCACTCAACTAGACTCAGGGAAAACGCTGGAGTCTAGGATGAAAGCCCTGGTAAAGAGCCGCAGTGAGCCCGGTATCTGGCTGCAAGACGTCAACATCCCCAAACCCGGCACCAACGAGGTGCTGATCCGCATCGAAAAGACCGGCATCTGCGGCACCGATCTGCACATCTACAACTGGGATGCCTGGGCCCAGCGCAACATCAAAACACCGCGCATTATCGGCCACGAGTTTGTCGGTCGTATCGTCGACATCGGCCCCGGTGTCAAAGGTTACGAACTCGGCGCGCGCGTCTCGGCGGAGGGCCACATCAACTGCGGCCTCTGCCGCAACTGCCGTGCCGGCAAGCGTCATCTCTGCCACAAAGCGGTGGGCATCGGCGGCGGTCGCGACGGCGCCTTTGCCGAATACCTGGTGATGCCGGCCGGCAACCTGTGGCCCATCCATGACGACATCAGCTCGGACATCGCCGCCATCCTCGATCCCTTCGGCAACGCCGTGCACTGTGCCCTCTCCTTCGATGTCGTCGGGGAGGATGTGCTCATCACCGGCGCCGGCCCCATTGGCATCATGGCCGCAGCGGCCTGCCGTTTTATCGGTGCGCGCCATATCGTCATCACCGATGTCAATGATGAACGTTTGCAACTGGCCGAAAACATGGGTGCATCCAAGGCTGTCAACGTAAGCGGAAACTCCATCGAAGCGGCCATGGAGGAATTAAAAATGTCGAACGGCTTCGATGTGGGCCTGGAGATGTCGGGCAACCCAAGGGCCTTCAACAGCATGATCCAAAACATGTATCACGGCGGTCATGTCGCCCTGCTCGGCTTTTTGCCGCCCGAGACCGAGATCAGCTGGGACCAGATCATATTCAAGGGGCTGCACATCAAAGGGGTCTACGGCCGCGAGATGTACGAGACCTGGTACAAGATGACGCAACTGCTACGCAGCGGTCTGGACATCACCCCCATCATCACCCACCGCTTCGCCGTCGATGATTATGAAGAAGCCTTTCGCGTAGTGCATGACGGTCATTGCGGCAAGGTTATCTTGGAATGGGAATAATGCAATGAACACGACTGAACAACGCATAAAAGACATATTAAACGACATCGAACAACAAGGCCTGTATAAACGCGAACGCGTTATCACCACACCCCAGGGCGTAACAATCGACACTCAGGCAGGCAAACAAGTGCTCAACTTCTGCGCCAATAATTATCTCGGCCTGGCCAACCACCCGGAGATGATTGCAAGCGCGACTGGGGCGCTGCACACACACGGATTCGGCATGGCATCGGTGAGATTCATATGCGGCACCCAGGATCTTCACAAGGAACTGGAAGCAACGATCGCCGCCTTTCTTGGCACCGATGACGCAATACTCTATTCGTCTTGTTTCGATGCCAACACCGGCCTGTTCGAAACATTATTGGATGATAAAGACGCAGTGATCTCCGATGCACTCAACCACGCCTCCATCATCGACGGCATCCGCCTGTGCAAGGCGACGCGCCTGCGTTACCGACACAGCAACATGGACGACCTGGAAGATAAACTGAAACAGGCGCGACAGCATCGCACTCGTTTAATCGCCACCGACGGTGTCTTCAGCATGGACGGTGACATCGCCCGACTGGATGAGATCGTGGCACTCGCGCAACATCACGATGCCCTGGTGATGGTGGATGACTCCCACGCCACCGGCATCGTCGGCCCCGGCGGCCGCGGCTCGGCCGAGCATCATGGTGTGCTGGACAAGATCGACATCTTCACCTCCACCCTGGGCAAGGCCCTGGGCGGCGGCTCGGGCGGTTTTACCGCCGCCAGTCAACCCATTATCGATTTACTGCGTCAACGCTCGCGTCCCTATCTGTTTTCCAATACCTTGATGCCGGCCCTGGCGGCGGCCGGCATCAAGGCCCTGGAACTGGTGACCCGTTCTTCTGAACTGCGCGATAAACTCGCGGAAAACACCGCCTATTTTCGCAATGCCATGTACAGCGCTGGTTTTGACATCAATGCAGGCGAACATCCTATCGTGCCGGTAATGCTGTTCGACGCCGCCATCGCTCAACACATGGCGGCGAAACTATTGGAGGAAGGGATTTATGTCATCGGCTTTTCCTATCCGGTGGTGCCCCAAGGCCAGGCGCGCATCCGCGTCCAGATCTCGGCGGCCCACGAACGTGAACACCTGGACCATGCCATTCGGGCCTTCGGGCGGATCGGACGAGAGATGCAGATTATCGAGTAACAGATCATCCGGCCTCGATACAGCCCCTGACCGCTGGTTTTGCAGGCACCAAGGTTTCGCCATTCCCAACACCCAAGTGATTACCGCTCGCGGCCATCAGCGGCGCCGGTTACACTTGTAGCACCCCAAAAAGAAGACCGGCGCCTAAACGTGTCACTGATTTTGACTGAAAACCCAGACCGCTCAGCGAATCACTGGTGGTATCCGCTTTTGACCACCGTAGTCCCCAGTGCCGTCGTCCCCGTCGCCGCCGCCGTACTCTTTAATCTGTATCTAGAATCAGATCGCTGGACCAATATCGCCCTGCATTCGTTGATGGAAGCAATGGGCTCCTTCGCGGCGATCCTGCTCGCCGTATTCATTATGATCATGCGCCGCAGCAATCTACTGCGACCGACTTACATTTGGGTGGCCACCACCTTGATGGGAATGGGCCTGCTTGACGGGTTTCATGCCGCCCTAGAACCGGGTGTCGCCTTTGTCTGGCTGCATAGCATAGCGACTTTAATCGGCGGCCTCACCTTCGCCCTGGTGGTACTGCCCGAGCGCGTCTCGCGGAACCCAATACTGCAGACCGCACCCTACGTAATGGCAACATTGAGCGTCGTATTGGGGATAAGCTCAATCGTATTCACCCAATGGATCCCGAACATGGCATCCAGCGGAACGTTTACGCTTACGGCCGAGCTGTTAAATATCGTCGGCGGCGCCGGATTCCTGATCGCGTGGTTCCATTTTGCATGGCGCGCACGTATTGACGACCGGGAGGAACGCCTGCTGCTTGCCAATCACTGCCTGCTGTTCGGCATGGCCGGGATACTGTTTCACTTTTCCATACTTTGGGATGCGACCTGGTGGCTGTGGCATGTATTGCGTCTCTTCGCCTATTTGGTGATTCTCTGGTTTTTTCTCAGCCTCTACAACCGCAACGCAAAACAACTGCATCTTTCCAAAAAGGTCATCGACAACACCAGCGAGGCGATTGTAGTGACCGACCCTCAGGGGAAAATCCTGGACATCAATGACGCCTATGCCCAGATCACCGGTTATGAACGTCATGAACTCATTGGCGGCAATCCCAACATCAGCAAATCCGGCATTCATGATGACAGGTTTTACCAAGACATGTGGCGGCAACTGCTCAGCACCGGCCATTGGTCCGGGGAGATATGGGACCGCCGCAAGCGCGGCGAAATCTTTCCCAAGCGCCTGACCATTAACGCTATCCGCGACGACAGGGGAAACACCACGCATTACGTCGGAATATTCAATGACATCTCGGAAAAAAAGTCGGACGAGGAAAAGTTAAAGAACCTGGCCTTTTACGATCCACTGACCGCCCTGCCCAATCGCGCCCTGTTTCGGGAACATTTGGAGGAAATCACCTCCACCGCTCAACGCAGCCGTAAGCAGGCCGCCTTAATGTTCATCGACCTGGATGGCTTTAAGGACGTCAACGACAGTCTGGGGCATGCCGCCGGCGATTCACTGTTGAAACAAGTGGCGCAGCGCCTCCATGCGCGGGCGCGAAAATCCGACATCGTGGCGCGTTTGGGCGGCGATGAATTCGGCGTTTTGGTCAGGGACCTGGAACACCCTGAGCAGATCGGTTCCCTGGCGGAGAAAATGTTGGAATTGATCCGTTCCCCAGTCACCGTCGGCGAGCAAGAGGTCCGCATCGCCGCCAGCATCGGCATCGCCGTCTATCCGGATGACGCGCAAACCGTCGACGACCTATACAAGAATGCCGACATCGCTATGTATCAGGCGAAGAATAGCGGCAGGAACAACTACACCTTTTTTCTGCCGGCGATGAACACCAAGGCTGTGGAACGCCTGTCTCTTATCCACGACCTCCATAACGCCGTGGAGGAAAACGCGTTTGAACTCTATTTCCAACCGAAAATCGGACTCAAGGACCAGCGTTTAATAGGCAGCGAGGCACTGATGCGCTGGCCCAAACCGGGCGGCAAGCCAATCCCCACAGAGCAGTTTATCCCCTGCGCCGAGGAGACCGGGCTAATTGTGCCCATGGGCGACTGGGTGCTGGCGGAGGCCTGCCGCCAAACCCGGCAATGGAACCAACGCTTCGGCACTCAACTGCGTGTGGCGGTCAATCTATCGATTCGGCAACTTTATAAAAAAAATGTCGTACTGGACTTACTACGCATCCTCGAAGAGCAGGCATTCCCGACCCGGCTGCTGGAACTGGAAATCACCGAGAGCCTGTTGATGGACGATACCTTGGTTACGATTCCGATCCTCAAGCAGCTGCGTGATCACGGCATCTCCATCGCCCTGGACGACTTCGGCACCGGCTATTCCTCGCTCAATTATCTGAAGCGCTTCCCCATCGACATCATCAAAATCGATCGCTCCTTCATTGGCGACCTCAGCACGGGTTCCGACGAGGCGGCCATTGTGCGGGCGATTATCTCGCTGGCCAGAACACTGAATATAAAAGTCGTCGCCGAAGGGGTCGAGACCGCCGCCCAGCTGGATTTTCTGCGCCAGCACCAATGTGACGAGGCCCAGGGCTACTTCGTCGGCCGCCCCTTGCCGGCGGCCGAGTATGAGGCGCTGATCGCGCGCCCATGAACGCGAACATCCGGACACAGCCATGCGCGCCTTCGGCAAGATCGGCCGCGACTTGGCTACCATCAAATAGCGCCGCCGCCCATCGCTACATGTCCGACGCCCGGCGCGCAATGCACGCAGGGACGTTTTTATATAAAGTACCTTCACCCTTGGGCGCGCCGCGGATACGGGCGAGTCCGGATATGAATGTTGACGCACTACTGGGACGACACTATGCCGGCCTTTGACAATGTGTTCTATGAAGTCGCCGCCTTGCTGGCCGTGGCCGCCGCTCTCGGCGCCGTCGCCATGCGCCTGCGCCAGCCCCTGATCGTCGCCTTCCTCGCCGCCGGCATCCTGGTAGGGCCGGCCGGCTTCGAGTGGGTGGCGGCCAGCGACCAGGTCGACCTGTTGGCCAAGATGGGCATTGCCCTGCTGCTGTTCGTGGTCGGCCTGAAGCTGGATCTGCATATCATCCGCACCCTCGGCCCGGTGGCCCTGGCCACCGGGTTGGGACAGGTATTGTTCACCTCCATGGTCGGCTATCTCATCGTCATCGCCCTGGGCAAGCCGCCGCTGACCGCGCTCTACGTGGCGGTGGCGCTGACCTTCTCCAGCACCATCATCATCGTCAAACTGCTCTCCGATAAAAAGGAAATCGACGCCCTGCACGGGCGCATCGCGGTGGGCTTTCTCATCGTCCAGGACATTGTCGTGGTATTGGTCATGATCGGCCTGACCGCGCTCGGGGCCGGCACCCTGGCCGAACCGGGCGGCAATCTCGGGCTCGCCATGCTCGCGGTGTTGCTGAAGGGCGCCCTGCTGCTGGGGCTGGTGACACTGGCGATGCGCTATGTGATCCCGCGCCTGACCTACCAGCTGGCGCGCTCGGTGGAATTGCTGGCGCTGTTCGCCATCGCCTGGGCGGTGTCCCTGGCCGCGCTCGGCGATGCCCTCGGCTTCAGCAAGGAGGTGGGCGCCTTTCTGGCCGGTGTTGCGCTGGCCTCCACCCCCTATCGCGAGGCCATCAGCGCGCGCCTGGTGGGGCTGCGGGACTTTCTGCTGCTGTTTTTCTTTATCGATCTGGGGGCCCGACTGGAAATGGACGCGCTGAGCGGCCAGCTGGGCGCGGCGTTGGTGCTGTCGCTGTTCGTACTGCTCGGCAATCCGCTCATCGTCATGGTCATCATGGGCCTCATGGGGTATCGCAAACGCACCGGCTTTCTGGCCGGCTTGACGGTAGCGCAGATCAGCGAATTCTCCCTGATCCTGGCCGCGCTGGGGCTGACTCTCGGCCACCTCGACCACGCCGCGGTGGGTCTGGTGACCTTGGTGGGCCTGATTACCATCAGCGGCTCCACGTACATGATCCTCTATTCCCATGCACTCTATGAGCGGCTGGCCCCCTGGTTGGGCATCTTCGAACGCCGCCGCCCCTACCGCGAAGATACCGATGACACGCCCGGCGCAGGCGCGGTGGACCTGGTCGTGCTGGGCCTGGGGCGTTACGGCCGCAGTCTCGCCTGGATACTGCAGCAACGCGGCTACCGGGTACTGGGCGTGGACTTCGATCCGGAGACGGTGACAACGCTCCAGCGCGAAGCTTATGCGGTGCACTATGGCGATGCCGAGGACCCGGCGTTGCTGGGCTCTCTACCGCTGCAAGGGGTGAAGTGGATAGTGAGCACGGCGCGCGAGCGCCAGGTGAATCTGGCTCTGTTACAGAACCTGCGTCAACACGGCTATCGGGGCCGGGTGGCGGTCACCGCCCACCATGCGGCGGATGCGGAGCGGCTGCGCCAGGCGGGCGCGCACTTGGTATTGTTACCGTTCGCCGATGCCGCCGGGGAGGCGGCGGATCTGCTGCAAGGCCATGAGCACCCGGCAACGCCCGGCAAGGAACCCGGACTATAAATCCACTGTCGCATTGAGAGGGTGGACGCAGTACCGACCACAAGGACAAGAGCAAAATAAGCGAAGGAGCCGTCCATGGCCACTGCATCACCGCTTAGCGCTCACGACACCGCTCGACTCTGGCACACCCTGTCGCCCGCTCAGACGCTCGAGTCACGCGCTGCCAGTGCTGCCGGCCTCAGCGCCGCCGAGGCACAGTTGCGCCTCGATCAACACGGCCCCAACCGCCTGCCGGAGGGCAAACGGCGCAGCGCCCTGGCACGCTTTTTCATCCATTTTCACAACCTGTTGATCTATGTCCTGCTGGCGGCCGCGCTCATCACCGCGCTGCTGGGCCATTGGGTGGACACGGCGGTGATCATGGGGGTGGTGCTGCTCAACGCCGTAATCGGTTTCATCCAGGAAGGCAAGGCCGAGGACGCCCTGCAGGCGATCCGCCTGATGCTCTCGCCCCAGGCCATGGTGTTGCGCGACGGACGGCGTCAGAGCCTGGCCGCCGATCAGCTGGTGCCGGGCGATATCGTCGTGCTGCAGGCGGGCGACAAGGTCCCCGCCGATCTGCGCCTGCTCCAAGTCAAAAACCTGCAGATTCAGGAGGCGGTGCTCACCGGCGAGTCCATGGCGGTGCCGAAGCAGGTGGCGGCGGTGGCGGCGGACGCGCTGCTGGGGGACCGGCGCAACATGGCCTATTCCGGCACATTGGTGAGCGCCGGCCACGGCCTGGGGGTAGTGGTGGCCACCGGCGTCGACACCGAGATCGGCCACATCAGCACCCTGGTCGCCCGGGTGGAGACATTGACCACGCCCCTGATCGCCCAGATGGACCGTTTCGCCCGCTGGCTGACCCTGGCAGTGTTGGCCTTGGCGGCGGCGGTGTTTGTCTTCGGCGTCACCCTGCGCGAGTTCGGCGCCGCCGAGATGTTCATGACTGTGGTGGGCCTGGCGGTGGCGGCCATCCCCGAGGGCCTGCCGGCCATCCTGACGGTGACTTTGGCCATCGGCGTGCAGCGCATGGCGCGGCGCCACGCCATCATCCGGCGCCTGCCGGCGGTGGAGACCCTGGGCTCGGTGAGCATCATCTGCAGCGACAAGACCGGCACCCTGACACGTAACGAGATGACCGTGCGCAGCCTGGCCCTGGCCGCCGAGACCCTCGAGGTCGGCGGCACCGGCTACGATCCTCACGGCGATTTCGCCCTGGCGGGCGTGAGTCTCGATCCGGACCGTCACCCGCTGCTGCAACAGACCCTGCGCGCCGCCTGCCTCTGCAACGATGCCGCGCTGGAGCACCGAGAGAGCGGCTGGTGCGTGCATGGCGACCCCATGGAAGGGGCGCTGCTGGTGGCCGGGGCCAAGGCCGGCCTGGACCTCACCGCAGAGGCGCAAAACCTGCCCCGTACCGACCTGATCCCCTTCGATTCCGAACACAAGTACATGGCCACCCTGCACCACAGCCACGCCGGCGAGGCCCTGATATTGCTCAAAGGCGCGCCCGAGCGCGTATTGCAGCTGTGCACACAACAGCACAATGGCGAGCAGTTGGAGCCGCTGAATGTGAATGACTGGCACGCCCGCATCGACACCCTGGCGCGGCAGGGGCAGCGGGTATTGGCGCTGGCCTACAAACAGGCGCCAACGACCCAACAGACCCTGGAATTCGCCGACGTGGCCGACGGCATGGTGCTGCTCGGCCTGTTCGGCCTGATCGATCCGCCCCGCGACGAGGCGATCGCGGCCGTGGCCCAATGTCAGGCGGCGGGCATGCAGGTGAAGATGATCACCGGCGATCATGCTGTCACCGCCGCCGCCATCGCGGCCCAGCTCAAGCTGACCCATACCGACTCGGTCATCACCGGCCACGACCTGGATCAAATGGACGACCAGACGTTGCGCCGCCGCGTCGCCGATGTCGACGTCTACGCCCGGGTCAGCCCCGAGCACAAGCTGCGCCTGGTCAAACTATTGCAGGAGCGCGGCGCCGTCGTCGCCATGACCGGCGATGGCGTCAATGACGCCCCGGCTTTGAAGCGCGCCGATGTGGGCATCGCCATGGGCCACAAGGGCACCGAGGCGGCCAAGGAGGCGGCCGAAATGGTGATCACCGACGACAACTTCGCCTCCATCGCCCGGGCCGTGCAGGAGGGACGCACGGTCTACACCAATCTGAAGAAATCCATCATCTTCCTGCTGCCGGTCAACGGCGGCGAGTCGCTCAGTATCATCGCCGCCGTACTGCTGGGCTTCACCTTGCCCATCACGCCGCTGCAGATCCTCTGGGTCAATATGGTCAGCTCGGTGGCCCTGGCCATGGCGCTGGCCTTTGAGCCGGCCGAGCCCGATGTCATGCGCCAGCCGCCGCGCCCGGCGCGCGAGCCGTTGTTGTCCGGCTTTTTGATCTGGCGCATCCTGCTGGTGTCGGTGCTGTTCGCCGCGGGCGTGTTCGGCATCTTCAGCTGGTCCCAACTGCACGGCTCGACCCTGGAGGAATCGCGTACCTATGCGGTGAATACCCTGGTGGCCATGGAGGTGTTTTATCTGTTCAGTGTGCGTTATCTGCGCGCGCCCTCGCTCACCCTCAGGGGCCTGCTCGGCACCCGCGCGGTCTTGATCGCCGTTGGCTTGGTGCTCGCGCTGCAATTGATCTTCACCTACGCCCCCTTCATGGAACGCCTGTTCGATACCCGGCCGGTGGATTTCGTCCACGGCCTGGAGATCATCATGCTGGGGGTGCTGCTGTTGTTCATACTGGAACTGGAAAAACTGGTCCGTCGGCGCCATACGGCGCGTCGCACCCCCGAACCGGAGAATTAGCCATGAAGCGCTTCAACAATATCCTATTCGTCAGCGAAGAACCGCTGGACCACAACCCGGCCGCCTTTGAACGCGCCGTCGCCCTGGCGGAACAACACCAGGCGCGCCTGAGCGTGGTGGACGTCGTCCCCGAATCGCCCGCGCGCCTGCAATCCATTGCCGACGAACTCTCTCCCGCCATGCTCATGGACGCCCTACGCGAGGAACGCCGCGACGCCCTGGCGCAATTGGTCGCCGCCCACGGGCGGGGATTGGCGATCGACATCCAGGTGCTCTCCGGGCCGCACTTTCTGGCCGTCATTCGCGCGGTGCTGCGCAACGGCCACGACCTTGTGATCAAAGCGGCCCATGACGACACTACCTTCAAGGAGCGCATCTTCGGCAGTCAGGACACCCACCTGCTGCGCAAATGCCCCTGCCCGGTGTGGCTGCTGCGCCCGCCCCCCCAAGCGGGCTTCCACAAGATCATGGCGGCCGTGGACCCGGGACAAAATCTGGATCAAGACACCTCGGAGCACCTCAACCGGCAGATCCTGGAGCTGGCCACCACACTCGCCATCGCCGAGCTCGCCGAGCTGCACATCGTCCATGTCTGGGATGCCTTTGGCGAACAACTGCTGCGCCACGGCCGTGGCCAGGTGGCGCCCGAATCGGTGAACGCCTATGTCGAGCGCGAGCACCGCCATCACAGCCGTTGGCTGGACGGATTGATAGACCAGACCGTCGCCAAGATCGCCAAGCAGGCAGGGGATTACCTGCGCCCTCAGATCCACCTGAGCAAGGGCTGGGCCCGCGATGTCATTCCGGCGCTGAGCAAGGAGTTGGATATCGACCTGATGGTGATGGGCACGGTGGCGCGCACCGGCATCCCGGGCTTCATCATCGGCAATACCGCCGAGATCATCCTCAACCGCATCGATTGTTCGGTGCTGGCGGTGAAACCCGAGGGGTTTGTTTCACCGGTCACGCCGGAACAGTAAAATCAAGCCGCGCCGGGGCTCAATCACGACACTCGAGGGATGCGCCTGTCAGCGCAGCAACAATAGCGGCACCGTGGTATCACGAATGACGTTGGCGGTGGTACTGCCCACCAAAAAACGGCGGATGCGGGAATGGCCGTAGGCGCCCATCACCAGCAGGTCGATCTCATGCTGCCGGCGATAGTCGTGCAATACCTTTTCCACCTCACCTTCGAGCATCGAAACGGCGGTCTCGAAGCCGGCGGCCGGCATCAAGGCCCTGGAACTGGTCACCCGTTCCGCCGAACTGCGCGACAGGCTCCGGCAAAATACCGCCTATTTTCGCAATGCTATGTACAGCGCCGGTTTTGACATCAATGCAGGCGAACACCCCATCGTGCCGGTGATGCTGTTCGACGCCACCATCGCTCAACGCATGGCGGCGAAACTATTGGAGGAAGGGATTTATGTCATCGGCTTTTCCTATCCGGTGGTGCCCCAAGGCCAGGCGCGCATCCGGGTGCAGATCTCCGCCGCCCATGAACACGCCCATCTGGACCGGGCGATCCGCGCCTTCGGCAAGATCGGGCGCGAGATGAAGTTTATCGAGTAGGGCACCGCCCGCCTTTTCCCGGCCTAACCCACCTCATCCAACACCCGCCGCCGGGTATTTTTGAGCATGGCGCTGGGTTGTGGTAAAGTGCCGCGCCTCACAAACAAAACCACACTATAAATTATGCCCTGTCACCCGCACCGCTCCCCTACCCCGCCATAGCGCAGCTTCGAATCATTCGCCGTCCCTAAACCCCGGGGATATGGATTGGGGTTCATTTTTTCTTGTTTCTTGGTCTTGCCGGAAATCGATCGCCGGCGGCGGCTGTCGCGGTGCTTTCCAGCGCGCGGCGCATATCACCAAACATTGGATAAAACATGCAATTCTCCATAAAGAACAACTGGTTCAGCAACGTCCGCGGGGATCTGCTCGCCGGCATCGTGGTGGCCTTGGCCCTGATCCCCGAGGCCATCGCCTTTTCCATCATCGCCGGCGTTGACCCCAAGGTCGGGCTGTATGCCTCCTTCTGTATCGCCGTGATCATCGCCTTCGTCGGCGGCCGTCCCGGCATGATCTCCGCCGCCACCGGGGCCATGGCGCTGCTGATGGTGACGCTGGTGAAAGAGCACGGCCTGGAATACCTGCTCGCCGCCACCCTGCTCACCGGCGTGTTTCAGATCATCGCCGGCTATATCAAGATCGGCTCGCTGATGCGCTTTGTGTCGCGCTCGGTGGTCACCGGCTTCGTCAACGCCCTGGCGATCCTGATCTTCCTGGCCCAGCTGCCCGAGTTGAACCTGGCCAACCCCGGCGTCACCTGGCACGTCTACGCCGTCACCGCCGCCGGCTTGGGGATCATCTATCTGTTTCCCTATCTCACCAAGAGCATCCCCTCGCCGCTGGTGACCATCGTGGTGCTGACCATCATCGCCATCGTGCTCGATCTGCCCATCCGCACCGTGGCTGACATGGGCGAGCTGCCCGATACCCTGCCGGTGTTCCTGTGGCCCGATGTGCCGCTGAACCTGGAGACCCTGTGGATCATCCTGCCCTACTCCCTGTCGCTGGCCATGGTCGGCCTGCTGGAGTCGCTGATGACCGCCACCATCATCGACGACCTAACCGACACCCCCAGCGACAAGAATCGCGAGTGCAAGGGCCAGGGCATCGCCAACATCGGCTCGGGCCTGCTGGGCGGCATGGCCGGCTGCGCCATGATCGGCCAGTCGGTGATCAATGTGAAATCGGGTGGTCGCGGACGGCTTTCGACCCTTTCCGCAGGTATCTTCCTGTTGCTGATGGTGGTGTTTCTCGACGAGATGGTGGGCCAGATCCCCATGGCGGCCCTGGTGGCGGTCATGATCATGGTCTCCATCGGTACCTTCAGCTGGGAGTCGCTGAAGAATCTCAGGACCCACCCCAAGAGCACCAGCATGGTGATGATCGTCACGGTCATCGTCACGGTGTTCACCCACAACCTCGCTTGGGGCGTGTTCGTCGGCGTACTGCTGGCCGCCATAAACTTCGCCAACAAGGTGGCCCAGTTCAAGTACGTAAAATCAGAGCTGAGCGAAGACGGCACCACGCGCACCTACACCGCGGTGGGGCAGGTGTTCTTTGCCTCGGCGGACAAGTTCGTCGAGTTCTTCGACTTCAAGGAGGTCATCGACAAGGTGGTGATCGACCTCACCCAGGCGCACTTCTGGGACATCACCTCGGTCAGCGCTCTGGACAAGGTGGTGATCAAGTTCCGCCGCGAAGGCACGGAGGTGGAGCTGATCGGCCTCAACGAGGCGAGCGCCACCATCGTGGACAGGTTCGCCGTGCACGACAAACCGGACGCGGTTGATAAACTGATGGACCACTAGGAAGGAGATGGCGATGACAAAAAATGTAATGGCGTGTATCGACGGTTCACGCGCGGCGGAGACAGTGTGTGACTATGCCGCCTGGGCCAGCCTGCGCCTGGAGGCACCCCTGGTGTTTCTTCATGTGCTCGACAAATCGGAATACCCGGTCAAACAGAACCTCAGCGGCAACATCGGCCTGGGCAGTCGCGAGGCCTTGCTCAAGGAACTGGCAGAGCTGGACGAAAAGCGCGCCAAGCTGGCCATGGAACAGGGCCGCATGATGCTGGAGGCCGCGCAACAGCGCGCCGTGGAAGACGGCGTGGGCAACGCCACCACCCTGCAGCGCCACGGCGAGCTGGTCGATACCGTGGCCGAACTGGAAGACGAGATCCGTCTGCTGGTGATGGGGCGTCAGGGCGAAGAGGGCGACAGCCTGGGCGAGCATATCGGCACCCATGTGGAAAACGTGGTGCGCACCCTGGACCGCCCCATCCTGCTCACCGCCAATGCGTCCTTCAAGACCCCGGCCCAGATCATGGTCGCCTTCGACGGCAGCGCCACCACCCGCAAGGGCGTCGAAATGATCGCCGCCAGCCCGCTGTTCAAGGGCCTGCCCTGTCATGTGGTAATGGTGGGCAACGACAGTCCGGAGAATCTGGCTCACTTGGACTGGGCCCGACAAGCCCTGGAGGCGGCCGGCTTTGAGGCCATCACCTCAATCCATGAGGGGGGCGTCGAAGACGTATTGAGGGAATACCGCCGCCAACACGGTATCGACATGCTGGTGATGGGGGCCTACGGCCACTCGCGTATTCGTCGTTTTCTGGTGGGCAGCACCACCACCAAGTTGATACGCGACACCACCGTACCCCTGTTATTGCTGCGCTAGGCCTGTTTGGCGTTCAATCGTCCTGGTGTAACGGCGCCACCCGGAACACCTCGTCCAGGGTGGTCTGCCCGCTGACCACCTTCTGGATACCGCTGATACGCATGGGGCGCATCTCGTCCTGCCGGGCCTGACGGCGCACGGCGGCCATATCACAGTCGTTGGCGTTGATCAGCCGCTTGATGGCCCCCGACATGACCAGCATCTCGTAAATGCCGACCCGGCCGACATAGCCGGTTTGGCGACACTCCAGACAGCCGACCGGGCCGTAGACCTGTTCCGGCAGCGCCGCCTTCCAGGGCCGGCTGAGGCTGGTCCACATCGCGGCATCGGGCGCGACGGGCTGTTTACAGTGGGGACAGAGGGTACGCACCAGGCGCTGTCCCACCACCCCCAACAGGGTGGCCGTGATCATGTAATGGGGCACGCCCAGGTCCAGCAGGCGGGTGACGGCGGAGACGGCGTCGTTGGTATGCAGGGTGGAGATCACCAGGTGGCCGGTGAGCGCCGCCTGGATGGCCATCTCGGCGGTCTCCAGGTCGCGAATCTCGCCCACCATAATGATGTCCGGGTCCTGGCGCAGCAGGGCGCGCACGCCGTCGGCGAAATTGAGATCGATGTTGTGCTGCACCTGCATCTGGTTGAAGTCGGGCACCACCATTTCGATGGGGTCCTCGATGGTGCAGATATTGACTTCCGGCTTGGCCAGATATTTCAGGGATGAATAGAGCGTGGTGGTCTTGCCCGAACCAGTCGGCCCGGTCACCAGGATGATGCCGTTGGGCTGTTTCAACATGCCGCGCCACTGCTTTTCTTCATGGCGGTTGAAACCGAGGTCGGTGAAGTTCTTCACCAGCACGTCGGGATCGAAAATACGCAGCACCATCTTTTCGCCGAAGGCGGTGGGCAGGGTGGCCAGGCGCAGTTCCACCTCGTTGCCGTCGGGGGATTTGGTCTTGAGGCGGCCATCCAGCGGGCGGCGCTTTTCCGCCAGGTCCATGCGGCCGAGAATCTTCAAGCGGCTCAGCACCGCCGCCATCACCGCGCTGGGCAGTTGATAGACAGTGTGCAACATGCCGTCGATGCGGAAGCGGATATTGCCCTTTTCCTGACGCGGTTCCAAATGAATATCACTGGCGCGTTGATCGAACGCATATTGCAACAGCCAATCGACGATGCGCACCACATGCTGGTCGTTGGCGTCCAGACTGCCGGCCTTGCCCAACTCCAGCATCTGCTGGCCATTGATGAACTGGGGATGGGCACTGTCGTCGGCGCTGGCGCCCTGCACCGAATGGGAGACGGTGTAGAACTCCACCAGATAGCTTTGGATATCGGACGGGCTGGTCATCACCAGGCGCACGTCCTTGCGCAGGATGTGGGCCAGTTCGTTGAGCCAGCCGGTGGCATCGGGCTGGGCGGTGGCCATCACCACGTAGTCCGGGCCGACCTCCACCGGCAGCAATTTGTGGCGCTCGGCATAGGCATAGGACACCACCTGGGTCACCGCCGCCATGTCCACCTTGAGGGGATCGATACGTCGATAGGGCAGGCCGAGCTTGTGCGCCAGCCACTCGCTGAGAAAGTCCTCGCTCAGCAAGCGCTGCGGCGGCAACGCGGACTTGAGCCGCTGATCGGCGATCAGCGTCAGGGGATGCTTGTCGCCCAGATCGCGATAACGCGCCTGGACCTGGAGATTTTCATAGGCCTGCTTGGCCAGCAACCCTTCCTCGAACAACAGCTCGGCGATCTGCCGCAGCCCTAGTGGCACGAGCTGTTGTGGTGTACCGCTCATCGAATCCGTCACAGCGCTCTCTTTGGCCCGTCCCGGACCGAGTCATTATCTCTAGATATATGGCGGCCCGTGGCCGCGCAGCTTTACCGCCGCCGTCTCCATTGCCCCCGGCTGGGCGCACGCAAAGCGGTTAGAATACGGCCATGTCCCTGCCGATCGATTCCGCCCTGCCCGAACTGCTCGCGGCGCTCAACCAACATTCCAACGTCGTCCTGCAGGCCCCGCCCGGGGCCGGCAAGACCACGCGCGTGCCGCTGGCCCTGCTGGACCAGGCCTGGCTCGGCGCGAACAAGATCATGATGCTGGAACCGCGCCGCCTGGCGGCCCGCAACGCCGCCCACTACATGGCGGCAAGCCTTGCTGAAGAGGTGGGCGGGACGGTCGGCTACCGGGTGCGCATGGACAGCAAGATTGGCCCGGCCACGCGCATCGAGGTGGTCACCGAGGGGGTGCTGACGCGCATGCTGCAGGCCGACCCGGCCCTGGCGGGCGTGGGCCTGGTGATCTTCGACGAATTCCACGAGCGCAGTCTGCAGGCCGATCTCGGCCTGGCCCTGTGCCTGGAGAGCCAGGCCGCCCTGCGCGAGGACCTGAAGATTCTCGTTATGTCCGCCACCCTGGACGGCGCCGCCACGGCCGAGCTGCTGGGCGACGCGCCCATCATCACCAGCCAGGGGCGCAGCTATGCCGTGGACATCCGCCATGCCCCGCCGCCGCCACGGGCCCATCACCAACAATGGCTGCAACACGTGGCCGCCGTCACCCTGGAGGCGCTGCAGCAAGAGAGCGGCAGCGCCCTGCTGTTCTTGCCCGGCGCCGCCGAGATCCGCCGTGTCGAGCAACTGCTGCAGGCGAGCGTGCCGGGCGCGGATGTGCTCATCGCGCCGCTCTACGGCGAACTCTCCCTGACGGCACAGGCACTGGCCATCCGCCCGCCCCCGCCGGGCAAACGCAAAATCGTGCTGGCCACCAACATCGCCGAGACCAGCCTCACCATCGAGGGCATCCGCCTGGTCATCGATGCCGGCCTGGCGCGGGTGCCGCGCTTCGAACCGGCCAGCGGCCTGACGCGATTGGAGACGGTCAATATCTCCCAGGCTTCGGCCGCACAACGCGCCGGTCGCGCCGGGCGCCTGGAGCCGGGCATTTGTTACCGGCTCTGGCCCGCAGGCCGCCACCTGCTGGCCCACGGCACGGCGGAGATACTGGAGGCGGACCTGGCCCCCCTGGCCTTGGAACTGGCGCGCTGGGGCTGTCGCGACCCGGGTCAACTGCGCTGGCTCGACCCGCCTCCGCCGGCCAGCTACCGGCAGGCCCTTGATCTACTCCGGCACCTGGGCGCCGTCGACGGCCAGGGACGCATCACCGCCCACGGAGAACAGATGGCCGCCCTGCCCCTCCATCCGCGCCTGGCCCACATGGTGCTCAAGGGGCGTGAATTGAGCGCCGGTGCGTTGGCCTGCCAAATCGCCGCGCTGCTGTCGGAGCGCGATCCGCTGCGCCGCGGCGACGTACCCGACAGCGACCTGCTTAGCCGTCTGCGCCTGCTGCAAGGTAATGCCAAACCGGCCCGCGCGCTGCATCATATTCAACACGCAGCGCAGCAATTGCAGCGCCAGCTGGGCCTGCGGGGCGAAGCGAACGATCTTGCCTGGGCCGGGGTGCTGCTCGGCCATGCCTACCCCGACCGCATCGCCCAGCGTCGCCCCGGCGAGCAGGGCCGTTATCGGCTGGCCAACGGCCGCGGCGCCCTGTTCGCCGAACACGAGGCGCTGGCCAAGGCGCCCTGGCTGGTGATCGCGTCACTGGCGGGCGGACGCGAGGCGCGCATCTTCCTCGCCGCCGCTCTTGAGCTTGACCAGATCGAACAGCATTTCGGCGCGCTGATTCAGACGCAGGACATCATTCAGTGGGACGCGCGCGAACAGGCGGTGCAGGCACGGCGCCAGCGGCGCCTCGACGCCTTGGTGCTGGACGATAAGGCCTTGAACACACCGGACGCCGCAGACGTCTGCGGCGCCTTGATTGAGGGCATCCGCCAGGCCGGCAGCCAGTGCCTGCCCTGGTGCAAGCGCAGCCGCACTTGGCAGCGGCGCATGCAATTTCTGCATCGTCACGACGGCGCATGCTGGCCCGATGTCTCCGACGCCGCGTTACTGCACAGCCTGGAACACTGGCTGGCGCCGTTTTTGAGCGGCATGCGCCGTCTCAGCCATCTGCAGCGGCTGGATCTTCAGACCGCGCTGAACACCCTGCTGCCCTGGCCCCAGCAACGCCGGTTGGACGAACTGGCGCCGACCCACGTGCAGGTACCCAGCGGCTCGCGCATCGCCCTCGATTACAGCAAGGACCCGCCCGTGCTGCCGGTCAAATTACAGGAGATGTTCGGCGCCGCCGACACCCCGGCCATCGCCGGCGGTCGGGTGAAACTGCAGCTGCACCTGCTGTCGCCGGCACAGCGGCCGGTGCAGGTGACCCAAGACCTGAAAGGCTTCTGGCAAGGCAGTTATGCCGAGGTAAAAAAGGATATGAAGGGGCGCTATCCCAAACACTACTGGCCCGACGACCCGTTGCAGGCCGAACCCACCCGGCGCGCCAAGCCTCGTGGTCAGTGATTATATTTGTCCTTCTCTTTCCATGAAGCGGGCAGGGAGCTGAGGGTGAGATCGCGGCCCTCCTGCAGCATGTACTCGGTGAACACCTGGGCCACCACCGAGGGTTTCTTGCCCTCGGGAAAACAGAGGTACCAGACGTCCTCCACCGGAAAGCCCTCCACATCCAGCACCACCAGTTCGCCGCTGTTGATCTCGTGCACCAGGGCGTAAACGGAGAGCATGGAGATGCCCAGCTCGCCGATCACCGCCTGCTTGATGGCCTCGTTGCTGCCCAGGGCCATACTGGAGTTAAAGTGCACCGTGCCGCCCTTGACCATGCGCTCCATGGTAAGAAAGGTGCCGCAGCCGGGCTCGCGCATGATGAAATTGTCACGCGCCAGGGCCTCCACCGGAATGTTCTTCTTGTTGGCCAGCGGATGGGAGGGTGAGGCCAGGATCACCAGCGGATTGGTGAGAAAGGGGATGGCGTGGATGCCCGGACCGGTGGGGGTCTGGCCGACGATGTAGATGTCGTCCAGATTGTCCTCCAGCCGCTCCAGCACCCGGCGGCGGTTGGTCACTTCCAGGGTAACGTTGATGCCCGGATATTTCTTACAGAAATCGCCCAGGATGCGCGGCGCGAAGTATTCGGCCGTGGTCACGCCGGAGATGCGCAGATCCCCCTTCTTGATGCCCTTGATATCGGAAATGGTCATCTGGAATTCATCCAGAGAGGCGAAGACGGCGCGGCAGGTCTTGAGTAATTCCTGCCCCACCGGTGTCAGAGAGATACGCTTGCCGATCTGCTCGAACAGGGGCATGCCGATGATAGAGGTGAGTTTCTTGACCTGCATGGACAAGGTCGGCTGGGTCAGATGCAGTTCCGCGGCCGCCTCGGTATACGACCCGTTTCGGGCGATGGATTCAAACACCTGGAGCTGACGAAAGGTTGCGTTGCGGATCTTGATCATTCACGGCCACCTACTGATATAGACGATATACTATCAATATAATAAAAACTTTCTATTATTATTTATATAATGATTTCGGCATAGTGACAACCGTAGTGAACGTGTTATCTCCTTTTGGCGCACATGGGGGTCTTTAATCTCCTCCCCCCCCAACCTCCATAAAGACAACCCAAACCCATGTGCGCCACTTTTTTTATCGTCGTCTTTACCTGTCCGTGACGCGGAACACAGCGGGCGGCCGAATCTGTTCGTCCCGGCTGCGCAGGGCATATGATCAATCATGATCTATACATTCGATAAAATATTTCTATTATCATTTATATTACGATATTGGCATAGTAACAACCGTAGTAAACATAGTTATCTCTTGTTGGCGCACACGGGGCGAGTCTTTATCTCCTCCCCCCCTCCCCCCAAAGACGAATCAGTCCCGTGTGCGCATTTTTTTTACCGACTCAGTAGCGCAACCGATACCAGAACCGTCCCACCAGCTCATGCAGGGCCATGTAGGAATTCACGATCGCCCCGGGCTCGGGTAGGAGCTGAACCAACCAGCCGCCTTCGGCGGCGTAAAAACGGGTGGGCGCCGGAATCACTGTCAGCCCGACCTGTTCGAACATGGCCACCGCCCGCGGCATGTGGATGGCATGGGTCACCAGAAACACCGTATCGATTCCCTTTTGCTGCAGTAGATCGCGGCTGAACCGGGCGTTTTCCGCCGTGGTGCGGCTTTTGTCTTCGAGCCAGACCTGTCCGATGTGAAAATCGTTACGCAGGCTGTCAGCCATCACTTGCGCCAGGCTGGCGCCCTGCTTGTCGAAGACGTGGCCGCCGCTGACCAGCACCGGCAGGCCGCTCAAGCGCTGCAAATGGGCGCCGTAGCGCACCCGTACCAGGGTGTGATTACCCACCGTATCGCCGCCGTATTCCGGCGCGTCTTTATAACGCCCGGCCGACAGCACGACGATGGCGCGCGCCGGCGCCTGCTCGATCTGCTCCCGCGTGAGGGCCGGATAGACGTCCAGTTGTTGCAACAACAGTCCCGACACCAGCGGCGTGCATAACAGATACGCAACGGCCAGCCCAGCCCACAGCAGCGTCTTGGCCAGTAACACGGAGCGTCTCAGCAGCAGCAGGCCCAGCAACCACAGCAGCAATAATCCGCCCGGGGGGAAGATCAGGCTCTTGAGAATCTTGGTAAGATACAGCTCTATCATCACGACGTTTCAGTGGTCATACCAATCGGAACAGCGATTATGCCATTGCCACCCGACACCTTAAGGCAAAAATGTTTAATTTCACCACCCTGCCACCGCTCAGCCTGTATCTGCACATCCCCTGGTGTGTGCGTAAGTGTCCCTATTGCGATTTCAATTCGCACGAGGCCAAACGCGATATCCCCGAACACGCCTATGTGGCGGCCCTGATCAGCGACCTGGAGCAGGAGCTGCCCGACGTCTGGGGCCGGCAGGTACACAGCATCTTCATCGGCGGCGGCACGCCCAGCCTGTTTTCCGCCGAGGCCCTGGACCAGCTGTTCTCGGCGCTGCGCGCCCGCCTCAACCTGGCCGCCAACGCTGAGATCACCCTGGAGGCCAACCCGGGCGCCATCGAGGCGGACAAATTCCGCGAATTTCGCGCCCTGGGCATCAACCGCCTCTCCATCGGCGTGCAAAGTTTCAACGACGACGCCCTGCAGCGCATCGGCCGCATCCACGGCCGCCGCGAGGCGACCCGCGCCGCCGAGCGGGCCCACGACGCCGGCTTCGACAACTTCAATCTCGACCTCATGTTCGGCCTGCCGCAACAAACCCTGGAGCAGGCGCGGGAAGACGTCGCCACGGCCATCGCTTTGGAGCCGAGCCACATTTCCCATTACCAGCTGACCCTGGAGCCCAACACCCTGTTTCACCACAAACCGCCGCCGCTGCCCGAGGACGAACTGCTATGGCGTATGCAGGAACACTGTCAAGCGCAGTTGGGCGACGCCGGGTATCAGCATTACGAAGTCTCGGCCTTCGCCAAAGACCAGCGCCGCTGCCGCCACAACCTCAACTATTGGCAGTTCGGCGATTATCTGGGCATTGGCGCCGGTGCCCATGGCAAGATCAGCAACGCCCAGTTGCAAACCATCCAACGCCGCAGCAAATTGCGTCGCCCGGAGGACTACCTGGCCCAGGCCCACAGCCCGGCGCGCATCAGTACTGAGCAAACGCTTTCCGAAAGAGACGCCGGCTTCGAGTTCATGCTCAATGCCCTGCGCCTCACCGATGGCTTTGCGCCGCACCTGTTCAGCGATCACACCGGCCTGCCCATCTCAGTGGTGGAACAACCATTACGTCAAGCTGAAGAGCAGGGCCTGATCGATTGGAGCGTGCGTTTGATCCGCCCCACCGAAAAAGGGCGCAACTATCTCAACGAACTGTTGCAGCTGTTTTTGCCCTGACCCGGCGGCTGTGTGAAAATACGCGGCCCGTCCAAACATTTATAAAGGCATTGCGCATGGCAACACTGGTATTGCAGGGTCCGCGCCTGACCGAACAGGAAGCGGTCACCCTGAGTCACTCGTTTAACGGTCGACTGGAAGAGCACAAAGGCTACTACCGCATCCAGGTAGACGGCACGGTCGACCCGGCCAAACTGGCCATGCACAAGCAACAGGAAGAGTTTGACATCAACCTGCTACCCGCGGGCTTTGATCCGGCACAGGTCAAGCTGCTGGTCACCGACATGGATTCCACCCTGATCAGCATCGAATGCATCGACGAGATCGCCGACTTCATTGACGTCAAACCCCAGGTCTCCGAGATCACCGAGGCGGCCATGCGCGGCGAGATCGACTTCGAGACTTCGCTGCGGCGCCGCATCGCCCTGCTTAAGGGGCTGGAGCCCAGCGCGCTGGATCATGTCTATAACGAATGCCTGGCGCTCAATCCCGGCGCCAAACAGATGCTGGCCGGGCTCAAGGCGCGCGACATCAAAACCACTTTGGTCTCCGGCGGCTTTACCTACTTCACCGAACGACTCAAAGAACGTCTGGGGTTGGACTACACCCTGGCCAACGTGCTCGAATTCGAAAATGGCAAACTCACCGGTGAGATCCACGGTCACATCGTCGGCGCCGAGGCCAAGGCCGACTTTCTGCTGCAGAAGTGTGAAGAGCTGAATATCGACCCGTCACAGGCGGTGGCCATGGGCGACGGCGCCAACGACCTAGTAATGATGCAACGGGCGGGGCTGAGCATCGCCTATCACGCCAAGCCCAAGGTGCAGGATCAGGCCCACGCCGCCCTCAATCACTGCGGCCTGGAGGGTGTGTTGGGGTTGTTGAATATCAATATGTAGAGTGCACAGCGCACCATGGCCTTTAAAGGGTAATGCCGTACGAAAGACAATTGGTGCGCTATGCGCACCCTACGTTTTTTTGAACAGCAGATCCCAAACACCGTGGCCCAGGCGTTGGCCGCGGCGCTCGAACTTGGTCTCGGGGCGATAGTCCGGCTTTTCCGAATAGGTGCCCGCGCCGGCCAGGTTGCCGAAGCCTGCGGCGGCGGACATCACCGTCATCATCCACTCGGCGTACTCCTGCCAGTCGGTGGCCATATGAAACACACCGCTCGATTTCAGCTTGGTGCGAATCAGCTCGACGTATGCCGGCCGCACGATGCGGCGCTTGTGGTGACGCTTTTTGTGCCATGGGTCAGGAAAGAAGAGCAGCACTTTATCAAGTGAATTATCGGGAATCTGCCGCTGCAGGACCTCCACCGCGTCGTGACAGAAGATGCGTACGTTGCTGCTGCCCTGCGCCGCCAGCTTGTCCAGCAGGCGACCGACACCGGGGCGGTGCACCTCGATGCCGAGATAATCCTGCTCCGGGTGGTTCAGGGCCATCTCGGCCAGGGCGTCGCCCATGCCGAAGCCGATTTCCAATATTTTCGGCGCCGAACGGTCGAATACGGCATCCAGATCCAATACTTCAGCCCCCGGCTCCAGGCCGTATGTGGGCCACAGCTCGCGCAGCGCCCATTCCTGACGGGCGGTCATGCGCCCCTGGCGGCGCACGAAGCTGCGGATGGGGCGGTGGGGGTTATCGGTGGCTGTCATGGTAATTCAGGCAAAAACACTAACCGCAAAGGTCGCGCAGGGACGCAAAAAAACGTTGCGATCCTTGGCGGCCTTTGCGGTTAAACAATAATTTAGAAAAAAGTCCCGTCGATGGGCGATGAGGCGCTGGCGTAGCGCTTGGCCGGCATGCGTCCGGCCAGATAGGCCTCGCGGCCGGCCTCGACCGCCTTTTTCATGGCGGCGGCCATCAGCACGGGATTTTTGGCGCCGGCGATGGCGGTGTTCATCAACACCCCGTCGCAACCCAGCTCCATGGCCACGGCGGCGTCGGAGGCGGTGCCCACCCCCGCATCCACCAGCACCGGCACGCTCAGTTCCTCGACAATAAAGCGGATGTTGTAGGGGTTGCGGATACCCAGCCCGGAACCGATAGGCGCGCCCAGGGGCATGACAGCGACGCAGCCCATGGCCTCCAGCTCCTTGGCCACGATCAGATCGTCGGTGGTGTAGACCATCACCTTGAAGCCGTCGTTGATCAGGGTCTCGGCCGCCTTGAGGGTCTCCATGATATTGGGGAACAGGGTCTTTTCGTCGCCCAGTACCTCCAGCTTGACCAGGTCGTGGCCGTCCAGCAACTCGCGCGCCAGACGGCAGGTGCGCACCGCATCCTCGGCGTTATAACAACCGGCGGTATTGGGCAGGATGGTGTACTTCTCCGGCGGCACGGCGTCGAGCAGGTTGGGCTCGTCCGGGTTCTGGCCGATGTTGGTGCGGCGCACTGCCACGGTGATGATCTCGGCACCGGACGCCTCGGTGGCCAGGCGGGTCTCTTCCAGATCCTTGTACTTGCCCGAGCCCACCAGCAGGCGGGAGTGGTATTCGACGCCGGCGATGATCAGCGGGTCATGGGTAGGCGTTTGAGCTGTATCCGACATATGCATTCCTGTTTGCGGAGATGAAACGAAAGAGCGTAATTATAACCCGCCGTACCCGGGTTTCCCTAACCGCCGCCGATGGCGTGCACGATCTCCACCCGGTCGCCGGCCTGCAGCCGGTGACTGGCGTGACGGCTGCGCGGCACGATTTCCAGATTGACCTCCACCGCCAGGCGGCGGCCGGCCAGGCCCATTTCCTCAACCAACTGCGCCACCGAATAGGGCTCGGCGATCTGGCGCGATTCTCCGTTTACGATGATTTCCATGCGTTCACTGTCATTCATTGGTGACCAATCAGGGGCGCGATTTTACTACAGATCCACGCGCAATAGAGCCGGAGCACGCCGGCTGACCGCCGGGCCTGTACCCGAATCAGCGCGCTTGCGGTAGAATGCCACGCCGATGCGGGTGTAGTTCAATGGTAGAACGGCAGCTTCCCAAGCTGCATACGAGGGTTCGATTCCCTTCACCCGCTCCAATCTCACACGCGCCGGCCGCCGTTTCCGGTCTTCCATCACCCACCGTTTCGCCCCACCCCGGGTCAGCACGGCCACCCGGATTGAGGCCGGGATATCACTTCAGGATACCGCGGTGAAACCCGTTAACCTCGGGTAACGGCGGATTATAAGATGCATCGCAGATATACAACATTATCACTACTCATTTTGCTGCTCTCATTGGCACTCGGCGGCTGCGGCGAAAACGACAAAACCGGCTCCCTGACGGCGCTGCTTGGCGCGTCGCTGCAAGACATCAGCTTCGCCACACCCGGCCCGATCCAGAAGACCTACGGCGATGCACCCTTTAGCAACACCGCCAGCGGCGGCGACGGTCGCGGCGCCATCCGCTATGACAGCAGCAACATCGCTGTCGCCAGCGTCGCTGCGAACAACGGCACGGTCACCCTCATCGCCCCCGGCAGCACCGTCATCACGGCAACCAAGGCCGCCGACCGGCGCCAGCTGGCCGCCCAAGCCAGTTATACCCTGACTGTGGCGCGCGCCGATCAGAGCATCGCCTTCAATAACGCCGGACCGTTGTACAAACTCGCTGACGAGGCCTCGTTTGCCAACCTCGCCGGCGGCGGCAGCGGCAGCGGCGCGCTCAGCTACAGCAGCAGCGACACGGCCGTCGCCACGGTAGATCCTGCAACCGGGGCGGTCACGCCTGTCGCCCCCGGCAACACGACCATTACCGCCACTAAGGCCGCCGACACCTACTACAACTCCGCCCAGGCCTCGTATAGCGTGGTGATGGCTCCGCGCCAGACTCAACTCAAGGCCTGGCTCGGCGCGGCCAATACCGAGGTGGAGTTTCCGGCCGCGGCCGACGGCCTGAGCTTTGTCCGCGCCACCGACGCCGACTGTGACCTGACCAACTATTCGGTATGCGCCGACGGCCAGCTGGATACGCTGACCGGCATCACGATCAACGACAGCGCCGCCCGGCTCAATCAACAGGCGTGGTACTGGCTGCAACACGGCGCGAACACCAGTGCCTCATTGAATGTTACCCAGACTCGCTTCAGCGCCCGCGAATACGTACAAACCGTGGCCTTCGACGACAAGCTGTGGCTCATCGGCGGCTACGACGGCAGTTTCCGCAACGATGTCTGGTCGTCAACGGACGGCGTCAACTGGACCCAGGTCAGTGCCAACGCCGGCTTTTCGGCACGCTCCGATCATCAGGTGGTGAGCTTCGACGGCAAGCTGTGGCTCATCGGCGGCTATAACGGCGCCGCCCTGAACGATGTCTGGTCCTCCAGCGACGGTGTCAACTGGAACCAGGAAACCGCCGCAGCGGGATTCTCGGCGCGCTACGCCCACCACGCCACCGTGTTTGATAACAAACTGTGGGTAATGGCCGGCTGGGATGGCGCACCCAACAATGACGTCTGGTACTCGAGTGACGGCGTCACTTGGACCGAGGCCACGGCCGCGGCCGCCTTTTCCGCGCGTGTCGATCCCCAGGTAGTGGTCTTCGACAGCAAGCTGTGGCTCATCGGCGGCTGGGATGGCAGTTTGCAGAACGATGTCTGGTGGTCCGGCGACGGCAGCAATTGGACCCAGGCCAGCGCCGCGGCCGCCTTCAGCGCGCGCGACGGTCATCAGGTGGCGGTGTTGAACAATCAGCTGTGGCTGGCGGGCGGCCACGACGGCGCGCTGACCAACGATGTTTGGAAATCCGCCGACGGCGCCAACTGGACCCAAGTCAGCGCCGCGGCGGAGTTTTCGGCCCGCGAGCGTCATCACATGGTGGCATTCCATGACGCCCTGTGGCTGATCGGCGGCAACGATGGGGCGCGACGCAACGACATCTGGTCATCGAGTGACGGCCTGAGCTGGAGCAAGCAAACCGCCGGCGCCGAATTCAGCGCCCGCTACGATCATCAAGCCACGGTTTTCAATAATGCCTTGTGGGTAGTCGCCGGACGCGATAGCGCTTTCAGGAACGATGCCTGGTCCTCGAACGATGGCCTGAGCTGGACTCGGCACAGCGCCGCCGCGCCGTTTTCCGCCCGCCATTCACATCAGACGGTGGCGTTCGCCAACAAGCTCTGGGTGATCGGCGGTGATGACGGCGGTAACCTAAATGAGGTCTGGTCTTCCAGCGACGGCGTCAGCTGGAACCAGGAAACGGCCGCCGCCGCGTTCTCGGCGCGCTACGATCACCAGGTGGTGGTCTTCAACAACAAGCTGTGGCTCATCGGCGGCTATGACGGCACAGCGAAAAGCGATGTCTGGTCCTCCAGCGACGGTATTAATTGGACTCAAGAAACGGCTGCCGCCGCATTCTCGGCGCGCTACGACCACCAGGTGGCGGTCTTCAACAACCAGCTGTGGCTGATCGGCGGTTGGGACGGCGGCATGAAAAACGATGTTTGGTCCTCCAGCGACGGCGTCACCTGGAGCCAGGAAACGGCCGCCGCCGCGTTCTCGGCGCGCTACGATCACCAGGTGGTGAGCTTCAATAACAAGCTGTGGCTGATTGGCGGTTGGGACGGCAGCGTGAAAAACGATGTCTGGTCCTCCAGCGACGGCGTCAGCTGGACCCAGGCAAGCGCCGCGGCCGAGTTTCCTGCGCCGCAAGTGCCGCAAGCCCTGGCGTGGGACAACAAGCTGTGGCTCATCGGCGGCAGCGACGGTAGCAGCCAGAACCATGTGTGGTCCTCCGCCGACGGCGTCACTTGGCGTCTCGGCTACAAGGGCACCGTGAACTTTCCCTGATGAACCGGAAAATCTATAGTAGGATTACTGGCCGATAAAGCCGAGCATGTAGAGCATCAGCATTACGGTGGCGGTTCCAGCCACCAGCATAATACCTAGCACCATCATGGCCATTGCTGCACGCATATCTATTTTTCCGGAGCTGTGGTCGGCCCGCCATGATACATCAGTTGCAGCGGTTTGTTACAGGCGGGGCAATAGGTCCATTTCGGTAGTTTATCTGCGGGATCCAACTGAATATCCACGGCCTGCTCGCATTCGGGACACACACCGTGGGCCTTTTCCATCACGGTTTCAACGCGGTAGCGCAGGAAGGCCATAATCGGCCCGCCGATGCCAAAGAGCGGCACCAGAACAAAATGGGCGATGGGGATGAACAGCGTAATCAGCGCCAGCAGCCAGGCGACGCCCAGTATCTTGCCGGCGCGCGCCATGCGCTCCGCCGGTGTGAAGCTGCGTGTATGCAGCTCGCCGACACTGGCGGACGATTCGTTTCCCTTGATGGTAATCGGCTCGACCCGACTCTCCGACATCCTCCCCTCCCAAAGAAGTTGTGTGGCTCAAGGGTAACATAAGCGCCCGGGAAGATTTACCATATAGCCTTCTCGAAGCCTTAAGGACAAGCGGCCATGGCCAGACCCCTGAAGATCATCGGCATTGCATTAGGCGCGATCATCCTGCTGATCGCCGCGGCGCTTATCGCCATCCTGCTGTTGTTCGATCCCAACGCCTACAAGCCCCAGATCAGCCAGGCGGTACAGGACGCCACCGGCCGCGAACTCGACATCAAGGGCGACATCGAGCTGTCCCTGTTTCCCTGGATCGGCATGGAGCTGGGCCAGACCAGCCTCAGCAACGCCCCCGGCTTCGGCGACGCCCCTTTCGCCCGCCTCGACGCCGCCGAGGTCAAGCTGCGCCTGCTGCCCCTGTTATTGCGCCAAGAAGTGGAAACCCGTGCCGTGGTACTGCGCGGCCTGCGGCTCAACCTGCAGGTCAATGAAAACGGCACCAGCAACTGGGCCGACCTGGCCCAACCCGAGCCCACGGCGACTTCCGGCCAGATACCGCCGGCCACGCCGCAACAGGCCGCCGCCTCCACCGGGGGCGGTATCGGCCTGGCGGCCCTGGCCATCGGCGGCATCGAAATCAGCGACGCCCACATCAGCTATGACGATCGCGCCGCCGACACGCACTACACGGTCGAACAGCTCAACCTGGTGACCGGCCCGGTGTCCCTGGACACGCCCGTGGATGTCGCCCTCGACAGCCGCTTCAGCAGCAGCCAACCGCCGCTCAAGGGCCAACTGGAGCTCAGCACCCGCATCGGTTTTGATCTCAAGCAGGAGCGCTATCGCCTCGACGACCTGGTGCTGGAAACCACCCTGGATGGCGAGACACTGCCCGGCGGCCGCGCCCAGGCCAGAGTGAGCGCGGATATCCGGGCCGACCTGCAACAGCAGACCGCCGCCGTGAACAATCTCACTATTCAAACCTATGGCGTCACCGCCCGCGGCCAAATTGATGCCGAACGCATACTGGCCTCACCCGCGTTTAAGGGTGAGCTGGCGCTGGCACCGTTTAACGCGCGCCAGTTGTTAACCAAACTGGACCAGCCAGTACCGGACACCGCCGACCCCGAAGCGCTGACCAAGCTCGCCGCCAACCTTCGGTTCAGCGGCACGCCGACGGCGATCAATATCCCGGTACTGCAACTGTTTCTGGACGACACCACCCTGAGCGGTCGAACGGACATCCGTCTGCCGCAGGACAAACCTCTACCGGCGGTTCGCTACACCCTGCACATCGACACTATCGACGCCGACCGCTATCTGCCGCCGGCCAGCGAAAACGACGTCAAGGTGGCACCCCCCAGCGCCGGCGCCGCCGCGGCCGCCACCCTGCCCATGGAGCTGCTGCGCGATCTCGACATCAAGGGCCAACTGGACCTGGACCAGCTGAAGATCAGTGGCCTGCATATCAGCCAGATCAAGACCCGCCTGACGGCGCAGCAGGGATTGATCGAGCTGCTACCCGAGGCACAGTTGTATCAAGGCGGCTATAAGGGCAGCATGCAGCTGGATGCGCGGCAAGACACGCCGCGTTTCAAACTCGACGACACCCTCAGCGGTGTCCAGGCCGGCCCCCTGCTGCAAGACCTAATGGATGACGCCCTGCTCAGCGGCCGCGCCGATCTCAGCAGCCGCCTGACCACCACCGGCCATACGCCGGAACAAATGACCCGGGCGCTCAACGGGCGCGTCGAAGTGAGTTTCAACAACGGCCAGATCAAGGGCTTCAACCTGGCGCAACTGGTACGCGAGGCCAAGGCCAAACTCAACCAGCAGCCGCTACCCGCCCGGGACGAGACCAAGGGCACTGACTTCACCGAGCTGAGCGCCACCCTGAACATTAAAGACGGCGTCATCCACAACGACGACCTGAGCGCCAAATCGCCTTATGTGCGCATTAGCGGCGCGGGCACGGTGAATCTGGTCACAGAGCAACTCGACTACCTGGTCAAGACCGCCCTGGTGGAAAGCGCCACAGGCGCCGGCGGCGCCGAACTGGAGCAGCTGAAGGGGCTCACCGTGCCGGTCAAAATCACAGGCAGCTTCGCTCAGCCGAAAATCGATCTGCAATACGACGAGATCCTCAAGGCCCGGGCCAAACAGGAATTGGAACGCAAAAAGCAGGAATTGAAACAAAAGGCCGATGCCGAGAAACAGCAACTGCAGCAAACACTGGAGGCCGAAAAAGAGGCCCTGCAACAGGAGCTGAAAGAAAAGCAGAAACAAGAGCTGCAGCAAAAAGAGGACGAACTAAAGAACAAGCTCAAGAGCCTGTTCAATTAGGCATATGGAAAATGATAGTTTCAGCCGACGCCTGCTGCGCTGGTTTAAACAGCACGGCCGCACGGATCTGCCTTGGCAGCAGGACCCTACGCCTTACCGCGTCTGGGTGTCGGAGATCATGCTGCAGCAGACCCAGGTGGCCACAGTCATCCCCTATTTTGAACGCTTCACGCAACGCTTTCCCGACATCAACGCCCTGGCGGCGGCGCAACAGGACGAGGTGCTGCACCTGTGGACCGGGCTGGGTTATTACGCCCGCGGTCGCAACCTGCACCGGGCGGCGCAGCAGATACGCGACCAACACGGCGGAAAATTTCCCAGCGCGTTGGAGCAGGTTATGGCCCTGCCCGGTATCGGCCGCTCCACCGCCGGCGCCATCTTGAGCCTGGCGCTGGGACAGCGCCACACCATCCTCGACGGTAATGTGAAGCGGGTCTTGGCGCGCTATCACGCCCTCGAAGGCTGGCCCGGCACGCCGGCGGTGGAAAAACAGCTGTGGCAACTGAGCGAGCAACACACGCCCAGAACCCACAATGCCGCCTACACCCAGGCCATCATGGACCTGGGTGCCACTCTTTGCCGGCGCAGCAAACCGCTATGCCCGCTGTGCCCCCAACAACACAGCTGCCAGGCCCTGGCGCAAGGCCGGCAGAATCAACTGCCCCACCCCAGACCGAGGAAGCCGCTTCCGGCCCGCAACACCACTATGTTGATGCTGGCCGACCTCGAGGGCCGGGTGTTGCTGCAGCAGCGTCCGCCGAGCGGCATCTGGGGCGGCCTATGGAGTTTTCCGGAACTGGCCGGGGACCCACCCAGCGATGCCGAGATCAACCGCTGGTGTCGGGAGCAGCTGGGACATCAGGTCAAGATAAGCGAACGCTGGCCGGTGCTGCGTCACACCTTCAGCCACTTCCATCTCGATATCGAGCCGGTGTGGCTGCACAGCAAACACGCTGTCGCACGGGTCGCCGACGACCAGGCCACCTGGTTTTCGCCCGCCGCCCCCGCGGCACTGGGACTGGCAGCGCCGGTGAAACAATTGCTCGAGCGGCTACAACAGCACCTGGAATAGCCCTACTGACAGCGTCATAGAGACACCCGCGCCCTTCTGCTAAAATGCGCCCACTCTAGAATCTACTGTGGGGACAACAACATGACACGCATGGTGCATTGCAAGAAACTGAACCAGGAGCTGCCCGGCTTGCCGCAGCCGCCCTATCCCGGCGCGCTGGGTCAAAAGATCTTCGAGAACATTTCACTGCAGGCCTGGCAGCAATGGCTGAGCCAGCAGACCATGCTCATCAACGAATACCGTCTGTCCATGGTCGACCCCAAGGCCCAGTCCTTTTTGCGCGAAGAGATGGAAAAATTCCTGTTCGGCGAGGGCAGCCAAATGCCCGAGGGCTACGTGCCACCCAAGGAGTGATCCAAGCCTTGCGCGCGAGGTGTCTGCGGCATAGAATCAAAGTCTCTATCGCTATACGGATAAGTTCTATTAATTTCAGGAGACGCATGTGAAGAGACAAATCGTGAGCATCGCCGGCATCGCCCTGCTGAGCGGCAGCGTTCAGGCCGCTGAACAATGGACTTGGCTGGCCGGCACCCAGGACGGCTATAGCGCGCAACCCACCATCTCATTGATGGCCGGCCACATGGACCCCGGTGACAACATGAACAGTGACACTGTCAGCGGTCTTGAACTGTCGCTCAACTGCCCGCTGTTACAGCCGCCCAGCAACCGCATCCGCCAGCAACTGAGCTATAGCAAATACGAAGACGGCGGCGTGGAGATCGAAAGCATCGAAATCAATCCCCACTACGTGGTGGAAGTCTCCCCCGGCCTGGAGATCGGCGGCGGTCCCGGTCTGGGCTATGTCATGGTCGACAACGCCGCGGGGGACGACGAAGTCTTCGCCCTGCAGCTGGGCGCCAGCGTCCATTACCATGGCAGCAGCCCCCTGTTCCTCGGCGCCGAGGCGCGTTATCAGATCACCGGCGACGACAACTTCGGCGCCGCCACCGAATCGGATGTGGATAATTACCGTGTATTGCTGAAGTTGGGGTATAGCCTGTAAGGCGACAGCCTTTGTGAGCTTGGTGAAGAAGGCCCCGTCAAGCGGGGCTTTTTTTGTATGTCACCGCCCCCTTGAGGAGAGTCCCCGCGCAGCATAAAAAGGGACCTGCAAGGGGTTCAATCACCAGCTTTGCGCGGCGCGCAAACAGCCGCTAGCGATACTCCCCGCTCTTGGCACAGCGAAACCCCACATCCACACTCAAGCTCAAGGGATCGGCCTGGCCCCGCCGCGCGGAACGATAAAAATAGCTCAGGGCGTAATGCCCCACCCCGGCGCCGCCGCCCTTCACTACCTTGTAGACATCGCCATAGGCCTCGCTCTGGTAGTCCGCGCCCGGATAGCCCCGATACCAATCGTTGACCCATTCGGATACGTTACCGCCCAGGTCGAACACGCCGTATATGGATTTGTCTTGGGGATAACTGCCGGGGGGTACGGTAACGCCGATGTCGTTGTCACCTACATTGGCCCTGCTCGGGTCCCATGCATCGCCCCAGGGATAGCGGCGTCCGTCCGCGCCGCGCGCCGCCTTCTCCCATTCCGCTTCGCTGGGCAGGCGCTTACCGCGCCAGCGACAATAACTGGCGGCGTCGTACCAATTGATGGCGGTGACCGGCAGACGGTCGCGTTCGGCCTGGATGCGTTTGAGCTGCGCCAGGATCTCATCCTTTTCCATCTGAGTGGTATCCATGTCGAGCTGAAAATACTCACCCGCCACGCGGCGCAGGGTGTCCAGATCAAAGCTACTGAGACGGTGCTCGCTGGCGTTGTAGCCGTCCTGCACCCAGGGCGGCGGCGGGTCGATGCCGGTGGCCAGCACAAAGCGCTTGTATTCGCCATTGCTCACCTCGTAGCGATCGATGTAAAACGCGTCGAGCCTGACCCTGTGGCGCGGGTGTTCGTCCAGATACATGGGCTCACGAAAACCGAACTCCGCCTGCTTGCCCTCGGTGTCCACCGCATCACTGCCCATGATGAATTCACCCGCCGGCACCTGCACCATGCCGTCCGGCGGCGGCATTAACTGCGGCGCTTGCTCACACCCCAGCAGCACAACCAGCAGCAACGGCCAGACCAGGGACGCAGCGCGCATGGCTATTCGGCGTCTTTGGCGCAACGAAAGCCGAAGCTGTCGTTCTTGGTACGCGGATTGAAAAAGCTGCGGTTGAACACCGGCGCCGAGATGCCGCATTTGTAGAACGAACAATCCCACCATGAGCCGCCCTTGAGCACCTTGTACTTCTCGCCGTAGTTCTCGGTGACGCGCTGGTTGCCGGGGTAAGGCAGGTACCAGGATGAGGTCCATTCCCACACGTTGCCGGTCATGTCGTACAGGCCGTACGGACTCTTGCCGCCCTCGAAGGCGCCCACCGGCGTGGTATCACCCTCCACATACATAGCCGCCCAACGCACCGGGGTGTTGGCCTTATCGATGCTGAATCCGCTGCCCCAGGGAAACATGCGCCCGTCGGTGCCGCGCGCCGCCTTTTCCCATTCCTTGTCATCAGGCAGGCGCTTGCCGGCCCACTCACAATAGTCGTGGGCGTCATACCAACTGACTTGAGTCACCGGGTGATCAGCCTTGCCCTCGGGAAAGCTGCGATTGCGAAAATGGCGCGGCGAGCGATGACCGGTGGCATCGATAAACTGTTTGTATTGAAGATTGGTGACTTCGTATTTGTCGATCCAATAGGCCGGCAGCTCCACCTCGTGGCGCGGGCCCTCGTCGGGCAGGCGAAAATCGGTGCCGCGAATAAAGGTACCGGCCGGGATCCGGATCATCTCATTAGGATCGGCGCCGATACGGGTCTCATCGTAGTAGATCGGCACACTCATGCCCGGCCCCTGACCCTCGGCACGCTTTTTCGGCTTGGCCTTACGGATGGCGGACTCGAGCTGTTGCAACTCGGCACTGAAATCGGTCTTCAGCCCTTTCCGCTTGTGGCACTCGACACAGGCGGTGGAAGTCGCCTTTTTGAAGAGCTCGGCGTCGCCCTCCTGGTGGCAGGCCACACAACCGTTCATATCCTCGTGATGAAAGCGGACAATGCGTTCCTCGGCCGCCCATGCCGCCGCCCCGAACAGCGCCACCAACACCATGAAGCAATGCCCCCAGTTCATACCACTTCCCATGCCTTGCCAACCCCAAAATCCAGCGTAACGGACCGTTAAGAATAACACGGGCACCAAGGCGGCAAAAAACCCAAAAAGCCGAAAGAAACTTGACTCGGTCACGGCCTGTTGGTTTAATACACGCCTTCCGGCGCCCAGGTAGCTCAGTCGGTAGAGCAGGGGACTGAAAATCCCCGTGTCGGCAGTTCGATTCTGTCCCTGGGCACCACTATTTTCTCTACACTATCAAGTAATTACATCAAGCCGACCGGATTTACTTGATTCGTGCTTCTCTCTAACGTGGCCTGATCGTGACTCTGCGTTTGTTTCCAAACGGGCAACGGCTGCATGTACGTTTTCCGGTGCCAGCTGCGCATAACGCTCGGTCATCCTGATGGTTCTGTCCTAGCAAGTCATACACTTCGATCAAGGCAAGGCCTCGGGCGCCACGCCCAGGGCGCGGCTAAAGGCGGCAAAGGTGTCTCCATGAAGAACCTCCAGGAACTCGCCCCCGTAACCATCTCCTACCTCCTCGGCGAGGATGCGAAAGAGGCCCAGGCCACCTACAAGGTCAACGGCACGCGCGGCAAGCTGCTCACCAACTACCAGGCGCCCACCGGGCTGCGCGAACTGTCCAGCGACAGCGCGCTCATCGACGCACTCAACGATCAATAGCGATCAGAACCAGACTCAATTATTCTGTCCCCTATTGTTCTCCTCCGTCTGAGATTACCGACCAATATCAGGTTCTCATTGGAATTGGCAAAACGAAAAAGCCTGAGCTAACCCGGTTTTCTGCTTAACAGGAGAGACCAATGTCTCTGCGCCACAGGCTAGCGTTGCTCCGGAAATAGTCCT